>OFHO01001060.1_pt1 | contig 21949 bp, 17 predicted proteins | sample 1521531 | NCBI WGS metagenome assembly OFHO01 (sample SAMEA3504124, study PRJEB24116) | mouse gut metagenome | biome: mouse gut; feature: mouse-associated habitat; material: faeces | place: Denmark | collected 2011
TTCTTCATCATGTCATTATCAATTAATAACTTCCATAATTTTTTATAGCTTACAATCATCCTTTGTCTCCTTGATCTTCACATGAATCAAAGTATAAATTACCAAGAATAATTATATCACAATGGTTGTTATCTCACAAGGAAATATCTTTATAATCGCAAGAATAAACTTTTAGTTCTCTATAGTATTATAGTCAGAAAAATCAATAAAGCCAAATCCCGTGCTTTTCATACTGAGCTACTAAAAATATAGGAGCAGATTGCTCTGCTCCATAATTTCATAAGCAGTATATAATTTCTTCCCTCACAATCTCCTCTGCCCTCGCCCGAATGTTATTCATTCTCCGCACCCAAAGCATTTGATCCTGTGCCTTTAACTGCTCCGTCACACCCTCCTGTTTTGCCATCTGCTCCACAAGTAAATCAAATCTTTCCTCTGCCTGTTCCTGTATCATCAACAGATGCTTCTTTAATTCGCCAGATAACAGTAATCCCGAATAAATACCTCTCCTATGATTGTCCAAATAGGATTTCCTCATCAGTCCAAATTTCCTCAACTCTCCCCCCGGCTCCGGATCAGGAATTAAGTTCGGTATCAAATAATCTCCACATTTTTCATACGTTAAATTCATAGCATTGTCCTCTCTCTTTCTTATAAGCTAATATCATGCTTTTTATTAGTTTTTTGTTTTTCCTGTGTATCTCTCTCAAGCCCTAAATACTGCCTTATGTTCTTCAACTGCTTATCTGCTTCCATCGCCTCCTTTTCTGCTGTCTGATATCCTTTCTTCAACTTTGCCTTTTGCGCTGTCATTGCATCATATTCCGCCTGCATCTTTTCCACATCTAAAGATGCCATCTTTACTCCGTACCTCTTCAACATATTTTCAGCGCCGCCAAACAGAATAATCTGTGTTTCATGGTTTCGGAAATAAGCATCCTGATCCTTCGTTTTCTCATATCCTCTCTGATATTTCCTGTTTGCCATATACTGTTTTGCGTATTTTAATATTTCCGCTTTTGCTTTCATCTCATGCTCCAAATCCACAATCGCACTTCGTGCCGCTTTTACCGTAGCATTTCTCTCTGATATTTTCTGTTCCAGTTCTTCTAATGAACCGCCCTCTGCATAACTCGCCGCAGCAATCTTTAAATTCTGTATATCCGCCCAATGTTTTAACGCACCACTCTCTTGAAACTTCTCCTGATCTGTATCAATTAAAGTGCGCTTTGCATCCAGTCGCTTCGGAAAGGGAATTTTCTTTTTTATGGGAAAATTTTCCTGTGTCATTACACATTTTTCAATCCGCTCTCTGATTGCTTCTTTCGTATATCCCACACCGAAATTTCTTTCACTGACACGTGTAAATCGGCTCTGTCCCAATGCGCAAAATGACAGATATTTCAATGCATTGTCTCCAAAAGTTTCCCCTTTTACCTCATATCCCTTTGTCTGCATCCGGCTGATAAAATCTTCATAGCTGTGTGCTTCACGAATGGCATTGTCCATATCAGATTTCATCTGCGCTTTCCATGAAGTTCCCGACTTTGCCATCTGCCACTCATAATGTGTCATGCCTTTTTGCCTTGCCGGAATAATAACCGACAATCCATGTTCTCTGCAAAGTTCATCTGACAGATTTCTAATATGACGATAAGTGCGCTTGCAGTCATTATATTTTTTATGTTCTACATTATCAACCGCACAGAAAATAATATGATTATGGCAGTGTTCCTTGTCTATATGCGTTGCAATAACGTAACTATATTTATTTTCTAACAGCTTATCCGCCAGCTCCATTCCCACCTGATGAGCCATATCAAAATCCACTTCTCCGGGTGCAAATGACTGAATCAGATGAAACGCCTGCTTATCACCTACACCGGAAGACTTTGATAACGCATCCATAAAATCATAATGCGCTGTCTCTATCCCACAGGCAAAGGAATCTATCAAAATCCGTCCATCTGTTTTTTCCGGATTGCAGATATATTTTAATGCTTTCTGTACGGTTGCTTTGATAGCATGGATTCGTGTGTACGCCATACCTGTTTCATCAGCTCCTTCACTTCTTCTATATCATCCTGATAAGTGTTACCCGTAGAACTTATCCTTGCCGCTATCTGGTTCAGGCTTTTGCTGATTCTGCTTAGATTGACATTGTAGTCATGCAGTTCCGAGTAATCTACAAAGTAAGTATATCCATACAATATCAAATGCCGGAGATAATCGTTTTTGTTCCTGTACTCTGCATTTTTACATTTGGCATCTAAAATATACTTCTCATCATCACTCAGGCGTAAAATAAGCTGATTCTTTCGATTTCGTTTTTCCATTCTCAACCTCCATCGTTTCATAGATTAACTAAAAATTGATACTATTGTTTTCTTGTTCTGCATTCCGTTCTATATGTATTTCATAAGGGGTTAGGGGATTTTTCCCCTACAAGCAGCAAGCGGATTGGATATCCAATTTGCAAATGTGTAAACGTTGCAAAATCGCTATTTGGATATCCGAATCCAGTGCTTGATATTCTACTTTTTAGCAAATTTTCCAAGGGTCATTATTGCATATTTTCTATCTCTGCGCCCGCGCTTCATTTTTTGTAAACAGAAAAGCTTCTGCCATCCTGCTCCTTATACGGTTCCTAATTGGCACCCAAAATCACTTTACCCCATTAATCGGGTGCCAACTCGGTACCATTTACACTCTATTCTTTTGCAAGCTACTCTCCCATTGAAAAAGCAAAATCCAACATATCTTCTGCAATCTCCTCTTCCGGCTCCGGTTTGGATACTTGCGTTTCATCAAGTCTTTGTTTTGTACCTTGAAAAACAGCTTTGTCGGCAAAATAATCGGTTATACCTTCTAACACCACCTCCGCAACTTTATTTGCAAACTCCTTAATCTCGTCTCCTGAGTCTTCACACTGTTTACCTGAAAACCGTTTCCTCATCGCATTTTGCAAATTACTTTGACTGCCTATCACTGCAATAAGCGCATCTGCAAGCACTTTTCCATAAGAACCATCCCTACGGTTCAACCCATGCAGATATTCCCATGCCCTGCGCTGGTTCTCATCTTCCATGCAGAATTTTACATTGGTACAGCGATATGTTCCTCTCATAAAATTTATTCCTTTCCCACAAATCAATCTATATCTTATCGGATATAGAAACAATGCAATCTATCTGCGCAATTTCTTCTCTGCCAAAATTTCATATCCCTTTGCATTGGCACAAATATCCGTAATAAAAGTCACTCCTGCCTTCTCTCCTAAATCCGAATAATTCTGAAGCAGACAGCCGCCTCCGCCAATCACATACAGGTGTACCAGTTCTTCCTTATATCCATAGTCTGTCAAACGCTTTCTGATATTTTCCGTATACTTTTTTGCAATATACTCTACTTTCTTAGCGATATTATCTGTTCTTCCCTGCAAACCTTTCCGCAGAAGCGGTTCAATCAACATTTCGGGAATATCCTCACCGCTTTCCTTTGACAATTCTTTCTGTATCTCTTTCATACAGATACCTGCGCCGAATTTATCCGTTACAAGACTTTTTTTCAACGGTTTGTTGTCAATAATCTGCATCACGTTCATGGTTCCGTTCCCAATATCCGCCAGCATATTCATTCCCAACATCGCACCTAAATTGACAACAGCCGCAAATCCCTGTGGAAATATTTCTACGCCGCACAAATGCACATGATATCTCTCTTTTCGGAACTCAAAATGCAGTTCCTGTTCTTTCATCAGATAGCGCTTAAAGTCTGCGCCCTGACTTTTCATCCATGCAAGTGGAAGTCCAGCCGCCAATGTCACATTTGCTTCATGCAGCCCTCTGAACTTCAATTCCTCTGCCAATGCCGCAAGTGTCAGAATATAAAAATCCTCGGAATCCGTTTTATTGCCCTGATATACCAAGTGCGACTCCCCAATCACATAAAATTTGTCCTTATATTTCACGAAATTTTTACTGACAATCGGTTCGTCCTCCATACATTCCACGCCTGCCCGAAATACTCTGTGTGCGGTTTTCATGTTTCCATATCCATGATCCACGCCGATAATTATTCTTGTGTTGCTTTTAAATTTCTGCATAATAAATGCCCTCCTGATTTCATGTTTATCTCTAAAACTTCTTTTCATCAGGACAAGCCTCTGCTATAATAAATTTGCAAGATTTTCATAGAAGGGCTTGTCCTTTTTATGTCACGGATTAAATTGTTCCACCAATTCAATCTGTACCTGAAATGTCCCTGTTACCAGCAGGGGCATTTTCACTTGATGCTTCATTCCGCTTTCGGTTCAGCATATCCGCAACTTTTTTCTGTTCGTTAGGATATAAATGCCCATATGTATTCAAGGTAATCTTAATATCCTTATGTCCCATGCGTTCCTTAATAACCATAGGCGCCACTCCCTGATGCGCAAGATACGCACATGCTGAATGTCTTAAGTCGTGTACCCTAATCTTTTTTACCCCAGCTCTTTGAATATGCCGTACCATCTTATGCTGCACAGCTTCTCCTACGATTGGAAACAATCTTTCGCTATCAGGAAACTCATATAGTTTATTACAATATTCCTTTATCTCCTGTGTTAAAAATTCCGGTATGTCTATTGTTCTGACCGACTGTTCCGTCTTAGGCGTTGTGATGACATCTTTTCCTTCAGCCCGGTAATAGGTTTTTGAAATGGATATTTTGTTCTCCTGAAAATTAACGTCACTTTTAAACAACGCAAGTAATTCTCCGATGCGCATCCCCGTCCAAAATAGAATCTCAAACAGCACATAATATCTGCTTCCCACCTCAATCGTATTAATGAACTGCTGATACTCCTCATAAGTCCAGAAATCCATTTTATCCGCATCTGACTTCCCCATTTTCTTTACTTTCTTGCAGGGATTGTTTGTCAGATTGTAGATGTTGGAAGCGTGAGTAAATAATGCTGTCATCTGATTCTGAAGCATCCGCAGGTATGTCTGCGAATATCCTGCCTCCCGCATTTTGTTCTGCCACTGGATAATGTCTGCCGGTGTAATTTCATTCATAGACTTTTGTTCAAAATACGGAAGAATATGCCGTTCAATCATATATCTCTTATTTTTGATTGACCGTTCCTTCAATTCACCCTGCTTATCCCTGAAATAAGTCTCAACAAAAGCCCCAACCTTCATATTCATATCTGCTTCTGTTGTGTGCATAAACTGTTCTTCATACTCTTTTGCTTCTCTTTTTGTTTTAAAACCTCTTTTGCATTTTTGTTTCTGTCTGCCCGTCCAATCGTTGTAACGAAACATACAATACCATGTTCCCCTCTGCTCATCTTTATAGACTGACATAAAATCTCCTTTCTTCTCGGGGCAGTCTGTGGTTTGTCATATAATCAATCCCGCAGAACTGCCTTTAAATTCGCATTTCATTTTATCCGCATATCCTATCTATCTGAATGATATGCCGACTTCCTGTTACGCTGTTGTCACTCCACTTTGATACCCGTAAAACTTCTTGTCCCAATATGCTCTGGGAATCTTGCCTGACACGACAATATAGCCGCTATCTTCCAGTTCTTTGTTCAACTGTCTGATAATCTTATATGCGTGTCCCTTAGAAACGCCAAGCATATCAACGACATCCTGTGCCGTTACCATATAATTGTTATTCATCTACCTCCCTCCTCCCGCACTGACGCTGTATATTGTCAAGTTTTCATTTTTGTATTAAATTTATCTTGACTTGTTCTCTATGATAAAACAACACAGGATATTTGTCAAGATAATTTTATTGATTTCCTTTTTGTCTTGTGATAGTATTGTATCTATAAGAAAAGAAATGCATTTCAGAGAGGCTATTTTACGCCGTTCATCTGATAGAAAGGAATTTTAAGTATGAATTTATATTCGCCGAACATCATCAAAAATGATTTTCACTTTAATGTTGCAACCTACAGTATTAACCGCCATACTCACGAAGAAACTCTTTCTACCATTTATGATGATGAGAATACTCACAAAAGCGGGACTGCCAGCTTTATAAAAAAAGCGGCTATCCACACCGGCATTATGGAAATTCTCGATTATGATATGCCGGAAAAAGAATCCGCTGTTGTGGCATTTCAGAAATTGAAGTCTGTTTTGCCGTTACTTGGCATTAACTGCACCTTTGACGAAGAAGCCTTCAATGTATATTGCTGCGAACACACACTAAAAGATATCGAAGCTTCTACCGAGCAAATCATGCCAATATTACAGTCCTGCTTTGAAAAACACCCGGCACTGTCTTATCTGTATCCTTTATTTCATATGGTAATGCTCACTTGCTATCAGCAAGCCGGAAAACCAGCCGATACGGAGCTACTTCAAGCCGCCAAACTATTATCCAAAGAAGTTGGCAGTCTTGAGACTTTATGTACGCAAGCAAGAGATTATTTAGATGCGGTTATCATAGCGCCGTCAAAACAAGATGTACAACTGCCTAGCAGTACAATAGCTGAAATATACCATTCTTATTGCCTGTATGCTAGTAAACAGGATTTTCAATCGGATGCATTATCCGCTATGGAAATAAAAGAAACTTTTCTGCCTGACATTCATACCCATACAGATACCCATTCCAATACAAAAGATTGGATAGAGTATTTAAACCATGCCTCTAACCTTATTACAGATAATGCAATCGGGAAATACCCTATTACATCATTCAAACAGTTCTTATGTATAGGCATTAGACTACTTCTTGAAGATGAACTCGTTATCAAAAAATGCAGACTATGTAATGGATATTTTCGTGTGAAGTATACTTCCAACCAAGAATACTGCACAAGAATATACAGAGACACTTCCACTACCTGTAATGAGTACGCCAGCCGGAAATCCTATAAGGAAAAATTATTCAGCCATCCGATTCATACGGAATTCACAAAATCATATAACAGGCTATATGCCCGTATCCGCAGAGGGAAACTGCCTGCTGACACGCCACTTATGGATCAGCTAAAAGCGCTCCATGACGAGTATACCGAAAAATATGAGAACACACATCAGAAAGACCGAGAAGCTATATGGAAAGAATATATAGAAAGAAATAAGGAACTGCTCAATTAGCGAACTTTTGTTATCATTCTGTTATCACGACTTATCAATCCCACCAAACATCGAAAAAAGGACTTTCCGAGAAACCTCGGAAAGTCCCATAAATTCAATGAATTTTCGATTACTCAATAATCGTAGCCACACGACCAGACCCAACAGTTCTGCCACCCTCACGAATAGCAAACGTAAGACCCTGCTCCATAGCGATCGGATGAATCAGCTCGATGCTCATCTCTACGTTATCACCAGGCATGCACATCTCTGTGCCTTCAGGAAGGTTACAAACACCTGTGATATCAGTTGTTCTAAAATAGAACTGCGGTCTGTAGTTATTGAAGAAAGGAGTATGACGACCACCCTCGTCTTTCGTCAATACGTAAACCTGAGCCGTAAATTTTCTGTGGCAGGTTACAGAACCGGGTTTAGCAAGAACCTGTCCTCTTTCGATATCAGTTCTCTGGATACCACGAAGCAGAACACCGATGTTATCACCAGCCTGTGCCTCATCCAGCAGCTTACGGAACATCTCGATACCTGTTACAACAGACTTCTGTGTCTCTTCCTTAACACCGATGATCTCAACATCATCAGACATGTGCAGTGTACCACGCTCTACTCTACCTGTAGCAACGGTACCACGGCCTGTGATGGAGAATACGTCCTCGACAGGCATAAGGAACGGCTTATCTGTGTCACGCTGAGGATCCGGAATATACTCATCAACTGTGCTCATCAGCTCCATGATCTTGTCGCCCCACTCGCTGCTGGGATCTTCCAGAGCTTTCAGCGCGGAACCCTTAACGATCGGGCAATCTGTGAACTCATACTCTTCCAACTGCTCTGTGATCTCCATCTCAACCAGCTCAAGCAGCTCAGGATCGTCTACCATATCGCACTTGTTCATGAATACTACGATATAAGGAACGCCTACCTGACGGGACAGAAGGATGTGTTCTTTTGTCTGAGCCATAACACCGTCTGTAGCAGCAACAACAAGGATAGCGCCGTCCATCTGAGCAGCACCTGTGATCATGTTCTTAACGTAGTCAGCATGTCCAGGGCAGTCAACGTGTGCGTAATGTCTCTTATCTGTCTCGTACTCAACGTGAGCTGTAGAGATTGTGATACCTCTTTCTCTCTCTTCCGGAGCCTTATCGATGTTCTCGAAATCTGTAGCAGTGTTACCTGCAACTCTCTCGGAAAGTACTTTTGTGATCGCTGCTGTCAATGTCGTCTTACCATGGTCAACGTGACCAATGGTGCCGATATTACAATGTGGTTTGTTTCTTTCAAACTTAGCCTTAGCCATTTTTAAAGTCCTCCTTAAAAACTAGATAAATTTAAAATTGTTCTGTTCAATCAGCTATCTTTGATTATATTAAAGATTGCCAAGATTTTCAAGCATTATTTCGTTTTTACACAAAATCCTTTGTTTTTACCTGCCTTCTGTTTTGCCTCAGCTGCCAAAACTTTTTTCTCAAGATAAAGTTCCTTCATCTTTTATTTTGCCTTAGCTGTCAAAACTTTTTCTCAAGATAAAGTTTCTTCACACTTTATTTTGCCTTGGCTGCCAGAACTTTTTCTTGCACGCTCTTCGGCACCTGCTCGTACTTCTCGAAGAACATCGAGTAGTTACCGCGGCCCTGTGTCTTGGAACGCAGGTCTGTGGAGTAACCGAACATCTCAGCAAGCGGTACATAACCTTTCACCATCTTGCCGCCGCCGATATCTTCCATACCTTCGATACGTCCGCGACGGGAATTGATATCACCGATTACGTCACCCATATACTCTTCAGGCATGGTCACTTCCACTTTCATGATCGGCTCAAGCAGAACTGGACCTGCTTTCTTCATGGCTTCCTTGAAGCACATGGAACCTGCGATGTGGAACGCCATCTCAGAGGAGTCCACCTCATGGTAGGAACCGTCATATACGTTAGCGTGAACGCCAAGTACCGGGAATCCACCCAGAACACCCGCTCTGGAAGCCTCTTCAATACCTTCGCCAACAGCGGGGATATATTCCTTCGGAATCGCACCGCCTACCACGCTGGTCTCAAACTTGAAGGTCTCTTCGCCGTTCGGATCCATGGGCTCGAATTTAACTTTACAGTGTCCGTACTGTCCACGACCGCCGGACTGTTTCGCATATTTGTATTCCTGATCGACAGGCTTCGTAAAACTCTCTTTGTAAGCAACCTGCGGTGCACCCACATTAGCCTCTACCTTGTACTCACGAAGCAGACGGTCAACGATGATCTCCAGATGCAGCTCACCCATACCTGCGATGATGGTCTGACCCGTCTCGTGATCCGTGTGTGCACGGAACGTAGGATCTTCTTCAGCAAGTTTTGCCAAAGCTTCACCCATCTTACCCTGACCAGCCTTGGTCTTAGGCTCGATCGCCAATTCGATAACCGGCTCTGGGAATTCCATGGATTCCAGAATAACAGGATGCTGCTCATCACAAATAGTATCACCGGTTGTAGTGATCTTAAACCCTACTGCCGCAGCAATATCACCGGAATATACTTTATCCAGCTCTGCTCTCTTGTTGGCATGCATCTGCAGGATACGTCCCACACGCTCTTTCTTGTTCTTTGTCGCATTCAACACATAGGAACCGGAGTTGATCGTTCCGGAATACACACGGAAGAATGCCAGTTTGCCGACAAACGGATCGGCCATGATCTTGAATGCCAGTGCGGAGAAAGGCTCCTCATCGGAAGAATGTCTCTCCACCTCGTTGCCGTCGCTGTCCACACCCTTGATCGCAGGGATATCTGTAGGCGCCGGCATGAACTCCAGAACAGCATCCAGAAGCTTCTGAACACCTTTATTCCTGTATGCGGAACCACAGCATACAGGTACTGCCGTACACTCACACGTACCACGGCGCAGCGCCGCTTTCAACTGATCTACAGAAGGCTCCTCGCCCTCCAGATACATCATGGTAAGGTCGTCATCCAGCTCACAGATCTTCTCTACCAGTTCATCATGATAGAGTTCAGCGTCATCCGCCATATCCTCCGGGATATCTGTGATCGAGATATCTTCTCCCTTATCATCATTATAAATATAGGCTTTCATCTCAAAAAGATCGATGATTCCCTTAAACTCGTCTTCCTTACCGATCGGTAACTGAAGAATAATCGCATTTTTACCCAGTCTTGTCCGAATCTGTTCTACTGCGCCAAAGAAATTAGCGCCCAGAATGTCCATCTTGTTGATGAACGCCATTCTCGGAACATTGTAGGTATCAGCCTGCCGCCACACGTTTTCTGACTGCGGCTCAACACCACCCTTTGCACAGAACACGCCTACAGCGCCATCCAGTACACGGAGGGAACGCTCAACTTCTACCGTGAAGTCAACGTGACCGGGAGTGTCGATGATATTGATACGGTGCTCCAACGCGCCCGGCTTGGGTTTGCAGTTCTCTTCCAAGGTCCAGTGGCATGTCGTAGCGGCCGATGTGATCGTGATACCTCTTTCCTGCTCCTGCTCCATCCAGTCCATGGTAGCAGTGCCTTCATGAGTGTCACCGATCTTATAGTTAACACCAGTGTAATACAGGATACGCTCTGACAATGTGGTCTTACCGGCATCGATATGAGCCATGATACCTATATTTCTGGTTCTCTCTAACGGATATTCTCTTCCAGCCAAGGTTTTTTCCTCCTTATGATAATTCAAAACACAATAGAAAGAGCTTAGAAGCGGTAATGTGCAAATGCCTTGTTGGCCTCTGCCATCTTGTGCATGTCTTCTTTTCTCTTAACGGCTGCGCCGGTATTGTTAGACGCATCCAAAATCTCATTGGCAAGTCTCTCTTCCATGGTCTTCTCGCCTCTCTTACGAGAAAACATTACCAGCCAACGAAGTCCAAGAGCCTGACGTCTGTCCGGACGTACTTCGATCGGCACCTGATAGGTTGCACCACCGATACGTCTTGCCTTAACCTCCAGAACAGGCATGATGTTGTTCATAGCCTCCTCGAAAACGTCAAGTGCCGGCTTACCTGCCTTATTCTCTACGCGGGCAAATGCTCCGTATACAATCTTCTGGGCTACACCTTTCTTACCGTCCAACATGATATTGTTGATCAGTTTGGTAACCACCTTGTTATTGTATAAAGGATCTGCCAATACATCTCTTTTTGCAATATGTCCTTTACGTGGCACGTTTCTTCCCTCCTTATTATCATTAATAATTCATCGGTACTCACATGTGTCCTCTAATTCAATGTGTCCGTGCGGTTTTCTACGGTCAGCGGCATACGCCGCCTGCTGTTTCATAAGAATCCCAACACTAAATTAGTTCTGTTTGTGGTCCTGAAATTCACAACCTAAAACTCTGCGCAACCTATTTGCCTGCTTTAGGTCTCTTGGCGCCGTACTTGGAACGAGCCTGCCGTCTGTTAGCAACACCAGCTGTATCAAGAGTACCTCTGATAATATGGTATCTTGTACCAGGTAAGTCTTTTACTCTTCCGCCGCGGATCAGCACAACACTGTGCTCCTGCAGGTTATGACCTTCGCCCGGAATGTAGCTTGTCACTTCGATTCCGTTGGAAAGACGAACTCTGGCGATCTTTCTCAGCGCTGAGTTAGGCTTCTTAGGAGTTGCTGTCTTAACAGCTGTGCAGACACCTCTCTTCTGCGGAGAAGAAGTATCGATCGCTGTCTTGTGAAGGGAGTTGTAACCTTTCAACAAAGCCGGTGCGGTTGACTTCTTTACAGATGTCTGACGTCCTTTTCTAACTAACTGGTTAAATGTTGGCATTCTTTTCACCTCCTGTTGTAATAAATGAACCTACTGCGTGCAACACAAAAAAATGCATTCACACGCACTAAATTAGTATACTTGCATGTGAATGCATTGTCAACCTATTTTTCTGTAAAATCGCTTAAAAACCCTGATACTGACCGGAATCCTTACTCCACAACTTCCATCTCCGCCTCAGCTTCCTCTAACGCCTCAGCCTCATCGAAGTCTTCCGCTTCATCCAGCTCCTCGTCAAGATCCAGTTCCTCATCCAGTTCCATTGCATCCGTCTCAGCATCGATCAGCTCATCTTCTTCCTCGGTCTCATCTGAACGCATTGAGAAGTCAAACCTCGGTCTTCTGATAAATCCGTCATCAAACCGCATCTCCTTCTCCGCCGCCAGACGGCTCAGAAGATTCTCATCCGTGCTCAACCGTGTATCACGGTAGCGCTTCATACCGGTACCGGCCGGGATCAGCTTACCGATGATAACGTTCTCTTTCAGACCGATCAGGGAATCTACCTTACCCTTGATCGCCGCCTCCGTCAACACCTTTGTGGTCTCCTGGAAGGACGCTGCGGACAGGAAGGAATCGGTTGCCAGCGCTGCCTTGGTGATACCGAGCAGAATCTGCTTGCCCTCCGCCAGCTCTTTGCCTTCTTTGAAAAGTTCCTCGTTCATGTCCTCATAATCCAGCACATCCACCAGTGTACCCGGCAGGAAATCCGTGTCGCCGCTGTTCTCGATGCGGACTTTCTTAAGCATCTGGCGCACGATCACCTCGATATGCTTGTCGGCGATATCAACACCCTGCAGACGGTACACTCTCTGTACCTCGCGCAGCATATAATCCTGCACCGCACGGATCCCCTTGATCTTCAACAGGTCATGGGGGTTCACACTACCTTCTGTCAGCTCGTCGCCGGCCTCCAGCACGGCCCCGTCCATAATCTTGATCCTGGATCCGTAGGAGATCAGATACGTCTTTGACTCCCCGGTCTCGTTGTTGGTGATCACGATCTCTCGCTTCTTCTTCGTATCTTTAATGGTCGCCACACCGCCGAATTCTGCGATGATCGCCAGACCCTTCGGCTTACGCGCCTCGAAAAGCTCCTCTACACGGGGAAGACCCTGCGTAATATCGTCACCTGCCACACCGCCCGTATGGAAGGTACGCATGGTCAGCTGTGTACCCGGCTCACCAATGGACTGTGCCGCGATGATGCCGACAGCTTCACCCACCTGCACCGCTTCGCCGGTAGCCATGTTGGCGCCGTAACATTTCGCACAGATTCCCACATGGGAACGACATGTCAGGATCGTACGGATCTTCACTTCCTCGATCGGCTCACCCTTTTCATTGATACCGGCGCTCAGAATCCTGGCTGCACGGGCGGGTGTGATCATGTGATTTCTCTTCACGATCATTCTGCCGTCTTTGTCCTTGATATCTTCACAGGAAAAGCGTCCTGTAATTCTGTCTCCCAGGCCTTCGATGGTCTCCTTGCCGTCCATGAACGCCTTCACCACGATACCCGGAATCTCTTCCCTGCCCTCACAGCAGTCGGTCTCGCGGATGATCAGCTCCTGAGATACGTCAACCATACGTCTGGTCAGATAACCGGAGTCAGCTGTTCGCAGCGCCGTGTCGGAAAGTCCCTTACGTGCTCCATGGGCAGACATGAAGTACTCCAGTACGTCCAGCCCTTCACGGAAATTGGACTTGATGGGCAGCTCAATCGTCCGTCCTGTGGTATCCGCCATCAGTCCGCGCATACCGGCCAGCTGTTTGATCTGCTGGTTGGAACCACGGGCTCCGGAATCCGCCATCATGTAGATATTATTATATTTATCCAGTCCGGACAGAAGCACCTCCGTCAGCTCCTTATCCGTCTCGTTCCATGTCTCCACCACCGCACGGTATCTCTCTTCCTCCGTAATCAGACCACGTCTGAAATTCATGGAGATCTTGTCAACCGTTGCCTGCGCTTCCTCCAGCATCTCGGCCTTTCTTGCCGGCACGGTCATGTCGGAAATGGAAACCGTCATCGCCGCCCTGGTGGAATACTTGTAACCTGTAGACTTGATCAGATCAAGCACTTCGGCGGTTCTCACCGCACCATGGATGTTAATAACCTTCTCCAGAATCTGTTTCAGCTGTTTCTTACCTACATGGAAGTCTACTTCCAGTTTCAACAGATCTTCCGGATTGGTTCTGTCCACATAGCCCAGATCCTGAGGCAGGATCTCGTTAAAAAGGAATCTTCCCAGCGTGGACTCCACATTACCGCTCACAGTCTCACCGTCCGGCGTCTGTTTGCTCACTCTCACCGTAATTCTCGTATGCAGGGTACATGCCCCATTTTCATACGCCAGAATAGCCTCATTTACATTCTTAAAGAACTTGCCTTCTCCCGTTGCCCCCGGCCTTTCCTGCGTCAGGTAGTATATACCCAGCACCATATCCTGAGACGGAACCGCCACCGGTCCGCCATCGGAGGGCTTCAACAGGTTGTTCGGAGAAAGCAGAAGGAATCTGCACTCCGCCTGCGCTTCCACGGACAGCGGCAGATGAACCGCCATCTGGTCACCGTCGAAGTCGGCGTTAAATGCCGTACATACGAGGGGATGCAGCTTAATCGCCTTACCTTCTACCAGGATCGGCTCAAAAGCCTGAATACCGAGTCTGTGCAGTGTAGGAGCACGGTTCAGCATCACCGGATGCTCTTTGATCACTTCCTCCAGCACATCCCACACCTGGGTATCCAGCCGCTCCACCAGCTTCTTGGCATTCTTGATATTCTGGGAAATGCCTCTGGACACCAGTTCTTTCATCACAAAAGGTTTAAACAGCTCGATGGCCATCTCCTTGGGCAGGCCGCACTGGTAGATCTTAAGCTCCGGCCCGACCACGATAACGGAACGTCCGGAATAGTCCACACGCTTACCCAGAAGGTTCTGACGGAAACGTCCCGACTTACCTTTCAACATATCGGACAGGGACTTGAGCGCTCTGTTACCCGGTCCCGTCACCGGACGGCCTCTCCTGCCGTTGTCGATCAGCGCGTCCACCGCCTCCTGCAGCATCCGCTTCTCGTTGCGGACAATGATATCCGGCGCACCCAGCTCCAGCAGTCTCTTCAAACGGTTATTTCTGTTGATAATTCTTCTATAAAGGTCATTCAGGTCACTGGTGGCAAAACGGCCGCCGTCCAGCTGTACCATAGGACGTAAGTCGGGCGGGATAACCGGGATTGCATCCATGATCATCCACTCCGGCTGATTGCCGGACTCCCTGAACGCTTCTACCACTTCCAACCTTTTGATAATACGGGCACGCTTTTGACCCGTGGAATCACGAAGCCCCTCTTTCAGCTCCACCGCCTCCGTCTCCAGATCGATGGCTTCCAGCAGCTCCTTGATGGCCTCAGCGCCCATGCCTACACGGAATTTATTGCCCCAGGTCTCTCTGGCATCCTGGTACTCCTTCTCGGAGAGAACCTGCTTATACTCCAGATTACTGTCACCGCCGTCCAACACGATATAGGAAGCGAAATACAGCACCTTCTCCAGCACACGCGGAGACAGGTCAAGAATCAGACCCATACGGCTCGGAATACCTTTAAAATACCAGATATGGGAAACCGGCGCTGCCAGCTCGATGTGACCCATACGCTCTCTGCGGACGCTGGCTTTGGTCACCTCCACGCCGCATCGGTCGCAGACTACACCTTTATATCTGATCTTCTTATACTTACCGCAGTGGCACTCCCAGTCCTTACTGGGTCCGAAAATCTTCTCACAGAAAAGACCTTCTTTTTCCGGTTTCAATGTTCTATAGTTGATAGTCTCAGGTTTGGTAACCTCTCCCCGCGACCACTCTCTGATCTTCTCGGGTGATGCCAATCCGATCTTAATAGCATCGAATGTCATAGGTTGATAAGTTTCTTGTTTCATATCTGACATCTTCAATCACCATGCTCCTTCCAGATTATATGTTACCAGGTACACCCGTCCCTGGTAACATGATGCTCATGCGAAAACGGAATACCGGTCTTAAAAAATCTCCGTCTCTTCCTCCACAAAGTCAGCGTCCATCTCTTCTTCTGCAAAGTCCTCTTCCTCTTCGCTGGTCACAAGCTCTCCGCTGTCTTCGTCAAACTCCTGCTTCTGATATCCCATCGAACCAAGAGATTCCTGTTCATAGTCATAGTTTCTGGAGTCACCCTCGATCTCGTAACGGTAGTCGTTCTCACCGTAATCGATCGTTTCCATGATCTCAACTTCTGTTTGGTCATCCCGAAGCACTCTCACATCCAGACCCAGAGACTGCAGCTCCTTGAGCAGCACCTTGAAGGATTCCGGCACACCGGGTTCCGGGATATTGTCGCCTTTGATGATCGCTTCGTACGTCTTGACACGTCCGACAACATCGTCGGATTTCACTGTCAGGATCTCCTGCAGCGTGTAGGCTGCACCGTATGCTTCCAGCGCCCACACCTCCATCTCACCGAAACGCTGGCCGCCGAACTGCGCTTTACCGCCCAGAGGCTGCTGCGTTACCAGCGAATATGGACCCGTAGAACGCGCATGGATCTTATCGTCTACCAGATGATGCAGTTTCAGATAATGCATGTGTCCGATCGTAACCGGCGAATCGAAATACTCGCCTGTCCGTCCGTCACGCAGCCGTACCTTACCATCACTGGAAATCTCCACACCTTTCCATACCTCGCGGTGTTCTCTGTGATCGGAGAGATACTGCATGATCTCTTCCGAAATATCATCCTTATGCTTCTCTTCAAATTCTTCCCATTCCAGATTGACATAATCATTGGCAAGTTTGAGAGTATCTGCAATGTCATCTTCCTTCGCACCGTCAAACACCGGCGTCGCCACGTTAAAGCCAAGCGCCCTGGCAGCCAGAGACAAATGAATCTCCAACACCTGTCCGATATTCATACGGGAAGGCACGCCCAGAGGATTCAGCACGATATCCAGCGGACGGCCGTTAGGCAGATAAGGCATATCCTCTACCGGCAGCACGCGGGAAACCACACCCTTGTTACCGTGACGGCCGGCCATCTTATCTCCTACGGAAATCTTTCTCTTCTGTGCTATATAAATGCGGACAGCCTGATTAACGCCGGGTGAAAGCTCGTCGCCGTTCTCCCTCGTAAATACTTTCGCATCCACAACAATACCATATTCACCGTGAGGCACTTTCAGGGATGTATCCCTGACTTCTCTTGCTTTCTCACCGAAGATCGCACGCAGCAGTCTTTCCTCTGCAGTCAGCTCGGTCTCCCCCTTCGGAGTTACCTTACCAACCAGGATATCACCGGCACGTACTTCTGCACCGATGCGGATGATACCTCTGTCATCCAGATCCTTCAACGCCTCGTCACCCACACCGGGAACATCTCTGGTAATCTCTTCCGGCCCCAGTTTGGTGTCGCGTGCTTCTGCCTCATATTCTTCAATGTGTACGGAGGTATAAACATCCTCCTGTACCAGTCTCTCACTGAGCAGCACGGCATCCTCGTAATTGTAGCCTTCCCAGGTCATGAATCCGATCAGCGGATTCTTACCCAGCGCCAGCTCGCCGCCCTCTGTGGACGGGCCGTCTGCGATCACCTCGCCCTGTGCCACATGGTTGCCCTTGAAAACAATGGGCTTCTGGTTGTAGCAGTTGGACTGGTTACTGCGGGAGAACTTGGTCAGATGGTATTCATCCTTCTCCCCGTCATCATAAGTCATCCTGATCAGATCCGCCGATACGAAATCAACGGTACCCGCTTTCTTCGCCACCACACAGACACCCGAGTCCACGGCTGCCTTCGGCTCCATACCGGTGCCCACCACCGGGGTCTCCGTAAAGAGCAGCGGCACGGCCTGTCTCTGCATGTTGGAACCCATCAGCGCACGGTTGGCATCATCGTTCTGCAGGAACGGAATGAGTGCCGTCGCCACAGAGAATACCATCTTCGGCGACACGTCCATATAATCGAACATGGCCTTCGGATACTCCTGCGTCTCCTCCTCAAAACGTCCGGAAATATTGTTACGGGCAAAATAGCCGTTGGCATCCAGCGGAGCCGATGCCTGCGCCACGTGATAATTATCCTCTTCATCCGCCGTCATGTAGACAACTTCGTCGGTAACACGCGGATTCTGTGGGTCGGTTTTGTCTATCTTACGGTAGGGTGCCTCCACGAATCCATATTCATTGATCCGCGCATAGGATGCCAGGGAGTTGATCAGTCCGATGTTCGGACCTTCCGGCGTCTCGATGGGGCACATTCTGCCGTAGTGCGTATAATGTACGTCACGGACCTCGAATCCGGCTCTGTCACGGGACAGACCGCCGGGACCAAGGGCGGAAAGACGTCTCTTATGTGTCAGCTCACCGAGCGGGTTGTTCTGATCCATAAACTGGGACAGCTGGGAAGAACCGAAGAACTCCTTCACGGCAGCCTGTACCGGTTTAATGTTGATCAGCACCTGGGGTGAGATCTCGTCTGCATCATGGGTGGTCATTCTCTCACGGACCACTCTCTCCAGTCTGGACAGACCGATGCGGTACTGATTCTGCAGCAGTTCACCCACTGCACGGATACGTCTGTTGCCCAGATGGTCGATATCGTCATCGTTGCCGATGCCGTACTCCAGATGGATATTATAATTAATGGAAGCAAGGATATCTTCCTTCGTAATATGCTTCGGAATCAGTTCGTGCACATTCTTGTGGATCGCTTCCGCCAGCATCTCCGGATCGTCGCTGTACTCCTCCAGAATCTGCTGCAGCACAGGATAATAAACCAGCTCCGTGATGCCCAGTTCCCTGGGATTGCAGTCCACGAAGTTGGTGATGTCTACCATCATATTGGAGAGAACCTTCACATTCTTCTCCTCCGTCTGGATCCATACAAAAGGAACCGCAGCATTCTGAATGGCATCCGCCATCTCCAGGGTAACCTTCTCGCCCGCCTTAGCCAGCACTTCACCCGTGGTCATATCCACCACGTCCTCCGCCAGAATATGGCGTCTGATCCTGTTGCGGAACATTAACTTCTTATTGAATTTATATCTGCCGACTTTAGCCAAATCATATCTTCTGGGGTCAAAAAACATAGCGGTGATCAAACTTTCAGCGCTCTCCACGCTCAAAGGCTCACCGGGACGGATCTTCTTATATAACTCCAACAGACCTTCCTGATAGTTCTCGGAAGTATCCTTGGCAAAACTGGCCTCAATCTTCGGTTCTTCACCAAACAATTCTCTGATCTCATCATTGGAACCGACACCCATGGCACGGATCAGCACCGTGATCGGTACCTTTCTCGTCCTGTCCACGCGCACATAAAACACATCATTAGAGTCTGTCTCATACTCTAACCATGCGCCGCGATTCGGGATGACGGTGGCGGAAAACAGTCTTTTTCCGATCTTATCATGTCCGATTCCGTAATAAATGCCCGGAGAACGTACCAGCTGGCTGACGATAACACGCTCTGCACCATTGATCACAAATGTGCCGGTCGCTGTCATCAGCGGCAGGTCACCCATGAAGATCTCGTGCTCCGTGATCTCGTCCTTCTCCTTATTGATCAGGCGAACCTTAACCTTAAGAGGCGCCGCGTAAGTAGCATCTCTCTCTTTGCATTTCTCAATAGAGTATTTCACATCCTCTTCGCATAACTCAAAGTCCACAAATTCCAGACTCAAGTGTCCGCTGTAATCCGAGATAGGAGAGATATCGTCGAAAACTTCTTTCAGTCCTTCCCTAAGAAACCACTGATAGGAGTTCTTCTGAACCTCGATCAGATTCGGCATTTCCAGGACTTCCTTCTGTCGTGCATAGGTCATACGCGTATTTCTGCCGGCTGCAGTCTTACGGATTCTGTTCTTTTCCATTGACACTTTCACCCCGTTCCTTATGATTTGCTGCTTATCAGCCTGCCTGTCAGATTGCCTGTTGGCATGAAACTATAATATAAATAAGCATACCACACCACAATAGTGCATTTTCCATTCTACTACAAGTTTTTTTGCGAGTCAACGATTATTTTCTTAAAAAACACGAAAAACGCAGTAAAACCGTTCATGCTGGCTGTATAAACATGCCCGCATGAACGGTCTTCTCAACTTCTCCTGCTCATGTCGATTATTTCAGAGTAACCTTAGCGCCCTCAGCTTCCAGTTTTGCCTTAACATCCTCAGCTTCTTCCTTGGATGCTGCTTCCTTCACCATCTTCGGTGCGTTGTCAACCAGGTCTTTTGCTTCCTTCAGACCAAGGCCTGTTACTTCACGAACAACCTTGATGACTTTAACCTTATTCGGGCCAACCTCTGTCAGCTCAACGTCGAACTCTGTCTTCTCCTCAGCTGCTGCTGCGCCTGCATCTCCGCCTGCTGCTGCAACGACTACGCCTGCTGCTGCAGATACGCCGAACTCTTCTTCACATGCTTTTACTAAATCATTCAATTCCAATACGGTCAACTCTTTGATCGCGTCGATAAATTCCTGAGTGGATAATTTTGCCATTATTTTTTACCTCCATGATTTTTCTTTATCATTGTTACAATAACATCCTGGTTCTTCTGTCGATTGCCTCTCTGCACTGCTTATGCTTCTACCGGAGCTTCCTCTGCTGCAGGCGCTGCTTCACACTCGGATGCGCCGCCCTTCTCCGCGATCTGATTCAGTACACGTGCCAGGTTTGCAACCGGTGACTGCATGCTGCCAAGCAATCTGGACAGCAGTTCTTCTCTGGACGGAATCTTGGACACATTCTCGATTCCCTTTGCATCATAAAGCGTGCCCTCTACGATGCCGCCCTTGACTTCAAGAGCATTCGCTGTCTTAGCGAATTTGCACAGTACTCTGGCAGGCGCAGTGGCGTCCTCTTTGGAAACAGCAAGTGCGCTGGGGCCTTCCAGATAAGGTGTCAGGGATTCGAAATCCGTGCCCTTAAATGCAAAATTCATCATCGTGTTCTTGTAAACCTTGTAGGTGATTCCGGCTTCACGCAGCTGCTTACGAAGCTCTGTGTCCTGCTCTACCGTAAGCCCACGGTGATCGACCAACACGACTGACTGCGCATCCTGAATGGTAGCTGAAATCTCTTCTACGATCGGTTTTTTCAGTTCAACCTTTGCCATTAACATTTACCTCCTTATAGATTTTACGCCGATAGGAGTCCTCTATAAAAAAATCCTCCCTGAAGACAGGAAGGATGAAACAGACTACAATAAATCTTATAGCAGCTCTTCTCCTCGGTAGGCGGTATCCTTACGCCGTCTCACGGCACCTACTGTCTTCGGCATGGTTTTAACAACCTTGCATACTATAACACAGCGGAAGCGCTGTTGTCAACCGTTTTATCAAGATGATCGTCGCATATCCTACTGATATCGTCATATGTCAGGCTTTCATCCGGCCCTGAAAGTTCCACACTCATCTCTCCGAACGGTGTGGTAATCATCAGAATTTTCGCCCCGTCCGCCCGGGTGATGATCCTGGTATCAGAATTATCCTCCTCTTCCTGAGCCGCCTCTCTGGCCGCCTCGATCTCCGCTTCGATCTGTTCCCGCAGCGTATCCTCCGCCGCGTCTATTTTTTCCAATAACTTCTGCCACTCTTCCTGCGTATAGGCTTCGGCTCCAATCTGTATTTTAGGCTGGATGGTTCCGTTCCTGATTTTAGCGCGCATTTCTTCCATCTTCTCCAGCAGGAATTGCCGGTAATCCGTCTCCTGCTCCGTTTCGACTGCCGATCCGTTCTTCTCCTGCTCCGCAGTTTTCCCCGCATGTTCCAACGCCGTGTCAAAATCCGCCGTCTGCTTCTCTTCCTCCGAGTACGCTGCGGTGCCTGCAGCAAACTGATTCCTGATATAAGGATTTCCGCGTCCAACTTCCATATTACCACCCATACCTTTCTCCCCGCCTGCGGGGACCTGTACACCTTCCTGCAGCTGTGATAAGCGATTCTAATTTTCAGCCTCTGTTTTTATAGTAAACTTACATCATGCTCAACCTGCCGTCGGGCGGGCCGCATGGCCATCCATGCTGTGAA
>OFHO01001070.1_pt1 | contig 21819 bp, 18 predicted proteins | sample 1521531 | NCBI WGS metagenome assembly OFHO01 (sample SAMEA3504124, study PRJEB24116) | mouse gut metagenome | biome: mouse gut; feature: mouse-associated habitat; material: faeces | place: Denmark | collected 2011
GGAACAGGAGCCGGAAGCTGGTGATGCCCCGGCGCAGCCGGTCCATGATCTCCGCCGCCTTGCCCGCCACAGGGTAGGGCTCCTGGCGGACAATCTCGTCGAAATTGCTCAGGGGCGGCGGCAGCCGACGCTCCTCCCGGTCCGCGATCTCCCCCAGGGCCGCCAGGAGATCCGCCGGCCGGTGGCTGTACTCGTAGATCTTTCCCTGCTCCAGGGGCTCCGGGTCCCGGCACAGGATGTCCCGGCCGAACTCCCCCATAGGACCCAGGATGGCGGAGACCCACTTGATCCGCTCGTAGTTCTCGCTGCTGCGCCGCTCCTCCAGGGAGCGAATCAGCTCCTCCATCTCGCTTTTGGCCTCCTCGTCCTCCAGGGACAGGAGCATTCTGGTCTTGATGAACATCAGCTGAGCGGCCATGGTGATAAACTCGCTGGCCACCTCCAGATCCATCTGCTGGCGCAGCTCCAGGTAGGCCAGATACTGCTCCAGAATGAGGGCGATGGGGATATCCTGTATCTCGATCTTGTTCTTGCCCAGCAGATAGAGGATCAGATCCAGCGGGCCCTCAAAGTCCTCCATGCCCTCCCTGCTGTGCACCACGCTCTCCAATTTATAGACAGGTATATCCATCCAGTCACCTCAATGGGGGAAAAATAGGATCATCATCCAGTCAAAGACAGCGGCAATGGCGCCGGAGAGGAAGCTCCCTCCCAGATCCAGCCAGATCAGCGCCAGCAAAACCACCATGCCATACCGCTCATAGCGCATAAGGACGTAGTAGGCCCGCTCCGGCAGCAGGGCGAAGAGCACCTTTGAACCGTCCAAGGGCGGGATGGGGATCAGGTTGAAGAGCCCCAGACCCACGCTCAGCATAGCCGTGGTCAGCAGGAAATAGAAAAGCCACGCCAGCGCCGGCCCCACCGCAGCCATCCGGAAGATCAGCGACGCCAGAAACAGCGACGCCAGGGCCAGCAGGAAGTTGGATGCCGGCCCAGCCAGGGCGGTGACGGCCATGCCAGCCTTGGGATTTCGAAAATAGCGCATGTCCACAGGCACCGGCTTGGCCCAGCCGAAGCCGCACAGGAGCATGGAGGCCAACCCCAGCCAGTCGATGTGGTGGAGGGGGTTGATGCTCAGACGGCGCATCCGCTTGGCAGTGGGATCCCCCATGGCGTAGGCCGCCAGACCATGGCATGTCTCGTGGACGCTCAGGCACAGCAGCACTCCCAGCACCCTTTGAAGCGCTGCCAGAAGACCCTGCCAGTCAAATTGCGCCCATATGTTCTGTAGATATCCCTGCATGTTGTCTCCTTGCGGCCAAGTTTTCGCATTTTTGTTAGTATAGCAGATTTTCCCGCCGATTACAAGCGTCTGCGCGCCTCTTCCCGGAAATCTATTTACCCAAAGGTCCCGTCCGGTCCAACCGCAGCCCCCCTCCAGCGGCCCGGCGGCCGGTCTCCGCGCCTTACGCCCCAGCGACGAGAAGGGGCGCCGCTTCCAATATACGGGATATCCTGTCCGCAGCGTGTGTACAGCCGCCCGCGTCTCAACGCAGCGGCTCCATCCTTTTCCGGGCCCGCCGGACCCCCAGAAAGTATGCCAGCAGCTGCGCGGAAAGGGCAATAAGCGACACCGTCACCATAAAGCCAAGGGCGGAAAAGGGCTTGAAGTACCACATCCACTGCTCCGTTTCAAGCTGCGCCATCAGCAGACAGGAGGACAGAAAGCTCCACGCGTTTCCTATCAGCAGCGCCGCCGGCCGGCGATATCGCACAGCAGCCAGGCACAGCAGCGTCATGCCGGCCAGCAGCGGGAGGTACAGCCACATGGTGCGCAGCTGGGCGTCCCCGTACATGGCCAGAAAGGCGTAGGGAACGGAGTACCCCAGCAGCATGAGAATGGCGGCAGCCCGCTTTTTCACTGTTTTGCCTCCGCCCTCTCCTCTGCCCGTCCCGGGGAGAAGGGGCACCGCTTCCCGATGCACTGGTTGTTCTGCCCGCAGCGGGTGCACACCGGCGTCCGCCGGGTCATCTCCACGCCCCAGGTCTCCCGGGCAAAGTCGATGGCCTCCAGAATGGAGAGATAGGAGTCCCGCTTGCAGCACCGGGGCCCCCCGATCTCGCCGATCCGCTCCAGGGACCGGGCGGTCATCCGGTGGGAGACGCCCCAGGCCTCCCCGGCCAGGGGCGTAGACCCGGACACAATGGATGCGAACATACCCGCGCTGAGCCCTGCGCCGCAGGCTCCCCAGAATCCGCAGGCCCCGCCGGGCACGTTCCTGCCCCGGCTGAGCATCTCCGGCAGCGCCGTCTCCAGCTCCACCGCACCCCCGGCATTGCGGAAGGCGGTGAGCAGGGCCGCGCCCACCATGACGTGGTGTTCCGGACCGTGCATGTGGCAGAAGGGCTGGCTCATCAGCTTCTCCATGATCTCCAGGGGGTCCGCGCTCCTCTCCGCCAGACAGATGGACACGATCTGGTCCATGCCCTGGGTGTGGCAGTCGCCGCACACATAGTGGCCCGCCTCGCACCGGGTCCGGCTGTTCTCCGTCCGGCCGCACAGCCGGCACGTCATGGGCTCCTCTCGCTCCAGATAGGCCAGCTTGGCCCCGCAGATCAGACATTCCTCGTTCATTTTCTTCTCTCTCCCTTTCTCTCATTTTTCCGCCGCCCCGTCAGGCCGCCCAGCAGCCGGCGGAACCCCTCCGGCCGGGCCGTCTGAGGCTCCGGGCGGTGGATGGAGGTCTCCATAAAGACCTCCTGGCTGTTGCAGGGGGCCAGGGTGTTCACCTTCCGGCAGTAGGAGCCGTCAGGCAGCAGGGAGCTGGCCTTTACGTTGTCCTCCAGCTGGGTGTGGAGGATCCACAGCAGCTGCTCCCGCACCTGCCGGTCATAGACGGGACAGGCGATCTCCACCCGGTGATTCAGGTTGCGGGTCATGAGGTCCGCCGAGGCGATGTACACCACCGCGTCCCTCCCCCGGCCGAAGCAGTAGATCCGCCCGTGCTCCAGAAACCGGCCCACGATGCTGGTGACGTGGATGTTCTCCGTGCGGGCGGCGATGCCCGGGCGCAGGCAGCAGATGCCCCGGAGGATCAGCTGCACCTGCACCCCCGCCTGGGAGGCCTCCGCCAGCTTGTCCATCACCTCCCGCTCGGTCATGGAGTTGGCCTTGATGCGGATGCGCCCCTCCGGCCCCTTGGCGATCTCCCGGTCAATGAGCTCCAGGAGCCGGGGCTTGATGCCCGCAGGGGCCACCAGCAGGTGGCGGTAGGTCCCCTCCAGGTTCCCCACCAGCATGTTCTGGAAGAAGGCCGTGCCGTCCAGGCCGATCTGCTCGTCGGCGGTCATGAGGCTCAGGTCCGTGTACTGCTCGTTGGTGTGCTCGTTGTAGTTGCCCGTGCCGATCTGGGTGACATAGCTGAGCCTGTCCCCCCTGCGCAGGGTGATAAGACAGATCTTGCTGTGGCACTTGTACTCCTCCACCCCGTAGATCACCTTGCACCCCGACTCCTCCAGCAGCCGGGACCAGGAAATGTTGTTGGCCTCGTCAAACCGGGCCCGCAGCTCCATGAGCACCGTCACCTCCTTGCCGTTCTCCGCAGCCTTGCAGAGGATGTGGGCCACCCGGGAGGAGGAGGCCAGCCGGTAGATGGTGATCCGGATGGCCAGCACGTCCGGCCGCTCCGCGGCCTCGTCCAGCATCCGCAGGAAGGGGTCCACCCCGTCGAAGGGGAAGAAGAGCAGCCGGTCCCGGCGGCGGACCTGATCGATGACGCTGGCCTTGGGGTCCAGATCCGCAGGCCAGCGGGGACGGTAGGGCGGAAAGCTGAGGGCCGCCGCCCGCTCCGCCGGCAGGGTGCGGATGAGCTCAAAGACGTGCTTCATCCCAAGGGGGCTCCGGTCCACGTAGATCTGGCGGCTCTCCACCCGGATGCGGCTCTTGAGCAGCTTCATGAACTCCCCGCCCATCTTCCTCGAGAGCTCCAGCCGCACCACCGACTGGCTGGCCCGCTTCTTGAGCAGCTTGCTCATGCGGCTGCGGATATCCTCACCCTCCAGCAGCTCCGCGTCCAGGCTCAGCTCCGCGCTGCGGGTGACGCACAGGACGCAGGCGCTCTCCACCTTGAACTCCCCGAACAGGGTGGGCGCGTAGTGGTGGAGCACCGTCTCCATGCGGATGGACCGCCCCGAATCCCCGGGCATGGAGAGAAAGGCGGGCAGACGCTCCGGCACCGGCAGAAGGCCCAGGGACGCGGCCCCCTTCTTCCCCCGCAGCAGGGCCGCCACGTACAGCGCTTTATTGGCCAAATGGGGAAAGGGGTGGTGGGCGTCCACGATCTGGGGCGAGAGCACGGGGAGGATCTTGGTCTTGTAGCAGGCGGAGACGAACTTCCGCTCCTCCCCTGTCAGCTCGTCCATGGTGAGATCGCAGATCCCCTCCCGCCGCAGAAGGGCCGACACATCGTCGTACAGACGGTTCTTGATCTCAATGAGGCCCGGGATCACGCTGTAGATCTGCTCCAGCTGTCCCGACGGGGTCAGACCGGTTTTGTTGTCGATCTCCCTCGGCGACACCAGGGACAGGTCAAACAGGTTCCCCACCCGGACCATAAAAAATTCGTCCAGATTGCTGGTAAAGATGGCGATGAACTTCAGCCGCTCCAGCAGAGGCACTGTCTCGTCCCCCGCCTCCTCCAGCACCCGGCGGTTGAACCGCAGCCAGCTCAGCTCACGGTTCTGGGTATAGCTGTACCGTTCCGTTCCCGGCCCCTGACTTGTCATCATCCTGCGCTCCCCCCACGGCCCGTCTCCCCCGCAGGGGCCGGGCCTTCCTTATTATATATAGTATATATATCGTATGGTCCCCGGCCGGGCTCTACTCCTCCGCCCAGCGGAAGGACCGCTCCACAGCCCTGCGCCAGCCCCTGAGCTTCTCCTCCCGCTCCTCGGGCGCGATGGCGGGGGTGAAGGTCCGGTCCACAGCCCAGTTACGCTCCACGTCCTCCAGTCCGGACCAGAAGCCCACGGCCAAACCCGCCAGATAGGCGGCCCCCAGGGCCGTGGTCTCCACGCACACCGGGCGGTTGACGGCGGTTTGCAGGATGTCCGCCTGGAGCTGCATGAGCACGTTATTGGCGCTGGCTCCGCCGTCCACCTTCAAGGATGCGAGGGCGATGCCGGAGTCCGCCCGCATGGCGTCCAGCACGTCGCTGACCTGATAGGCGATGGACTCCAGGGTGGCCCGGATGATGTGGTCCTTGTTCACCCCCCGGGTCAGGCCCACAATGGCCCCCCGGGCGTACTGGTCCCAGTGGGGCGCGCCCAGGCCGGTGAAGGCGGGGACCACGTAGCAGCCGGCGGTGTCCTTGACCTTACCGGCGTGGTACTCGCTGTCCGCGGCGGAGTCGATGAGCCGCATCTCGTCCCGCAGCCACTGGATGGCCGCCCCGGCCACGAAGATGGACCCCTCCAGGGCGTACTGGACCGTTCCGTCCAGGCCCCAGGCTATGGTGGTCACCAGACCGTTGCGGGAGAACACCGGCTTCTCCCCGGTGTTCATCAGCAGGAAGCAGCCTGTGCCGTAGGTATTTTTTGCCTGCCCCGGCCGGAAGCAGGTCTGTCCGAAGAGGGCGGCCTGCTGGTCCCCCGCCGCCCCGGCAATGGGGATGGGTGCGCCAAAGAAGGAGGGGTCCGTCTCGCCGTAGACGCAGCTGGAGGGCTTTGCCTGGGGCAGCATGGACCGTGGGATATCCATGCGGTCCAGAATTTCCTGGTCCCAGTCCAGGGTGTTGATGTTGAAGAGCATGGTCCGGGAGGCGTTGGAGTAGTCCGTCACGTGGACCCGCCCCCCGGTGAGCTTCCAGATCAGCCACGTCTCCACGGTGCCGAAGAGGAGCTCCCCCGCCCGCGCCCGGGCCCCGGGCACGTTGTCCAGAATCCACTTGATCTTTGGCCCGGAGAAATAGGCGTCCGCCACCAGTCCGGTTCGCTGGCGCAGGTCCTCGGCGCTCTCCTTGAGCGTGTCGCAGTAGGCGCTGGTGCGCCGGCACTGCCACACAATGGCGTTGCACACCGGCTCCCCGGTGGCCCTGTCCCAGACGATGGTGGTCTCCCGCTGGTTGGTGATGCCGATGGCGGCCACGTCGGCGGCCGTGGCCCCGATCTTGCCCATGGCCTCCGCCGCCACCCCCAGCTGGGTGGCCCAGATCTCCCGGGCGTCGTGCTCCACCCAGCCCGGCCGGGGGAAAATCTGGGTGAACTCCTTCTGGGCCGAGGAGCAGATATTGCCCTGCCGGTCAAAGAGGATGCAGCGGTTGCTGGTGGTGCCTGCGTCAAAGGCCATGATGTACTTTGCCATAGTCCCGTTCCTCCCGTCTTATTTCTTGAAGCGATTGCCGGTATTACAGTAGATCACCACGAAAATCACAGAAATGACCACATAGAGCGTATATCCGATAGAGAGCCAGCTGAGCTTGAGGATTCCCCCGATGGCGATGGCCGGCGTCAGCAGGGCCACGCTCAGCAGATATCTGCCCATGAATTTACACAGGGCCTCCGCGTCGTACTTCTCCCGCTCCCTTTTGTCCATGGTGTTGAACCCGGCGATGAGCCACGCCCCCCTGCCCCGCAGCAGGGGGATGGACATGAGCAACATCAGCAGGGTGATGATCCCCACGATCACGCACGCCGCAACGTCATTTCCTGTCAGATGCACGCCGCGCCTCCCTACTGCTCCAGGTACAGGGGCAGGAACCGCGCCAGCCCCTCCGTCACATAGGCGATATTGTCCTCGTCCAGCGCCGTGTCCCGCCTGGTGCGCAGGTGGGGGATGTAGTACCCCAGACCCGCCAGATGGCGGCAGGCGCACACCACCACGTGGAACTTGAATTTCCGGTTGTCGGAGGGGTAGTAGTGGAGACCCTTTGTCCGCAGATGGGGCTCCATGGTCCCCCCCTGGGGGAAGGCCTCCTCCAGGGCCTCCAGCAGCCGGCTGTCCCAGCGGCTGTGCTTGGAGGGCAGCAGCAGCAGGTGCTCCCCGTCCCCCACGCAGTCTATGTCAATGAACAGGTTCCCCGCCGCCTTGTCAATGTGCCGCTTCCTGAAGGCCGAGGCCCCCAGCAGGTTCCGCTCATTGTTGTCCAGGAACACCAGACACACCCGCTTGTCGTATCCCACTGCCCGGGCGGCGGCCAGCAGGGCCACCACCCCGGAGGACCCGCCGTTGGCGTTGGACTGATTGGCGGGTCCGTAGGCGGCCAGCCACAGCCCCGCCACCGCCAGGATCAGAAATAGGGGCAGCATCAGCTCCGGCTTGTTCAGCGGAAAGCTGACCGCCAGAGCCAGGGCGAAGGCTGCGGCCGCCAGCAGCAGGGCCGCCGTAAAATGGTAGGCCACGTGGGCCGCCACATTGGTGGGCGAGACGAAGTCCGGCAGCAGCATCCGGGAGGCGGTGTCGTAGTGGGTGCAGAGGAATACGTTGGCCCTGTCCGGATCCCCGGCCACGATGTTGACGCTGCCGTTGAACTTGCCGTAGGTCTCCTCCCAGGGCCGCCAGCCGGCCCGCTTCAGCTCCCGCAGGATCCACTGGCGGCACTCCGCCTTCTGTCCGCTGGTCCTGCGCACCGGGTGGACCGTCAGCAGGTATTTCTTGATGTCCTGAATATCCTTCATACTTTCATTCCTTATTTTTCTCTATACCTTTTTCTTGAAAGAAAAAGGTACCCAAAAAGAACTTTTAGACGCCCTGCGGGCACGCTCTGTTGCGCAATTCTGTGTTTCAGCACTGCGCTTCTCCATCCGGCAGGTCATAGCCTCTCGCGTTTTTTCTTCCTTTTCTTTTGTACACAAAAGAATACACGTCTACAGTCCCCGCTTGTACTCCTCCGCGCCGGAGATCAGCTCCTCCGCCCCGGCCAGCATGGCGGGGGTGATCTTCTCCCCCCCGGTGAGCCGGGCCAGCTCCATTTTCCGCTGTTCCCGGTCCAGACGAGCCACCCGGGTGTAGGTCCTGCCGTCCCGCTCCCCCTTCTCCACGGAGAAGTGGGTGTCCGCCATAGCCGCCAGCTGGGGCAGGTGGGTGACGCACAGCACCTGCTTGCGCCGGCTCACCTGGGCCAGCTTGGCCGCTACCTTCTGGGCCGCCCGGCCGCTGACCCCGGTGTCCACCTCGTCAAAGACCAGGGTGCCGATGAGCTCGTTCTCCGCCAGCACGTTTTTCAGCGCCAGCATGATCCGGGCCAGCTCGCCGCCGGAGGCAACCTTGTTGATGGGCCGCAGCTCCTCCCCCACGTTGGCGGACATGAGGAAGCGCACCACATCCATGCCCGTGGGATCCGGCTCCTTCTCCGCAAAGCAGATGGCGAAGCGCACCTTGGGCATGTCCAGTTGCCGCAGCTCGTCCTGAATCCGCTCCTCCAGCTCCCGGGCCGCCGCCTTCCGGGCTTCGGAGAGCTGCCCGGCGGCCTTCACCGCCTGGGCCCGCTCCTTGGCCAGCTCCTTCTCCAGCCGGGCGGCGGTGTCGGCGGCAAAGGCGATCTGGTCCAGCTCCTGCCGGCACTGCTCCAGATAGTCCAGCATGTCCTCCACCGTGGGGCCGTACTTCTTTTTCAGCCGGTAGATCAGATCAGCCCGGCCCTCCAGCTCGTCCAGCTCCTGGGGGCTGAAATCAAAGCCGGACTCCAGATCCCGCAGCGTCTCCGCCACGTCGTAGCACTCCGAGTACAGCGCCTCCAGACGCTGGTGGAGCTGGGCGAACTGCTCGTCCAGGCCCTTGGCCCCAGCCAGGGCGTTCCCCGCGTCTCGCAGCAGGGCCGCCGCGCCGCCCCCCTCGTCCCCGCCGCTGAGGCTCCACATGGCCCCCTGGACCGCGGACATGAATTTCTCGCTGTTGCGCAGGAGGTTGCGCCGCTGGAGAAGGGCCTCCTCCTCCCCGGGCTTCAGATCCGCCCGCTCCAGCTCCCCGATCTGAAAGCGGAGGCTGTCCATTCGCCGCTCCTTCTCCGCCTCGTCCATCTGGAGGGCCTTCAGCTTCCGGCGGGTGGCCTCCATGGCCTCGTAGCGGGCAAGGTAGGCCGCCAGCTGGTCCCCCACCCGGCCGTAGCTGTCCAGATACGCGCCGTGCTGCTCCTCGTCCAGCAGCTGCTGGCCGTCGTGCTGGCCGTGGATGTTCAGCAGCGCACCGCCGATGCGCCGCAGCTGGGCGACGGTCACCGGCCGGCCGCACACCCGGCAGGCGTTCTTGCCGTCGGCGTAGATCTCCCGCTGGAGCAGCACCTCGTCCTCGCCGTCGGCGAGACCGCACTCCGCCAGTGCCTCCAGAGGCGGCACGCCGGTGAAGATGGCGCTGACAAAGGCCTTGCTGGCCCCGGTCCGGATCAGATCCCGGCTGGTCCGCTGGCCCAGTACTGCGCCCATGGCGTCGATGACAATGCTCTTGCCCGCGCCTGTCTCGCCGGTGAGGGCGTTGAAGCCCCCGTCAAAGGAGATGTCCGCCTCCTCGATGACGGCGATATTCTCAATGTGCAGCAGCTGCAGCATAGTCCCTTCCCCCTATCTCAGCATCTCGTGGATCTCCTCGCAGAAGGTTCTGGCGGACTCCGTGTCCCGCATCAGCAGAAAGGCGGTGTCGTCCCCCGCCAGCGTTCCCACCATGTAGGGTACGTTCATCCCGTCCAGGGCCGCCGCCGCCGCGTTGGCCAGCCCGGCCATGGTCTTCACCACCACGATGTTCTGGGCGAAATCCACGCTGATGATGCTCTCCCGGAAGATGGTGCGCAGCTTGTCCGCCACGTTCAGCCGGTTGCGCTGGCTGGAGACCGTGTAGCGGTACCTCCCCTGGCCAACAGGCTCCTTGATGAGGTGGAGCTGCTTGATGTCCCGGGAAATGGTGGCCTGGGTGCAGCGCATCCCCTGCTCCAAGAGGCGCTGCTGGAGCTGCTCCTGGGTGTCCACATCCTCTTTTTCGATGATCTCCAGAATCATGCTCTGCCGGTCAGTTTTCATGCCCGATCCCTCCTGTCATTTTCGTTCGTAAAATTTCATAAATGCTTTTGTCCGTCAGCCGCAGCAGCGCCGTCTCGTACCGGGACCGGCAGATGCGCACCTTGTCCCCCTGCCGCAGGGCGAAGGCCTTCCCTCCGTCCACGGAGAGGTACACCTGTTTGCGGTTGAGCTCCGCCGGGGCCACGGTCACCGTACCCGCCGCCGAGAGCACAAAGGACTTTGAGAACACCGTGTGGGCGCAGATGGGGCTGATGACAAAGTTCTGGGCCGTGGGCTCCACAATGGGCCCCCCGGCGGACAGGGAGTAGCCCGTGCTGCCGGTGGGCGTGGCCACCACCACCCCGTCCCCGGAAAAGACGCCCAGACGGTCCTCCCCGGCGGTGACCTGAAGGCGCACCACCCGGGCCATGGCCCCCTTGGTGATGACCGCGTCGTTGAGGGCGCCGCCGGTGTACACCGTCCGGCTCTCCCGCAGCACCGCCACGTCCAGCATCATCCGCTTCTCTGTCCGGTACCGGCCCGTGGCCAGATTCCTCAGCAGCTCCAGCTCCCCAACCTCCAGATCTGACATGAATCCCAGGCTCCCCAGGTTCACTCCCAGCACGGGGATGCCCCGCATGGAGGCCGTCCGGGCCAGATGCAGGATGGTACCGTCCCCGCCAAAGGCCACAATGAGATCGCTCTGCCGCAGCTCCTGGTGCAGCGGCCGGCAAGGGACGCCGTACTGTCCCTCCCCGCCCTCCGGCTTGAAGGGCAGGCAGAAAACCGTGCTCAGCCCCGCTCCCTCCAGGATCTCTGCGGCCCGCTTGGCCACAGTCAGGCCCTTGTCCCGGTACGGATTGGGGCACAATATCACCCGTTTCATGCCATTTCCTCCCTTACAGGATACCTTTAGTATACATTCTTTTTCTTTGTGAACAAGCATCGCCTTCGGCGAGCCTGGGCCGCAAGCGGCCTGCGGAAAAAGAATCAAAAAGAAAAACTTTTTGGCGGAAAACTGCGTTTTGCTTTATTTCCCGTTCTTCGTCAGTTCTCCGTCAGCTCCCCATGGGACGCCTCCACCAGCCTGGCCAGATCGAAGGCCTTCTCCTCCCAGGCTCCCTTCTCCAGCCAGCCCAGGTACTCGATGTTCCCCTCCGGGCCCCGGATGGGCGAAAAGCTCAGCTCCAGAACCTTGAAGCCGCTGAGGTGCGCGTGGTCCAGGAAATGCTCCAGCACCTCCCGGTGGACCGCCGGGTCCCGGACCACACCCTTCTTGCCCACCTTTTCCCGTCCGGCCTCGAACTGGGGCTTGACCAGGCATACCGCCTGTCCCCCCTCCCGCAGCAGGCCGGCCACGGCGGGCAGGATCTGCCGCAGGGAGATGAAGCTCACGTCCACGCTGGCGAACTCCGGCTCCTCCGGCACCTGCTCGTGGGTGAGATACCGGGCGTTGGTCCGCTCCAGGCTCACCACCCGCTCATCGCTGCGCAGACTCCAGGCCAGCTGGCCGTAGCCCACGTCCACCGCGTAGACCTTTGCGGCCCCGTTTTGCAGCATACAGTCCGTGAATCCGCCGGTGGAGGCCCCGATGTCCATGCAGACCTTCCCCTCCAGGATGATGGGCCACAGGCCCATGGCCTTCTCCAGCTTCAGTCCCCCCCGGCTGACGTAGCGCAGGGCGCTGCCCCGGACCTCCACGGCCGCCCCCTCCGCCACCGGCGCACCGGGCTTGTCCACCCGCCGGCCGTCCACGTACACCTGTCCGCTCATCACCACTGCCTGGGCCTTCTGGCGGCTGTCCAGGTAGCCGCGCTCCACCAGATAGACGTCCAGCCGCGTCTTCATAGCGCCGCCGCCTCCGCCACAAACTGGTCCAGGGCCTCGTAGAACGCGGCGATGTGGGACCCGTCCACCAGGGCGTGGTTGCACAGCACGGACACCGGCAGCAGGATCTTCCCCTCCTGGACAAAGTACTTGCCCCAGGTGAGCCGGGGATTGCTGTCCGCCGGGTGGGGCACCGGCTGGATCAGGGACGTGTAGGAGAACCAGGGGAGGGTGGAGATGAAAAATTTGTCCAGGGCCTCCGCCGGGTCCTCCTCGATGCTCCTCCGCTCCTTCGCCTGGGCCTGGGCCTGCTCCGCTACGGTCAGGTACACCCGCAGGGGCAGATCGTGCTCCAGGGTGCAGTAGCAGAAGGTCCCGTCCTCCAGGGCCACGGTGTGGGAGGTCCGGCATCGGTCAAACTCCACGATGCCGTCGTCCACGATGCGCTGCCGGAACTCCGGTACGCTGTTGGCCGCCCGGGCCACGCAGTGGCAGACCGTCAGGAAGAAGGGCAGGGACGTTCTCTTGATCCGGCCCACCAGGGCCGTGATATCCACGTTAACTGTGGTCCCCACGTAGGGATAGGCCAGGGACCGGAAGTAGTCAAAGTGGGCCCTTCTGGGATAGGCTGACATGTCAATGGTCTTGTAGTTCATACAGTTTCTCTCCTCCTCAATTTACGCAATCTCCGCCGCCAGCTCCAGGGCCAGCTGGGCAATCTTATCCTTCTCCGTCAGGTCAAATTCGCTGCCCAGGCCCCGCCGGTCCCAGCGCTCTCCGTCCAGACTGTCCGCGCCGTGGAAGAACTGGAACACCTCTTTCCCCCGGAATTGGGCCAGGGCCGCCACGGCGGAGCACTCCATATCCACGCACACGCACCCCGCCGCCCGGCGGCGGGACGCCTTCTCCGCCGTCTCCCGGTAGAAGGCGTCCGTGGTCCACACCTTCCCCTCCGCCCAGGCGCAGCCGTGGCGGTCCAGAACTGCGGCAAATTTGTCCCGGTACCTGGGGTTCACCTCGATCTCATCCCCCGCCGGGGCGTAGTGATAGCTGGTCCCCTCGTCCCGGAGGGCGGCGGTGGGGACGATGATCCCGCAGTTGGCCAGGGAGCTGTCCAGCACCCCGCAGGACCCGAACAGCACCAGCTTTTCCACCCCCAGGGCAAACAGGTCCTCCAGCATTCCCACACATCCCGCCGCGCCAACACAGGACATGTACAGGGCGATCTCCCGCCCCTGGTACTCCGCCCGATAGACCGGAATATCCATGTTTGCCATGCTGGTCATGGCGAAGGGCTCCGCCCCCAGCCGCTCCGCCATCCGAGCAAAGGTGTGCCGCTCAAAGCAGGATACTGCCACCCTGGGACAGGCGAAAACACGGCTGTGGTTATCTGAGGGGTTGATGACCGCCCTGGGATTGGGGTCAAACTCGTGAAGCAGCATAGGGCACTCGCCTCCTTTTATGCATATATACATAGTATACATCTTTTCCTGATTTTTCAACTGCTTTCCGCAGAAGTCTGTTTCCGCTGCTGGATTCTGTCATTGACGGAGTCCTGTAACAAAAATTGCTTTCCCTGCTCAATACCAGAACAAACCGTCCCCGGACGCCTGGATCACCGCGCCCCGGGGCGTCTGCCGCAGCACGAGCGCAATGTCCATATAGTCCGGCGCGGGCGAGAGCAGGCCCATGAAGGCCGGGACCACGCACACCGTCATCAGTGGTCTCCACGCGGCCGGACAGGCCAGAAACAGGGCCAGGGCCGCCAGCCCGGGGGCCGCCGGGGCCAGGCTCATGGCGATAAACCGTCCCCTGGTCAGAGGACAGGCGGAGACCGCGTAGGCCTGCAGCCGTCTCAGGCACACGCCAATATACACCTCCGCGCTGTCAGGATAGCACAGGCCGTGGAGCAGCTCATGGAGGGGCAGGGCCACGATGAATCCCACAAGAAACGCCAGCGGCGCGAAGCGCAGGTCAAAGGGGAACGCCCCCACTGCCCTGCTCTTCACAAACACGGCCAGAAAGCAGGCCGCACAGGGCAATATCATATAGGACAGAGACGCATTGACAATATCGTCCGGCCGGTCCAGCCTTTTCGCGTTCTCCGGGACCGGCGCGTCCGGCGTATCCCGGTCCCCATCCCGGTTTCCCTCCCAGATGATGCGCGGCATATTCCACAGCTCCCTTCCCTCTGATCTCATCCTCTAACGTTTATCTTTTTGATACTTTTTCCGCAGGCCGCTTGCGGCCCAGGCTCGCCGAAGGCGATGCCTGTTCACAAAGAAAACGCATGAACAACCGCCTCCGCGTCGATCCCCATGAGCCGCCGCAGCTGAGCCACCGTGCCTTGGGGGGCGAAGGACTGCTTCAGGTTCAGCAGCAGCGTCTGCTCCGCCTTGACCCCGGCCTGGGCCAGGGCCGCCGCCAGCTGCTGTCCAATGGAGCCGTTCTCGTTGCAGTCCTCCAGCACCAGCAGCCGCCCCGTGCGCCGCACCGAATCCAGCACCGGCTCCGGGTCCAGAGGGGCGATGCGGTGGAGCTTGATGACCTCCGCCTCAAAGTCCCTCTCCGACAGGGTGTCGGCGGCGGAGAGCAGCTCGTCGGTCATCACGCCGTAGGACACCAGGGTGGCGTCCCTCCCCTGCCGGAGGACGGACGCGCTCTCCCCGTGCCAGTCCGGATACTGCCGGCCCTCGGTCCCCCGGGGATACCGGACCGCCACCGGCCCGTCCATGGACAGGGCCGTGCGCAGCATCTCCCGCAGCTCCCCGTAGCAGGCCGGACACAGCACGGTCATGCCCGGGATCTGGGTCAGATAGCCCACGTCCTGACAGCCGTGGTGGGTGGGGCCGTCGGCCCCCACCAGTCCCGCCCGGTCCACCGCCAGCACCACATGGAGCCCCTGGAGGGCCACGTCGTGGAGGAGCATGTCAAAGCCCCTCTGCAAGAAGGTGGAATACACCGCGAACACCGGGGTCATCCCCTGCTTGGCCATGCCGGCGGCCATGGTCACCGCATGGCCCTCCGCGATGCCCACGTCAAAAAAACGCTTGGGCCACGCGGCGGAGAACTCCTGGAGGCCCGTGCCCTCCCCCATGGCGGCGGTGACGGCGCAGATGCGCCTGTCCCGCCCAGCCAGCTCCACCAGCTCATGGCCGAAGACATAGGAGAAGTCCACCTTCTGGGCGCTGACGAACCCCTTTTTCGGGTCAAAGGGCCCCACGCCGTGGCTCCGCTCCGGCTGACGCTCCGCCGGGGCGTAGCCCTTGCCCTTCTTGGTCTGCACGTGGAGCAGCACTGGGCATCCCAACTCCCGGGCCCAGGCCAGTGTGGTGCATAGCTGCTCCACGTTGTGGCCGTCGATGGGTCCCAGGTAGGTGAAGCCCATGTCCTCAAACATGGAGCAGGGGTAGATGGACCGCTTGATGCTGCTCTTGACCCGGTGGTTGAACTGGTAGAGGGTCCGCCCGCCGGGCAGGCGGTTCATGACCGCGTGGTAGCCTTTCTTGAACTGGTAGTACCCCGGCCGCAGGCGCAGCCGGCTGAGGTGGTCCGCCACGCCCCCCACGTTGGGGTCAATGGACATGCCGTTGTCGTTGAGGATCACCACCATGGGCTCCCCTGACGCCCCCGCGTCGCTGAGGCCCTCGTAGGCCAGTCCGCCGGTGAGGGCCCCATCCCCGATGAGGGCGGCCACGCTGTAGTCCTGCCCGGAGAGGGTCCGGGCCCGGGCCATGCCCAGGGCCACGGACACGGAGTTGGACGCGTGGCCGGCCACGAAGGCGTCGTGGACGCTCTCCTCCGGCTTGGGAAAGCCGGAAAGCCCTCCCAGCTGCCGCAGGGCGTCAAACATGCCCTGGCGGCCGGTCAGGGCCTTGTGGACATAGCACTGGTGCCCCACGTCGAATACCAGCCGGTCCCGGCTGGTGTCATAGGTCCGGTGGAGGGCCACGGTCAGCTCCACGGCCCCCAGGTTGGAGGCCAGATGGCCGCCGGTGCGGGCCACGCTCTCCACCAAAAACCGCCGCAGCTCCCTGCACAGCTCCTTGAGCTGGGGGACTGTCAGCTCCTTTACGTCCGCTGGGGACGCGATATGCTCCAAAATCAAGGGAGTTTCACCTCTTTTTATGGCTGGAAAACACGTGCAGAATCCGGCCCACCGTCTGGAGAACCGCCGTGCTCTTGTTGATGGCGAACATCTTTCCCACGGCCTTCCCGCCGATGGTCAGCCCGGAGACCAGGGCTGTCACGGCCAGGGAGATGACCACGGACCGGATGGACAGGGCCTGCTGCAAGCGGGTGACGATAATGGCCGCGGTGGAACCGGAGATAATGCCGCAGATATCCCCCACCACATCGTTGCAGAAGCTGGAGACCTTGTTGGCCTTCCGGATGAGGCCCAGGGCCTCCCGGGCTCCGGGTGTGCGGTGGGCGGCCATGGAGTGGAAGGGCCGCTCGTCCGCCGCCGTCACTGCCACGCCGATGATGTCAAATACGATGCCCAGCAGGATAAAGCAGGCCAGCACCACAAAGGCCAGCGCCATGCCCGCCCCGTCCAGGGCCTCCTCTGAGGCGAGGCTCAGCACCGCCGAGAGGACCACGGACAGGAAAAACACCTGTATGGCCCAGCGGAACCGCCCCTCCCCTTTTCCTTTTTTCTCCTGCTTCTTTTTACTGTCGCCTGTGTCCAAGCTCTCTTCTCCTGCCTTTCTTTTATGTTCTCTTAGTGTATGCGGATGAACTCCGCCTACTGCTGTTCTCCTACGTAGATGGCCGCCCGGCTCTGGATCAGGGCCGCCGCCTCGTCCAGGCTCTTGTCCCCGGCGAAGTATGCCTCCGCCGGCTCCCGGATGATCTGATAGAGGTCCCACGTGCTGTCGGTATATACATGGTCAATGGCGTTGTAGAGCTTCCAGAAGTTCTCCATCTGGGGCTCCGTAGGGGCCAGCGCAATGACCACCATGGCGGCTTTCATCTGCTCAGCAGGCCCCCCGTCCAGGGGATCGCGTACAATCTGTCCCTCCACAGGCAGGGAAAACACGTCCTTGGGCTCCTGGATCCGCTGGCCGTCCTTGTCCAGAACGTACTCCCCGCTCTTGTTCACCAGCCACTGGGGGGCCATGTCCTGCTCAAAGTCCGCCCGGTTCACCGGGAAGCCCGGCGAGTAGGAGTGGTCTGTCACGCCCACGCCATCTCTGCGCAGGGAGCCTCCGGGCAGAAGGGACTGGCGGATATAGGCCCAGGCCCCCTCCTTATGCCGGCAGGCTGCGGACATGGACAGCGTGTCACAGAGGGTAAAGGAGCTGCCCGCGCCTCCTTGGGTAGGAAAGCCTACATAGGCGGCGTAACCGCCCCCCTCCAGGGTCCCTGTTGGCGCGCCGGCCCAATTATTACTCGGGCTCTGGCCGCTCCTGAAATACTCCAGCCACGACAGCGCATCACAGGTGACTGCATCCTTCTCCCGCCAGTTCCCGTTCTCGTCAATCAGGGTGCCATAGACATGGTTCTCGCTGAGATACGCCTCGTAGTCCGTCAGCGCCTCCGGCCCCGCGCACCTGGCCTCACAGGAGAGGAAGCTGTTCATATAAACCATTGTGGTATCCCACAGCAGCATCCGCCGCTCCCGGAGGGACGCGCCGTCGCTGGTGGCAAAATCCGCCTCCTGGGGCAGACGGGCGCACAGCTCCAGCAGAGCCTTGAACGCCTCCGTATCAAAGGCGCAGGTCCCGGCCTCCCAGTCCACATACCGGTCCAGGTCCTCGGCTATGAGCTTCTGGAGCAGGTCCCCGGAGGCCACGTAGCCGTTGAAAAGGCTGGCCCCCGGCTCCAGAGTCTCATAGGCCGCCAGCAGCTCCTCCAGGGTCCAGCTGTTCCTGTCCCCCACCACGCTGGAGAGACCGTAGGCCGTATTGATGACAAAGGACCCGCAGACTGTGTACAGTGCGCCGTCTGTGGAGGCGCAGTCCAGCACGTGCTCCATCACCGCCTCCCGGCCCAGCGCCGGGTCCCCCTCAATCCAGGGCCACAGGTCCTCAAAGGCCCCCTCCCGGGCGTACTGGTCCAGGGGCAGGCTCTGGTCCCAGATATCCGGACCGTTTCCCGCGGCCACGTCCGCATAGAGCCGCTTTCTGGCGGCGGCCTCCTGCTCCTCGCTCAGCTGCCAGGGCAAAACGCCCTCGCAGTAGTCCCGGAGCTCAATATGGTACTCCTCGCTGCGCTGGTTGAACTGATTGATTCGGAACACCACGCCATCTCCGAGGCCCATTGCGCCGTAGACCAGCTGGATCTTGTCCGGCAACTTGTCCGTGGGGGACAGGAGCCGCAGCCGGAGGCGGCCCTCGTCGATATACGCTGTGCTGCTGTCCTCATAGGACATGGTCAAAGCGGCCAGCCGCCCCGCCTCCAGGGGGGCGAAGCACATGATGCCGCTGTCCAGCCTGCCGGCGGACAGCTCCAGCAGCTCCCGGCCCTCCAGCCCCTCCGGCTCCCAGGCCCACAGCGTATCACGGTCCTTGTAGTAGAACAGGAACCCTCCGCTGCCGGGGTAGATCTGCGTTACCCTGCCGGGCATCTCCCAGCGCTCCTTACCCCAGCCCTTGGCGGCGGGGTCCAGGGTCCGCACCTCACGCTTTCCGCCGGACTGGACGGTGAGAGCCGCCACGGTTCCGTCCGGCAGAAGGGCCAGGGAGGTCCCGGCGGAGCCCATGACGCCGGAATAGGGCAGGGTGGCCTCCTGGGTGAAGAGGACCTGTCCCCTGCTGTCCAGGACGGTAACGCCGCTGTTGTCGGCCAGATAGATCCGTCCCTTCCCGTCCACCGCAAAGGCGGCGGACACATAGGGCTGCTGCTTCCCCAGCTCCTGGACAGCAGCGGAAAAGTCCACCACAGCCAGCTCCCTGCCGGTGGCGCTGTCCAGCTGCCGGACCTGGTAGAAGAGGTCCTGGCCTGTAAAGTATTTTCCCTTTGCTTCCCGCTCCTCGTCAAAGTCCTCCGGCAGATCGAAGTGGGATATGCTCCAGGCCTCCCACAGCCACAGCGTCCCGTCCGCGCCCAGCGCCGGGCCCAGGAAGGTGTATCCGGAGCCCTCCGGCATGGACGGGGACTGGTACTGCTCCAGGGGCTCCGCCGTCCCCTCCGACAGGGAGGCGCGGCACAGCTGGAAGCTCCGCGCCCCCTCCGCCCGCGTCTCGGTCAGGTAGTAGATGCTCTCCCCGTCGGTGCAGGAGCCGCTGAGGGCGCAGGTCTCCACAGGCAGGGCCACGTCCTCAGACAGGTAGGCCGGGGCCGTCTGCCAGTTGATCTTGTGGACGGTTTTCTTTTCCCCGCAGGCTGCCAGACAGAGGCAGGCCAGCAGAGTGAGAAGCGTCAGCTTTCCCCATTTCTTCATCCCAATACCTTCCTTTCCGCCGATGCTTGTTGACGCGACGTATATATATAGGGCGCAGAGCCCGCGCTCCCTCCTTCTACCTCTGCTCGTTGACGTATATCTCCCCGCGGCGCTGGATCAGCGCCGCCGCCTCGTCCAGGCTCTTGTCCCCGGCGAAGTAGGCTCCTGCCGCCGAGATCACAATCCCATTGAGGTCTCGATTCTCCCGGTAGGCCAGATCAATGGCGTTGTAAAGGGCCATGATCTGATCGTACTCCGCCTGGGTGACTGCATAGCGCTTATAGCCCAGCTCCACGCCGTCCACCTCACCGAAGCTCTCGCCTCGGGTGGAGACCTCCCTGCCGCTGCTGTCCACCCGCTCCGGCGTCATGGCCGCCTCCGCCACCCGCTGGAAGTCCGCCCTGTTGGTGGGGAAATGAGGGACAGACGGGGACACGGCCCCATCCCCCCGGGGCAGCAGCAGCTCCCGCAGGAAAGCCCAGGCTCCGTCCTTGTGGGCGCAGCCGCTGGACATGGCCAGACTGTTTGTCAAAAACAGGGCGCTGCCCACCTCCCCCCAGGGGTTGGGGCAGCCCACGAAGGTCACCGGCCCGCCCAGAAGGTAGGATTTCTCCTGCACGTTGTAGAAATCGGTGATCTGCCACTCGCAGAGCATCTGACGGCCGCTGACCAGGGCCGCCGCGTCGCCGCCCTCCGGGCTCTGGTCCGGCAGGCCGGCGCAGAAGGCCAGCAGGTCCTTAAATTCCTGGCTCTCAAAGGCGCAGGTCCCGGCCTCCCAGTCCACAAAGCGTTCCCCGTACAGGCTGAGGAGCAGCCTGAGCATATTTTCCTTGGAGCCGTAGATGGACAGGGGCACACAGCCCTCGGGCATGGCCTCCAGGGCGGCCCACAGCTCCTCCCCGGTCCAGGTCATCTCTTCCCCCACCACCTCCGCGGCCCCGGTGAAGGTCATGATGCGAAACTCGCTGCCGATCTGATAGAGCTTTCCGTCCCGCTCATAGGCCTGAAACACTCGCTCCATCAGATCTCCCCGGTTGATCTCCGGGTCCGCGTCAATATAGGGCCACAGGTCCTCCAGCAGCCCGGCGGTCTCCCAGTAGTCCGCCCCCAGCTGGCCTATGTTGACAATGTCCGGCCCCTTGCCCGCCAGCACCTCCGTCACCAGCCGGGTCCGGCCGGCAGCCCGGTCCTGGCCCTGGGCGTAGTCCGTTGCCTCTATATAGTAGTCCGGATTGGTCCGGTTAAACGCCAGAATAGCCGTGCGCTCGGAGCTCACCATGTCCATGGTTCCGTAGGTCAGCTTCTGCCGCTCCGGCAGGGCCCCGGCCTCCACAGGGGTGAGCAGAAAGAAGCCGGCCCCGGTCCCGCTGTGGACGCTCATGACCGCCGCCACGCGCCCGTCCGGCAGAACGGCGAGACTGCGCACCTGGGTGCCGTCCACGCTGGCGGCCATCCAGTCCAGGACCTGCTCCTCCGCCCCCTGCCGATAGGCGTACAGGCTCTCGCCCTTCAGGTAGTAAAACAGTGCCTCCCCGCTCCCGTCGTACACAAAATCACGGTACGTGCGCGCAGGCAGGGGATAGGTCTCCCCCCAGTCCTGGGCCGCCTTGTCCACCACCCGCAGGCAGGGCCGGGCGCCGCCGGACACGTCCTGGGTCTGGCCCAGGGCCCCCACCCGGCCGTCGCCCAGGCGGATGAGCTTGGCCCCGAGCACATCTGCATCCAAAGGCAGGGTGAAGCGGACCTCCCCCTCCCGGTCCAGCAGGGCAAAGCTCCTGTCGGTGACAGCGCAGATATCCCCGTCATCGTCCTGGAGCATGTCATAGACAGAGGAGGCCTCCAGCTTCCTGGCCAGCCCCGGGGCAGAGAAACGAAACAGCTCCGCCCCCTCCCCGTCCAGCCGGCGGAGCACATACGTGTCGATCACTTCGGGCCCGGTCACATGCTCCACCACCCAGAGAGCGCCGTCCTCGCCGGCCCGGATGCTGCTCAGGAAGGTGGCGGCGAGCTGTTCGCCAGCCTCGGCCGGCGCGTAGGCGGGCAGGGCCTGGGCCTCGCCCCCCTCCAGGGGGAAGCGCAGGATGCTCCTCCCCCAGCTGTCCGCCACATAGACTCCGCCGCCGGACACGCAGGAATAGAAAAAGCTGTCCGTCTGTCCCGGGAAGGGGGTCCACGCTGCGGTGTAGGCCGCCGCGCCCAGAGGCTCCCCGGAGGGGGGCTCGCTCTCCTTTGGCGCGTTTCCGCAGGCCGCCAGACAAAGGCAGGCCAGCAGGACCAGAAGCGTCGGCATTCCCCGTTTTTTCATGGCAAAGCCCTCCTTGAAATCCCCCAAACATGCAAAATATCCGTCCCAATATTTCAGGGACGGATATTGGTCCGCTGCCAAAAAAGCTAAACGCCGGCAGCAGGCAGGGTAAATCTTACGGCTTAGGTACGGGTTGGATTTCCCCGGAACATACCTCTCGTTGCCGATCAGGCGGTTTCCCTTTCAATGCTCCGGCGCGGCGTTGCCCACCGCGCTACCCGACTGCCACTTAGTCCGCACTGCAATCCCCCGTCTGCCCAATGACGACAGCCTAGGTGTTTTCCACCGCAGTCAAACCGCTTCTTAGCCTCTTTTG
>OFHO01001074.1_pt1 | contig 21745 bp, 22 predicted proteins | sample 1521531 | NCBI WGS metagenome assembly OFHO01 (sample SAMEA3504124, study PRJEB24116) | mouse gut metagenome | biome: mouse gut; feature: mouse-associated habitat; material: faeces | place: Denmark | collected 2011
GGCTATCCCCCCATGTACTATCCGCCCTACCCGTACCCCTACCCCCCCCAGCAGCCCTACGGCGCGCCGGAGGCGGCGGCACAGCACCCGAACCAGGTGCTCCACCAGCCCCCGGTGAATGTCCAAAACACCCAGTTCCCCCAGTTCAGCATCCAGGCATCCCCCAACCCCGCCACCAACGGCAACATGGACCTGCTGATGGGGGTCTCCCTGGATGTGACCGTGGAAATCGGCTCCGCCAAGCGGAAGATCAAAGAGGTCATCGAGTTTGGACAGGGCACCGTAATCGAGCTGGATAAGCAGGCCGGCGCCCCGGTGGATATTGTGGTAAACGGCAGGCTGCTAGCCCGCGGCGACGTAGTGGTGATTGACGACAACTTCGGGGTGCGCATCACCGAAATCCTGGGAACCAGAGAGCTTTTGGAAAGCCTGAAGGAAGAAAATTCTTGAGTTTAACGGAATTATAAAAAAGACAAAAGATTTTGAATCGTAAAAGGAGATGGTACCATGGGTAAGAAGATCATGCTGGTAGACGATGCTGCATTTATGAGAATGACCATCAAAAACTGCCTGACCAAGGCGGGCTACACCGAACTGATCGAGGCCGGGGATGGCCAGCAGGCGGTGGATACCTACGGAAAGGAGCATCCCGACCTGGTGATCATGGACATCACCATGCCCAACATGGACGGCATCCAGGCCCTCCAGGCCATCAAGGGGATGGACGGCGGGGCCAAGGTTGTGATGTGCTCCGCCATGGGCCAGGAGGCTATGGTGGTGGAGGCCATCCGCCTGGGGGCGATGGACTTTATCGTCAAGCCCTTTAAGCCGGACCGCATCCTCCAAACCGTCCAGAAGATTCTGGGTTAAATAAATCCAGATGGAACAGGAAGGAATGGAACTGCTCCAGCAGCCGGGCTCCGGCTCGGTGGTCCTCTCCCTGCTGGGGGGGCTGCTGCTCTTTGGCCTGGTGCTTTTGGCGGCCTGGTTCTGCACCCGGTGGCTGGGCGGCTATTACCGCAGCCGCGGCGCCACCGGGGGAAGCATACAGGTGCTGGAGCGCGCCGCCATCGGCCCGGACCGCACCCTGATGATTGTGCGGACAGGGGAGAGGGTCTGGCTTTTGGGGGTGACCCCCCAGTGCATCCAGCCCATTGGGGAGCTGGACCCGGCGGATTACCCGGAGGAAGCGCCAAACCCGGCGGCGGCCGCCGGCAGAGATTTTTCCGCCGCCCTCCAGTCCGCTGTTAAAGGGTGGACCGAAGGGAGGCAGCAGGGGCAGCAAGATGAAAACAGCTAGGATGAACGCGAAGATTCAGCGGAAGAAGGCGGAGCTGCGGCGGCTTAAAAAGCGGCTGCTCCTCTCCCTGGCGCTGACGGTGGTGCTGGTGGTCTGTCTTTCGGTGACGGCCTACGCCGCCTCGGTGACGGTGGATTTGGGCTCCGGCGATGGGACGGAAAAGTCCTTTGGGGTGCTGGAGGCGCTGCTGCTGGTGACCCTGCTGGCACTGGCTCCCTCCCTTCTGATGATGATGACCAGCTTTACCCGCATCGTCATCGTCCTTTCGTTTCTGCGCAGCGCCCTGGGGACCCAGCAATCCCCCCCCAACCAGGTGCTGGTGGGACTGGCTCTCTTTTTGACCCTTTTCATCATGTGGCCCACCTTCAGCCAAATCAACGAAACCGCCTATAAACCCTACCGGGAGGGCACGCTGACGGTGCAGGAGGCCCTGGAGACGGCGGAAACGCCCATCAAGGGCTTTATGATCCGCCAGGTGTACGCCAACGACTTGAACCTGTTCCTCACCATCTCCAACCAGCGCACCGGCCAGGAAGTGATGATGCCGACCACCCAGGAGGGCCTGCTGGAGCTGGATATGCAGATTGTGGTGCCAGCCTTTATTACCAGCGAGCTGAAACGGGCCTTCACCATGGGGTTCCTCATCTATATCCCCTTCCTCATCATTGACATGGTGGTTTCCAGCACGCTTATGTCCATGGGCATGGTGATGCTGCCGCCCTCCATGATTTCCCTTCCCTTTAAGATTATGATGTTCGTCCTGGTGGACGGCTGGGGACTGACCATCAGCACCCTGGTGACAGGTTTTCATTAGCAGCGGCAAAAACACGTTTCCTCATCGTCGGAAAAACCGGCGATTTCTTATCAAAGCGGCCCTGCGGCAAGTACCAAAGGAGGTGGTGAGGCGTGACCCAAGGGGATGTGCTGGCAATCCTCCAGGAATCCCTTTTGGTGGCCCTGAAGCTCTCGGCCCCCATGCTGGTTATCAGCATCGCCATCGGTCTGGTTATCGCCATCTTCCAGGCGGCTACCCAGATTCACGAGCAGACCCTTACCTTTGTCCCAAAGGTCCTGGCCATCGCCCTGCTGCTGATTATTCTGGGCTCCTGGATGATGACCCTGATGGACGATTTGGTCCAGCGGCTGTTCCGCATTATGGCGGGGCTGTAGGATGATTGGCTTTAACGAAATCTCCATGAACTCCGCGGCATGGCTTTTGGTTTTTGCCCGGATGGGGGGCCTTTTGGGGATGAACCCCCTCCTTGCCCGCCGCAACGTCCCCGCGCCGGTGCGGGCGGGGCTCACCTTTCTCCTTACGGCCCTCATCGCGCCGGGGATTACCGTCACCGGCTTGGCGGCGGAAAACTCCCTGGAGCTGGCGGTGGGGATGGTGGGGGAGCTGCTGGTGGGCTTCTGCTGCGGGTATGTCTTCCAAATTTTTTACTATATGCTTTTCTTCGCCGGGGACCTGATGGACACCCACTTCGGCATGTCCATGGCAAAGGTCTTCGACCCTGGCACCAGCATCCAAATGTCGGTATCCGGCACCTTCCTCAACATCCTCTTTCTCCTCTATATTTTCAGCACCGACAGCCACCTGCTCCTTATCCGTATCTTTGCCGATTCCTTCCAGGTCCTTCCGGCGGGAGCCTTCTCTTTCTCCCAGGAGAGCGCCAGGTTCTTCATCGACCTCTTTGTTTCCACCTTCTCCCTGGCCCTGCGGCTGGTGCTGCCCTTTATGGCGGCGGAGTTTGTGCTGGAGCTGTCCATGGGGGTGCTGATGAAGCTGATTCCCCAGATTCACATCTTTGTCATCAACATCCAGTTTAAGATGATACTGGGGATGATACTGCTGCTGGCCTTTTCCAGCCCCGTCGCCTCCTTTACCGACAATTATATGCGGCTGATGATGGAAAACCTGCAATACGCCTTTTCCGCCCTGGCCGGCGCGCCAGGGTAAAGAGCAAGGCGGAGCCAAAACGATTCGGGTGAAAAAGGGGGGATGATGCTTGGCCGGCGAGAAAACCGAAAAAGCAACACCCAAACGAAGACAGGACGAACGTAAGAAAGGTAATGTCTTCCAAAGCCGGGAGATTGGTGTGGTCTTTTCCCTGCTGGTCTCCTTCTACGGGCTGAAGCTCCTGGCGCCCTACATTCTGCGGGCCCTGGAGTGGAGCATCCGCAACTACTTCTACCAGGCGGCCACGGTGGATGAGATTATCACCTCCGACGCCATCCGGTATTTTATTCAGGGCTGCGGGGTCTTTGCGGTGGCGGCCATGCCCCTGCTTCTTGTTTGCGGGGCGGTGTCGGTCATTGCCACCCTGGCCCAGACACGGGGGCTCTTCACCATGAAGAGCGCCGCCCCCAAGTTCAGCCGCCTCAATCCCATCGAAGGCATCAAAAAGATGTTCTCGATGCGGGGCGTGGTGGAGCTGCTGAAATCCCTTGCCAAAATCATCGTCCTGGGGTACATCATCTGGCTCCAATTCCGGGACGAATTCTGGGCCTTTCCCCGGCTGATGGACATGGAGCCCCTCCAGGGGATGGCCTTTACCGCCAACATTGTGTTGGAGATTGCAAAGTCCGCGGCCATCGTTATGGTCTTTGTAGCCGCGGCGGACTACTTTTACCAGTGGTGGGACTACGAAAAGAACCTCCGGATGAGCAAGCAGGAGCTGAAGGAGGAGTACAAGCAAACCGAAGGCGACCCCCAGGTGAAGGGAAAGATCCGGGAGCGCCAGCAGGCCCAGGCCCGTCAGCGTATGATGCAGAAGGTGCCCGGCGCCGATGTGGTTATCCGAAACCCCACCCACTTCGCCGTTGCCCTCAAATACGATCCCCAGCGCAGCAGCGCGCCGGTGGTGGTCGCCAAGGGGGCGGACAGCCTGGCCCTGCGCATTGTGGCGGTGGCCCAGGAAAACGGCGTCTTTATCACCGAAAACAAGCCGCTGGCCCGCGGCCTTTACGAGGCGGTGGACCTGGACCGGGAGATCCCGGACCGCTTCTACCAGCCGGTTGCCGAGGTGCTGGCGTTCGTCTATAGCCTGAAGAAGAAGGAACTGAAGTAATTGAAGCTGTTTAACAACGTCATTTCCGCCTTTGTGGTGGGAGTTATCTTCCTTATCATCATACCGCTCCCCACCTGGCTTTTGGACTTCATGTTTATCGCAAACCTGACACTCTCCTTTGTGATCCTTCTGACCACCATGTACATAAGGAGAGCGCTGGAATTTTCCATCTACCCCTCTCTGCTGCTTATCACCACCCTGTTTCGCCTCTCGCTGAACATCTCCTCCACCCGGAGCATCCTGAAAAACCAGGGATACGCCGGGGAGGTTGTAAAGACCTTCGGTGAGTTCGTCATCCAGGGGGATGTGGTGGTAGGTCTGGTGATCTTCCTCATCATCGTGTTGGTGCAGTTTTTGGTCATCACCAAGGGCTCCGAGCGTGTGGCCGAGGTCTCCGCCCGTTTCACCCTGGACGCCATGCCCGGTAAGCAGATGGCCATTGACGCCGACCTCAGCTCCGGCCTCATCGACGAGGAAACCGCCCGCCAGCGCCGCAGCGACATCCAGCGGGAAGCGGACTTCTTCGGCTCCATGGACGGTGCCTCCAAGTTCGTCAAGGGCGACGCCATCATGTCCCTGGTCACCACCTTCATCAACCTGGTGGGTGGCATCATCGTGGGCTTTATCACCAAGGTGGGGGATTTTGGCACCATCCTGAGCGTCTACTCCACCGCCACCGTGGGCGACGGCCTCATGTCCCAGGTTCCGGCTCTCCTTATCTCGGTGGCCACCGGTATGATCGTCACCCGCTCCGCTTCGGAGAATAACCTCAACGAGGACGTCATCCACCAGTTTACCAGCCAGCCCATGGTGCTCATCATGGCCTCCCTGGCAATGGTCTGCCTCTGCTTTATCGGCTTCCCGATCCCCCAGGTGCTCACCATGTCCGCGATGCTTATGGCCCTGGGCGTGGTGCTGATGCGCAGCCAGCAGAAGAAGGCGGTGGCGGCGGTGGAAGGCCCCGCCATCAAGGAGGAGGTCACCAGCGAAGCGGACTTCTACAAAAACATCGACAACGTCTATGGTCTTCTCAATGTGGACCAAATCTCTATGGAGTTTGGATACAGCCTTATCCCCCTGGTGGACGAGGGAAGCGGCGGCAGCTTTGTGGACCGGGTGGTTATGTTCCGTAAGCAGTTTGTCCAGGAGATGGGCCTTGTGTTCCCCTCGGTCCGCCTCAAGGACAGCGGCCAGCTGAACCCCAACCAATATTCCATCAGCATCAAGGGGGAGCAGGTGGCCCAGGGGGAGGTGCTGGTGGACCATTACCTGGCCCTGGCCCCCGACCCGGACCACGACACCCTGGAGGGCATCGAGACGGTGGAGCCGGCCTTCGGCATCGCCGCCAAGTGGATCAGCGAGGACCGCCGGGTGAAGGCGGAGCTGGCCGGATACACCCTCATCGACCCCACGTCGGTGATCATCACCCACCTTTCGGAGGTTATCAAAAACCACGCCCACGAGCTTCTCAGCCGCCAGGAGGTGGGGAATATCCTTGCCAACCTCCGGCGCACCAACGAGGCGCTGGTGAACGACACCATCCCCGCCATCATCACTGTGGGCACCCTCCAAAAGGTGCTGTGCAGCCTGCTGCGGGAGGGGGTCCCCATCCGGGATATCGAGACCATTCTGGAAACCCTGGCCGACTACGGCACCACCGTCAAGGATATGGATATGCTCACCGAGTATGTCCGCCAGTCCCTGAAGCGGGCCATCACCCACCGGTTCGCCGAGGCGGGGCAGCTGAAGGTCATCAGCCTGGACGCCGGCATCGAAAACCAGATTATGGGCTCGGTAAAGCGGATGGACACCGGCTCCTACCTGGCTTTGGAGCCCCAGGTGATTCAGGGCATTATCACCGCCGCCACGCGGGAAATCGACAAAATCAAGGACCTGGTCACCACCCCCATCATCCTCACCTCCCCCATTGTCCGGGTCTACTTCAAAAAGCTGGTGGACCAGTTCTATCTGGGGGCCACCGTACTCTCCTTTAACGAGATTGACACCGACGTAAAGATCCAGGCCCTGGGGAACATCGTCCTGCCCCAGCCGTGATTTTATGGAGATCATGAAAGAAAGGAGTGAAGGGCCCATGGCCGTAGAACTGGACTACAAGGAACCACTGCTGGATACCCAGGAGGACCCGGAGCTCCTGATGCGCCAGTATAAGGAAACCGGCTCGGTAGAGCTTAGGAACCGCCTAGTGATGCACTACAGCTACATCGCTAAATCGGTGGCGGTGAAGATGAGCAGCACCTACCACAAATACGCCTCGGTGGAGGAGATGGTAAACCACGGGGCCATCGCCCTTATTGACAGCCTGGAACGGTACGACCCCAACCAGGGGGTGAAGTTTTCCACCTACGCCTTTACCAAGGTGCGGGGCGCCATTATTGATTATGTCCGCAAGCAGGACTGGCTGCCCCGGCGGGTGCGCCAAACCGATATTATTATCAGCAAGGCGGAGGAGCAGCTTACCGGGGAGCTGGGCCGCCCTCCCACCAGGGAGGAGATCGCCAGCCGCCTGGGGATGAGCCTCGCCAAATACGATAAATGCGTCTACGAGATGTCCGGGGAGAGCATGTACTCCTTTGAGGCGCTGCTTTCCGCCCCGGTGCAGATGAACCACTTTAGGCTCCAGGAGGACAGCATGGGCCCGGAGGAGCAGATGGATGAGCAGGAGCTGCGCCAGGAGCTGGCCAGGGCCATCGACGAGCTGAACCAGCAGGAGCGCACCGTCCTCTCCCTCTACTACTACGAGGAGCTGACCATGAAGGAAATTGGCCAGGTGATGGGGGTCAGCGAGCAGCGCATCGGCCAAATCAACCGCAAGCTGATAAAGAAACTTAGGGCCCGGATGGTGGGCTATATGAAAGGATGAGACTATGCTGAGAGGGTTTTACACCGCCGCGTCGGGAATCCTGACCAACGAAAGGACGCTGAACGTCCTCACCAACAACATGGCCAATGCCAAGACGCCGGGCTTTCGGGCCTCCCGCGTGGTGACCACCACCTTTGACCACGAGCTTCTGACCCGCATCGAGGGCCAGAACACCGGGCGCATCGGCGTGGGCAGCCCCATGCGCCGGGTGGAGGATGTGCTGGTGGATTACAGCCCCTCCTCCCTGGAGGAGACCGGCAGTCCCTACGACATGGCCTTGGACGGCCTGGGCTACTTCAACATCCAGGACGCCGACGGCAACCAGTACCTCACCCGCAACGGCGCCTTCGAGCTGGACGCGGAAAACCGCCTTGCCCTTACCGCCGGGGGACTGGTGATGGGGGAAGAGGGGATCATCGAGCTGCCCACCTCTGATTTTATTGTGGATACCGACGGCACCATCTACGACGCCACCGGCGAGGTGGTGGACCGCCTCCTGCTCACCATCCCCCCGGAGGGGACCCAGATTGAGGAGCAGCGCAACGGGATGTACACCGTGGCGGATATGGAGGCGAATCTGCCGGTGGACGCCAGCACCCATGTGATTCAGGGGGCGCTGGAGCGCAATAACATCGACCTGAACCGGGAATACGCCATGGTGATGGAGGCGCAGCGGGCCTTCCAGTCCTGCAGCTCCGCCCTTCAGATCATTGACCGCATCGACCAGAAGGCGGCGCAGCAGATCGCAGCCCTGTGAGATAAATCATTTTGGAAGGAATAGGGAAAGGAGTTTGATGGAATGAAGATCGCCTTTTATAACGGCGTTTCCGGTATGCTCTCCTACCAGGAGGCGATGAACCGCGTCGCCCACAATGTGGCAAACAGCGGGACCATTGGCTTCAAGCCGGACCAATCGGTGTTTTCGGACCTCCTGTACACCCGCATGGCGGTCAACACCCCGGAGGAACCCCTCACCGGCCATGGAGTGAAGATTGAGGACACCCGCCTGGTTTACCGCCAGGGGCCCCTGGATATTACCGGGGAGAAGCTGGACTTTGCCATGACCGGGGACGGGCTTTTCGCGGTGCGCCGCCCCGACGGAACCACTGAGTACACCCGCGCCGGCGCCTTTGACATCAGCATCGAGGGAAAGAAGAAGGGATATCTGGTGACGGGGGACGGCTCCCACGTCCTGGGCCCCAACGGCAAGCCGGTGGAGCTTACAAGAGAAAGCGATGACGGCCCCTTCGACCTGGAGGGCCTGAAGGATAAAATCGGCATCTACGATTTTCCCAATCCCTACGGTCTGGAGCATTCCAGCGGGGTGTGCTTCCGGGAGACCGAGACCTCCGGGGCGGCGGTAGCCATCAACGGCAAGCGAAGCGGCAGCCAGAAGGAGGTTTACCCCGGCCGGATCTATAATATCCGGGAGGGCGCCCTGGAGCGCTCCGCGGTGGACCTTTCCGATGAGATGGTGGGGGTCATCGTCAGCCAAAGGGCCTTCCAGCTCAACGCCCGGATGGTGCAGACAGCGGACGAGTTGGAGCAGGTCATCAACAACCTGCGGTAAAAGCGAAGGAATAAAGGAGGTGAAAGTGAATGCTACAGAGCTATAGCGACCTGAACGATATGCACATTGATGCCCTGCGGGAGATTGGAAACATCGGGGCCGGCAACGCGGCGTCCTCCCTGGCGATGATGCTGGCGGACCAGATTGATATTTCGGTGCCCACGGTGCGCATCCTGGAATATGAGCGAGTCATGGAGGAACTGGGCGGACCGGAGCAGATGATTGTAGGACTGCTCCTCTGCCTGGAGGGGGACGTGAACGGGATGATCATGTTCCTGCTCCACCAGAACTTTGCAAACAAGCTGGTGGGTTCTCTCCTGGGGGAGGAGCCGCCAGAGGATGGCGAGTTGGACGAGATGGCCTATTCCGCCCTCCAGGAGGTGGCCAACATCATGGCAGCCTCCTACGTCAACGCCATCGCCTCCCTTACGGAGTTCAAAATTGACATTACCGTACCTTCCATGTGCGTGGATATGCTGGGGGCGATCCTGAGCGTGCCGGCCATCCACTACGCAAACATCAGCGACAAGATGATTTTCATCGAGGATAAATTCAGCGGCAAGGATCTGGAGGCTCCCAACCATGTCCTCCTGATTCCGGATGTGGAGTCGCTGGAAAAAATTATGGAGAAACTGGGGATAGAACTATGAGTGCAACCATCAAGGTCGGAATCGCCGACCTGAATGTTGCCCAATCTCCGGATATTCTGGTGACATACGCATTGGGCTCCTGCGTGGGGATCTGCCTCTACGACCGGGTGAAAAAGATCGCAGGGCTTTCCCACATCATGCTGCCGGACAGCACCGTTACCCATGGAGCGGTCCAAATCGCGCGCTTTGCGGATACGGCTATCCCAAAGCTGGTGCAGCAGATGGTGGCAAGAGGGGCGACCAAGAGGGTGTTGACAGCAAAGATCGCCGGAGGGGCGAGAATGTTTGCCTCCGCAAACAACAGCTCCCTGTCCAATATTGGGCAGCGGAATGTGCAGGCGGTAAAGGAGGCCCTGGCGAAGCAGGGCATCCCCATCATCGCGGAGGATACGGGAAAGGACTACGGACGGACGCTGTTCTTTAATACAGAGGACGGCATCATGCACATCAAATCGGCTAAGAGCGGCGAGTGGTTCTGGTAAAGGGGACCGCAAACCGAAAAAACAGCTGGGGACCCCCCCAGCTGTTTTCCTTTATCACCGTCTGGCAAAAAGAAGGCCATTCTTTTTTTTGCTTTTTTTTCTTCTTTTGCAAGAAGAAAAAAAGCAGGTTCCTCACTTCCGCATCGAAAGGTGGCGGACAATCTCTGCCCCAATCTCCCCCAGGGGGAACTGCTTTTGGACGGCGCCATTGTTGAAGGCCACCATGGGCATTCCGTAGACCACGCAGGTCTCCTTATCCTGGCCCACGGTGTAGGCCCCGGCCTGGCGCATTTTCAGCAGGCCCTTGGCCCCATCGGCACCCATGCCGGTGAGGATGACCCCCATGGCGTTGCCCTTGGCGGTCTCCGCCACCGAATCAAAGAGAACATCCACCGAGGGGCAGTGGCCGCTCACCTTGGGCCCCTGCTCGCTGCGGACGTAATAGCCCTTAGCGTCCTTGGCCAGGCGCAGATGGTATTCCCCGGCGCCGATGATGATTTTCCCTTGCTCCACCCGGTCCCCAGGCTCCGCCTCCTTCACCGACATTTTGCAGATGCGGTCCAAACGCTGGGCGTACATCTTGGTAAAAACCGGGGGCATATGCTGGACGATAACCACGCCGGGGGTATTGGCGGGAAGATCCCGCACCACCTCCAGGATGGCTTCGGTGCCGCCGGTGGAAGCGCCGATGGCGATAATCGGGGCGTCGGTGCCGAAGCTCCTGCGCAGGGTGAGGGGAGGATGGGCCGCGGCGGGAGCGGCGGCAGGGGAGGAAAGCACCCCAGGGGAGCGAACCGGACCCCGCCGGGCCACCTTAGCGGCAGCGGCAATATGGATTTTTACGGTCAGCTCGGACATAAAGCGCCGCATCCCGTCAGGGCCTTTTATCTCCGGCTTGCGGACAAACTCCACCGCGCCGGCGCTGAGGGCGTCCAACACCCGAATGGGGGCGGAGCTTACCACCACCACCGGCAGGGGATTTACCGGCATCAGCTGCTTAAGGAAGTCGATGCCGTTGAGCTTGGGCATTTCCACATCCAGGGTAGCGACGTCCGGCTTCAGGGCTTTGATTTTTTCCATGGCATCCATGGCGTCCACCGCAGAGCCAATCACCTGGATGCGGGGATCGGAGGCCAGGGCTTCGGTCAATGCCTTGCGGAAGAAGACAGAATCGTCCACAATGAGCAGCCGGATTTTATCAGTACGGGCGTTGGTCATGGTGGTCAGCTCCTTCTCTGGTAGATTGCAGGTTGAATATACCGGTAACGGGTGTTGGTGCCAATGCTCTCCGAATGGCCGATGAAAAGGAATCCGCCCTCGGAGGTCCAGTCGTAGAATTTATTGATGATGCCGTCCTTGGTGGGACCATCGAAATAGATCATCACATTGCGGCAAAAGATCAGGTCAAAGGGGCGCTTGAAGTGGAAGGGCTCCATCAGGTTGCCGGGACGGAACACCACTTCCTTACGGATCTTCTCGCAGATCTGGAAGGTGCCGTCGGGGCGGGGGACCAGGTACTTGGAGCGCCAGCTGGCGGGAAGGCCGCTAAGCTCCTGGTCGGTGTAGATCCCCTTCTGGGCCTTGGTGAGCACCCGCATGGAGATATCGGTTGCCAGGATGGTGGTATCCCACCGGCCCTTGCGGGCGCCGAAGTATTGGTCGATGAGCATGGCGATATTATAAGCCTCCTGTCCGGAGGAACAGCCTGCGCTCCAAATGCGGAACTCGTTATTCCGGCGGGTCTTCTCAAAGAAGGGGAGGACCTCCTTCTCCAGAAAGATGAAGTGCTCCTTTTCCCGCATAAAGAAGGAAAGGTTGGTGGTAAGCTTATTAAGCATAGCGGTCATCTCGTTGCCGCTTTGGTCGCTTTTCACCAGGTCCAGGTACTGCTGGAAGCTGTTGCAGCCCCGCTGGCTCAGCTCGTGGGAGAGGCGGCTTTCAATCAGCACCCGCTTTTTGGTGAGGTCGATGCCATATTTGGATTTGACAAAGGAGGTAAGGTCCTGAAATTCCTTGTCAGTAATCCGAATCATTCTAGATGGCGCGGTGTTTTCCATGGACACAGGGGGTCGCTCCTTCCTTGTGATGGTATCCTACTATTTTATACCGAAGTTACCGACTTTCCCTGCGGGCTTCGGTAAAGGTCCCTTTTGCCCCCCAAACGGCGGAAGGGCCGTCCAAACAAGGGAACGAGAAAGATGCCGCCCCTCCCGCCAGAGAGGGGCAGCAGGGTTATCAATAGGGGCGCAGGTCGCTTTGGAAAAACTTTTCGCAGTCGATGTTCAGGACCACCTTGCCCGCCACATTGGCGATGGAGGAAAGGTAACGGTCCCCGGTGCGGGCGCCGGAATCCGGCGGAGGATTGCGCAGGGCGTCGTCCATTGAGACCACGTCCGCCACCATGTCCACAATCAGGCCCACCTGCATATCCGAAATATTCACCATAATGATGCAGGTTTTGTCGTCGTAGGCCCGCTCCTCCTGCCCGAACTTCAGCCGGACATCGATGATGGGGGCCACCTTGCCCCGGAGGTTGATGATGCCCTTGAAGTATACCGGCAGGCCGGGGATATGGGTGATGGGCTGGATGCCGATGATTTCCGAAATGTACAGAAGCTCAATGCCATAGCAGGTGTTGTCAATAAAGAAGGTGAGGTAACGGCCCCGGAGATCCGCCAGGGCGTCTTCCGCCACGTTTTTTGTGTCGATGCTCACGGTAACTCCCCCTTTCCTCAGCGGTAGCTGTTCAGCAGATTATTGGCGTCCAAAATGAGGCTGATGCTGCCATCCCCCAAAATGGTGCAGCCGGAAATGCCCATTTGCTTAATCTCGTACTTGGAGAGGAACTTGGGGAAGGGCTTAACCACCACCTGCTGTTCCCCCAAAAGCTCGTCGGCAAAGATGCAGGCCACCTTCTCGCTGTTTTCGATCTGCATAATGATACCGTCTGTCAGCTCGGTGACCTGGGTATCAATGCCAAAGATTTGGTGCAGCCGGATGAGAGGATAGCACTGGCCCCGAAGCATGATCATCTCCGAACCGTCGGTGTCGGTAACCAGCTGGCCGCCGTCCGAGAGCTTGAAGGACTGCTTGATGGAGGTGATGGGCAGGGTGAAGACCGAGCTGCCCACCGCCAGCTCCATGCCGTCCACAATCGCCAGGGTGAGGGGGATCTTGATGGTGAAGGTGGTGCCTTCCCCCCGCTTGGAATCAATGGAAAGGGTACCGCCCACCTTCTCCAGATTTTGGCGGACCACGTCCATCCCCACGCCTCTGCCGGAGAATTCGGTGACCTCCTTGTTGGTAGAAAAGCCGGGGAGCATGATGAAGCCGAAGATCTCCTTATCGGTGTACTCACTTTCCGGCTTGGTGAGAAGGCCGTTGGCGCGGGCCTTCTTCATCAGGACGTCGGTATCCAGGCCCTGTCCGTCATCGGAAATGGTAATGACGATTTCCCCGCCGATGTTTTTGGCGGCCAGGGTAATGCGGCCCTTGGCGGGCTTGCCCTTTTGGAGGCGCTCCTCCGGCAGCTCGATGCCGTGGTCCATGGAGTTGCGGATCATGTGCATAAAGGGGTCGCCGATGGCTTCGTTGATGGTCTTGTCCACCTCGGTATCGCCGCCCTCGGTGATAAGATCCACGTCCTTATCCAGCTTTTTGCACATATCCCGGACGATGCGGTTCATCCGCTGGAAAACGCCGGAAAGGGGCACCATGCGGATGGACATGACCACGTCCTGGAGCTCGTCGGTGAGCTTTCTCAGCTCGCGGGCGGATTTGTGGAAGTTATCCAGCTTCAGGCCCCGCAGTTCGGGGTTGCCCACCACCATGGATTCGGAGGTGACGATCTCCCCCACCAGGTCCATCAGCTGGTCCAGCTTGGACTGGTTGACGCTGACGAGGCTCTGCTTCACCTTGCCGGTGCCGGCCGCCGCGGGGGCGGAAGCAGCGGGAGTAGCCGGGGCCGCGGCGGGCTTGGCCGGAGAGGGCTCCCCGCTTCCGGCCGGGGCGGCCTGAGCCTCCTGGGCCGGGGCGCTTTGGGGAGTGTCCTCAATAACCTCGTAGGTCTTGATGTTCACCGCGTTTTCGATGGACTGGATCACATCGTCCAGGGAGCCGGCGGGCTTTAAGCACAGCAGCAGGCCGTTTTTGATGATTTCAGAGCAGCAGGAGGAATCGCTCTCCGGGTTGGCGGGGATGGATTCCAGCTTGTCGCAAAGCTCTTTCAGCTGGGAGATGAGCATAAAGGCCCGGATGTTTTCCATCTGGCAGCCGTCCTCAAAATGGACCCGGATGCGGACCATTTCGGGATCGCTGTTGGCGGGCAGGGGCGCCGCGCTCTCCGCCGCCGCAGCAGGGGCAGGGGCGCCGCCGGCAGGGGCCTCCCCCTTCATGATGGCGGCCAAACGCTTCAGCTCCGCAATCATGGCGCTGGGGTCCTTGTTGGCTTCGCCGCTGTTCTGGACCGATTCAATTTCGGTCTTCAGGAAGTCGGAGGCCTGGAACACCAGGTCGAACAGGGCTTCGTTGACGTTCCCCATCCGAGAGGGATCCTCCCGAAGGATGAAGAAGACGTCCTCCACCGCGTGGGCCAGGGTGGAGATGCCGGTGAACTCCATCATGGCGGAAGAACCCTTGATGGTGTGCATGGTGCGGAAGATCTCGTTGATATTGTCCTCGCTGAAGCTCTTGGACTTCTCTGCATCCAGGAGAATTTCGTCCAGCTGCTCCAGCAGGGAGGTGCTCTCGTAAATAAAAACCTCTAACATCGGTTCCATACTGGGATCGATTGCCATTGCGCTTCACCTACTATTCCAAGATTTCCCGGACCGGCCGAGGAAATAAATTTCGGCGCAGTCCTACCCTACTTAAAAATAAGGCTTTATAAGTCCTATTCGGCCGATTTGTCAAAAACCCAACCACAAACTCTTGTGTTATTTTATTTTTGTACGATAATTATTATATGGAGAAGCTCCGGCATTTGGAAATGCCATCATTTTGTGAAGATTTCACACGCGGCAGGGGGGACTGAAAATGGCGGATATACTGCGGGTGACGACCCCTTTGGTGAACAAGAGCCAGCAGGTGGAGACCAAGCCGAACATCGACCCCGCGGTTCAGTTCCCCGTCCAGGACACCACCCGCGTCAACCGCCCCGGCCCCCAGTCGGAGCTGTTGCAGCAAAACAACGGCATGGTCCAGCAGGACGAAACCTCGGCCATGCTTCTCAATCTCCTGAAGGACCCTTCGGTCACCGTCAATTTCCTGAAGAGCATCTCCTCCATGGAGGCGCTTATCAAGCTCCTGCCGGTGAACAACAGCCCCTTCACCAAGGAAATTGAGCAGATGTTCGGGGAGCTGCTGGTGCCCTCCGATGACATTGCCGCCGAGATGGGGCGGCAGGAAAACGCCTCCACCTACTTTAAGGGAGAGCTCTTTGAGCTGCTGCGGGACGCCCTGCGCCAAAACCCGGAGCAGGGAGAGCTGCGGGACGCGGCGGTCTCCTTCCTCAAGGCTATCACCCTCTTCCACACCCGGCGGGAGGCCCTGGGCTCGGTGGCCAACAGCCTCCAGTACCTGGCGGACACCCTTTCCTCCAGCAAGAGCCTGGCGGAAAAGCTCGCCGGCCTGGCAGCCCGCTACCGGGCGGAAAACGCCCCAGGCTCCTTCCGCGCCCTGCGACAGGATACCCTGGATCTGCTGCGGGAGGTGGAGGAAAGCATCCTCTTTTCGGATAAAACCGAAAAGGTGGTGCGCATGGCCATCTATAACCTTTCCCGGTATAACGATAACGGCACCTTCCTCCAGGAATCGGTCTCCCGGATGCTGATGCAGCTGCGGGGGGACGAGGCGCGGGAGAACTTCCTTTCCGCCCTGGAGCAGCTGCTGGAGCAGGAGAAGCTGCCCCCGCAAAAGCAGGGGGAAACCGCCCTGGGGGTTCTCACCCGCATCCTTCAGCGGCAGATGACCAATGAGGAGCTGATGTCCGCCAGCGCGGATAAAATCGAGAAGATCATCCACAGCCTCCTTTCCTCCCCCTGCAACTTCACCCCCCTGCTGCACTTTGTGCTGCCGGTGCAGTACGAGGACCTTCAGTCCTTTGCGGAGATTTGGATAAATCCCAACGGCGGGGAGGACGACCGCACCCGCCAGCAGGAGGGGGGCCAGGTTATCCATATGCTGCTGGCCTTCGACGTGGGGGGCATCGGGCGGTTCGAGCTGGAGCTGTTTGTCCGGGAAAAGGTCATCGACTTTTCCCTCTACTGTCCCCCCGCCTACACCGCGGTGTACAGCGAGGTGAAAAACGAGCTGCGAAACTGCGCCGGGGATACGGGCTACCGCTTTGGGGAAGTCAAGGTGGAGCGCCTGGAGCGTCCCCGCTCCCTGATGGACGTCTTTAAGTCCCTCCCCTATAAGCGCACCGGCGTGGATGTGAAGGTGTAGGCAGCCCCTTACTTATGAAAATTAGGAGCGTGTGCCATGTCCAAAAAGAGCAAGGCAGTCGCCTTAAAATATAATGTAGAAGAGGATCTGGCCCCCATCGTCATCGCCTCCGGGTATGGCGAGGTGGCGGAGCGGATCATCAATGTGGCGGAGCAGCGGGGCATCCCGGTGTTCCGGGACGACAGCGCCGTCTCCCTCCTGTGTATGCTGGAGGTAGGCAGCAATATACCTCCGGAGCTGTACCAGGTGGTGGCCGCCATCTACTGCCAGCTGCTGAAGACCTCCTACAAGCTGAAAAACGGCCATGACCCCCTGCCCAAGGGGAACGGCGCTTCTGGACTCCCAGGGGGCTTTTAAGCGGGGAGCTACAAGGGCGTTAAAAAATCGTTCGACTGAAGTTATATTGAGACGAAGGGGTAGAAAAAATGGTTCTGACTGATTGTGAGGGCTGCATCTGCGAGGTGAAGGGCCTCAACAACAACCTGATTACCAGCGGCGTTGTAAAGGTGCTGGGGGAGAACCTGCTGGAGATCCAGGATGAGGAAGGAAAGCTGCCCAGCCTGAGCCTGGATACCAAAGTGAAGCTGATTATCCACCGCACCGAGGGGATGCAAAAGGTGCAGGTGCTGGCGGCCAGGGTGTATGTTTCCAAAGAGACCGCCCTCCAGGTGCGGGACCTGGAAAGCTACGCCGAATACGAGCAGCGGCGTTTTTTCCGTCTGGCCATCGACCACAGCGCCACCCTGATGCCCCCCACCGGCATGCTGGACGCCCAGGGCAACCGCCTGCCTTACCGCATCCCCATCCGGGTGAAGGACCTGAGCCTTTGCGGGCTGCTGTTTGAAACGGAGCGGCAGTTTTCCATTGGGGACGAGATGCGGGTGACCATGACCATGGTCAACAACGAGATGGAGGTGCTGAACATCGCCATCCGGCGGCAGCTCCCCGGCACCGACGGCCGGAACGCCTACGGATGCGAGATTCTGCGCCTTTCCTCCAGGGGGGAGCAGCATTTAAGCGCCTATATGCTGGAGCAGCAGCAGATTCAAATCCGCAAAAGCAGACTGTAAATACAAGCCCACGGGGAGGGAACGCGCATGAAGTCCAAAGGGGGAAGCAGGGGCAGGCAAAGGGGAAAGCCGGGGGAGGCGCAAAAGCGCCCGGCCCAGCCCAAAACTCAGGGGAAGGATCTGCTCTTTATCCTGGATATCGGCACCCGCAGCGTCATCGGGGTGGCCGGCAGGCTCCAGGGGGAGATGCTGAAGGTCCTCTGTGTGGAATCGGAGGAGCACTCCCAGCGGGCGGTGGTGGACGGACAGATTCAGGACATCGAGCAAACCGCCAAAATTGCCGGGGTTGTCAAGGACCGGATGGAAAAGAAGCTGGGGCTCATCTTCCAGGAGGTCCATGTGGCCGCCGCCGGGCGGGTCCTTAAAACCGAGCGGGCCGTCTGCGAAATGGAGCTGGACGACCAAAACCCCATCGCCGCCAAGGAGCTGGCCGCCCTGGAATCCATGGCGGTGCAGAAGGCCTACCAGAAGCTGGTGGAGGGCCTCCAGGAGGGGGAACCCGCCGATTTTTGCAGCGTGGGCCACACGGTGGCGGGCTACCAGCTGGATGGCTACAGCTTTTCCACCCTGTCGGGGCACCGGGGCAAAAAAGCGGGCATCGACCTGATTGCCACCTTCCTCCCCAGCGAGGTGGTGGAAAGCCTCTATACCGCAATGTCCATGCTGGGCCTTTCCATCGCCAGCATGACCCTGGAGCCTATCGCCGCCATGAACGCGGTGGTGCCCAGGGAGCTGCGCCTTTTAAACATCGCCCTGGTGGACGTGGGGGCGGGCACCTCGGATATTGCGGTGGCGGATAAGGGCAGCGTCTGCGGCTACACCATGGCAACCGTGGCCGGGGACGAGGTCACCGAGCGGCTGATGCAGGAGTTTTTGGTGGACTTTGGGACGGCGGAGCAGATGAAGTTTGACGCCAGCGCCGGCAAGGAGACCATCCAGTACGCCGATGTTCTGGGGTTCCCCGGCTCGATTCCCCTGGCGGAGCTGATGGAGCGCATCCAGCCCACCATCCAGGATCTGGCGGAAAAAATCGCCCAGGGGATTCTTTCCATCAACCAGGGCCCCCCCAAGGCGGTCTTTATGGTGGGGGGCGGCAGCCGCACCCCCGGCCTTTGCAGCCTGGTGGCCCAGGCCTTGGGCATTGAAGAAAACAAGGTAGCCATCGGCGGCAACAACTATATGAAGCGGCAGATTGAGGCGGAGCCTCAGTTCCTCAGCGCCGAATACGCCACCCCCATCGGCATCGCCGTCACCGCCATGGCGGCGGGGAACGGGGAGAACTTTGCCGTTTCCCTCAACGGCTCCCGCCTCCAGCTGCTGGGCAAGGCCATGACGGTGATGGAGGCCCTGCGCCGGGGCGGCTTCCAATACGGACAGATTATGGGGCGCTCCGGCAAGAGCGTCGTCTTTGAGTACAATGGCGCCCGGCGCATCGTTCGGGGTGGCTTGCCCACCCTGGCGGAGATCCGGGTCAACGGCCAGTCGGCGGGGCTTTCCACCCTTCTCCAGGCGGGGGATGAAATCGCCTTCCTCCCCGCCGCCGACGGGGTGGACGCCGCCCCCACGGTGGAGACGGTGGTGGAGGGCTGGGAGCCCTTCCTAGTGGAGCTTTTTGACCAGGAGGTGGAGGCCGGCACCCGCGCCTGGCTCAACGATGTCCCCGCCCAGGGGGAGCAGCCTATCCGCCAGGGGGACCGGGTGGAGGTAAAGCGCGTCACCACCCTGGGGGAGCTGCTGGAATCGGTGGGCTTTGCCGGGATGGAGGAGGGGCTGACGATCAATGACGCCCCCGCCCAGGGGTTGGACCAGCGCCTCTCCCCTGGGGACCGCATCGGCCTGGAGGCCGGGGCCACCGCCACCGTCCAGGCGCCGCCTCCGCCGGAGTCCCGTCCCGTTCCTCCGCCCCCACCCCCACCTCCGCCCCCACCAATCCAGCCCCCCAAGGGGACCGCGCCGGATATCCGGGTGATTATCAATGGCGGGGCCTACAGCCTGCCGCCCAAGGCGGACGGAATGCCCTACCAGTTCTTTGATCTGCTGAACTTTGTGGATATTGACCCCAACGAGCCCAGGGGGGAAATCGTCCTGGAGCGCAACGGGGCCACCGCCACTTATCTGGATCTTATCCAGGACCAGGACCAGGTGGAGATTCACTGGTCGGAGGACCTGTAGCGCCCTCCTATGAAGTGGAAGCATCGCAAAGAGAACCCAGGGTATGGGGGCCGCATCACCTTTTTCAGCTACTTCTGCGCCCTGGCTGTGGCCTCCCTTCTGATTCTGCCCCTGGCCGCGGAGGCCCCCTATAAGGGGGGCGGAATCGAGCGGGTGAAGGTGCCCTATCTTGTCCTGGAGCTGCCGCTGAAAAGCGGTCTGGCCCAAGAGGGCCCCTTAGCAGCGGGGGAGACGCCGGGGGAGCCCCACGATACCGTGATGAGGCGCAAGGGCCTCCTTCCGGCGGAATACGCCGTCTGGCTTCGGCGCTGGCCTTGGGAGGGGGAGCACTACCGGTGCAGAGTGCAGGGGGAGCAATACGAGATTTACTATGTGAAGGCCGCCGCCGGGGTGACAAGGATTCCCATCCCGGCAGGGTATGAATACACCATCACCGGGGACGGCGGGGAGGGCTTTGCCGTCGCCGTCCACAAGCCCAAAAGAAGCACGACAGAATCGATTGATACAGAAGAGGGAGGGAATAAACCGTGAATGCCGTAGTAGCCAAAATGATGGGTCAGGCCGTTTCCAATGGGATGTTTACCGGCTATGCCAGGGCCAACAACCTGCGGCTGGCACAGCTCTATGACCGCAGCATGGTAAGTGCCATGGGGGCCAGCCGGCAGGTGGAGGAGGCCAAGGGCCTTAACCCCACCCTGGATTCCGTCCATACCCCCCTGCGCCCCAGGGCCCTGTCCTTCCAGGACAGCGCTTTCCTGCGGGATTACCGCGACAACATGCTGGATATCCAGACCGCCGCCAGCCGGGTGGGAAGCCAGGGGGCGGACCGGCTGGACAATCTGGCCGCCATGTCTACCGACCCCGCCGTGGCCGAAGCGCGGGGCCGCCTGGAGAAGGCCGGGGACCGGTACACGGTGAAGGTGGAGCAGCTGGCCGCCGGCCAGGTGGACCGCTCCGCCCCCCTGGAGGCGGAAAGCCCCCTCCCCACCGCCAGCGGTTCCATCCGCCTGGAGACGGGGAAGGGCCGGTTTGATTTTTACATGAGCGGGGCCGGTATGGAGAACAACCGGGAGATGCTGGAGAACTTTGCCGCCAAGCTGAACTCGCGGGATACCGGCGTCACCGCCTCGGTGCGGGAAAAGGAGGGCTCTGTCACCCTCCAGCTGGAAAACAGCCCTGGGGAAAAGGGGAGCTTTGAGGTGAAGGGCACCCTGGCCAAGCGCCTGGATATCCAAAAGACCCAGGAGGCCGGGGAGCAGGAGGCCGTCTACACCGTCCGGAAAAACGGCGGCCAGGAGGAGCGCTTTACCTCGGAGGAGAACACCGTCAGCCTCGGCGGCATCACCCTGAAGCTGAAGGGGGAAGGCACCACCGAGATCACCGGCTCCAACGACGCCATGGAGGGGATGGCAGAGGCGCTTTCCTCCCTGGTGGACCAGTTTAACAGCACTCTGAACTACCTGAACCGCACCGGGGAAAACCGGACGGGGGTCCACAACCAGATTCGCCGGATGGTGCAGCCCCCGGTGTCCGAAAAGTCCATGTCCCTCATCGGCCTCACCTCCCAGCGGGACGGCAGCTACACCTTTGACCGGGAGGCCTTTATGAACCAGGCGCGGCGCTCCCCCTCCCTGGTGCGGGGCATCGCGGAGGATTTTGCCCAGGGGCTGCGCAGCGACGCACAGCGTGGAATGCGGGAAAGCTCCGGGAGCCTCCTGGATACCACCGACTACAGCGCCCAGCAGTATGTCCGCCAGGTGAACACCGAGGCCCAGATGAGCCCGGTGAACGTCCTGAGCACCTACAGCCGCAATGGGGTCTTTAACCTGATGAACTTCTACACCGCCGGGGTGCTTATGAACCTGAACGCATGATAAACTCCTTTTTCTTCTTGCGAAAGAAGAAAAAGGAGCAAAAAGCCGCCGGCGTGCCGCCGGTGTCACGCCCTACCCGCCCCCTTTGGGGGCTTAACCTTGCAGAAAGACGATAGTCAGTACCTGGAGTTTTAGTCAACAGGGCCGAAGGCCGCCGGCGTGCCGCCGGTGTCACACCCTACCCGCCCCCTTTGGGGGCTTAACCTTGCAGAAAGACGATAGTCAGTACCT
>OFHO01001091.1_pt1 | contig 21367 bp, 14 predicted proteins | sample 1521531 | NCBI WGS metagenome assembly OFHO01 (sample SAMEA3504124, study PRJEB24116) | mouse gut metagenome | biome: mouse gut; feature: mouse-associated habitat; material: faeces | place: Denmark | collected 2011
AACTTTTTGCGGCTATTTTGCGAATACAGGAAAGGCCTTAGCTGTCCGGCTGTATTTTGGGTGATGCCTGGGTTTGCAGAGTTTTCCATGCTTTTCCTTCACTCCCATCAGGGCGCTTATTGTCTCCGCTGTCTCCTCGTCCAGCTTCTCATATGTAGGGTTCTCGTCCAGGATTCGCTCCAGGCCTGCCTTGTTGCCCCGAAGAGGCAGTAGGACAAACACCGCCCCAAGGGATGTGGGAATCCGGAGCAGTCCATAGGCTCATTGGTACCTGGGATGTTGCCGCTCCTGCCCTTTTCCGTTTTTGCTTACCTACTCTTTCCAGTGAAAAACAGCAGAAACGCTATTAAACCTTAGAAATGATTGAAATTGAGACTTTGGACTGGTTCTTTGTGGTGTCCATGGGTTTAGGATAGTAAAGAACGAACTGCATTTTTGCCTAAATCTACTCTTGCATTTCTGTACTTGTCTCCAGCAGCTTCTGGGAAATGCCCAGCTGGACTTCTGTATAGTGCTTTAGCTCGGCATCATTCATATCGCCTTCCCAGGCTTCGAACTTTTCTTCAGACGCCATGTTTCGATTTTACCCACATAAAATCTGTGGATGCCAAATCCCCCCAGAAAGATGCACAGCAGCAGCGCAGTCATCCGCTCCTTCCTGCTTATGCCTGGAACAATGCCTGGGTTTACAGGCTGAATTTGTGAGTGCGTGGCTTATATAACGTAGCTTTGGAAATTTAGGATTATTGAATGTGTGATTCTTCAATGAAAACAGCAGAAACACTTTCCGACTCTGGAAAACAGTTGAAATCAACACTCTGAGCTTACCGGTCAGAACCATCCATGATGATCAAGATGAAAAGCCATTTACAGTACCTTCAATAGCTGGATTAGGCAGCGCGGCTCTTCTGCGCTGTGCTTTACTTCTCTTGTGTCAAAACGCTTAAACCCGTTTTGTCTTTCATAAAAATGTAACAATTTTTCTTCGTTTTGGGTTTCAAGAAATACTACCATGCCACCTGCCATATATTGCAGCTCCTTAATCTTTTCAACTGCAAGACCGAGGAGCTGCTGCCCTGTAATCTTTTCGTTTAATCCATTATGGAAATTTTTACCCAGTTGGGCAATTAGATATGCCGATAATTGATAATTTCCATTATCCATATCCTGTTCGCTCACTCTTGATAATTTTCGTTTCACTGTATTGCTGAATTTCTCTCCGTTAACAGAAATTGGTTTTATTGTTAATGTGAAATATCCTACGATGCGGCCTTCCTCCGGGCTAAGAACGATATATGTAACAGACTGGTTTTTCTTAGTAAAATCAACCGACTGCTCCTGCAGAAATTTCTCCACATCAATGTTTTTTCTGCAGGAAAATGCAGAAAAGCTCTGTCTAAGCAAATCCTCTCCGTCTTGTCCCTGTTTCAAATATTCTCTAATATTGAGTATTAAAAATTCATCATTCATGAGATTTCCTCCACTTCTCCATAATTTCTTTTATTTCATCCGCATTCTGCAGTTCCCTGAACTTAATCGAAGCATCACTCTGTGATGTCCTCAAAGACTCCTCATATGATTCCTCAATAGCATTAGCAAATAGTTCTATCTGCTTTTCATCTGAAATAATAAAATTCTTTGTAATACTTGAAGTTGCCATGTTCATCGTCTCCTTCCATGGTTATAGTCCATTTATCATGCTTTTCGCCTTTACTGCTACAGGTATTCGCCCGCCCTTTTTCGTTTTTGTTTATTCTTCCCTTCCCAGTGAAAAACAGCAGAAACGCCATTAACCCTTAGAAATAATTGAAATCAAGACTCTGGATTGCTTTTGCGCTATCCATGAGTTTAGGATAGTATAGAAATGGGGATTTGTCAAGGGCCAAATATGGCTTTAATGTACATGCGGGCATGCCCACTTGGCTCGTTGCTTGCGGGAATCAAAAAAGGCTCAGCGGCCTGTGCCCCCTGCATCCGCAGAGGGCACTTTATAGAAATAATCATGTAGCTCAATACTCTATAGCTATTGTTGGCTTATCAACTGTGCCATATTGCAGATTTCGTATCTCAAGGGTTATTTCTATATTGGTTATTTCTTCTATCTCAGCAATTTTATTCTCTTCCAGTGAAGATCCCCGCATCGTAACATCAACGATGGCATATTTTCCAGGAACAGCATCCCCCCTATAAGCAGAACAATCTGTCATGAACCCATTTACAGAAAGCGAACCATACTCTTCATCAATAAAGACTGCTTCCGAGGATTGATTCTCTACCAACAGCATTAAGTGAATGTCATCACTGTATTCCCTTGGATCCTCGAATAGTCCTTTTGAGATAATCCTTATTCCCTTGTCGCTATAAAGCACTTCACCGCTGTCATCAACTGCCGACGCTTCTCCCATTAATCCAATTCTGATTTCCTCAGATACAGCTATCTCTTCATGAGCGGCATTCTCTACTGCAAATGAAAAGGCGAACTCTCCAATCTCCTGAATTCCAAACACAGGCCAGTAGACCTTATCAAGCATGGATGTAATGGGCATATCTATAACACGACGGGTTCCAGGATTAATAGCCTCAGCAGACCAATTTGACGCATTCACAATCAGTCCATTCACAGTTATCTCAGATGCTACTCCATAAATCATCTCCTGTGAATCATTTACGATTTCGATAAGAATAATCTTTTCTCCGTCTTTATTGGTCAAAAGGGCTTCTGACACAACCCTTATATCATTCTGATTATATAGTTCCTCTTCTGCATAATAGTCTATGCTGCAGTTGTATGCTGCTTCCCAGATTCCACTTTTTATAGATTTTTGGTAATTACTGTCTTCATAGTCGTAAGAATCGGCGGCAGATGTATTTACCTGTCCCATTCCTGTATAGAAATCCTCATAGTCATCATCCTGTACAGAGAACCCTATCTGAATATTGGCAACTTCTGTAATTCCATATAACGCCAGCGCATCCTTGCTAAAGCTAATCGATTCATGCGACTTTTTACCAGCAGATACATCCGCATTGAGATATCCGTCGCCAACCATATAACCATTGACAGCATTGCGGTCACATCCCAAAGTACCGCTGGTAAATGACAGGTTTACACTACTGTTGTTTTCAATCAGCAAGCCTAATTCAACGGAATAATCTGTATAATTCAATTCCGTAGCCGTTATCTTTATGTCATTTTCGTCCACAAGCACCGTCTCTTCTATATTGGCAGCGGACTTAAAGCTTTCTGTCCGAATATCTGTAGATTCTGTTTCCACTTCATCAATCTCTTCTGTACCCGGATTCTCGTCTGCATCTTTGCCGGCTTCATCCTCCTCGCTTATCTGTCCACCCTTCTCTTCTACATGTACTTCTGCATTTTGGGGTGACGATTCTTGTATGGTTGGAACCTCCCCACATGATGTCAAAACCAATATCGCAATCACTACCCCAAAACCAGCAACCCTATTTTTTCGTCTCATAGCCTTTTCCTCCTTATCAGCGGGCATCTCCGCTTTTTCATATAAATAAGTATACAACGGCAGTTTTTGTTTTGGATTTGTGGATGTAGGCCTAAAAAAGAAGCAGCTTTTAGAAATCATCTAAATTCTGCTTCTTCTATCTCCGTTCGTTATATTGACGCCCTATCTATTTTGCTTATTCCTCAATCACCTCAAACGTGATATCATATTCCAATTCTTTCACTATGTCGTTATCTATCAGCTTGCGGATAATCGCCTTTGCGTTTTCCAAGGCCTTATCTAAAAGCCCGTTTTCAATGGCCCGCTTCTCCATAGCGTCCTTACTGTTGGCATCAAACGCTCTGATATCATCAATCTTAAGTTTATTGAACAGGCCATCTTTCTCGTCAAGGGTTTCAATGCTCTCGTCATCTACCTCATGCGAGAGGATTTCTGCTTTTGGAATATGTACTACTATCTCCTTTTCTGACTCATTCACTTCTGCCGTGACCTTGCTGATGTCCACCCCTGCCTTGATAGAGCCATCCCATTTCGCAATAAAAGACTTTGTGGTGAATGAAAACGGGATTTCCTTTCCAAACAGCTCCGCGGGATCCTCAAATTTTCCGGCATCCGTGTATAGATATTCTATCGTGGCAAGCTCGCCGATATCACGGATTTCCGCGTTTATCACGGCGATGTCTATCTCCTGGGCAGCCTCCTCATAAACGGCCACCGGTTCTGAAAGCCTATCGACCTCCTCTTCAAGTTGTTTGATAGTCGCTTCATATTTCTCTTTGGCGCTTGAATAGCCCTTGTAAAATATTCCCAGAACTATTAACAAAATTGCGACAACAACGATTAATGCGACATATTTTCTGCTTTTCTTTTTCATGATTGAACCCACCTTAGATTTCTCCTTCTTATCTTCCATATTATTATAGCCACCCATTTATATTCCCTTCCGCTTTTCTTCCCGAACCTTCACTTCTGCTCCCATCATCCCACACCCGAATACTCCTTTGCCGTTCATCCTCCAGCAGCTATTTCCACCCCCTCTCTCCTCCCTTCCTTCTCCTCTTCAATCGATTTCTCCACCTCCCTGCACTTGTCCAAATCTCCAATCTCCTGATAAGCCTCCAGCAGATATCCATATAATTCCCGTTTCTTCCGGATATATGGGATAATTTCCCTATGTTCCTCTTCCTCGCATATTCCTATTCCTATCCGCAGCATCTTATCCATGTCCTCATATTTTCCCCACTCAAAAAGCATATTGGCCCAGGGAATTATGATGCCATCAATGATATCCAAATCTGTGCCAGATGTAACTTTGGCAATATCGAAAGCTTCTACCATGAGCCTCATCATCCCTGCATAATCAAAATCCACCCGTGTATGATACCAGGCTTTCACTGACTTATAATTATAACGCAATGCTGAATACTCCTGTGTATATTTCTCCGCCAGCCTCTTTGTTTTGCTCAACAGTTTCTCGATATCATTTCGCTTTTGAGGAAAGCATCGAATGAGAATGTTTGCCTTAGAGAGAAGATACTTCGCATGCATGGCTCTGCTGTCAGCATACTTTCCCCTGTCTCTTTTCATATATCGGATTGCCTTATTGATTGCATTCAGCATTTTATCAATTTCTTCTATCCTGTCCTCATTATAATATTCCCCATTGATTACACAATCGTAATATCCCGCAAGAATATTATAAAACATCCCTTTCACATATTTACCATTTCGTCTGAGCCTCCTCCCCGTCTCCGTAAATATACTGGATTCCCTATATGCCATTTTAATGAATTCCCAGGCTTTCTCCACCTCCGTATGGGCAGCCGCAAATGCTCCCCGTTCTTCATAAATGGATATCACCCTTTCACAAATCTTCAAATAGGCAATGCCATCTGTCCTACGGAAACCGTCCAGCAATTCATCGGCATGCTCCAGAATGTACTCCTCTCTGTCACGAGGCATATTTATCATTGTACAATATAGAACATTCCGGTACATATCGTCCTTCCAGAGAATTTCCTCTTTTCTGCACGAATCCAGCACATTTTCTGCCATGCGAAGCCAAAGCTGCTGTTTTCTATGATCCGTCACCTGTCTCTTATCGCTGTCGGCAACCCGCTTCATTATGATAGCTGCTATCACCCCTTTCTTTACGGCACGCTTCTCCATTATTCTCCGTAAAACCTCGCTTTTCTCCATGTACCCTTTCTCCCACTGAAAAAAACGAAGCAGTTCCTTCGGATACTCTTCCTTTCTGCTCTCTATCTTAATATAGCAAAAAAGGCTGTCCATCACTGCCTCAAATGCCTCGCGGTACAGCTCCGTCCACTCCCACCGCCTGATGACCTCCTGTACCACCGGATGGAGCGACAATTCCGTCCCTCTCAGCTCCAGCCAGCCCTCCCTTGCCAGTCCATTGATTGCGTCTTTGGAATTCAGTCCAAGCATATCCGAAAAGATATTAATGTCCACGCCCTCTGCCGAAAACAACGAAAGCGCTTTCAGAATCATCTTTTTCCTCTCCTCCATCTCCCCCGCCTGAAAAATCACCCCGATGATATCCGCCACCGTATCCTGATACAGCCGCCAGTCCTTCACATAGTCCACCTTCTCGGGAGCGATATCCGAAAATCCCTTCTCCCGCAGGAGCGCCGTCGCCTGGGACACGGAGATGTGGCTGCAGGCCACCTGCCTGGCGATTAGCTGCAGGGCCAATGTATGCCCGAACACCCTGTGGATCATCTCGTCCACGCAGTTCAGCTCCTCATCGTCCAGGTCTCTGCCGACATAGCGCTCGAACAGGTCATATAGATCAGCCCTGTCAGAAATCGCCTTTAAGGCCAGTGTGGCATATCCGGTCTTCGGAATCTCCAGGCGGCTCACCACGATGCCCTTCCAGCCGATGTTCAGAATGGCGGAGAAGTCCTCGTCCGGCTCCCCGTCGAAATTGTCCACCACAAGGAGGATTCTCCTCCCTGCCGCCAAATCCCGGAGCACCCTTAATTTCCTGTGGAAATAGTCCGATATGCTTTCCTCCGTATTCTTTTCCACGATATTGATGCGCAACTGGCTGTCGTCAGCGACCATCTTCTGTATGCTGCCGTTGTAGTACAGATACAGGACCGCGTCAAAGCGGCTGCGATGATCCGCGATATACCCCCGCACCAGCGTGCTCTTCCCCATGCCGCCCATACCGGTGAGGAACAGGCAGTTGGTTCCGTCCCGGTTCAGCCACTGCTCCATGGCCTGCAGCTCTTTTTCCCGCCCGAGCAGCACGGGCGGACGGTTGACCTGGCTGGATATGACGAAGGGCACTATGGTATCCGCATACCGCTCTATCTCCTCCAGCTTCCGGATGACCTGATCCATGTCCTGATAGCGGCCGGGGCCAAAGTCGGTGAGCGTATGGTGGAAGAAATCCGGCAGCGCCCGGAACAGCCTGTCCTGATAATTCCTGTCCGCGAACAGGCAGTCGGCGAACTTATACTCAGCCCCTGTCTCGCAGTCCGGCGCTTCCGGCACCCGCCCGAACAGCAGCCAGAACAGCAGCGCCCCTACGCCGTAGACATCCGTATGCCTGCCCATATTATGCAGATACCCCTTCTTCTGTTCATATGCCGCGAAGCCCTTGGTACAGGCGAGCCTGTTTATCCTGCCGGATCCTCCTTCTTCCCTGTTCCTCGATTTCCTGATGTCGCTCAGGCGTATGGGCGTGTCAAAGTCGAAAAGCTGGACCGCATGGGGGCTGCCCTCCAGCAGGAGGATGTTCTCCGGCTTCACGTCCAGGTACAGATACCCCTTCTCATGCATCCTGCCCAGGAACGCAGCGACGCTTTTCACAACGGAAACGCATTCCTTGATGGACTCCATCCTCCTGCGGGAGAGTACCTCTCCCTCCTGATACGTCAAGACGGTATAAATCGTATTGTTTTCCGTATAATTGTCGATGGTATTGGAAATGTAATTGGTCAGGCCGCTGGTATGGAACAGCTCGTTGTGCAGGCCGTAGGAGGCTTCCATTTCGCTCCTGCACTCCCGGAAAATCCTTTCGTCAAGCTCGCTCCCGGGAACCAGCCTGTCGCCGTCCCGGTAAATGTCCGCCTCAAAGGGATAGCATTCCTTAATCAGGACAGCGTGCCGGTAACCCCTGTTGTCCAGGTAGGACGCGTCATACACAATGCCCGACATGCCCCTGCCCTTCACTTTCCCTATGGTATAGGTGACCGCACCCTTTTCACGATTCGAAACGCTCAGCAATGTGCCTTCCTTCAGGGCGATTCTTGTGTCCTCCATGTCATCCCGTCCTTTGTCCCTGCCGTTTTTCTCTCTATTTTACACCATCCGGGGCATTTCTGGATTTGCCGGTGCGTCAGCTCCATTCCGCCGCATATCTGGCATCGATGTCGTGCTCCTTCACATAGAACAGCTCCCGCATGAAATCCCGGAACACCAGGAGCGGGAATTCGTTCTCCACCGCGTGCAGAATGATCCAGTCGAAGGGGTCCCCGGGATAGAGCTGCGGGTATCCCGTATCCAGCAGATAGCGGTTGATTTCGCAGATGCTCCTTCCTGTGTCTCCGCCGCGGGCCTGGTAGTCATTCCTTTTCAGCGCCGCCTTCACCCAGAACCTGTAGAATACCAGCAGTATGATGGTCTTATGCACCAACTGTTCCGACGCGTGTTCCCCGTTCAGAATCTTCTCCAGGCCGCCCCTGCTGGGGAAAGAGTCCTCCGCCCAGGCGTGGAGCAGTTCATTGTCCCGCAGTATGGGCTTCAGGGACCTGTCCGTATCCAGCTTTGCGATTCTGTTCCCGGACAGCCCCAGAATCTGCAGGTATATCTCCCACAGGGAGCCTCCGGCCCGCGCGCTCCTGGTCCGCCTGCGCGCCTCCGGCTCTCCCGCCCGCGCCTCTTCGATCTCCCGGTCTGTGTCGTTGAAGGCGCGGTACAGCTTTTTCTTCTCTTTCGCCGCCAGGCCCTCCTCCCCGGAAATCTCCTCCCACATCCTGCGGATATATCTGTAGGCGGTGGCATTGTTGTAGCCAAACTGCTCAATGTTGCCGCTGATGTAGCGGATCAGCTCCTCCGGGCTCCTGAAGCGCCTGACCGCCGCGATGATGGATGCAGTGTAGAGGATTTCCTCCCCGAAGTCCAGCCGCTCCGGGTTCGGCCTGGGCACCCTGTCCAGGAGGTTCTGCGCATCCGCGTAGCCCAGACGGTTGCTGATGGCATAGAAATGAATGACCTCCTCCACATTGTGGCAGTCAAAGCCCCTGAGCAGGCATATGCGCCTCATGAAGTCCTCGGACTCCTCCACGGTCAGGCCGAAGGCAAAGCAGATGCGTATCGCGGTCTCCTTTTTGATCCTTTTGTGTTCCGTGTACCATTTTCTGATATTTCTCGGCAGGGGAATCTCCTTCTGCTCGAACCTGGATTTGATGAATGCTATCTTGCCGTCGATATCCTGTCTGTCTCCCGTATATCCGTGCCTTACGAGGAAGGTATCCAGGGCCTCGTCGAAATTCCGGAACATGCTCACCACTTCGGCCAGCGCCGCGCTGTAGTCGATGTCGTCCTCCGGGTTGATGTCCCGGGCTCTGTTTTCAAGGGATTCCGTGTATGTATCCATGGAGGTCTCGCTTTCTATGTGTACTCTTATCAGGATTCTGTCATCAGACTTCCATTATACTTCCTGGCGCGGGAATGCACAAGATTTTGGCGCAAAATTAGTCGAAAACAAAATCATCCGTTTGCCGCAAGCCGGAACCGGATGATTTTTCGTATAATCCTATTCAATTTGGAAGATTGACCATCTGGCCGATCTGGATCAGGTCCGCGTCCCGAATCTGGGGGTTGAGGGCCAGCAAGCTCTGGACGCTGATGTGGTTCCTGGCCGCCACATGGGAAAGGGTATCCCCCTCCGCCACTGTATAGCCCCGGTAGACCGCCACCAGGTATTCGTCCCCGCGCCTTAGGCCGAACATGGCATTTCCCTGCCCGTTGATCCTAAAGACCCCCTCCTGCCTCATGCGGCTCCCCGCCTCGTCGTAGGAGTACAGGACGGCATGCTTACCTGCATATTCCTCCCCCAGGGCCAGATGCACGTTCAGGATGCAGGGATAGGCATCCTTCTGCACCATGGAGAACTGCCTGAGGGTATTGTTGCCCGGGAGCTGCTGCTTCACCTCATCGGGAATGACCGACTCGAAGGACACATCCACGGTAAAGGGAGCGTCGGCAGCGTAAATCTCCCCGCCGCTGATGCTGAACGTGACGCCGTTGCTGGTGTGCAGGGCCAGCGTGGCGTTCTTTCCCGCCAGCCTGCCCAGGATATCCGTGGGGATCTCAAAATGGTTCCCCACAAGGAAGCCCACATTCTGGCCTGTGCCGTTCTGGATGGCCTCGTCAAGCCGCTGCGTCATCACGTTCCAGTCATCGGTGGCGTTTTCAACGGAACCGCTGACCACCACAGCCGCCCCATCCCCCGCAGCTTTCACCGGCTGGCCGGGCCTGATTACAGGCACCAGCACGAATATCAGGGCCGTCAGCAGCATTATCCGATTCTTTCCGATTATCATTCTTTTCATTTCGACACCTCTCTTTTGCATCTTTCTGCAATCTGTTATACTGCATAACGCTGAATACTGCCTAATGCAATCAAGCGATTGAACCAGTCAGCGTTATGCAGTCTGGTTTCACGGCAAGTGAAATCGTTAAGCAGTATAGTTTATTTCCTCACCCTCAGTATGCCCAATTGTCAAAAAATAATCATCTTTCAATGCAGATTTTCATACCATACCGCCGAAACGCTTTACAGTTCCAGCGCCTTTTCCTATAATAATGAAGAAGAGCATTCATATGGAAGAAGAGAATTCCAATCATGTCGCATAAACAGAGGGCCGCATCAGAAAGCAGTTGATCCTATGCCCAATGATGCCGAGATTATCAAAACGGCCATCGATGATTTCCGGGAAATCCAAAGATATATGTCCTTGGCAAAGGAAGAAAATGCCTCCAGGACATATACCGAGTTAAAGGAAAAGCATATATTGACAAGATAAAAGAGCGATAACAGGGCTATCGAAAACCGATAGCCCTGTTTCATTGATTCCGATATCTGTTGACGGCTGCATGTAGTCTATCTACCCAAGCTGGCCCTCCAGCACCTTCGCAGCCTCCGCGATGCAGTCGGGGATGCCCGCCGGATTCTTGCCGCCTGCCTGGGCCATGCCCGGCTTGCCGCCGCCACCGCCGCCTACCTTTCCGGCGATGCCCTTGATCAGGTTCCCCGCATGGGCCCCCTTGGAAAGGGCTTCCTCCGTGGCCATAGCGATCATGTTCACCTTGCCGCCCGCATTGGACAGGAGCACGATGACGCCCTGCCCCAGCTTGGCTTTAAGCTGGTCGCCCAGGTCGCGCAGACCGTTCATGTCCACATTGTCCACGCTGGCCGCCAGGAGCTTCACGCCCTTCACCTCCACCACATTATCCATCACGTCTCCCAGGGCTTCCTTGGCCGCCTTGGCCTTCAGGGACTCCAGCTCGGAGGACAGCGCCTTCACCTCCGCCGTCACATGCTCGATCTTCTCCACCAGCGTGGCAGGGGTGGCGCGAAGCGCCCTTGCCGCCTCCTCGATGGTCTGCTCCAGCCCTTTATAATAGGTAAACACGCCGTTCCCCGTCAGGGCCTCGATTCTGCGGACACCTGCCGCGATGCCGTTCTCGGACAGGATTTTGAAGGCCGCGATGGCGCTGGTATTGGCCACATGAGTGCCGCCGCAGAGCTCCACGGAAAAGTCTCCCATCTTCACCACCCGGACCTCCTCGCCGTACTTCTCGCCGAAGAGGGCCATGGCCCCGGTCTTCCTGGCATCCTCGATGCCCATCACCTCCGTCACTACAGGGAGATTGGCCGCAATCTGCTCATTGACGATTTTCTCCACCCTGTCCAGCTCTTCCTTGGTCATGGCCGCGAAATGGCTGAAATCGAAGCGCAGCCTCTCCCCGTCCACGTAGGAGCCGGACTGCTCCACATGGCTGCCCAGCACCTCCCGGAGAGCCTTGTGCAGCAGATGGGTGGCGCTGTGGTTCTTGCAGGTGTCGCCCCTCTTTGCGGCATCCACCGTGAGCGTGGCCGTATCTCCCACCTTGAGCATGCCCTTGGTGACAATGCCGATGTGGCCTACCTTGCCGCCCAGGAGCTTTACGGTATCCCTCACCTGGAAGCTGCCGTCCGCCGTGGTGATGATGCCTGTGTCTGCATTCTGGCCGCCCATGGTGGCATAGAAAGGAGTCTCCTCCACGATGATCGTACCGGTCTGGCCGTCCGTCAGGGCCTCCACCAGCTCGCTCTCCGTGGTCAGCACGGTAATCTTGGACTCGTGACGAAGCCTGTCATAGCCTACGAACCGGGTGGTGACGGACGCATCGATGGACTCGTACACCGTCACGTCCGCTCCCATGTAATTGGTGGTCTTGCGGGCTTTCCTGGCCGTCTCCCTCTGATGCTGCATGCACACGCCAAAGCCCGCCTCATCCATGGTGAAGCCCTTCTCCTCCAGAATCTCCTGGGTCAGGTCCGTGGGGAACCCGAAAGTGTCGTACAGCTTGAAGGCGTTCTCCCCGGAGAGCTCCGTGGTTCCCGCCGCTTTCATCTCCTCTTCCATCTGGGCCAGAATGCTCAGGCCCTGGTCGATGGTCTTGTCGAACTTGTCCTCCTCCTGGGTGAGGACATTCAGGATAAAGGCCCTCTTCTCCTCCAGCTCGGGATACCCGTCCTTGCTCTCATCGATCACGGTCTCGCTTAAAGCCGCCATGAACTTGTCCCGGATGCCCAGAAGCCTACCGTGCCTGGCCGCCCGGCGGATCAGGCGACGGAGCACATAGCCGCGGCCTTCGTTGGAGGGCAGGATGCCGTCGCTGATCATGAAGGTGGTGGAGCGGATATGGTCCGTGATCAGGCGGATGGACACATCCTTCTTCTCGTCAGCCTCATACTCTGTCCCGGCGATCTGACAGATCCTGTCCCGGATGGCCTTCATGGTGTCGATGTCGAACACGGTGTCCACGTCCTGCACCACCACAGCCAGGCGCTCTAAGCCCATGCCGGTGTCGATGTTCTTCTGGGCAAGCTCCGTGTAATTGCCCTTTCCATCGTTGTCGAACTGTGTGAACACATTGTTCCACACTTCCATGAAGCGGTCGCACTCGCAGCCCACCTTGCAGTCGGGCTTGCCGCAGCCGTATTTGATTCCTCTGTCATAGTAGATCTCGGAACAGGGGCCGCAGGGGCCTGCGCCGTGCTCCCAGAAATTGTCGCATTTTCCGTTCTCGTCCCGGTAGAAGCGGGTAATCTTATCAGCGGGCACGCCGATTTCTTTCGTCCAGATTTCAAAGGCCTCCTCGTCCTCGCAGTAGATGGAGGGGTAGAGCCGCTCCGGATCCATGCCCACCACTTCCGTCAGGAACTCCCAGCTCCAGCGGATGGCTTCCTGCTTGAAGTAGTCCCCGAAGGAGAAGTTGCCCAGCATCTCGAAGAAGGTCAGGTGCCTGGCGGTCTTGCCCACGTTCTCGATGTCGCCTGTGCGGACGCACTTCTGGCAGGTGGTGACCCTGCGCCTGGGCGGAATCTCCTGCCCCGTGAAGTAGGGCTTCAGGGGCGCCATGCCGGAATTGATGATCAGCAGGCTGTTGTCGTTGTGGGGCACCAGGGAAAAGCTCTTCATTTTCAGATGTTCTTTGCTCTCGAAGAAATCCAGGTACATTCTTCTCAGTTCGTTTACGCCGTATGGTTTCATGTGTTCTTCCTCCCGGTTTATCGAAAGCCCTTGCGCACCAGGGCTTTGGATGCTTGTTTTTTCCTAGCGTCTATTATACATGATAATAGAATCCTGTCATTGGATTCTATTATATCACTTATTTTTATTTTGTATAGTAGATTTTCCTTTCCTAATGCTTTTCTTATCTTTCAATCTGGCACTGATGCTTTTTGGTCTTCTTATCGTAGCTGATGCCCACCAACAATATCCTGCCAGTGTAATGCTCAATGGAGGTCGGGTAGGCTTTGTCCTTAATCTACTGTATCGCTGTCCGTACACTTTCATTCCATTTAAGTTCTACCACGAGGGATGGGCAGTCATCTCTGTACTCGGCTTTGGGAATGAAGACAAAATCCGCAACCCCTTTGCCGGCGGGGAATTCGCGTATGGGTTTAAAATAGTATTGCATCGAACCCAGATATGCGATGGTAAGTACACTGCTGAGGGAATTTTCGTTATTATATTGAATCGATGATGCGTACTGCGCATGAACCCTCTCGATGCTTTCCGCAACTGCCGGGGCATCCATATCCAACGTGGCCTCCAGCAGACGATTGGATTCCTGTTGGAAGGCAAGCAACTCGTTCCATTTTTTCCTTTTTGTAGCCTTAATCAATTCCTGCCTAATCTCTTCATTGGGGACAAATGCTGACTCCGCATCCTGGTCATACGCAAGATAGCCCAGATGAACCAAATAGGTCAGGACATCGTCTTTGTCTGCAAAGCTGACCGTATCATTTGGGAAGGATGTCACATCTACTTTTACAGACGCACCGGCCAACATTTCGATAATGGTGGTTTTCAAACCGTCAAAGTCCATATTTATCAGCAGGGCGACAGCTTCATAAGAACCTGTATCGGACCAATAGCTTTTGAATTTACCCTTTGTCATCAGGCTCACGGCCGCCTTGGGATTATAGACCTGGTGCCCTTCAAGCACATATCCGTCATACCAGCGTTTTACCTTTTCAAAATCCTTGCCGTACTTCACGCATAGAGCCTTTACTTCATCCTCTGTAAAGCCGATGTATTGTGCCAGGCCATCCGAATCCAGCATGGTATATTCCTCGAAATTATTCAGCGCCGACTGTGTCTTTATCTTTTTTATCGGCAGAATACCGGTAAGGCATGCCAGCTGGATATACTTTGTGGGTTCCGTACCCTTGAACATTCCCCTGAGGAAGTTGATATACGAATCCTGAATCTTCTCATTTGCGGCTTCATCGCGAATCAGCACATCCCACTCATCAATGATGACGATAAATTTACGCCCCGTCACTTGCTTTATACGGGAAAGCGCATCCGGCAGCATAGTGACCTGCGGAGGGAGGTAATCCGGATAGATTTCCCGCAATTCATCCAGCGTGCACCGGGTGAGATAGGGGATTACGTTATCTGCAGCTCCTGCATTTGACAGGAACCATTGGATATCCAGATGCATCACATCATACTGATTAAGATGCTTTCTGAAATTTTCGTTCCTGCCAATTTCCAGTTTTGAGAACATTGCCCCGGAATCACAGCCCCTGCTGTAAGCATGTTGGCTGTAATCGATTTCCCGAATCGCCTGGGACGGCTGTTGCAGATGTAGCCCTGGGTGGTGTCAAGCACCTTGTTGGTATGCTCCAGCAATCCAGTCTTGTCAACGTATATTTCAGAATTCAGCGCCACCTGGAATGCGCTGTTGTCCGGATTTACAAATCTTCCCATTCGTTGTATGCTCCTTTTAGGCGAGGTTTGGGCACTGCCCGAAGATTTTATTTATGATGCTCCTCTATCTTGCAGGTGTGCTTCTTGCTCTTCGCATCGTAATTGATTCCTACCAAAAGGATATCCCCGCCGTAATCCTGCAATATTTGAGGATAGTCCCTGTTCTTGATCTGCATGATGGCACCTTTTTCAGATTTGTTCCATTTTAGTTCAATCAGCAATTGGGGGTGGGAAGATGTCCTCTTGGGGAAAAATACCACGTCCGCGTATCCATGCCCTGACGGCAGCTCTTCTATCCTGAGGAACTCATCCACGCAGCTGATATACGCAAGCCTGATTACGCTGCGAAGCGCCTGCTCATTGTTGTAGAATGTGGGGGCCGTCCCTTCCTTGTGCGCCTCCTCGATGATTGCCGCCACTGCCTCCTCATCCATGTCCAGCGTAGACTCAAGAAGATGATTGGACTCCCGAATCAGCCGGGCTACCTCTGCATGCTTTCCTGTGGCCACGGCACGAGCATATCGGGCAAATCGATCAGCTTCCCTGCCATGGGATAGGCGGCTGCCAGCTCGTCCATTACCCGGGGCTCCAAGTCTGTCACGATATTTTGCAGCTCTCCCTTGATAAATGCCCTGGAGGTGAACTCCGTTATATCGAGGTAGATTACATCATATCGATTCAGATGTTCTTCATAGGAAGCATCCTGTGTAATATTCAGAGACGAAAACAGCTTCCGGGAATCGCAGCTCTTGTCATAATAGGCGCAGAGCATCTGCGCGGCAAATGACTTGCCAAAGCGCCTGGGCCTGCTGACGCAGGTCAGTTTGTCCTTTGTGCCCAGTGTTCTGTTGATAAAGGAAATCATGGCTGTCTTATCTACATAAAGTCCTCTTCTGATTGCCGCAAACCCGGCATTGCCGATGTTCAGGTATCTACCCATTTCTTATCCTCCCTTCCTGGGGGCAATCCTGCGTTATGGCAGCCTTTCATGTCTCTGCCAATCTGCTTAGCTAGATTAGCTAAACAGATTATATACAATCTTTCGGTTAATAGCAAGAAACTCTCGCTGCCGGCAATCAATCTATGACCAGCCGCCCTTTAGACTTATAAGTACGCAACTCCGCCTTCAACTGCTTTTTAAACTTTTCATTATTACAGGTATCCAACGCCTTGCCGTAAAAGTCGAGAATGGTTTCAGGAGGTTCCTGGCAGCAGAATGCGGCCTGTGCTCTTTTCCGGTAAAAGGTTGCCATGAACTTGCTTTGGAAGTTCTGCTTTTCCAGCGAAATGGCTTGCTCCGAATTCTCCAGTGCCTCTGCATAGCGGCCTGACAACAAAAGGGCGCCGCATCTCCAGTAATGCCAGAACGCATTGCCCTCAAATGGGTGCCGATCCAAGAAATCCAAGGCCTTCTCATATTCTCCCAAAAGATAAAGGTTTTCGGCTCTCTGTGTTGCCCAATATTCTTTTTGAAAAGAATTTTCATCCATGTTCTCATAGAAGTACTCTGCCGCCTTAAATCTGCTCACAGCGTCATTCCGGTCTGTTTGTGAATACAGCAGGGATTTCCCGAATCCCTTGTACATCTGGGCGATGCTGAAATAATTCTTCTTTTTCACCATTTCCCTGCTGGGCAGATGGAGCTGTTCCAGCAATTCCTTCAGCAGCTCTGGATGGTCATAGACATAGAATTTAGAGACATTTGTCAACACGAGGTAAGGCTGGTCAAAGGTTGTTCCGGACAGGGATATGAGCGCCTCCTTCAGTTCTTTATAATGTTGCACGAAATATGTTTCCTTGAGCTCAGTTTCTGTGTCAAGATAAAAAGCGATATCCTCATAAGCAGCCAGCACGACAGACATGCTGATGCTCTCGCCATGCAGGTAAGCGTCGAGAATTTCACGATATATTTGGATACGCTCCTGCTTTTGGGCCTTTTTGTCGTATATGCGGGCAATCTGCAGCTTGCTCTCATAAGCAGAAGGGTTCCGTGACAGAACCTCCTCGAAGCATTCCATAGCCTCGCCGTCAAGCTGTATGTTGTGGTATATTTTTCCCTGGTGGTGCAGAAGGTCTGAATAGAGCGGGTCATCTTTTCCTGTTTTCTCGAGCATCACATCCAGATTACGAATATAAATATCGGCCTGGCCGCGATAGCCCTCTTCCCGCTTATTGAGCTTTCTGAGCCGGAACTCATAACATTCCATAATGCTTTTATAGACATAAGGATGCGGTCCATCCTGGATTGTCAGGTCAATCCTCTCCTCATTGAATTTTTCCATGATTCCCTTCTCATCATTCGGATAAGCCTGAAGATAAAAATAAATCTCTCTTCCCAGCAAGGTGCATTCCCGGGCAATGGAATCAATCTTGTCCTCGTGCAGGTGTAACATACGGAAGTAGTCGGCATCCTTGCGTGCAAGCCCCTCCGCCAGCATTTGGTAAAAGATTTCCTGGCAGGTGGAGTCCATTTTATGGAAGCGCACGTCCCCATAATCCAGAGATTGGATGCATTCAAAGACAATATCATGTATTTTATAAATATTTGGAAGCTCTTGCAGGAAAGAGCGGTCTCTCAGCTTCCGGATGCCCTCTCTGGAAATGAGCTTCCGCAAAAGCGGTTTGCTCAGATGCTTGGCATTCAGCCACTGGATAGCCTGGAATTCTGGGGTTAAAATCCCCTGGTGCCGCTTCAACAGCTTGATAGTCAGGTTTTTCCCGGACTCCACCTCATAATCCGGCATATGGGCCAGCTCTTCCTCTAATTCTGCCCACTCCAGCCCGTCCTCCTGCATCAGGGAGCGGATAGTGTTCAACAATATTGGGTATCCGGCTGTTTTACGATAGAGCAATTCCCTCTGTTCGCCCGTGCCATGGTCACCGCGAAAGCCGCAGTCAAAGACATGCATGGCTGATTCGAAATCAAGGCACTGCAGTTCATAGGTAGCTTCCTGATCCTGAAGAGAACGGCATGCCAGCTGGGAGGTAATGATAACATAGGAATCTGTCCCGGCAGCCGCTTTTACTTCTGCTACAATGTTATCTATATCGCTGCACAAATCATCCAGAACGAACAGAGCCTGCTCACTTTGTATGGTGGAAATCAGGTCTATGCCGTATCCAAACGCAGGATCCTTGAGACATCTCAATTCACTCAGGCCTGAAACCTGAGAGATATGGAAAAATTCCGCCTTATGTATTTGTTCGCATTCCAGCAGCATCTTCTGGAGACAGACCGACAGCATGGTTTTGCCGATGCCGCTGATTCCATGCAGATATAAAAAATGGTTGGATTTTAGTTTACTCAACAGATCATTCCGTATTTTTTCCGGGAAACAGTAATTGTCCGGAAGCTCCAGCATGTGATTGTCCAGACTGATTCCGGCGAATGCCTCCCTAAGGCTCGGCACAATTTCGAAGATTCTGTTGAGAAGAATGTTTTTATATCGGATTTCTCCCACTAGAATCTGGGCGATTTCCCGGGAATCATGCCACTGGATGTCAAAATGGAATCGGTCTTCATATTCCCGGCATTTATCTGTCATGTTTTTGGCTTGTGACGGTGTCGCTTCCACTCCGGCGAAGAGATGCAGCTGCTTTATACCGAAAAAGGTAGATTTGGCATGCAGAATATCGCCCTCGGCTTTGGAGAGGTTGGAAAAATACGTCTTTACAATACTGTACTCTCCTACAATCCGCCCTCCGTCACTGTAGGAATCCACAGTGCCTTTTACAGGCTCGCCGGTCAGAGTCTGTCCCCGATGGTGCAGGGGGATTCCGGTTAAGTGGGCTAACACGACATAACATAATTGCTCAAATCGGATGTTGTCAAGTGCCTCAATCTGTTTTTTTACGTTGATGATATTTCGTTCCAACATACAAATCCCCTCATGGCTGCGTAGTAGTGTCTTCTATTTGCCGGGATGGATATCTTCCTGGCTCTCAGCGAATCCTTATGGGACTCTTTATATAGGATACTACGAAAAGTGTTCGCGGTCAATATGAGGTTCCCCGTTTCTGCAGGCAGCCTGTCGATGGACGATATTAGTATACTGGGCTAGAATTGTCAAATAGAAAACCGATTTGTAAATCATTCTGACAAGGGGATTTAGGTTTTATCATTAACATCTCCGGCTTTGCATCTAAGCATTATTTTGCCATAAATCTTATCCATCAATTTATATCCTGGTTTAGATATTAGCACCTTTAAAATCGGAGCAAGAAAAATTGATAGGATAAAAACCAAAACAAATGCTTTCGGTCCAGCCGATATCATTTGTTGATTTTGAACTAATACATAATATAGAACAATATGAGCGACAAATAATTCTGTAATATTCTTTCCCAGAAATGCCCAAAGCGGATTATCAATAAGCCAAATCTTTTCATCAACCGAAAGCACTATGACGGCACACCACAAAACCGTAAAAAGCAGTCCATCAAATTTGCCTCCTTCCCCGGCCATTTTCAAAAGAATCATCAACACTAAAAGATACACTGCCACTTTTTTAGTCAACGTGTTGACTTTATTAAGGAACTGCCGCAAAATAAAATCACCATTTATATTGACAAATTATAACATTTCTATCACAATGTATCTATCACATTCGGGAGGATAGAAACATGGCAGATAATTCAAATGCAATAGTTTTTGAACAGATGCTAAACACCTTTTACAATAACTCGGTTAACCTGGGCTTAAGCGAACGGCAAAACAGGATTATTGCCGCAAAATTTGCCATAAGCTATGGGCATGGCGGAATCGTTAAAGTCGCAAAAGCAAGCGGGCTTTCCAGAAAGACAATTGAGAAGGGTGTCCATGAATTAAAAGGGGATACATCTTCCCAGGTTCCAGAAGGACGTTCCCGGCGTTCCGGAGGCGGACGAAAAAATGAAAAGGAAAAACACCCGGGGCTTGCCGATGCCCTCCAGCGCATTCTTGATGGAAACACATATGGCGATCCCACCCGCGTCCTGTTCCATACATCAGTCAGCACGTATAAGGCCGCAGCCATCCTTTCATCAGAATACGGAATAGATGTAAGCGAAGACACTGTCTCCAGGCTAATGGAAGAGTTGGGGTACAGCAGACAGCTGAACCAAAAAACCATGCAGCTTGGGAAACAGCATCCTGACCGGAATACACAGTTCGAATTCATCAACAGGCAGGCAAATATGTTCCTGGATGGAGGAATCCCCGTCATCTCCGTTGACTGCAAAAAGAAAGAGAACATAGGAAATTTCAAGAACACAGGCGGGGAGTACAGGCCTGTAAAAAACCCGCGGAAAGTGCTGGATCATGATTTCACGCTTCCAGAACTGGGGAAAGTCGCACCTTACGGAATATATTCGCTGAACGACAATACCGGCTTTGTAAATTTGGGAACAAGCAAAGAAACAGCAGAATTTGCGGTGCAGAGCATACGTTTGTGGTGGAAGCATGTCGGGGAAGAACGTTTTCCGAAAGCAAAGCAGATTTACATCACATGTGATGGAGGCGGCAGTAACGGTTCCAGGGTAAGGCTATGGAAATATGAACTGGCAAGATTCTCAGAGGAAACTGGATTATCTGTCTATGTTTCACATTTCCCGCCCGGGACATCGAAATGGAACAAAATAGAACACAGGCTGTTCTGCTACATAACAAAAAACTGGTCTGGGAAACCATTGATTGACATAGAAACAGTAGTACGCCTGATAGGTTCCACAACTACAAAAACAGGGCTTAAAGTAAGCTGTCAGGTAGACGAACGAAACTATGAGACAGCAATTAAAGTTTCAGATGAAGATTTCGCAAGGATTGACATGGAATCCAGCACAACATGCGATTCCTGGAACTATTGTATCAAGGGCTTTAAATGGTAATGTTATTTTGCGGCAGTTCCTAAGTTTAACATCTCTAACAAAGCAATATAGTATGCTTCCTAATGCATAGCAATAGAGACCTCTATTAATATACCATATCCAATCACCAAATTTTTCAGTCGGAGAAAATCCCAAAATTCCATTGAGACCTTTTAAAAACTGTGTTGCTATAAATACTGTTGCAATAAATATAATTCCGTATACAAAAGCATCTTTTCCGAGTTCTAGCCTTTTAAGGTATATAGGAAACACTATCCACATAAGAGCCAAGATACCAAAATATCCTGTCCCTCCCATAAATCCGCTCCACCAGCTAGGTGTCAATCCATTCAAAAACAAAAAATGTGATACAACATTTATTAAGTCAGCCCCAAAATTCCCATTTACGGCAAATATACTTATCGCATATGCTATTAGTCCAAACCAATAAATAGGCACAAGATGAATCACAGATTTAATCGTGTACCCCCCGAAAGTATACCATTGTCCTTGGCC
>OFHO01001092.1_pt1 | contig 21364 bp, 20 predicted proteins | sample 1521531 | NCBI WGS metagenome assembly OFHO01 (sample SAMEA3504124, study PRJEB24116) | mouse gut metagenome | biome: mouse gut; feature: mouse-associated habitat; material: faeces | place: Denmark | collected 2011
GGGTATACCCATTAAGAATAAGACCGTCATACGCCTTCCAACCGTCAGTATGAATAGTTGAACCCTCAAGGATTTTACCTTGTATTATAGGCATTAAATCTTCCCGTGAACACATGGAAACTATACTCACAAATACTTTTCCCTCACGCTTTAATACACCAAAAACAGGGGTTTTTCCGGCTGCACCTCGTCCTCGCTTACCCCGTACTCGTTTAGCTCCAAAATAGCTCTCATCAAGCTCAAATATGCCTAATTCTTTTTGTTCCTGCTGAATACTATTCTCTAAAATTAGTTCTCTGAATTCAGTGAAATAATTATTGATTGTTTTTCGGTTTAACTTCAATAATTCACTTGTTGCCGTGGCAGTTAAATCCATTGAAAAACATTGAATAATTTTTTTAATTTTATATTTACTTAATCTATTGAATTTCATTGCTTTTAACCATAATCTTACTTGAGATAATGGTCAAGAGCCTATTTTATTTGACGATATTGCCACCACCAACAGCACGCTGAAAGAAGCCTGCAAAGAACTCAAAAAATCCGGGATAGAAACTATCCGCATTCTTGTGCTTGCAAAGGCTTAATCTTCATCGAAACCAATCGCCATAACAGGACAAATTTCAATGCACGCTCCGCAGCGTGTGCATAAACTTTCAATGCAGTAGGGATAGCCTCCTGCACCAATTTCCAAGGCATCATGGGGACATTCTTCAATACAGCCCTCGCACTGTACGCATTGGTCAATGTCGATAATGATTATTTCGTCAAAATTACTCATTTCAATCCTGCTGTTTTGAGTGTAACAAAGATTTCCGTCAATAATGCCTCTATGGTATAGGTGGGATTTACCATAAGGTTCAGCATTTCATAACAGGTCACAACCCGTTCATTTATTTCAAAAAGTTTATCAAACGTGAGGGTGGAAAAAAGTGAGGCAAGTAAATAATTTTTTCTTCCTGCCATGGCATGGGCAAAGTTTTTTTGCAAAAGCCCGCAAATCAGTTTTGCAGCTTCCGCATCAACAGCCCCTTTTGGAGAAGTTTTATCCAAGAGCCCCGCACCATTTTGAAAAAATCTGATTAAAATTGTTTCCCATTCTTTTTCCGTTTCCGTCAATTCCTGAAGGGAATCTTTCCATGGCAGGGTCATGACAAAACCGCGGGAAAGCAAGGTGGGTAAAATCATTTCCCGCTGGGACATGGTAAAAACATACTGATTATAGGGGCTGGGCTCTTCCAAGAGTTTTAAAATGGCATTTCCCGAATAGACACTGAGTTTCTGCGTTTCCAGCAAAAGCACAAGGCGTTTTTTAGCAAAACGGGGTGCTTCCATGGATATTTTTTTGAGCTCCCGCATGGAGTCAATCTCAATATGGGCTTCTCTGGTATCAAAAACAATAAAGTCCGGGTGCATATGCGCAGCCACTTTATAACATTCCGGACAATGGATACAAGGTTTGAAACATTCCCCATAGAGGGCGGCGTTTTCCCTGTCATGAAAGCATTGCTCCGGGCTTTGGCAAAAAAAGAGGGCGGCATAATAATGGGCAAAGGCCGTTCTTAGTTCTGCACTTCCCCCTTCAAGATGCAACAGCTGCGGCGCTTCCTGCTGAATTTTATTGATTTTTTCTCTAAATCTGTCAAACAATGGAGATAAAGCAGGATCATAAATTTTGATTGCCTCTTCTTTATCGGGGATTTGTTCTTCAGCTGTATTCTTTTTTTCTGCCATATGTTTTATAAAAAATCCGCCAAAAACTTTGACGGATTTTCTTTTATCTGTTAACGGCGAATGGTTTGATTCCTGTCAGGACCAACAGAAATAAAACCTGCCTTGACCCCAATGAGTTCTTCCAAACGCGCCACATATTTTTTTGCATTTTCCGGCAAATCCTCATAGCGAAGACAAGAGGAAATATCTTCTTTCCAGCCCGGCAAGGTTTCATACACAGGCTGAACAGCCGCAAAATCGCTTGCAGAACTTGGAGGCACTGCAAGTTCTTTTCCATTCAAGGTGTAGGCGACACAAATTTTAATTTCGTCAAGTCCGCCAAGCACATCCAATTTTGTCAAAGCGAACGTTGTTGGCTTGCACACGCGGTAACATTCACGCAAAACGCAGGCGTCAAACCAGCCGCAGCGGCGGGTTCTTCCTGTTGTTGCCCCGAATTCACCGCCTTTTTGCTGTAAATATTTTCCTGTACCATCAAAAAGTTCGGTAGGAAACGGTCCCGCTCCAACACGAGTGGTATAGGCTTTGACAATGGCAATATGTTCCGTGATAAATTCTGAAGGAACTCCTGCCCCTACACCGGCATTGCTGCAAATGGTATTGGAAGACGTTACATAGGGATAGGTGCCGTGGTCAATATCCAGCATAACCCCTTGAGCTCCCTCAAACAAACAGGATTTGCCCTGCTTTTTCAAATCATAAAAAATGGCTGTGGTATCCTGCACATAGGGAAGAAGTTTATCCGCAACAGCCATGACTTCTTTGTACACAGCGTCCGCATCCATTTCATCAATATGATACAAATTTTTGAAAAGAATATTTTTTTCAACAAGAGCTGTTTCTATTTTTTGGCGGACAAGCTCTTTATCGTTCAAATCCCCTGCCCGTACACCGATACGTGCCATTTTATCCTCGTAACAAGGACCAATACCCCGTCCTGTCGTGCCAATTTTGCCCTTTGCACTTTTAATGGATTCGCGGGCGGAATCAAGGACTTTATGATAGGGCATGATAAGCTGTGTTTTAGGGCTGACAAAAAGACGTTTTGGAGAAGTATCAATATGTTTTAAATGTAAATGTTCCAGTTCTTCAAGAAAAACAAAAGGATCAAGTACAACGCCGTTGCCGATGATGCAAAACGTACCGTCATGCAAAATCCCGGAAGGAATAACATGCAGCACTGTTTTTTCACCATTGACAATAACGGTATGCCCCGCATTGTTTCCGCCTTGATAACGGACAACGCACGCTACTTCCGAGCCTAATAAATCTACGATTTTTCCCTTACCTTCATCACCCCATTGGGCGCCGAAAACAGTCATATTTGCCATACATAACCTCGCCAAAGCATAGGAGTTATTTTCATACACACAAGCAATTTAATATACGTTGCTTTGCGGCATAGGTCAACAAAAAGAATTGAATAAATTTTGCTTTGTTATAGAAAGAAGCTGATAATCAATCACCTATAAAACATATGTTCCTGTTTTTCTGAAAGAAAAACAGGCAATGTGGGGGTATGGGGGAACGGCAGCCGTTAGCGGGTGAACGAGCTCTGCGGATAGCGACAGCAGAGATAATCATTTCCCCCATAAAAAAAAAATTTTATAATTATCTTTTGTAATTATAAAATCAACCTGATACTAAAATAAAGCAATAAATTTTATTCATAAAATGGACTGCTTAGCAAATCGGCAAATTTTTCCAATGCCTTATCCACGGTAATACAATTAATAAGCGGATATTCTTCCGGCACAAAATCAGTTTTTTTTCCTTCCTGATAGGCTTGCAGGTCATGCAAATACTTTTGATATGCCTCATCGGATAAACGAACTTCTACCTGCCTTGCCGTCCCTTTTGGGGGATTTTTCGGGTCATAATGCCAAAAAGAAGCGGTTTCCGATAAAATAATTAATGCGGGAATATTGAGAGCCAGTGCCATATGCTGCGGAGCAGACGTATTGCCGATATGAAAGGAAGCAAACGACATGCATGCCATTGTTCCCCGTAAGGAAAGGGGTTTTTCCGGCATGCACACATGCTTGGGATCAATGGCAAGCAAATGTTTTACCTGCTCATCTTCACCGGGAGCGCGGATAACAAAAAATTTAAAGCTCTGATACTCGGCAAGAACAGCCTGCACCAATTCCTTGTAATATTTCCAACGCCGTTTAGGGTGCTTATGGGTGGCGTCAAGGGTGATAAAGGGAGTATTTTCCGTTATGCCGAGGGAAAACAAAATTTCCCGGGCTTTTTCTTTTTCTTCTTCGGTCACATAAAGCTGCGGTTTTCTTTCTTCCGGAACAAGACCAAGAGGAGCAAGAACCCGTGTCTTTGAAAAAGACGTATATTCTTCCGTATTTTCGGGAACTGCGCAATGCGTATACAAAAATTTTCTGTAAGCGTGCCGCGGAGCAAAGGATAAGCGATATTTTGCCCCGGAAAAGAGGGTAGCCAGCTGACAGCGCGGAAGCTGCTGCAAATCTGCCACCACATCAAAATGTTTTGTTTTTAAATTCCGATAAAAAGCAATTTGTTTTAAAAAACTTTTATCTTTTGGAAATGTTATGATTTCATCAAGATAGGGGTCTTTTTCGATAAGGGGAACACATTTGAGTTCTGTGAGCAAAGTCAGTTTTGCTTGAGGAAAGGCTTTTTTTACGGCTTCAAATACAGGCGTAGTCACCGCCACGTCCCCTAATTGCCGCTGCTGGATAATTAAAATATTTTGAGGTGGTTCTGTAATATTCTGCATAGTTCTTTATTATTCTTCAGCATTTTTCCGCCAGCAGGCAACATATTCCTGATTGCCCTTTGGACCTTTAATCATGGCAGGTGTTACCCCTAAACATTCCAAACCCAAATTTTCGCAAAAATGCAAAACTTTATTGACCGCTTCCTGCCGGACAGTCTCATCGCGCACAACACCTTTATCTGTCCGGTGGGCGCCCACTTCAAACTGCGGTTTAATCAGGCACACAATCAAGCCGCCTTTTTTCACGCTTTTCATACAGGGAGGAATAATAAGGGTCAGGGAAATAAAGGAAACATCAGAAACCATGATATCCACTTTTTCCGGCAGTAAATTTTCATCAGCATACCGCAGATTAATGCCTTCCATATTCACAACCTGCGGATGCTGCTGCATTTTTTCATGAAGCTGTGCATGCCCCACATCCACGGCATAAACCTTTTTCGCTCCAAACTGCAAAAGACAATCGGTAAAACCTCCCGTGGAAGCCCCTGCGTCAAGGCATGTACAGCCTGTCACATCAAGGTGAAAATGCTCAATAGCCGTTAAAAGTTTATACCCGCCGCGGCTCACGAAACGCTCTTTGCCAAGCAGCATAAAAACCGTATCCGCGGCATAATTTTGCCCTGCTTTTAAAACAGGTGTCGGTTTGACCCCCTCCGGCAGTTCCTTTTGCGGGTCAATCACAACCTGCCCTGCCATAATAAGGCGTTTTGCCTGCTCCCTGCTCTCTGCCAAGCCTTGTTCAAAAACAAGTTGATCTGCCCGCATTTTTTTTGCCATGCTCACTCCGCACAAAAACCAAGTGTTTTAAACATGGCTTTATCTTCTTCCACACCAATGCCTTGCGTGGTCAGCATATCGCCCGTAATAAGGGCGTTCGCCCCGCTTTCAAAACAGCGTCTCCCGTTATCAGGCAATAGTTTTCTTCCGCCCGCAAGACGCAAATATGCTTTGGGCAAAATAAAACGGTATAAGGCTAAAGAGCGGATAATTTCTTCATAGGGCAAAGCCCCATTACGGGCAAACGGAGTGCCCTCAATGGGGAATAAAATATTAATCGGCACGGACAAAATTCCTAATTCCTGCAGGGAAAACGCCATATCTATCCTGTCTTCCAAAGCTTCGCCAAGCCCCCAAATACCACCGCTGCAGACTTCCAGACCACATTCCTGAGCCTGCCGTATAGACCGGATTTTATCCGCAAAACTGTGGGTTGTGCAAATGTTCGGAAAAAAATTGTCCGAACTTTCCAAATTATTATGCACACGGGTCAAACCATGTTCTTTCAAAAGAAGATACTCTTCTTTTGTCAGCAAACCGAGGGAAGCACAGCAGGAAACAGAACTGCTTTCCTTTATTTTTTTTATGAAACGTGCAAGGGCGTGCATATCCTGCGTTGTTGGTTTTCTTCCGGAACAAACCAGAGAATATCGTCCGATTCCAGCCTGTTCAGCCTTTTTAGCCTGCTCAATAATTATATTTTCCGAAAGCAAAGAATATTCTGCGCTTTTTGTCCGATAAAAAGAAGATTGAGCACAAAATTTACAGTCTTCCGAACAGCGTCCGCTTTTTGCATTGACAATACAACAAATATCAACACGTTTTCCGCAAAAAAATTCCCGAATTTGATTTGCTTTTTTTGCCAGATATGCAATATCAGCCTGACTGAGCAAAATAATCTCTTCTTTTGTCAGCAAAAATCCGTCCATAACTTTTTGCGTAAGGACATCAACACTCGCATTGGGCAAAACAAAAGACTGCATTTATTTACCTATGGACTGACAATATGCTTTAAAAGAAGGTGCAGCTTTGTCTTTTTCCGATAAAATGGGATTTGCAATACCCCAATGTATCGCAAGATCAGGATCAGCATAGTGAATAGAGGCTTCGTACTGCGGATAATAATAATCTGTACATTTATAGTGAAAATGGGCAATTTCGCTTGTTACGGCAAAGCCATGGGCAAGTCCCGGCTCAATCCACAGCTGCCACTGATTATCAGCAGACAGTTCTACCCCGTACCATTTTCCAAAAGTGGGGGAATGGGGGCGAATATCAACAGCAATATCAAACACGGAACCCAAGGATACGGAAACAAGTTTTCCCTGAGCATGTTCCTTTTGGTAATGCAGTCCGCGCAAAACTCCATATACGGAACGGGAATGATTATCCTGCACAAAAGGAAACTTAATTCCGATTTCCTCATAGCGTTCTTTTTGCCATGTTTCCACAAAAAGCCCGCGATTATCGCCAAAAATTTTTGGCTTTACAAGAATAACCCCTTGTATGGGTGTTCTTTCAAATTCCATTCTTCCTCAATTCCTTTCATTAACAAGCTCAATCAAATATTGCCCATATTCGTTTTTTTCCATGGGTTTTGCAAGCTTTAACACATCTTCTTTTGTAATATAGCCATTTCTCCATGCTATTTCTTCAATACAGGCAATTTTCAAACCTTGCCGCTTTTCCACCGCATGAACAAAGGAGCTTGCTTCAAGCAGAGATTCATGCGTTCCCGTATCAAGCCATGCAACCCCGCGTCCCAAAAGTTCCACATTCAATTTTTGGTTGGCAAGATAAATTTTGTTAACGTCCGTAATTTCCAGTTCACCACGGGCGGAAGGTTTAATTTTCTTTGCAATATCAAGCACTTCTTCATCATAAAAATATAAGCCTGTCACAGCATAATTTGACTTGGGCTTGTGCGGCTTTTCTTCTATGCTCAGGGCTTTGAAATTATCGTCAAACTCAACAACTCCATAACGTTCAGGGTCATTGACATGATAGCCGAAAACCGTTGCCCCCTGCTCTATTTTCTTTGCATTCAAAGCTTTGGCGATAAGCCCGGTGCCGAAGAAAATATTATCCCCCAAAATAAGGCAGGTATGATGTCCTTTAATATAGGGTTCGGCAAGCAAAAATGCTTGTGCAAGCCCTTCAGGGTGTTCCTGCACAACATAATGGAATACACAGCCGTATTCTTCCCCTGTTCCCAGTAATCTTTGAAAAAGGGGCAAGTGCTCAGGCGTTGAAATTATCACAATCTCACGGATTTTCGCCTGCATAAGCACAGATAAAGGATAATAAATCATAGGCTTATCATAAATGGGCATAAGCTGTTTGCTCACACTTTTTGTCATGGGATACAAACGTGTTCCTGAGCCGCCGGCTAAAATAATTCCAACCCATTTCTTCATGCGTTTCTCCCTCTATCTGCCTTGATAATTTTTTTCTATCCAGCGGCGGTATTCTCCGCTTTGCACGTTTTCCACCCATGCTTCATTTTCCAAATACCATTTTACGGTATCTGCCAAACCGTCTTTAAAATTATGCTTCGGCTTCCAGCCAAGCTCAGTTTTAATTTTCGTACAGTCAATGGCATAGCGGAAATCATGCCCCAGTCTGTCTGTCACAAACTGTATCAATGTTTCATATTTGCCGTCAGCATGGGGACGAAGCTCATCCAAGACAGCACAAATAGTCCGTACCACTTCAATATTGCTTTTTTCACTGTTTCCGCCAATACAATAGGTTTCTCCCACGTTTCCTTTTGCAAGAACAAGATGAATAGCCTCACAATGGTCTTCCACATGGAGCCAGTCGCGTATATTTTCCCCTGTTCCATACACAGGCAGGGCTTTGCGCTTCAAGGCATTAAGCGTGACAAGCGGAATGAGTTTTTCCGGAAACTGCCGTGGTCCGTAGTTATTGGAGCAATTGGTAATCAAACAGGGAAATCCGTAGGTTTCATAATATGCCCGTACAAAGTGGTCGCTGGAGGCTTTGCTTGCGGAATAAGGGCTGTTGGGTGCAAAAGCTGTTTTTTCCGTAAACGCTTTATCCCCCGGCTGCAGTGCTCCATATACTTCGTCGGTGGAAACATGCAGAAAACGGAAATTTTTAAAGAGGGCACTTTCCCTATCCAGACTGTCATACCATTCTTTTACCGCCCGCAGCAAAATACTTGTACCCAAGACATTGGTGCGGACAAAGGCATCCGGATCAAGAATTGACCTGTCCACATGACTTTCAGCAGCAAAATTGACTACAGCCGCAGGTTCATATTCTTTGCAGATATATTGTACCAATTCATAATTCCCAATATCCCCGTGCACAAAAACATGAGCGGGATTACCCTGCAGACTTTGGAGATTTCCCAAATTTCCCGAATAGGTTAATTTATCCAAATTGACAACACGATATCCTGTCTGTATTGCCGTAAGTACATAACAAGATCCAATAAAACCGGCTCCGCCTGTGACTAAAATTGTTTTCATTTTCCACCACGTTTATTGATATAAAGCACGAATTTTTCTCCGCAGAGAACTGAGGGGAATAATTCGTGAAATTGTTAAAAGACTTTCCACAAAGACATAATACCATAAGGAATAATAAAAACAAAATACACGCTTTTTATGCATTTTTTTCGGAAATGTATATTTTAGCCTTGTATATTCCTCACCCCAGTTATCATAAAAGCGCTTTTGGTTTCGTGCCATATATTCACTTGTTTTTTTCTTTCCAAAAGAGGCATGGGATTTATGATACACGTACAGATTTTCCATAAAAACACAGCGAAAACCCCGTTTATGGGCACGCATGCAAAAATCCAGTTCTTCAAAATAACCGGGACTGTATGCCTCATCAAAAAGCCCTATAGCCTCCAAGCAGGAACGGCGTATGGAAAAGCACGCTCCGTCAGGAAAAACAATATCCGGATAACAAGGGATAATTTCATGGGCTTTTTTATTGACAGCGCCGACAAGCACAGGCAGGGTTCGGGCATTCAATTCCTGTTTTTGAAAAGTAAGAGGAACAGAAAACGGATTTCCATGGGATAAAACAGGACTTGCTACCCCGATTTTCTCATCATATTCAAAACAGGTCAAAATCCGAGCGGTAAAATCTTTGGGAATATATGTATCACTGTTTAATAAGGTAATAATATCACCAGCTGTATGGGAAATACCGTCATTGACAGAATGGAGATAGCCTTGATTTTTTTCATGCCGTATGAGCGTCACACAAGGATATGCTGCAGCAAAATCATCCAATATTCTTTGTGTTTCCTCTTGTGATGCATCATCAACAATAACAAGTTCCGCCCTTGAAAAATCAAGAGAGCTTGCCAAAGACTGCAGGCAAAGCATAACATCACCGGGGGCATTATACACGGTCAGAACAACGGAATGATTGAACAACATATTTCTCCTCAATAAAATATCAGTATACAAAGAAGAAACAAGAAAGACAAATTAAAAATTAAAAGACAATATGAAAAAAGCCACCGTGAAAGGTGGCTCAAAAATGGTGGGGTGTGCAGGATTCGAACCTGCGACTCTCTGCTTAAAAGGCAGGTACTCTACCGACTGAGTTAACACCCCGATTTGTCGCAACTATATAGAATAAAACCACCACAATAAAGGCAGTTTTTTTCTGCTGTGGTGGGGTGTGCAGGATTCGAACCTGCGACTCTCTGCTTAAAAGGCAGGTACTCTACCGACTGAGTTAACACCCCCTACAAGAAAATTCCTTTTATATTAAGCAACGTATGAAGTCAAGCAAAAAAATATTTTTTTTTATTTTTTACAAACAATAAAAAATCAACCGGTTAGAATACATAATTATTTTGACACTTCCCAAAGAATACGCTATGCAGAAAGCATAATACTGTCTATTCAGAATACAAATATGCCTGCGAGGTATCCTATGAAAAAAGTTTTACTTGGCATTCTTGCTGTTTTGGTTCTTCTTATTGGAGGGCTGACACTTTTTGTCAATACAAAAAGCGATTTCATCATTGAAAAAGTAAGTGAAATTTTAGAAAAAAATCTCAATGCGAAATTAGAAATGGAAAAATTACCGCAAATCAGTATTTTTCCGTCACTAAAAGTAAGTGTTGATAAAGCATCCCTGACATCGTCCGACTTTACCGTTACGTTTAACAGTGCCGATGTCAATGTGGCATTGTTTAAACTTTTTTCCGGAACCGTGCATATCAATTCCGTAAAGCTTGATACGCTTATGCTCAAGTATACTGCTCCAAAGCCGGCAGCAACAGCACGGCAAACGAAAACAGAGCCGGCACAAAACAAAGAAGAAGCAAAATCTTTAGAAGAAATTATTGCCCTTATTCCTGCTGAAATCTCCGTGACAAACAGCAATATTTTTTATAAAGACGATACGCAGGAACTTAACCTGCAAAATATCAATGCAGCTATTAAAGATTTTGGTCTTAACCAAAATTCCTCTGTCAGCTTAAAGGGAAGTTTTGCCTATAAAGATAAAGCACGGGACATAGCCTTTGACTTGATTGCAGACATCAATTTCCTCTTCATGGGACAACACCTTGAATACGATATTAAACAATTTAATTTCACTCCGACAAAAGGGTTTCCGTTTACACAACCTATTGATATAACCGCTGAAAGTGCCATGAATTTTTCACCGCTCATTATCGAAAAATTGGACGGCACTATAAAAAGCCCCTTTGCGGAACTTAACCTTAAAAGCAAAGGTGACAGGCAAAAAGGTGAACTGACATTTGACGGAAATATTTATCCCCTTGCCATACAGGAAAGCTTTTTAGCCGACATGGCGTTTAATAAACTTCCCCAAAGCATGAAAACGGAAGGAAATATCAGCAATTCAGCAGAAGAAATTACGCTTAATAACCTGAGCTTACACCCCAATGACGGATCTATCAGCCTCAAAGGCGTATATCATCTTGCAAAGCAAGAATTAACGGCTGCACTTTTTGCGGAAAATCTTGCTGTCCAAGATTATTTGCCAAAAGCCGGCACGAAAAAAGCAGAGGCGAAACAAAGTGCACAGACAAAAGCCGCAGCGCAAAAACAACAAGAAAATAAACAACAGGGAAACACCAATTTCAGCTTTAACCTCGTTGCCGATGCAGAAAGAATTTCATACAACAAATTGGTTCTTGATACTATCCACAGCATTATCAAAGGGAAAATAACCGAGAGCGAGACTATTATCGATATTCGGCCTCTTACGTTTACAAAAAGCAATGAAGCTGTCCACATGAATGCAAAACTTGAATTGCAGCCAAAGGATTTAGTCACCGTATCCCTTGACGCACCAAGCATAACAGCAAAAAACTGGGCATCCGCTTTTACCGGTCAAAGCCCTGTTGATGCAAAATTAGCCATGCATTCCAGCCTTAATCTGAAAACAGCCGATCCTTTAAATACGTTAAACGGAAGCGGGCAAATTGACGGCAGTGCCATTACCATTGAAACCAAACTGCTTCCTTTTATTGCCAATTTGCTGCAGATCAACCTCAAGCTGGAAGACCGTTATGAATTCAGCACGCTGAAAGCTCCTTTCACCATTAAAAACGGCTTGCTTTCAACTCCAAACGCCTATGTTGACAGCCCCGTCATTTTTGCCGGAACAAACGGTACGACCCACTTAGGAAAACAAACCCTTCATTTGCAGGGCAGCGTTGAGCTCAAAAAACAACATTTGACTTTCCCCTATAGAGTGGGTGGAACCTACAGCAATCCTCAAATCGGTCTCGATTTAACAAAACAGCTGGAAATTTTGGGAGGAGGCTTGCTCAATACAGGCAAAGCCGCAGGACAGGGTGTTGGACAGGGTGTTATTGACGGAGAAAAACTCATTGAAAAAGGTTTAGGAAAACTTTTTAAATAATCCATGCGGCAAAGGCAGTTATTAACTTTGCTTTTCAGAAAAAAAACTGTATAGTTATAAAAAATATTGAGGTATACTATGGACGATTATTTGAAACAAGCTCTGGAAATTGTAAAGGCACAAGCTTCTGTCCGCATTATGTCAGAAGAAGAAATTACCTCTATGGTGAAAAATCTTTCTCATCACTTGCGCAATCTTGAAGAATTACCCATAGAACAAGAGGAACCGGCTCCGCTCACGATAAGCCCTGCAAAATCAATCAAAGAAAAAACCATTACCTGTCTTGAGTGCGGCAAAAGTTTCAAAATTATTACCAAAAAACATTTAATGACCCATAATTTAGACGCTGATTCTTACCGTGAAAAATGGGGAATAAAAAAAACAATTCCTCTTGTCTGCAAAGAACTGCAGCGCGAAAGAAGAAAAAAAATGCGAGAAATGAAACTTTGGGAAAAAAGAAGTGCCGAAGCCAATAAAAAACGCAAATAAAGTTTTTCTTGACAAGTTGAATTTTTCTCTATAAAAATATCCCTTGTGCCGGGATGGTGGAATTGGTAGACGCAGTGGACTCAAAATCCACCGGGTGTACGCCCTTGCGAGTTCAAGTCTCGCTCCCGGTACCAGTTTTAGAAAGAGAATGGTAAGCAAAAATAAACAAATAATTATCATGACTGTTTCACACATCGCAATCCGTTGCTATTCATATATCCTCTTATGAATGCAACGGATTTTTTTATTCTTTTCCGAAAAAATATGTTTATTTAGCTCTCCGCAAAAACTCCCAAAAAGAAAAGCATGCAAATTCCGGAGCCTGTTTTGGTATTTTTTTCAGCAAAAGAGCTAAAATTTTCTCCGCACACTTTCCGGCAGCAGTTCAAATACCCCTTTTTCCCTTATATTAACATACTGTAATTTATGACCCTTTTGCCTCAGATTTTTTCATTGTCAGTACTATGGAAATACGATATTATAATAAAAAATAAAAACTGGATGATACGCATGAAAACAATCTTGATAACAGGCGGTACGGGATTTATCGGGACAAATCTCTGTATCAGGCTTCTCAGTGAAGGAAATAAAATTATTTGTGTTGACAATAATTACACAGGAAGAATCGAAAATATAAAACATCTTTTAACACATCCGTTATTTTCCTTTATTCATCATGATATATGTACACCCCTTCATATAGAAGATCCCATTGACCAGATTTATAACTTAGCCTGCCCTGCTTCTCCTCCTGCCTATCAGGGAATACATGCCATTCAAACAACCAAAACCTGTATTTTGGGCGCCATCAATATGCTGGAACTGGCTAAAAAACATCAAGCCACTCTTTTGCAGGCTTCCACTTCAGAAGTTTATGGAGATCCTGAAGTCCATCCTCAAGTTGAAACATACAGGGGCAATGTCAATCCCATTGGCGTGAGGGCTTGCTATGATGAGGGCAAACGCTGTGCTGAAAGTTTATGCTTTGATTATCACAGACAAGAAGGGGTGGATATCAAAGTTATCCGCATTTTTAATACCTACGGTCCTTACATGGATCCCAATGACGGACGAGTTGTTTCCAACTTTATCTGTCAGGCTCTTTTAGGAAAAGATATTACCATTTACGGCGATGGTTCCCAAACGCGTTCATTTTGCTATATTGATGATTTAATAGAACTTATTGTCAGAGTTATGAATAGCGGAAAGGACTTTACAGGCCCTATCAATACCGGTAATCCTCATGAGTTTACCGTCAAAGAGCTTGCGGAATTAATCCTGCAAAAAATTAAAACCACTTCTCAAATTATCTATACCAAGCTGCCGGCAGATGACCCGACAAAACGCAAACCTGATATTACACTTGCCAAAACAAGATTCCGCTGGGAACCAAAAGTTCCGCTTTTGGAAGGTCTGGATCCCACAATAGAATATTTTAAATCACAAATCCATTTATTTAAAAATTAAGGTTAATACTATGAAAATTGCAATTATCGGAACAGGTTATGTTGGACTGCCCACAGGAATTGGCTTGGCAGAATTAGGACATGATGTTGTTTGTATTGACAGGGAACAATCCAAAATTGACAATCTTCTTGCAGGGAAAATCCCTTTGTTTGAAGAAGGGCTTGAAGAACTTTTCCATAAAAACGCACAGGCGGGAAAAATAAAATTTACCACTTCCATGGAAGGAAATGTCAATACCGCCGATCTTGTTATCATTGCCGTTGGCACGCCTCCGCATCCTGTCACAAAAGAAGCTGATTTAAAATACGTCTACGCTGCCGCAACAGAACTTGCCAAGTACTTGGAAGGCTATACCGTCATTGCAACAAAATCTACCGTTCCGGTAGGTACGGGCGATAATATTGAAATTTTAATCCAAAAAACAAATCCTCAGGCTCAATTTGATGTTGTTTCCCTCCCTGAATTTCTGCGCGAAGGCTTTGCTGTTCATGACTTTTTTCATCCGGACAGAATAATTGTGGGAGCAAATTCACAAAGAGCCTCTGACCTGATTGATGATTTATATACATATTTTCAAGATAAAACCACCATTCTCCATGTCAAGCGCCGTTCTGCCGAAACTATCAAGTATGCAGCAAACGCCTTTTTGGCCATGAAGATCCATTATATCAATGAAATGGCGAACTTTTGCGAAAAAGCGGATGTGGATATTCAGGAAGTTTCAAAAGGTATTGGAACAGATACAAGAATAGGTCCCAAATTTTTGATCCCGGGTCCCGGTTTTGGAGGAAGCTGTTTTCCCAAAGATACGCTTGCCATGGTGTATATGGCAAGACAAAACGATGTGGAGCTGAGCCTTATTAACGCAACCATTAAAGGGAATGCCAACCGAAAAAAGGAAATGGCCGATCGTATTTTATCTGCCGTTAAAAGGATTGAAAATCCAAAAATTGCCATACTCGGTCTTGCATTCAAAAGCGGAACCGATGATTGCCGCGAAAGCCCTGCCATAGACATCATTCTTGAATTACTGGAACAAAAAGCCAATATAACTGCCTATGACCCAAAAGCCATGGCAAATGCGCAAAGCGCATTAGGCAATAAAATACACTATGCGGATACTCTCTATGATGCCGTAAAAAATGCCGATGTCCTCGCAGTTTTAACCGAATGGCAGGAATTTAAAGCTCTTGATTTTGATCAACTTTCTTCATTAATGCGCAATAAAAACATCATTGACTGCAGAAATATCCTTAATCCGCAAAAAGCGGAAGAATTCGGCTTTAAATATCAAGGAATTGGAATTAAATAAAAAAATTATCAAGTAATTTTGCTACATTGACTTTAATTTTTTTATACTATAAAATTGCAAAAAAATCGGAACTGCATATGTATACAAATAAAACAATTCTTATTACCGGCGGCACAGGTTCTTTTGGTAAAAAATTTATCAAAACAGTTCTTGCCCAATATCCTGATGTAAAAAAAATTATTGTCTATTCCCGTGATGAATTCAAACAATTTATCATGAGCACCATGCCTGAATTTACTCCTCATATTGATAAATTACGCTTTTTTATCGGGGATGTGCGCGATAAGGAACGTCTGCGCATGGCAATGAGCGGTGTTGATTATGTTGTGCATGCGGCAGCGCTCAAACAAGTCCCTGCTTGTGAATATAACCCCTTTGAAGCTATAAAAACAAATGTTCTGGGCGCACAAAATGTTATTGATATCAGCCTTGAACATAATGTGGAAAAAGTTGTTGCGCTTTCTACAGATAAAGCCTGCTCCCCTGTGAATCTTTACGGAGCAACAAAACTTTGCTCTGATAAGCTTTTTATTGCAGCAAACGGATATAGCGGAGAGAAACAAACAAGATTTTCCGTTGTCCGCTACGGCAATGTTGCAGGTTCCCGCGGCTCTGTGATTCCTTTCTTCCAACGTCTGGTCAGCGAAGGAAAAACAAGCCTGCCTGTCACCGACCCCAATATGACCCGTTTTTGGTTAAAGTTAGAAAATGCTGTCTGGCTTGTCATGAAAGCATTTGAAATCATGCAAGGCGGCGAACTCTATGTCAAAAAAATCCCTTCCATGCGGATTATGGAATTGGCGAAAGCTATTGCCCCCAACCTTGATACCCATATTATCGGCATACGCCCGGGAGAAAAAGTCCATGAACAAATGATTTCAGCAGAAGATGCCCGCCATACTTTAGAGTTTGATGATTATTATATTATTCAGCCGGATGTTGAATGGTGGAAAGAGCGAGCTCGCAATATTGGCGGAAAACCTGTTCCGGAGAATTTCTCTTATAACTCGGGCACCAATACGCAGTGGCTTTCCATAGAAGATATGCAGGAACTCATTGAAAATTTAGACGAAGAATAATATGCAGACATATACCTATGGAAAGCAATTTTTAGACAAAAACGACTATCAAGCCGTTCTTGAGGTGTTACAGTCTGATTATTTAACCTGCGGACCAAAAGTTACGGAATTTGAACGGGCTCTTTGTGCATACACAGGAGCCAAATATTGTGTTGCCGTATCCAATGCAACAGCAGCTCTGCACCTTACTATGCTTGTCTCTGGCATTGGGCAAGGCGATGAAGTCATTACCTCACCCATTACATTCTTATCTTCTGCCAACTGTGTCCGCTTTGCGGGGGGAACGGTTAAATTTGCGGATATTGAAGCGGATACTGCCAATGTTGATGTAAAAGAGATAGAAAAACAAATTACTCCAAAAACAAAAGCCATTATCCCTGTCCATTTTGCCGGACAATCCTGCGATATGGAAAAAATACATGAACTGGCAAAAAAACATAATCTTTTTATTGTGGAAGATGCTGCCCATGCCATTGGCTCTGAGTATAAAGGCACCAAAGTTGGCTCCTGCAAGTTTTCTGACATGGCTGTTTTTTCCTTTCATCCTGTAAAAAATATTACAACAGGAGAAGGCGGAGCAATAACGACCAATAGCGAAAAATTATATAAAAAACTTCTTTCCTATCGCTCCCATGGTACGCATAAAGAAGGCGAAATGACCCACACGTGGGAATATGAAATGCGGGAATTGGGCTATAATTACCGTTTGACAGATATACAGGCTGCACTTGGTATCAGCCAGCTCAAAAAATTGGAACAATTCAAAAAACGCAGACGTGAAATTGTGCAGTTTTATAATGAGAATCTCGGACTTCCGCACCTCATTGAAAAAGAATTTTCCAATGCCTGTTTTCACCTTTACCCCGTTTTCATAGAAAAACGCAAAGAATTTTACTTTAAAGCCAAAGAAAAAGGCTTGAATTTGCAGGTACATTATATTCCTGTGCATTTGCAGTCCTATTATCAAGAATTCGGCTATAAAAAAGGCGATTTCCCCAAAGCGGAAGCCTATTATGAAAAATGCATTTCACTGCCCTTGTACCCAAGCCTGACCGGTGATGATTTAATAACGATAACAAAGACTGTCCGTGAGTTATTAAAATGAAACTTTGCCTTGGTACTGTACAATTTGGCATGGAATACGGCGTTGCCAAAGATGTAAAACCTTCTTTGGCTCAAGCATTGGATATTCTTGACTATGCTTTTTCAAATGATATTACAGCGTTTGATACCGCCGGCGGCTATGGTAATGCAGAGGAAGTTCTTGGCGAATTTTTAAAAAATCATCAAACAGACAGGCAACAACTGCACATTGTCACTAAAACAGGAAACTGTCTGGATAACGTGGAAAAAAACAAATACATCTCCACATTGCAAAAAAAATTATCAGAATCTTTAATAAGACTGCACACGGATTATATCGATACATATTTATTCCACACAGCTCAGTATGCCTATGAAGATGAAAAACTGCATGCTCTTCACCAATTAAAAAAAGAGGGACTGATAAAGCACTGCGGGGTTTCTGTTTATCAGCCGAAAGAAGCATTATCTGCCATAAACAGTGGATTTGTAGATTTTATCCAGCTTCCTTTTAATCTTTTTGACCATCGTTTTTATAATGAAAAGGTCTTTGCACTGGCAAAAGAAAAAAATATTATTATTCATACACGCAGTACCTTTTTGCAGGGTTTATTTGCCATGGATCTTGAAAAAATACCTCCATTTCTTAGTATTGCTCTTTCCCCGCTGTGTGAATTAGAAAAACTCTGTACTAAACACGATTTAACGAAACTTGAACTGGCAATGGCATTTGTGAAAAGTTTTCCTGAAATCACCAATATTATTATAGGGGTAAACACACTCGAACAGCTAAAAATCAATTTACAGCTATATACTAAAAATATAGAATATGACTTATCACAAAAAATTTTAAAACAATTTAATAATCTCAATGAAAAAATTTATCTCCCAACCTTATGGGAATAAGGAAATAATTATGAATACTCAAAAGACAAAAGCACTAAAAAATAAAGCCGTAAAACTTATCCCTGGCATGACCCAGCTTCTTTCCAAACGCCCAGACAGATTTGGCCGTGAAATTTGGCCTACCTATTTCAAAGAAGCAAAGGGAGTTTCCATTACGGATTTAGACGATAATGTTTATTTGGATTTCAGCATTGGGGGCATTGGTGCAACCGTTCTTGGTTATGCTGATGAAGATGTTAATCAAGCTGTTATTGACGTAATCAATAAAGGCTCTGCAAGCACCCTTAATGCCCCTGAAGAAGTGGAACTTGCGGAAAAGCTGATCGAACTCCACCCATGGGCAGGCATGGCGCGTTTTGCACGCTCGGGCGGAGAAGCAATGTCCATTGCCGTAAGAATAGCAAGAGCTGCCACAGGCAAAGACAAAGTAGTCTTTTGCGGCTATCACGGCTGGACAGATTGGTATATTGCGGCAAATCTAGGTAAAAAAGAAGCGTTAGACGATCACTGGATTGCCGGTCTTAATCCAAATGGTATCCCAAAAGGTTTAACGGGAACAGCCATTCCTTTTAAATATAATGAAATTGATGACTTTAAAAATGCTATTAAACAAGCTGGCGACGACTTGGCAGCTATTGTTATGGAACCTATTAGAAATTTTGAACCAACACAAGAATTTCTCGATATTATTCATAACACAGCAAAAGAAAAAAATATTCCTCTTGTTCTTGATGAAATTACGGCTGGTTTTAGAATTTGTAATGGCGGCGCCCATTTAAAACTTGGTTTTCATCCTGATATTGTAGTTTTTTCAAAAGCACTTGGCAATGGATTTCCAATTTCAGCCATTATCGGTAAAGAATGGATTATGAAATCCGCGCAAGATGCTTTTATCACCAGTACAAACTGGACTGAAAGAACCGGAAGTACGGCTGCTCTTGCGATGATTAATAAATTTGTAAAAAACGATGTTTCCAAGCATCTTTTACATATTGCCGATCTTGTTTGGAGCGGATGGGAAAAACTTAGCAACAAATATGGTTTTAATTTGCATTTGGGTGGTTTTAAGCCTCTTATCCATTTTGCTTTTCCCGATAATCACCTCTTGTATACTACCTATTTTACGCAGGAAATGCTCAAAAAAGGTTTTTTGGCAGGCTCCGGTTTTTACGCCATGTATGCTCATACAGAAGATGATGTAAAAAAATATCTGTCAGCCTGTGATGAAGTGTTTGCACAATTAAAACTTCATATTGAAAAAAATGATGTGCAAGCACAATTACAAAGCCAAATTGCCCAATCAGGTTTTGGCAGAATTAATTAGGACTATATATGAATATTGCCATTATTCCTGCTCGCTCTGGCTCAAAACGTATTCCTAAAAAAAATATAAAAGATTTTTTTGGAAAGCCCATGCTTGCATACGCCATTGAGGCCGCAATAAACGCTGCAATTTTTGATACCGTCATGGTTTCAACAGATTCAGAAGAAATTGCAGAAATTGCTCAAAAATACGGCGCAAAAGTACCCTTTTTAAGAAGTGCAAAAAATGCTTCTGATACAGCAACAACCTATGATGTTTTAGAAGAAGTACTACTTAGCTATCAAGAGCAAAATATTGTTTATGCTACAGTATGCTGTATATATCCTTGTGTACCGTTTTTAACGGGTGATATTTTAAAAGATGCATATTCTTTTATGAACAAATACAGCGCAGTTATTCCTGTGTGCCAATATTCCGTTCCTATTGAATGGGCAATAAAAATTGAAAATAATATACTTCTTCCGTTTGATAAAGAAGCTCTCAATATTCGCTCACAAGATTTAACACCTAAATATTATGACGCGGGTATGTTTTACTTTTGCAGGCAAGAAGCATTGCTAAAAGAAAAAACTCTCATTACTTCAAATACATATGCATATATATTACCAGAGAATATTGTTCAAGACATTGATACAATTAATGACTGGCAAATGGCAGAATTGAAATATCAGGTTTTACATAGTGCAGATAGGACTTAAACTTTGGTCAATCAATACCGACTTCTATTATGAAGAAGCGAAAAAGCTTTATAATCAAGGTTATTTTGATTATATTGAACTGTATGTTGTGCCTGATACATTGAACACATTGGAAAAATGGAAAGAGTTGGATATCCCCTTTATTCTGCATGCTCCCCATTTTATGCATAACGTAAATCTGGCAGACAAAGATAAATTGAAATATAATAAAAGCATATATGCACAGGTAGAAATTTTCCGTCAGGAATTGAATACAGAGCATACCATTGTTCATGCAGGGATGAATGGAACAATAAACGAAACTATCAGGCAATTACAAATTATCAAACCTCAAAATTTTCTCATTGAAAATAAACCCTATCTTCCGCCATTAATACCAGATTACAAATGTGTAGGAAGTACAATTGCCGAAATACAAAAAGTTCTCACAGAATTATCCTGTGGATTTTGCTTAGATATCGGACACGCTCTTTGCACGGCTAATTCTTTGAATTTGGAACCATATGCTTATTTAGCTGAATTTCAGACACTTTCCCCGATTATGTATCACCTTTCAGATGGGGATATTCAATCTCCTTTAGATCAGCACTTACATTTTGGAGAAGGAAATTATAATCTAAAAAAAATATTTTCAATAATTAATCCACATGCAAAAATATCTATTGAAACCAAAAAAAATTCAAAAGAAAATTTGAATGATTTTATTGAGGACATCAAATGCATCAAATTCTATTAAGATTTGCCGACTCTTCTGATATAAAAAATGTTTTTGAATTATCAAATTCATCTTTTGTACGTAATAACTCTATAAATAATAAAGAAATTTTATGGAATGAACAT
>OFHO01001095.1_pt1 | contig 21329 bp, 21 predicted proteins | sample 1521531 | NCBI WGS metagenome assembly OFHO01 (sample SAMEA3504124, study PRJEB24116) | mouse gut metagenome | biome: mouse gut; feature: mouse-associated habitat; material: faeces | place: Denmark | collected 2011
CGGTAGTACCGATCGAATGGGAAGGAATTAAGATAAATATTTTGGATACTCCCGGGTTTTTTGATTTTGTGGGGGAAGTGGAAGAGGCAGTCAGCGCGGCTGACGCGGCAATCATTGTTGTTTCCGGAAAAGCCGGCGTGGAAGTAGGGACGGAAAAGGCATGGGAAATCTGCGAGAAATACAAACTGCCCCGTTTTATCTTCGTTACGGACATGGATGTGGACAACGCTTCCTTCCGCCAGGTAGTGGAAGATATGACGAATGCCTACGGAAAGAAAATGGCTCCCTTCCATCTGCCGATCAGGGAAAATGAAAAATTTGTCGGTTATGTCAATGTCATTACGGAAACTGGGCACAGGTGGCAGGGCAAGGAAGTGACGGATTGCGAAGTGCCGGAATACAGCAAAGCGAATCTTCAGCTTTGCAAAGACACGCTGATGGAAGCGGTGGCGGAGACAAGCGAAGAATTCATGGAGAGATATTTTGGCGGCGAGACGTTCTCGGAAGCGGAGATCAGGGCAGCCCTGCGCACGAATGTGATCGACGGGTCGATCGTGCCGATGACGATGGGTTCCAGCGTATTGTGCCAGGGAATTTATACTTTGCTGGACGATATCGTGAAATATATGCCCAGCCCGGAAAATAAAGAGATCGCCGGGGTAAGCCTGAAAACAAACGAAATCTTTGAAGCAAATTATGATTTTGCAAAAACGAAATCCGCTTATATCTTTAAGACGATCGTAGATCCTTTTATCGGCAAATATTCGCTCGTTAAGATATGTTCCGGCGTATTGAAATCGGACGACCTGATCTATAACGGCGATAAGGACATTGAAGAAAAGGTGAGCAAACTGTATGTGATGCAGGGCAGCAAGCCGATCGAGATCAAGGAACTTCATGCGGGGGATATCGGCGCGATTGCCAAGCTGACGGCAGCGAGGACAGGGGATACGCTTTCCACGAAAGCGACGGCGATCCGTTTCGGCAAGACAGAGGTTTCAACGCCTTATACATATATGAGGTACCAGGCGAAGAACAAAGGGGATATCGATAAGGTTTCCCAGTCGCTGCAAAAGATGTCCCATGAAGACCAGACGATGAAAGTGGTCAATGATGCGGAGAACAGGCAGACATTGATCTACGGCATGGGCGACCTGCATCTGGAAGTCATTGCCAGCAGACTGGCAAACGAGTATAAAGTGCAGATCGAACTGGCACAGCCGAAGGTGGCGTTCCGTGAGACGATCAAGAAGAATTCGGATGTGGAATATAAATATAAGAAACAGTCCGGCGGACACGGGCAGTATGGCCATGTCAAGATGAGATTTTCACCGCTGGGCGACTTGGACAAATCCTTTGAGTTTACACAGGAAGTTGTGGGCGGCGCAGTACCGAAGAACTTCTTCCCGGCTGTGGAAAAAGGATTGCAGGATTCCGTCCTGAAAGGCCCTTTGGCGGCATACCCGGTAGTCGGCGTAAAGGCTGTTCTGTACGATGGCTCCTACCATCCGGTAGATTCATCGGAAATGGCATTCAAGATGGCGACGATCCAGGCATTTAAGAAAGGATTTATGGATGCCCATCCGGTGCTTTTGGAGCCGATCGCTAACATTAAAGTTACGGTGCCCGATGCTTATACCGGCGATGTTATGGGCGACCTGAACAAGAGGAGGGGCAGGGTGCTCGGCATGAACCCGGTCAATGGCAAACAGGTTATTGAAGCGGATATTCCGATGACAGGCTTATTCGGATACTGCACGGATCTCCGTTCCATGACAGGCGGGCGCGGCACTTTTGCTTATGAGTTTGCAAGATATGAGCAGGCTCCCAGCGATGTACAAGAGAAGGAAGTAGCGGCCAGGGCAGCGAAGGTTGCGGAGGGCAGCGACGAATAGGGATCAACGGTGTGATTGCATATACACGGAAAAAAGCTGGCGCTTTGGCGTCGGCTTTTTTGTGCTTGTGTTTTCGGAAAGAAAAAGATATAATGCTTAACATGTATAACAAACGAAAAGTATTGTTTATGGAAAGGACGTGAAGGAGCATTATGAAAAAAGGAGTTCGCAATCTACTGGTCATATTACTGGCGGCTGTGGCAGCTTTTGTATATTATTATATTTCACTGCCAGCGATCAATATCCATTCCTCGGGCTTTTGGATGTTTATTATGACGATCATTGTCGTTATCATAGCGGTTTATGTTGTCCGAAAGGCTGGGAAAGAATATGTGGAGTCGGAAGTGGCGGAGAAGTTTGGCTTTAAGTTCAGCACCTACGGATGGAAGGATGATAAGGTGCTAAAAGGGCTGGGTATCCTGCTGCTGCTTGTGGTTGCGGTCTATCTGGTCGGCAGCGTTCTTTCCTCTCCCATCGTGAATGCAAAAAAATACCAGGCTCTTCTGACGATTGAGGAGAGGGAATTTACGGAGGATATCAAGGAAGTGGATTACCGCACGATTCCCCTGCTGGATAAGGAGTCTGCCGCGCTTCTTGGCAACCGCAAGATGGGCAGCATGGTGGATATGGTATCCCAGTTTGAAGTAGCAGGGGACTATTCCCAGATCAATTATAAAGGAGTCCCCGTACGTGTGACGCCGCTGTCCTACGCCAGCGCCATCAAGTGGCTGACTAACCAGAGCGATGGTATTCCGGCTTATATTTTGATCGATATGACGACGCAGGATACGGAATGCGTGAAGCTGGAAAATGGAATTAAATATTCGAAATCGGAATATTTTAACAGGAATCTTTATCGGCATCTGCGTTTCCATTTTCCCACTTATATTTTTGATAACCAGATCTTTTTTGAAATTGATGAAGAGGGAACGCCTTACTGGGTATGCCCGGTGAAAAAGTTTAATATCGGTTTGTTTGGCGGACAGACGGTAGGAAGAGTGGTGCTTTGCAACGCGATCACCGGGGAATGCATCGATTATGCGGTGGAGGATGTGCCGCAGTGGATCGATAAGGTGTATTCCGCAGAGCTTTTGATGGATTTATACGATTATTCGGGAATTTATAAAAATGGCTTTTTGAATTCCATTTTAGGACAGAAGGACTGTCTCCAGTCTACCAACGGTTATAATTACATCGCTCTGGAAGACGACGTATGGGTATATACCGGCGTCACCAGCGTGAGCGGGGACCAGTCGAATGTAGGGTTCGTGCTGATGAACCAGAGGACGATGGAAACAAGGTATTATAAAGTGGAAGGGGCGATCGAGGACTCAGCCATGTCCTCGGCAGAAGGCCAGGTGCAGAATCTGGGATACCGGGCGACCTTCCCGCTGCTGCTTAATATTGCTGACGAGCCTACGTATTTTATGGCTCTCAAGGACGCGGCGGGGCTGGTAAAGAAATATGCCATGGTGAACGTGCAGAAATACCAGTGGGTAGCGATCGGGGATACGGTGCAGGAATGCGAGAGGAATTATACGGAGCTTTTGAATACGAACGGCATCGTATCGGAAAATACGGATTTATATAAAGAAGCTTCGGGGAAAATAAAGACAATCTCCCCGATAGTGCTGGAAGGAACGACCCATTATTACATTTGCCTGGAAAATAACGAGGATATTTTCGATGTGGATTTGTCGATGAGGGATTTGATCGGCATTGTGAGATACCAGGCCGGGGACAGCGTGAAATTCCGTTATACGGAAGGGTACGGGCTGCATGTGGTGAAGGCTTTGGAGTAGGCGCCGGCAATAGGCAGAAATCAATGCCGGCACGGGCTTTGGCGCTCTTGACAGGAGCTGGAAAAAAAGCTAAAATTGTCAGCATGGAAATGGTATTAAAATAAAGGAGCGGAACAAAAATGGCAGAACCGTATAATCACAGAGAAGTGGAACAGAAGTGGCAGCGGATATGGGATGAAGAGAGGGCGTTTGCGACCTCTGATGATTATTCCAAACCGAAATATTATGCGTTGGTGGAATTCCCTTACCCGTCGGGACAGGGGCTTCATGTAGGGCATCCAAGACCATATACGGCGCTGGATATCGTGGCGAGGAAAAGGAGGATGCAAGGATATAACGTATTATATCCTATGGGTTGGGATGCATTCGGACTTCCGACCGAAAATTATGCGATCAAGAACCATATTCATCCGAAGATCGTGACGAAAAATAACGTGGAGCGTTTTAAGGGGCAGCTTCATGCCCTTGGATATTCCTTTGATTGGGAAAGGGAGATCAATACGACGGATCCCGGGTATTATAAATGGACGCAGTGGATTTTTTTGAAATTGTTTAAGGCTGGGCTTGCATATAAGAGCGAAATGCCCATTAACTGGTGTACTTCCTGCAAGGTAGGGCTGGCAAACGAAGAAGTGGTAAACGGGGTGTGCGAAAGATGCGGTTCGGAAGTGGTCCGCAAGGTGAAAAGCCAGTGGATGCTGAAAATTACAGAGTATGCGGACAAGCTGATCAAAGATCTGGATAACGTGGATTATGTGGAACGTGTGAAAGTATCCCAGAAAAACTGGATTGGCAAATCCGAAGGGGCCGAGGTGGATTTCCGGGTAAAAGATAAGGAAGAGACTTTGCGGATTTATACGACTAGGCCGGATACTCTGTTCGGTGTTACTTATATGGTATTATCCCCGGAACACCCTATGATTGACAAGTATAAAGAGGAGATCAGGAATTGGGACGAGGTCGTGGCATACCGGGAAATGGCGGCGAGGAAGTCGGACTTTGAGCGTACTGAGCTGGCGAAAGATAAGACGGGCGTAGCGATCGACGGCCTGACCGCAGTGAATCCGGTCAACGGCAAAGAAATTCCTATCTGGATCTCCGATTATGTATTGATGACTTATGGAACTGGAGCTATTATGGCGGTGCCGGCCCATGATGAGAGGGACTGGGAGTTTGCAAAAAAATTCGGCCTTCCGATTATCGAGGTCGTGGCAGGAAGCCCGGCAGGGGTGGAAGAAGCGGTTTATACGGATGTAGAGGACGGCATTCTTGTGAATTCGGATTTTCTGGACGGGCTGCATGTGGCGGAAGCTAAAAAGAAAATCATCGAATTCCTGACAGAAAAAGGAATTGGAACGAAAAAGACGAATTATAAACTAAGGGATTGGGTATTTTCCAGACAGCGCTATTGGGGAGAACCGATTCCGATCGTGGAATGTGAAAAATGCGGATTTGTGCCGCTGGATGAGAGCGAGCTGCCGTTGGAATTGCCGGAAGTGGAAAGCTACATGCCTACGGATAACGGGGAATCGCCGCTTGCCGCTATGACGGACTGGGTGAACACTACTTGCCCGTGCTGCGGCGGGCCGGCGAAGCGGGAAACGGACACGATGCCCCAATGGGCCGGGTCTTCCTGGTATTTCCTGCGCTATACGGATCCGAAAAATGAAACGGCGTTAGCCAGCAAGGAGGCGCTGGAATACTGGATGCCGGTAGACTGGTACAACGGGGGAATGGAGCATACAACGCTGCATCTGCTTTATTCCCGGTTCTGGCATAAATTTTTATACGATGAGAAAATAGTGCCTTGCCCGGAACCATACCAGAAACGTACTTCCCACGGTATGATCCTTGGTTCCAATGGGGAGAAAATGAGCAAATCCCGCGGCAATGTGGTAAACCCGGATGACATCGTAAGGGACTATGGGGCGGATACGCTCCGCACTTATGAGATGTTTATCGGTGCCTTTGAGCTGAGCGCGGCATGGTCGGAGGACGGCGTAAAGGGATGCCGCCGTTTCCTGGAAAGGGTATGGAAGCTCCAGGATCTCCTGACGGAAGAAGAGGGATACAGCGCCGATCTGGAGACGAAGATGCATCAGACGATCAAAAAGGTCAGCGGCGATTTTGAGTGCCTGAAATACAATACGGCGATTGCGGCGATGATGGCTCTTATTAATGATTTTTATAAAAAGAACGCAGTGACGCGGGGAGAGTTCCAGACGCTGATTACGCTGTTAAACCCGGTCGCTCCCCATATTACGGAAGAGCTTTGGGAACTGGTCGGCTTGGAAGGAAAGGTTTACCAGGCGGCATGGCCGGAATTTGATGAAGAGAAGACGGTAGAAGCGACAGTGGAGATCGCAGTACAGGTCAACGGTAAAGTAAGGGGTGCGATTCGGGTGGCGAGCGATATCGGCAAAGAGGAAGCGATTGCTGCTGGAAAAGAAGCTGTCAAAGACAAGATAAACGGAAACGTGGTAAAAGAAATTTATGTGCCGGGCAGGCTGGTTAATCTTGTAGTGAAATAACAGAAGAAATATCGGATACTTCGGACAACAGAAGACACGGGACTCGTTCGGTTTTTGGAACGGTTCCGTGTCTTTTCCTGTCATCATAAGGGTGGCTGGCGGCCTTTATTATCAGACAGCCAGTCAGCGTTTTTTCCTCATCGCCATCAATTTGTTGATTTTTTCTATTTCTTCCGATGTAGAATATTTGCGCAGGGCGGTGACAATCGCTTCGATTTCCTGGTCGTTGAAAGAAATATTCTGTGATTTCCCTTTCTGGGCGATGGACATCAGAAAAGGGAGCATCTGCTCCCGCGAAAGGTTCTGGCCTTCGAAGACGAGCATCTGCAGAAATTGGAGCTTGGTTTTATCAATATTGGCCACCAAGGGGTCATTCATCCATTCGTTCTGGTTCATGCGGGACATTACCTCCAAACATTTCAAACATGGACTGCTGCTCAGGGGAAAGCATACCCATGAGCATTTCCATCATTCCGTTATTTTGATTCGAATCGTTGTTTTCAGCATTTCCGGAAAAAAGATCCGGGGCGAAATCCTTCATCATTTCCATGGTGCGGCTCATTTCTTTATACATTTCCATGGAATGGAAGATGCCAGCTATCTGCTCCAGCTTTTTTTTCTCCTCCCCGGTACAGAACGGGAGCAGCTCGGAACAGAGTTTTTGGATATTGAAATCTTCTTTGTTGAAAGAACAGCCGCTTAGTTCATAAGAATGGGATCGATAGCGTTCAAGGGTATGCTGGAATTCCAGATATTTGATGTAGACGGCGAGCTTCCCCCGCATCGGTTCATCAAAATAGGGCATGACAATTTTCATCATTTGTATGTGGTTGTTCGTATATAATGTATCAAAGGCAATAATTTTGTCATGTTCGTTTTTCTCCATAGAAATCCTTTAACCCCATATGCTTTTTAAATCTTATGTAAGGCAAAAATAAAATATACTCGTTTCGAGGCAGCGGGGCATTCCAGGCAGCCTTTGCTTGTGTATTTTAAGAGAAAATAGGCTCGGATGAGCCTATTTTCAAGATGTGAGCTGATGTGATCCTTAGAAGGAGTTGCCGCAGCAGCAGAGAAGAAGGAGAATCCAGATGATGCTGTCGCATCCGCAGCCGGAGTTGTTGCCGCCGAAAAAGCCGCCGCCGAACCCGCATCCGCAGCCATCGCTGCTGTCGCCGCCGTTGCAGCAGCTGAGCAGGATGAGGATCCAAAGAATAGAATTGCATCCGCAGCCGCCGGATCTGTTGCTATTGCCGCAACCGCAGTTTGTTGCTGTTAAATCACTCATAGTGTTGCCTCCAAAAAAATTTTATTTATGGTTTATACTATGTGCGACGGCTTGGCAGTGTTTCCGTTTAAAATTGATTTCTGTAAAAATAAAATGAAATATTGTTTTTTCATATAAATTACGTATAATGTAATTATAGATTCCTTTCTGGTGAAACAAAAGAGAAAGAAGGGAAAAATGCCAGAGACAAACTTAGCACAGGCAATTAAAGCCGCAAACGATCCGAGGCCTGTCGAACATGGGGCGTATAAATGTATCCAATACGGAAGATAATGTTCCGGGAGAAGGAAAAATTTTTTTTGATATCCGTTTCACCGCATACCATAAAGGGAAGGAAATGAAATTCCTGATTAATATTGAGGCACAAAAATCGTCAGATCCCGGAAAGTTGGGATATCATTTAGAGAATCGAATTATATTTTATTTATCTAGGATGGTTTCCGCACAGAAGCAGACGGAATTTCACCATAGTGATTATGATAATTTGAAAAAAGTCCGCAGCATCTGGATTTGTATGGATAACAGTGCGGATGGGGATTCCATTGAGGAGATCAATCTTAACAGGAGTACAGTTTTTGGGAATAGAAAAAACCTATATGGCATAGATTTGGTGCGGGGCATTATTATTCATGTAAGGAGCGGGAAGAATATTGAGGATTCCCAGAATATATTGGTTTCCATGCTGGAGAAGCTGCTTTCTCAAATAAGTGCCGATGAAAAGAAATGCATACTTGCGAAGAAGTATGGAATGATAATGACAACGGAACTGGAAGGGAGGATACAGACTATGTGCAATCTGTCGGAAAATATTAGAGCCATAGGGATGGAAGAAGGGATAAAGAAAGAACGGATGAATGCTATTGAACGGATGAGGAAAGCTGGCATCACAAAGCAGCAAATGATATCGTTTGGTTATACGGAGGAGGAACTGGCAGAAGCGGAATAAATGATTATTGACAGATCCATAAATCCATGATAGATTAATGACAATTTCATAAATCAGATAAATGTGAGAGATACATAGTTATGATATGCCGTCGATTTCTCCGAGGAAGTGGACAGCATGATATTATGTGCGAGATTCGAGCCTCAGTACGTCCGGCAGACGTAAAAAAGTCTGCCAGGTGTGCCGGGGCTTTTTTATTGGGGGATAAAAATGACAACGAAAGAATACTTATCACAGGTCAGCAGATTAAACCGAATGATACAGAACAAGATATCCGAAATATCCCAGCTTCGGGAACTGGAATGCAGTGTTGCGGGTATGCAGGGGCCGGAAAGATCAGGGGCAGAAGCATATGGGGGAAGGGGAGGGGCATCTTATGCGATGATAGAAGAAATGGAGCATAAACTCGGACAGGCGGTAGAGGAATATGTGCATAAAAGAGAAGCGATTATTTCACAGATCGAAAGCATGGAGGATGAGATATCTTACGATATTTTATTCGCCAGGTACATAGAGAAAAAAACATTGGAAGGGATTGCGGAAAGCCTGCATTACTCTTTCCGGCAGATTACAAGGCTGCATGGAAAGGCGCTGCAGGAGTTTGAGGAGAAATACGGCAATCGGTACCTGGAAGAGGAAAGCCTGTCTCATATGTCCTAGAATGTCCTATAAAAAAGCCGGTATAGTTATACTCGAAGAACAAAACAAAGATTGCCAGATGCGCAGCAGGGAAGCAGGTGTATTGCAGCATGGTATACGGGAATGAAATACTCGTCGAAAGGATCCGATGCGGCTGTTGTGTCGCAGAAAATATGCAGATGTTGCATGAAAACAATCTGCCGCTGATTAAAAAGTTTTTAAAGCCATATGCCGCCTACGAGCCGATGGAAGACATCTTGCAGGAAAGTTACTTTGGGCTGTGGGAAGCGGTGAACCACTATGAGCCGTCTGAACATGTGCAGTTTATTACTTATGCGAAATTCTGGATTATCCGATCGGTACGGAAATACATAGAAAAATGCGGATCCACAGTATACATACCAAGCAATAAAAGGAAGAGCATGACGCTCTGCAGGAGAGTCATGGAGCAGATTGAACAGGAGAGGGGAAGGGAAGCGACCGACAGAGAGATAGCGGCCTTGATGGGGATACCGGAAGAAGAGGTGGGGCTGGTCAGAGCCTATATGCAGGGCGTGGGTAGCCTGGATATGCCGATAGCGGAAGAAAAGGGACTGACGTTTGCAGAAATGCTGCAAGACAGTTTTGACCTGGAGAAGGAAACAGTCAATAAAATATACGCGGAATATGAAAAAACGGAATTGTGGAGAATCGTGGAGCGATATACGGGAGAAAGGGAAAACCGCATCATAAAAGATATTTTCATACATTGCAAAAGCATGGCAATGATTGCCGGGGAGCAAGGCATATCCGTGGACAGGGTGCGCCAGATAAAAGAAAGAGGATTATGGAAGTTAAGGGCAGGTAAAGCGAGGCGGGAACTGCTGGAAAAATTTGATAGGACAGAGGCAGGATTATACAGGGGGGATCTGGCCAGTTACAGGAGGCGCTGCTTTACCTCCGTTGTGGAATATACGGTGATAGAACGGATGGAAGCGGAGGAACGGTATCAACAACATTTAAAGGATATCGAAGAAATACATAGAAAAAGGGTGCTTCGAAATACATCGGAAAGTATGGCAATAAAGGAGGAATGAGAAAAATGGATGTTACACAAATCGGAACAGTTTTAGCAATCGTGGTGATCACGTATTTGATCGGCCTGGGGGTAAAGAGCGTATCGGAGATCAGGGATGAAGCGATTCCTGTGATTGCCGGCGTGTGCGGAGGCATTCTTGGCATTGTCGGGATGTTTGCCATGCCGGATTTCCCGGCAAACGATATTCTGAATGCGATCGCGATCGGAATCGTCAGCGGACTTGCCAGCACAGGCGTAAATCAGGTATGGAAACAGGCGAAAAAGCAATAGCATGCGAAAATTAAGGGCAGAAATGCTCTTATTTTTATATTAACTATAAGGAGGAAAAATTTATGGAATCAGGAATTTCTACGTTAGGGATCACATTTGGTTATGGTATGGAAACGACGGCAGGAGAAAAACCGGCGGCATTTACACAGCTGCACAGGATCAATTCGATCGGAGGGATTACGATTGAGAGCGAGCAGATCGATGCGTCGGCTTTGGAAGATCTCGTTTCACGGTATATCCAGGGAAGGGGCGATACCGGCGGCACATTCCCCGTAGGCGTAAATTATACAAGCGAAACGCTCGACGAGTGGGAAGGCGTTATTTCTGCATATAATGCCGCAAAAGGAACTGGGAAAAGAATGTGGTTTGAGACGATTATACCGGGATTTCCGAAAGCGGAATTTGTTGTAGCCCAGCCGCCCGCGAAGATTCCGAGCCCGGAAAAGAACCAGAATGAGCTGCTGGTCGTTGAGATGAACCTTACGATCGAAGAATTTGTCGGGATGGAAACAACGGTGCCTTTTACAGCAGGGGAGAACCAGCCGTAACGAGAGGCGGGGCGGCCCGGGGCCGCCCTTTTTCACCAGCATGTTTCAGAAAGGGAAAGGAAAGAGATTGTGAAATTAAAAATTGGGGAAAGAGAATTCAACATTAAATTTGGATATAAGCCAACGTTAAAAAGCAGAATCATATCGAAGCTGGTCAGGATGAGCGCGGCAGCGAAAACAGACGGCGAAGCCGATATGGAAACGATTGAGGATATGCTGTTGTTTTTGCCGGAGCTTCTGCTTGTGGGATTACAAGTATGCCATGAGGAATTCCGCTATGACTACGACACCGGGGAAGGCCGGGAGGAGCAGCTGGATAAGGCCTTCGCATTGACGGGGGAATATATGGACGGCAAAGATGCCGATATTATGACATTTTTTAACCAGCTGCAGGAGGCGTTGCTGCAAGATAGTTTTTTAAAAGGACTGTTCCAGAAGGAACAGAAAAAACAGGAGGCGGCGGAAGAGAGGGAACGGGCAAGGCAGATGACGGCAAAGATGCAGGAAAAGAGTTGACATGGGAATTTTATTGCGAAGAAATACGCCCGTACTGGCTTCTGGCAACAAAAGAATATGGATTTACGGCGGATGATATCGACTGGTCCTGCCCGGCTGATTTGGAACCATATGCAAAAGCATACCGCATGCAGCTGCAGCAGCAGGACTCGCAGCTTCATATGATGGGAATGTATGTTCTGTCCGCAGTATCGGTGGCGATAGAACGAAATTTTTCAAAAAGAGCAAAAGGTAAATATATAGAAAAACCTTTGCTTTCTGATATGGATCATAGAAACGGAACCATGGCAGAAAACGAAATGCAAAAACAAAGAGAGCTTTTCGTTGCGAGATTGGAAGCGATGGGGGCAAATTTCAGAATAGGCCAAAAACGTGCAGAGAATGAGGATTAGGATGGATAAAAGAAATTTTAAAACGGGTATTGATGTGTCGTCTTATCAGGGCATGATAGACTGGAATGCGGTGAGGACAAGCGGCATCGAATTTGCAATCCTTAAAATTATCAGAAAAGATTTGAACCCGGACAAACGATTTTCAGACAATTGGAAGGGATGCGTCCAGGCGGGCATTCCGATTCAGGGAGTTTATAATTACAGCTATGCAACGACCATAAAAAAAGCGGAAACGGATGCGGGAAAAGTTCTGGAGATTTTAAACGGAAGGCAGACGATGGTATGGCTTGATGTGGAAGATGATTGCCAGAAAAAATTGGGGGCGACATTGGTCGCGCTGATCAACGCTTACAAAGCCGTGATTGAGGGGGCAGGGCTGCCATTCGGGGTTTATACCGGCACATATTTTTATAAAGATTATATCAAACCGTATGGGGAGCCGGAATGTCCTCTATGGATTGCCAGATATGGGAAAAATACGGGAGCGATGGACTTAAAATACCAGCCGCAGATTCCGGGGATGATCGGATGGCAATATACCTCAAAGGGCCGTGTGAATGGAATAGCCGGTGACGTGGATATGGATGCATGGTATGGGGAGGTGGAACGATGGCGGAAACAGATTCTCAAAGATTAAAGGAATCACTGGAGAAAATAGCAAAAGCTATGGATGAGGCGGTAGAGAAAGCGAAAAGCACAATACAGAAATTGGGAAAAAGCATCCATTCGGCAGTGATGACGACCCAAAAAGCTTTCCAAGAGCTGGAAGCAGGCGTAATGGGAATGATAGATAGAATCAACAGCCATGAGCTTGGGGCGGCATTCGAAAAAGAATTCGTGGATACCTGGCGGACAATAGAGGATTTTCTGGAAAATATGTGCCGGATCAATCCCGATACCTTGCTCAATGGATGGGATGAACTTGGAACCGAGCTGGCCGGAACCGTCTGCAGAATATTTGAAAGCATTGATTTTAGTAAAATAGGAACGATGCTGGCAGAAGGAATGAATAACGCATTTCAGGCATTAAAAAACTTCACGGCATCCGTACCGTGGGAATCGATAGCAGTCAGCATCTACACCGGATTAAATAACATGATACAAGGGATTGACTGGGAGGAAGCTGGCAAGATATTGAGCGCTTTTGTGATGAAGCTTTTAGGGGTATTCCAGGAAGTGGCCCAAAAAACGGACTGGGAAGGGCTTGCGCGCGGAATCGGGGAATTTCTGTCCAATATCGATTGGATGGGGATACTCGGAACGGTATTGGATACCTTATGGGAAGTATTTTCAGGCAGCATAGACGGCCTCTTTGAAACGCTTGCGGGAAAGATTTTATTAGGGATCGCTGTTATTACCGGGGAAGACGGACTGTTTTCAAAATTGCTGGAAGGAGCGATCAATCTCGTATCAAACCTTGGATCTGTTCTTAATAGTATTGGTTCCGGCATCTTTAATCCGGCAGGCCCTTTGATCGCTGGTATAGCGGCTGGAGTTATATTGATTATTGCTAATTGGGATAAGATCAAAGAAGCCGCAGAAATTATTTGGACTGGCATCACGGAATTCCTGCAAACGACCTGGAACTTTCTGTCGGAAACGGCAGCGGTAATATGGACTGAAATAACGGAGTTTTTCGGGGGGATCTGGAACGGGATAAAGGAAACGGCGGAAACGGTCTGGAGCGGCATCGCAGGATTCCTGCAAATGACTTGGAGTTCTCTATCGGAAATGGCAGCGGCAATATGGACTGGAATCAAAGATTTCTTTGGGGGAATCTGGAATGGAATGAAGGAAGCCGTGGAGGCCGTCTGGAATGGAATTGCAAAATTTCTGCAATGGGCCTGGGAAGGGATCAGGAACAGCGCCGAGACTATTTGGAATGGTATTTCTGAATTCCTGGGTGGAATCTGGAATGGAATAAAAGGGACTGCGGAAAGCATCTGGAACTCCGTTGCAGGATTTTTCCGGGAAGTATGGGACGGGGTGAAAAGCGCTGCGGAAGGAACATGGAATTCCGTTTCCTCATTTCTGAAGGATACCTGGAGCGGAATCAAGGGTGCTGCGGAAGAAATATGGGGCGGCATAAAAACCTTTTTCTCCGATATGTGGGAAGGATTGAAAGCCAAGGCGAAAGATACCGGAGACAGCATCGGGAGATTTTTTTCCGATGCGTGGGATGGCATCAAAGCTAGGACGAAGGAAACCTGGGATTCTGTGACGGATACGATAGGAAGCTTTGCCGCCAATACCTATGAGAAGGTAAAGGATGTGCCGGAAAGGATATACGGCGCAGTAAAAAATACCGCAGGAAAGATGCAGGATGCGGGAAAAAGCCTGATCGGCGGCGTGATAGAAGGAATCAGCAGTACGGCAGGAAGAGCATACGATGCGATATCCGGCGTGGCGGGAAATCTGGTAAGCAGCTTTAAGAACAGGCTTGGAATACATTCTCCCTCCAGGGCGTTCATGCAGATTGCGGATTATATGATCCAGGGGCTTGTGAAAGGCGCGGATGATGAGGAAAGCAGCATCTTGGATAAGATGTCCGAACTGGCGCAGAACATGGTCAGGCCATTCGATGGGAATTTCCGGCTGAATTTGATGGGGGACGAAGGCTATGCTGTCCCTGCATGGGAGGTCAATGGAGTCCGGCCGGATGGCATGGCGGACAGGCCAGGCGGATTCTTTGGCGAGTTAGGAAGCGAATATCTTTCGGTCAACAGCCAGTACATGATGGAAGGGATCGAAGAGGCGGCGTATAGGGGATTTGCGAGGGCCAGCGCGGAAAATACAAGGGAAGAGGATCTGCTGGAGAAATTAATAGAAGCGGTAAAAGCGGGAAGGAGCATTACGATTGACGGACGGGAAATCGTAACGACTTATGACAAATGGAAAAATCGGATGGGCTGGGGCTTTTAAATGGGGGAGGTGAACAACTATGGCGCTCACGTCATTTTTAAATGTGAACGGATATGATTATCCGTGTCCAAGGTATGGGTTCCAATATATCATCAGCACGGTAGTGGACACCGACAGAAATGTGAACGGGGCAGTGGTCGGGCAGAAAATAGGCCGGGATCTTTATAAACTGGACAGTTTGCAATGGGCAGGGCTTTATCCGGAACAAAGGCGCATGATACTGCGGTCGCTGGAGCCTTTTTTTGTGCCTGTGACTTTTGAGGATTTCCGAACAGGGAAGCCGGTGACAATCACCATGTACCCAGGAGATCGGACAGGAAAACCTTTGTTTGCAGATAAAATTACCCATATGGTGACTCAGGATGAAATGTTGTCCTTTCATTTAATCGACTGCGGATGGTGATGATATGCAAAATGTAAGTAATCAATATAAGCAAAGTATAAGAAGACGTGAAAAAAACAGGGGATATATCCGCGTGGTTCTCGGGCTTTATCATTTGCAGGCGCAGAAACATGTGCAGATAAATAAAGAGAAGAATGATCTTCTGTACTTTTCCAATATCAGGGAGCCGTTTCTCGGCGGGCTGGCGGACAGAATATATGCTATGCCGGAGCAGGGATTTTCGCGGGTAGATGGAAGCATGTATTTTGCCCCGTCTGCCAATGCCGGTTACGACTATTATAACAACGGAATTGTAACAAATGCGATTCTTGGGAATATCTATATAGATTTTGGCGGGGAAGAGTATGACATCAAAGGACTCACCATTGATTTCGGCGATTATTACCCGGTGGATTTTACGATAAAAACGGACCAGGAAGAAAAAAACTACAGGGAGAACGATAAGAGATATTGGAGAACGGAAGACGTATTTGACAAGACGACATTTATACAGATAAAACCGGCACGGATGGTAAATGGCGCTGGAAGACTGCGGATACTTCGGTTCTCCTGCGGCATTACGAATACTTTTACAAACGAAGAGGTAATCCGTTATTCGGGAAAGGAGTATGTTTCGCCTGTTTGCGAAACGATGCCGAGCAATGATGTCAGCCTGACTGTGGCCAATTACGATTCTTACTACAGCCCGGATAATCCGGGGAGCGCTTTGGCCTATATGGAAACCGGGCAGGAAATCAGAGTCGCTTTTGGGTATGATGTGGACGGAAACGGGGATATCGAATGGCTCCCGGAAAAACTTTCCTATTTGAAGGAATGGAGCGCCAATGAATCGGAGGCGCAGTTTACCGCCACGGACATTTTTGACCATATGACTGGAATTTATTACAAAGGAATGTTCCGGGAAGAGGGGATCAGCTTGTATGACCTTGCGACGGACGTATTTGCGGATGCGGGCATAACCAATTATTTTATTGACAGTTATTTGAAAGAGATTATTGTCCAAAATCCGATTCCGGCAGTCAGCCATCCAGCGGCGCTGCAAATGATCGCCAATGCCGGAAGAAGCGTTTTGCTGGAAAATAGAAAAGGAATGGTAGTGATTTATCCTGCTTTTGTTCCTAAGATGGAGGCGGGCGCGGACAACCAGACCTGGTACAGCGATGCGGGAAATATTTTGGCAGACGAGGAAAAAATATGGTACGCGACGGCAAGCAAGGGGTTTACGGCGGTAGACGGAAGCATGAAATTTCTTCCGAGGCAAGGGAATGACTTGCTTCCCACTGGATATATCAGCGAAAGCGTCTGGAGAAAAGATGGGGACAGGGAAGGGCATTGGGATGGGGAGATGCCGAAAATAATGTTAAGAATGGAATCTACCTATACAGTTTTCAGCATCGGAATCCGCTTTCAGGAATATGCGCCGGAGCAGATTTGCATCAATACTTATCAGGACGGCGAACTTCTGGAGCAGATTGTCGTGGACGAGCCGGGTATGGATTATCGGTTAAACCATGACTTTTTTGATTTTGACCAGATGGAATTCGTATTTACGAAGGGAATTCCCAATGCAAGGATATTTGTAAGCCATGTCACCATCGGGGAAAACACGGATTATAGACTCCGCCGAACCCATGAGCTGATCAGCGCGCCGGTTGCGGTAAGGCAGAATAAGATTAAGGATGTCAGCGTTTCATTCCATTCTTATAAAGAAACGGTGGAAACGGTCGTCGTCGCGTCCGAAGAAATAACGGTTCCTTATGACGAGTATGAATATCTGGTTTATTTTAGAAAACCCTCATACGGCCTTTCTCTCTTTATCAGTGAAAACAGCGGGGTGGGAAGCCGTGCCGCGATACGGGCCGAGATGACGGAAAGCAGCAATTACTATGCAAAAATAAGGTTTACCGGGGTTGTAGAAGAAACAACTATCAGTTACAGCATCAGCGGATACGAGTACAGCGTGGAAGAGCAAAAATATGTGGCCGGTTACAACAGGAACGGAGAGAGCAAGGCGTGGAGCAATCCGCTGGTTGGCACGCAGGAACATGCAAAAATCCTGGAAGAATGGATTGCGGCCTATTATCTTGGGGACGTGGATTACCAGATGGAATGGACGGGCGACCCTTCCGTGGATGCCAACGATTTGTTCGAGCTGGAAACGAAATATGGAAATGTATTGGTGAAGAGCTATGAAAATACGCTGCATTTTAACGGGAGATGGACTGGGAGCATGAAGGCGAGGAAGGTGGTGGGATGATAGTATGGCGGTATGGAAGACACCGAAGACAGACTGGACCGATAAGGACAGGTTTGAGCTGGAGGATTATAACAGGATAAAGAATAATATCTATTATCTTTGGGAAAGGGCGTGTGTGTTGTTTTCTGATTTTGCGATAGAAGCTATGGGGAGCGATATCACGTCGGAAGCGGAAGATTTTCATGTGGCGTATTTTAATGCGTTTGAAAGAAATATCGATATTTTGAACCAGAAAACCTATGCGCAGAATCTTGGGATAAGGCAGACATTTTATGCAAACGGGGTGTTTATAAAATGGGATGAGCTGAATCGGATAGAGAATGCGGCCGTTAAAATTAAGAGGATAATAGATGCAAAGGAAAAATCGGCGCATCGGCTGCCGTTTAGGCTGGGGGCGCCGAGGGATTTGAGAGTATAGGAAGAGAGGAAGAGTGAGTGGAATGGAATGGGAAATGGTTAAAAATTTATCGACAAATTTTAAAGATGATATCATAAATACGGATGTAAATGAAAGAAGAAAATACAGAATGGTACAAAATGATGATGGAACTGTATCATTTGAGGATGTAACTGATTATTTGCAAGAAGGTAATCCTTTTGGGGGGAAAGAAATAAATAATGCAAATAAGGAATTTAATCAGTTACTGTTTAATATTCGTGAAAATTTCCGAGAGAGAGATCCGTTAATATTTGAAACAGGTTTGCCTGGTACTTTAGTAAAATATTATATATATACAAAAGACGAAGATTATTATGGCGGTTGGGCGCATGAAGAAGTAATTGTAAATAAAAAAATTTCAGGGAAAGATAACGAAGAAGAAATTTCTTCTGTATATGTTCCCGCCGAAGGATGTTTGGAATTAATTATATATTTAGAAGAAGATGAAAGTTGGAGTAAAAGATGTTATCCAATAACAGTTCAACCTGCCGTCGAACACATATGGTGGTTTTTCAAAACTTTTGAAATAATGTCTGCCATTCCAGACAAAAATAGGTATGGAAATTCAATAGATACAGAGCCATTTAAATATCTGCGTATTATAATAAGAAACAAATTAGGAGAACAATCCAAACTTTTATTTTTTGAACTTAGAGTAGTTGGGATTTCAAATCGTTATTTTATGTAAATAAAATTGAATTAAGGATCGGAGAATAAAATAATGGTTAATATATCAACCCCAACCCTACAAATAAAAACAAGCGGATTCAATCTGCTGGATATAAAAACAATAAATATTTTGATAATCTATCAAAATGGCACAATAAACAAGGAAAATTCCGACATAGAAATAGTCAATGACATACTCACAGTCTTTTTGACGCAGGAAGAATCGGAAGTTTTAAAAGAAAATGGAGCCAGAATTTCCCTATCGGCAACTGACTACAATAATACGGATGTTTCGAGCTGGATAAGGATAGTATGGGTAAAAAAGGGAAGCAGATCAAACGCTTCTATTGAAGGAGCTTTTGTGAGCCAAGATGTTTTTGACCAAATCACATCTGGCATAGGAATAAAAATAGAAGATTTAGAGAACGGGCTTTCCATAGGTGGCGGCAGGGTTTATTTGGACTATCAGAATGGAAAATACGGGGTCAATACAGACCCTAATCGAGGTGCCGATACATTCAGCCCTTTTAGTGGAGGGTTGGGTCAAAGTTCCCCCTTAATCCTAGGGGTAATTCCATCAGAACTAAATGGAACTATGTGGTTTACTGCTGATGAGGGAGAGGAGCAGCCAACGGGGCCAGTAGAGATTGCTGTTCTATCTTCTGTACCAGCCGAATCGGAAAATGGCATTTGGTGTGAAGGAGGAGAACATTTAGCAATAAAGATAAGTCTTTCAACCATTCCATCAAGTACAATTGGAGCAATGTGGATTGAATAAAAAGCATTTTGAGTTAAAACAAAAAATATTTCTATGTGGTATTAGCAATTCTGTGGCTGTGGTTCAATGTTTGAAGGTTAAGAGAAAGGCATGGTTATTAATATGTTTGATATTGATTTCATCATTCCGTGTTATGGGGAATCTGCTATTATAGAAAAGGGAATTGCTTCCTTGGCAATACAATGGCACAAAGAATTCATCCATGTCACATTAGTCAATGACTGTAGCCCGAATACTGATTGCAATTATCAGGATTTAATAAATAAATATAATAATTTTTTGGATATAAAATGTATAAGAACACCCGAAAATGTTGGACAAGGGCTAGCAAGGCAGTTTGGAATTGATAATACTTTCCATGATTACTTCATGTTTATGGATGAAGATGATCAATTGGGGACAGGGGTTAGTGTATCTTTGTTTGTCGGGGCAGTAGAATGTGCTAATTTCCAGCGGGATCAGGAAGGAAATATTATTTGCGACGACAATGGAGTACCAATGAAAAAGGAGAATGAGAAACCAGTATCGTTAGTTTCAGCGCCGTTATTTGTTTTTGATAATAACACAAGCTATACAATAGAAAATACAAACAGAGTTTGGGTTAATTCTAAGCTATATAATAGAAAATTTGTAGAAAAACACAATATAAGATTTAATGAAGCACAGTCACGGCACGCGGAAGATTATTATTGGATGTCGTGCTTTTTTTACGCTATGGATAATGATTCAGACTATCAAGGAATATTACTGGATAATTCTGGAATTTATTATTTGTGGTATCCGAATGAAAAATCACAATCAAGAATAGAACCCAATTATGCATATATGTTATCGGGATATACTATGAATGGCTCTGTAAACATATTAAATTATATTAAGAATGGCGATTACAATGGCATTGGATGGAATACAGACGTAGAAAAGCAATATAAAGAAATGATATTAAATATGACAATGTATTCCTACTTTACTTTTTTTTCCTTTGTGCGTCATGTTGCACAGACTGACTATGTTCCGAAAGAAGAATTTGATTGGTATATTTTAAGAGATTCATGCAATGAGTTAAGGAATATGGTTTTGGATGGATATTTTTCAACATACTCTTATACAGAAAAAATTGAGCAATATTATATTGTAAAGAATCATACAGATGTGTTGTTTACAGAGCCATGGATTGTGTTTGATGATTATATACTATATGGGTGTGAGGAATTGAAATGGGACTTTAAAAAATTGTTGGAGTGTAAAAATACGATGCATTTTTCGGAAGAAGGTTTTAGGCTATGGGATATTTAATTACAAACGGTAGAAATGGGAGAATGTCATTTTCTGGAACAAAATATGTAAATCCGACAGAAGGGAAGCGCAGAATTTGTCTGCGGACAGGAACGGGGGTAAATGATATTGTAAGGTATGGATTGACTACGAACAGTTCTGCATCTCAATATTGCGGGATAAAAATAAAAATAAGTGGAAGTATAGCATATATTGGAAGAAGCCAGCCGAAAGTTGAGCAATCAACTAATAGTCATTCGTCCAGTAGTCAGTCAACCACAAATTCATATAAAAGTGGAATTGGGCAAAAATCGACCACATTTTCTATAGGATCGCTAACGGGGCGTTATTCAGATAGCGGCCAGATGGTTCTTGTTTCCTCGGGAACAGGAAGCTCTACTTTTAGTAGCATATTGTCTGGAGAAACAAAAAAGTGTACGAACAGTTGGTCTTATGAAAGCAGCACAAGATTGAATTTTTCATCTGGGTATACGCGGGCTTCTGCCGCAAGAACAGCATTTACTTTGCGGTGGGAAAGCAAGTCATGTTCGACAAGAATTACATCTTTTTTTCAGACAAATACGTTATTTATTGCGGATGCTTTGGATGTTGGCGATACAGAATACAATTTTAATCTTTAATTAGTAGCAATATGATATAAATATATATAATAAAAATACT
>OFHO01001106.1_pt1 | contig 21075 bp, 16 predicted proteins | sample 1521531 | NCBI WGS metagenome assembly OFHO01 (sample SAMEA3504124, study PRJEB24116) | mouse gut metagenome | biome: mouse gut; feature: mouse-associated habitat; material: faeces | place: Denmark | collected 2011
TGAAGGGGAAGAAGAACCCCCGGGCCGCCACCTCCGACTGGATGGAGATTGAAAAACAGAGGGGGATCTCGGTGACCTCCTCGGTGATGCAGTTTCAATACGAAGGTTTCTGCATCAACATTTTGGATACCCCCGGCCACCAGGACTTCTCTGAGGACACCTATCGTACGCTCATGGCGGCGGACAGCGCGGTTATGGTTATCGATGGGGCCAAGGGTGTGGAGGCCCAGACTCGAAAGCTGTTCAAGGTGTGCGCCATGCGGGATATCCCCATCTTTACGTTTATCAACAAGATGGACCGAGAGGCGCGGGACCCCTTTGAGCTGTGTGAGGAACTGGAGCATGAGCTTGGCATTGACACCTATGCCATAAATTGGCCCATCGGCTGCGGCAAGGAGTTCAAGGGAGTCTACGACCGGCAGAACCGGAAGGTGATCCACTTTACCTCCAACACCAACGCCCGGGCGGCTACCGCCACCCAGATTGAGCCCGACGACCCCGCGCTGGCGGAGCTCATCGGGGAAGGGAGGCGGGACCAGCTGGTGGACGAGATTGAACTGCTGGATGGGGCCTCCTGCGACTTCGACCTGGACCGGGTGCGCCATGGCAAACTGTCGCCGGTATTCTTCGGTTCCGCCCTCACCAATTTTGGTGTGGAGCCTTTTTTGGAAGAATTTCTCCGTATGACCACCGCTCCCCTGCCCCGGAAGGCCGGGGAGGAAGTGATTGACTCCTTTGACAAGGATTTTTCTGCCTTCGTTTTTAAGATTCAGGCTAATATGAATAAGGCCCACCGGGACCGCATTGCTTTTATGCGGGTGGTGTCCGGCAGGTTTGAGGCGGACAAGGAGGTCTACCACCTCCAGGGGAATAAAAAAATCCGCCTGTCCCGGCCCCAACAGCTCATGGCGGCGGAACGCGAGATGATTGAGGAAGCCTACGCCGGAGACATCATTGGTGTGTTTGACCCCGGTATTTTCTCCATCGGCGATACGCTGTGTGCCCCTGGGAAGAAATTCCGGTTTGACCCGATTCCAACCTTTGCCCCGGAACACTTTGAACGCATCCGCTCGGTGGATACCATGAAGCGCAAACAGTTTTTGAAAGGCGTGGAACAGATTGCCCAAGAGGGCGCCATCCAAATTTTTAAGACCCCATACTCCGGCATGGAAGAAGTGATTGTGGGGGTGGTGGGCACCCTGCAATTTGATGTACTGGAGTATCGTCTGCGGGCGGAGTACAATGTGGAGCTGTACAAGGAGGGACTTCCCTTTGAATATCTGCGGTGGATTGTCAAGGAAGATGAGGACGCCCCGCCGCGGAAGGAAGAGGACCTGCTGCTCCCCAACGACGCCAAGCTGGTGGAGGATTACAAGGGAAATCAGCTTCTTCTGTTTGCCTCCCAGTGGTCCATTCAATGGGTCACCGACCGGAACAAGGGCCTGAAGCTGGCTGAGTTCGGCGGAGCGAAGTTTTAGAAGGTGCGGCCATAGATGTGGCGTCGACGATGAATCAATGGGATACTCTCCTGCGTCCTGGCGGATGAGGAGCTGTTCGAAGTACTCAAAAGAAAGAATTATCTTCTGTAATATAATTTCCAGCTTATAGGGGGATTTCACATCAGGTGAAATCCCCCTTAACAAACGTTCGCGATATGTATTCATAGCCGCTCAAATGCTCCGGCTGCATCCAAGACCGTCTCCAGTACAAAGTCTGGAAAGCGGCCTGCGCCCCTGTGGACCCGCAGGATTCCAGCGGCGGCACTCAGCAGAGCTCCGTCGGGCAGGAGCCCAAGGCCGGCCATAGGAAACATGGGGAGATCTATGACGCTGTCCCCGGCACAGATCACTTCATCCGGTCGGAATTTTTCCCGCAGACGGCGGACCGCAGTCCCCTTATTCAGGGGCGGCGGGAAGAAATAGACCTTCCGCCCGGATACCGCAATTTCCAGGCTGGTTTGTCCCGCAAAAAACGCGCCGCCTGCCTGGGCGCTCTCCCCGTCGTCGCAGGCCGCAAAAAGATAGAGCCCATCAATTATCCGGCTCCGCCGGAGCATGGGGGCCTCCGGCAGGCGGCGGGCCAGGTTGGACAATTCCTCGCGCCAAGGGGCGGTCAGTTCCAGCGTCTGGCTGTGCCAGGCCGGGTCCTCTGCCCCGTTGTCCAGTAAGATCCCGCCATTGGTGGTCACTGCGTACTGGGGCACACAGTCCGGCGGCCAGTGGATGCGCCGGTATTGGCTGACCGACCGGGTAGTCACCGGGACAAAGCGAGTTTTCCGGTTCACCTGGGCCAGCAGTTCCAGGGAACGCACCGTACAAAAACTCTGTTCTTTGCCCTCCAAAAGCTCCACACACTGGTCCGTCTCCTGCCGGTGCCGGTAGGAGAACAACAGGGTGTTGTCCAAATCGCTGGCGAACAGGATAGATCCCATGGCTCAATTATCTGCCAGAGCCTGGATAAGACCGCAGGCCCGGTAATGCTCCAGCGGGTATTCCACCAGACGGGCGCCCTTCTCCTTCGCCAGCTGGTAGAGATGCCCTAAATGTTCCGCGTCGTGCAGACTGCGCACCAGAATCATCCAAGGCATCCGCCGCAGCAGTACCCGGGTCGCCTCGCCAATGCCCGGCTTAACCAGGTTCCGATCCTGAAGCCCGAAGTGTGCGCAGATACTGGATACCTCCTCCGCCGCGCTTTGGGAGAAGGTCCGCTCCTCCTCCTGCCGGGGGCGGGTATCCGGGAAACGGTCCGCCACCGTATTCAGAAAGGCGTATGTCTGGTCCTGCTCCCTCCACTGGCTGTAAAAAGCTGCTCCATGGAACTCACCAGGGGCAATGATGTCTGAGCGGTAGAAAGTGCGGCTCAACAGTCCGGACACTGTCGCGTTCAGACAGGAGCTGGCGATCAAAAAATCGTCGCGTGTGCCCCATTTTCCGGCCAGACAGCCCGGGTCGGACAGTACGGCCAGCCCTCCGTCTACGCCGGGGTACTGCGCCGCCGCCTGTCTCAGCTCCTGCTGAATGGCGCCTTTGCCCGTCCAGCCGTCCACGAACTGGAGTTGTTCCGGACGGTGCCGCCCCAGGATATAGGACATGGCGGCATGGTCGATCCCTCTGCCTCGGATGATGGAAATGGTATAATGTTCCACGGCTGTGCCGTATCGGAACTTGAGATACCACTGAATCAGGATCCCGATGGGTGTACCTGCCCGGGCCAGCGAGACAAGGACTACATCCCGGCCCTTATCTCGCCAAATTTTCTCCGCCACGCAGGCCACCGCCTCCGCCGTCATGCCGGCGTACCGGTCCAAGGCGTCCTGGTATGCGGCCAGATAGGCGGAGGAAGGCTCATACTCTACTGGCAGCATTTCGGAGTAGTGGGTACCGCTCTGGATTTTTGCTTCCCGCTCTCGAGTTCCCATAGGCTCCACCAGACCGGTAATGTCCTTCAATAGGATGGTCACGTCACAGCTCTGATAGGTACCAAACATTGCGTCCTCCCTGTAACAAGTAAATCTGCCCGCACCCCCAAGGGGCCCAAGCGGCGGTCAATTCATTCAGCGCCTCTTGCCGGTAGGTTGGGGCGTCCGACACCACAATCAGCGCATCGCATGGGGCAAAGTTGTAGAGATAGGTGTCCCGTTCCGCTTCATAAAAGCTGCTAAGCTTTTTCCCCGAAGTGATGGGATAGCCAGGGGCAGCGCAGAGCCCGATGGGACTCCGGGTAGTGGCGTGGCATTGGACGGAATATCCCCGGTGCTCCAGCTCCCTGCCCAGCACGAGGGCGGGATACATACACTCCTCGGTCCCCAGCACCACAATGCGCTCCAGGCCGCGGAGAGCAGAAGCGGCGAACGTCCAAAAAGCGCCGGCCATCTTCTGGCAGTGTTCCTGATAGCGGTGGATGGGGGTCCCTCTTCGGGGGTCGGGCAGGGGCGGACTGTCCAGCTCACTGTGGGAGAACGTATTCTCTGCCCCCTTCGCCGGTTCCGCCTCCTCTACCTGGAATGCTGCTGCAGTTCCGGCGGGGTCCTCCCCGGTCACTTTGACCAGCCATTCGCTGTGCAGGCCCGCCTCCAGCATCCTCTGTTCATCCTCCGGCGAAACCCGGTTGAGCAGAGAGGCCGCAACCAGCCGCTTTTCCCCGAAACCGGGGTACTGCTCCCGGAGCTTGCGGACCATGTTTCGCAAGGTTTTGCCGGTGGAGATCTCATCATCCACCAGAATTACCCACTCGGTCTCCTTGAGCCGTGCCTCCAGGCGGTCGCCGCAGAGCTTCTGCTCTACGGCATGGCTGTGCTCTTCGGAAAACAGCGCCCAGGTTTCCACTTCGGGCACCGGCTCCCGGGTTGTATGCAGATACAGGCATTCCGGCCCCAGCCGGCTGGCAGCCGCTGCGCCGATGGCCGTTGCTGTTTCGGCAAAACCGATGACCAATTTGGTCCCAGGGTACTTTTGAGCCAGCTGGCCGCCCAGCGTTTCCATCATCTCCAGCGCCTGGGTGGGAGATACTGGGATATGCTTGGCCTGAAGGGGGTTTACCAGCAGATAGGACCGCTTGGTGTTGTTGACCCGCTTAGCGACGCGCAGGATGTCAGTTTGAACATAGCGCAAGCGATTCCCTCCATTCATTTACGGCGTTTGGCCGATAAAAATCCAAAGGATGTACCGCAGGCCCCGCCTACGATGTGCATGAAATTGGCCACATTGTCCTGTACAAAGACGATGGCGTAGACCTCCTGCCCCAGATAGAGCAGGGCCGCAAGGACCATAGTCAAGGGAATTTTCCCGTCCTGCATGCCGGACAGAGAGGCCAGCATAATCAACATAAATACGATTCCGCTGGCCCCCAGCAGGGCGGAACCGGGGAAGCACACGAACTGCAAAAGTCCAGAAATCAGGGCCGTAAGCGCGATGCCTGCCAGCAAAGCTGGACTGCCGTACTTTTCCTCCATGGGCGGGCCGACCACCAGCAGAAGAAGCATATTCCCTAAAAAGTGGCTGGCGCCGGCGTGGCCCAGCACGTGGCCGAACAGGCGCACATAAGTAAGGGGCTCTGACAGGGGCGACCGGTAGACGGAAAACAGGTGCCAGGTGGTCCAGTTTTTCGTCAGGTAACCCAGGGCCAGAGCCAGCAGAGACAGAAGAAAAAAGCTGAGGATGACAGGAGAATTATACTGCAATTTTTTCATATCGTTCCACCATCTAAGACTGTTTTAACAAGGGGCTTCCCAGAACTTGGGAAGCCCCCGGTCCTTATGCGCTGCGGGATAAAACCTTCCGAAGCAGGTCCACCGGGATCATGGTAACCGCTAGAACGGCCACCACGCACCAGCCTGCTGGGCCGAAGGGTACGCAGCTGAACATACTGCCCACCCAACTTGTGGCGGGAATCAGCCCCGCATTGACAATCGCCGCCTGAACCAGGATGATGGTAGCAAACACCTTTAAGAATCCGGTATTTTCATTCAGACCCTTAAAAATTGCAAAGCCCTCATCCCGGACGTTGAAGCCGTTAAACAGTGCGCACCAGATGAACAGAACGAAGTAGGCGGAGAGCTTCTGCTCCGTGGTGGCGAAGAACTGGTTGAAGAAGGGGAGCTTTAGGAAGGCGAAGCTCAAGGCCGTCAGCCATATGCCCATGGTGACGATCTGCACCATCATAGCCTTGCTGACAATACTCTCGTCTCTTCTCCGGGGTGTTTCCGCCATATAATGTTCCCGGGCGGGCTCATTGCCCAGCATGATGGCCCCCAGGCCGTCCATGACCAAGTTGACGAACAGCAGATGGGTCACCTTCAGCGGCTCTTCCACCCCGAAGAAGGGGGCAACCGCACTGACCACAACGGCGGCCACGTTAATCACCAGCTGGAATTTACAGAATTTCAGAATGTTGTGGTAAATAGTCCGGCCATACCAGATGGCGTCTTTGATGGACTTAAAGTTGTCGTCCAGAATGACAATCTTACCCGCCTCTTTGGCCGCCTCGGTGCCGCTGCCCATGGCAAACCCTACGTCTGCCCGTTTCAAGGCCGGAGAGTCGTTGACCCCGTCGCCGGTCATGCCCACCACCAGATTCATCTCCTGGCAGAGCCGGACCATGCGGGATTTGTCTGTGGGCAGGGCTCGGGCAATGACCCGGATGCGGGGAATGATTTTCTTTACCTCATCGTCAGACAGCTTGCTCAGCTGGCTGGAAGTCAGCGCCACATCATCCTGGTTTTTCAACAGTCCGGCGTCCTTGGCGATGGCCACGGCAGTCTCCAGCCGGTCGCCGGTAATCATGACCACCTGAATGCCGGCGCTCTGCACTTCGGCGATGGCCTCTCGGGCCTCGGGGCGGACGTCGTCCCGAATGCCGAAAAAGCCGATGACGGTGGTGTCCGAATTGATCTGGTCCTGGGTCATCTCTTTGTCGGAGTAGCCGAAGGCCAGCACACGCATAGACCGGCCCGCCAGCTCGTCAATTTTGGCGCTGAGCTGTTTGGCGTCGATCACATGAATATCACCGTTGAGGCTGAGATACTTGCCGGACACCGCCAGAAACTTTTCTGGCGCGCCTTTGTAGAAGGTTTTATCCAGTTCTCTCAGCTGGGCTTGACTAAACTTGTTGGCGGAGTTGAAACTCTGGGACTGGGTGACGGTGTAGGTTGCATCCAGCTTCTTCAAGATGTCCGCGCCCAGATACTTTACCAGAGCCTGGTCGGTGGCGTTGCCGCCGATCACCCGGCCCTCCGCGTCAAACATGGACTGGGTGTTTTTGCCGATAGCCAGGTCCAGCAGGCCCTTGATTTTCCCGTGGCTGGGCAGTTCTGACAGAGGGATGGAAATGCCGTCGGCGGTGAAGAACTCCACCACCTCCAAGTGGCCCTTGGTGATGGTACCTGTCTTATCGCTGAACAGGATATTCAGAGAACCGGCGGTCTCAATGCCCTCCGCCTTGCGCACCAATACATTATGGTCCAGCATCTTGCTGGTGTTCTGCATCAGTACCAGGGAGATCATCAGCGGCAGGCCCTCGGGTACCGCGCAGACGATGATGACGATAGCAAGGGACACCGCCTCAATCACGTCCTTGATGACTTCTGTGGTTCCGGCCGCCAGGTAGGGTCCAACCCCACCGGCGGACACCACAAAGTAGCCCATATACATCACCGCAATCACAACTGCGCCGATGTAGCCGAATGTGGAGATCATCCCTGCCAGCTTGGACAGCTTGACCTTTAACGGGGAGTCGGGCTCCTCATCCTGCATCTCCTCGGCCATTCTGCCCATCATGGTGGATACGCCTACCTTCTGCACATCCATAACGCCCTCGCCGTCGAACAGGACTGCTCCACGAAACAGGGAGTGCTGGTCCACAAAGGTGTCCCCTGTGATCTCCCCGGCCAGCTGGAAGCCGTCTTCCGCTGCGGTCTTCCGGCACTCCTCCGCCTCTCCGTTGAGGGCGGAGTTGTCCACCTTCAGTGTGCCGAACACCAGCACGCCGTCCGCCGGAATCTTGTCGCCGGACTGGAGCAGCACCTTGTCCCCTACCACCACGTCGTCCACGTCGATGACAGAGATCACACCGTTCCGGTAGACCTTGCACTGATCCTTTTTGGTGCTGTCTTTCAGTTCGCGGTACTTGCTGTCGCTGGCTACTCCGGTTTTGGCAGAGACAAAGGCGACAATCAAAATGGCAGCGATGGTGCCCACCGGCTCATAGATATCCGCATAGCCAAGGGCCCACATAACAATCATCAGTACCGCGATTGCCAGCAGAATCCGGATCATAGGGTCGCCAAAGGTTTCTTTAAACTCCGCCCAAAAGGTAGTGGGCTCCGAGTCAGGGATCAGGTTACTGCCGTGTTGTTCCCGCGAGGCGGCAGCCTCTCGGTCAGATAATCCATTGAAGTGCATGAGAAATTCTCCTTCGTACATAGGAGAGAGGGGGGCGCAGAGGCCCTCCTCTCTTTCCGGTAATTTCGACCTCTTCTTCCTGCAGCGGAATGCAGGTTCTCAGACGCCGGCCTTTCTATACATGGTAGCCATAAACGCGGCGCTTATACATACCGGCCAACCAGTTCTCCTAATCCGGGGTCGGTGGTGGCCTGTCCGATGGCGTTGAACTTCCACTCCCCATTGTAGCGGTATACCTCGCCAAAAATCATCGCCGTCATATTGGTGTAATTTTCGTTCAGGTTATACTTGCACAGCTCCTGGTTGGTGCGCGCGTCCACAATGCGGATAAAGGCGTTTTGAATCATGCCAAAATGTTGGCGGCGCTGAACTGCCTGATAAATATTGACCACCAGGACAATCCGGTCATATTCGGCGGGAACATGGGCCAGATCAATTACAATCTGCTCATCGTCTCCCTCCCCTGCGCCGGTAAGGTTGTCGCCCATATGGCGGACTGTACCCGACGGATGAGTCAGGTTTCCAAAGAAAACGATGTCCATTTTGTCGGTGATCTTGCCCCCGCGCAGCAGCAGTGCGGAGGCGTCGCAGTCAATCGCCTGCTGTCCGCCGCCCAACAGGCCGCCCAGCAGCCCTTTTTTCTGGGCCTCGTCCCAGCCCAGGCCCACCACCACGGTGTCCAAGCCGGCGTTGTCTTTGGTCAAGCTGACCTTTTGCCCCTTCTGCAAACTGACAGACATAGTATGTTCCTCCTCAAATCGTGATTACTTTCTTCCAGCCTGCCAGCGCAGCCCCCAGTGGAACGCGGCGTCCAGCGCCGGGTGGCCGGGGTAAAACTGGACAATTTTTTCCACGCTGAAAGTCTCGTCGTTAAGGTTCTCCAGCAGAACCAACCCGCACATAACGTCGTTGGAGTTGTAGGAATCCATTTTAACAATCAGGTCTTCGGCGCCCGGATACTTGATGGTGACCGTGGCGTCCGCCTGCTGCCAGTTGGCGACCCCCTCGTAGATAAAGGTATAGACTAAAATCCGCTTGAAGAGGGCGATTTGGTTTCCGTCGATGCGCAGGTTTTCCCCCGTGGTTACCGCGCCGGTGCGGTCGTCGCCGTCCAGCGCAATGTACGGCGGCTGACGCAGGGAACCGAAGGCGTTGCCCAGCGCCTGGACTACCCCTTTCTGTCCGTTTTTGAACTCAAAGAGGCATCCAAGGTCCAGGTCAATCCCCTGTCCGCCGCTAAACATGCCAAACAGGCCCTTTTTGGCGGGCTTGGTATTCCAATTCAGATTGATGAGGATTTCTCCCAATCCTGCCGGAGTTCCTTTTTTCAGGCTGACCTTTTTTCCTTTTTCCAGACTGATTGCCACAACAAATCCTCCTTGTTACTCAACATCGACGCCATAGTTGGCGCACAGGGCGGCAAGCCCGCCCTGATAGCCGCTTCCGATGGCGTTAAACTTCCACTCGCCGTTGTGCTTGTACAGCTCGCCGAACACCACGGCGGTCTCAATGGAGAAGTCTTCCCCCAGATCGTAGCGCAGCAGTTCTTCGCCGCTGGCCTCGTTGACAATTCGGATAAAGGCGTTGTTCACCATCCCGAAGTTCTGCCGGCGGGTCTCCGCCTCGTAAATAGTAGCAGTAAAGGCGATATGGGTGATTGTGTCGGGCAGCTTGGTCAGATCAACTTTAATCTGCTCGTCGTCTCCGTCGCCCTCGCCGGTGAGGTTGTCGCCTATGTGCTCCACCCCGCCGGAGCTGTGTTTCAGATTGCCATAGAAGACAAAGTCTCCAGACCCCGCGGTTTTCCCGCTGTCTCCCAGAAGAAACGCCGCGGCGTCCAAGTCGAAATCGCCGCCGGTGTCAAAACGGTTGACGTCCCAGCCCAGGCCCACCACGACCCTGGTCAAGCCCGGCGCGTCCTTGGTCAAGCTGACTTTCTGCCCCTTTTTCAAACTGATTGGCATGCTGCATCCTCCTTACGCTACTTCAATTCCATAATGTCCGCACAGGGCCGCTAAGCCGCCCTGGAAGCCGCTCCCGATGGCGTTGAACTTCCACTCGCCGTTGTGCCGGTACAGCTCGCCTACCACGATGGCCGTCTCAATGGAAAAGTCCTCTCCCAGGTCATAGCGGATCAGGTCCGCGCCGGTGACGCTGTCCTGAATGTGGATATAGGCGTTGGACACCTGTCCGAAATTTTGCCGGCGGGTCTCCGCATCATAAATGGTTACAGTGAAGGCCACCCGCTCTACAGAGGCGGGGACCTTAGCCAGGTCCACCACAATCTGCTCGTCGTCCCCGTCGCCCTCGCCGGTGAGATTGTCACCCATGTGCTTTACCGCGCCGCTGGGGTGCTCCAGATTTCCATAAAATACAAATTCTTTCTCGGTGGGGCATTTGCCGTTTCCGCCCACCATGAAGGCGGCGGCGTCCAGGTCAAAGGCCGCGCCGGAGTCAAAGATGTTGACGTCCCAGCCCAGACCCACTACGATTTGAGACAGCCCCGGGTTCCCCTTGGTCAAATCTACCTTTTGTCCCTTGCTCAGATTGATCGCCATAGTTGATTCCTCCGTTTTTCACATTTTATTGTTGATTGGGCACATGGTATCGATGGTTAAAGTCGGCTTTGATGGCCTCCAGCCGCTTCTGGTCCTCCACCCGCTGCTTGCGGGCGTTTTCCTGAATCTGCCGGGTTTCGTCAATACCGGACACGATGGTATGCCAGGTCTTTTCCAGCGTTTCAATTTTTATGGAACTGCCTGAAGCCAGACGGGCGGTCATCTTGGACTGCTCCGCGGTGTTTTGGGCGTTCCGGATGAGCATCTCGTTGGTCTTGGCGTCCAGGGCGGACATGGCCTCGGCTTGAATCCGCTGGCGCTTGAGCATAATGGCCTGGGTCAGCGCCTGCTTGAAGACGGGCAGGGTGATGATAAAGGCGGAGTTGATTTTTCGGACCAGATTCATGTTGCTGAACTGCATGGTCTTGATCATGGGGATGGACTGCATCGCCACGTTCTCGGCAGTGCGCAGGTCTTGGGTACGCTGTTCCAGCATCATCAGCGCCTGTTCCAGTGTCGTCAGGTCAAATTGGATGGAGGCGTCTCCCGTGGCCTCCATCTCTCCACGGCGCTGGGCAATGTAGTCCTCCAGCTCCCGGCACCCCTGTTCGCCGGCCAAAATATATTTTACCAGCTGGTGATAGTAGTCCACATTGGCCTGGAACATCTCTTCCAGCTTGCGGTTGGACTGCTTGATCTCCGATTCATACTGCTTTAGCTGCACATAGATCTTGTCCACCTCTTCGCCCATGGTGTGGTATTTAGCCAAAATTTTGTCCAGCTGTTTGCGCAGATTGCCAAAGAGTTTTCCAAACAGGCCCGGATTGTCTTTGATCTCCTCAATGTCAAACTTATCCATAATTTTGGCCAGAGTGGTAAGCATGGCGCTGGAGTTGTCCAGCTGGGACAGGTTCATGCTGTTGAGAATCACGTCCGAGCATTTGGAAATCTCCTCTGCCGCGCCGCTGCCAAAGGACACAATGCTCTCCAGATTGTACACCTCAATCTGGCTTGCCAGAGCGTCTACCTCCGGCGAGTTGACCAGGGCCAGAGTCATCTGGTCCCGGTCCGCCTGCACGTCGTACTGCTGGACCACCTCCGGTTCCTGGACCGGGGCAATTTCCAGAGACGGGGCCTGCCCGGGGGCCGGTCGGCCGAAATCTAATCCCATACTTCATTAACTCCTTCCAAACCATTTTCTGATAGAACCCCGCCCCCGCTCTGAAATCCGGGTGAAATCCGGGGGCGGCAGGTCATAAAGGTACTCGCCAATCTGCTGTTCATTGGCGAAGGGGGCGGTAAAGTACCGCTCGATGCACTGGTAGCCTGTGGGGACGAAGAACAAAATGTCAAACCCCAACAGGTTTAGGAAGGCAAACAAGATGCCGTCTTCCAGGGATAGTATTTCCTCTGAGGTGTGAATCACAATCAGTTTCGGATTCTTTTTGGTAAAATCAAACTTCTGGAGCAGGCGCAGCAGCTCCTTTTTCAAGTTCAGGGCCGCGGCAATGACGGTATACTCCGTGCCGTTTTGGTAGGTGCCTGCGATGGTCCGCCGGTCCAGCAGGAGCTGGAGCTTGTCCAGCAGATAATCCTGCATCTCCCCCCGCAAAATGCCATAGGGGTACGCCTTGTGGGCCTTAATCTTATCCTTGAGCAGTCTGCCGTTTCGCAAAAATTGGGTTGCGCCGGCTCGCATGGGATTTTCGTCCAGGGGACTGGTCCAGGGCAGTTTGGGCACTACCAGGGTTTCCGGCGTCATCAGCTTCTTGATTTCCAGCCAGTACCGCCCGACATCCCCGTCCTTCACACCGCATATTTTTTCCAGCAGTACAGGCAGGGTTACCATACCGTTGTTCACCTGAAAGGAGGGCCGGTATTTCAGTTCCTGGTCCCACAGAATGGCAATTTCTTCATACATCGTCCGCAGGGTGACGGCCTCTGCCTTGGCGTACTGCTGGTTTCGATAGAGTCCCGTGTCCTGATACATCATGCCGTCCAAGTCCCGTTCCGCCTGGTAGGCCGCCGTGCTCACCCGCAGCTGACCGCTCTCCGCCGGGAACGCCTCCATAGAGAGGGAATCTTCATAGCGCAGCTCCAGCAGGGCGGGGTCCCGCAGACAGCTCCCCTTGTCCAGGCTGGGCTGGAGCAGCGCCACGTCCACCGGGAGCTTTGCCAGCAGCCGCAGGAAACGGGCCTCATGTTCCGTCGTGCCTCCACCAAAGAGGAGGAAAACCGGCACCTCCGGCGGTTTCCAGCCCTCAAACAGTTCCTTTTGCCAACGTTTCAGCCAGCACAGGAGGTAAACCGCCTGGTTTGCCGCCCTGGACACATTCCGGTCCGGTCCCCCCTCTTCCAATACAAGGTCGAGGAATCCTTTTACCATCAGACTTTGCAGTTCCGCGCTGGCGGGACAGCGGATGTTTTGGGCCAGATCGCCCGCCATCTGCTCAAGGTCCCGATAGTTTTTTCGCGGCACCGCGGCGACCTCCTCCGGGGTGGGAACTGGGATGCTGCCGTTGACCACACAGACCCGCCTCCCTTCGCTTTTCAGCCGCTGGTAAAACCCAAAGAGATCGGCGGAGAAGGTCAGCCGGTCAGGAACGCCGTACTGCGCCAGGAAGCTGTTATAAAAGAACCGCCCTTCGCCGCCTCGGAGGCTGGGACTGGTCAGCAATTGGTTCAGTTCCGGCCGTTCCATCCAGGCGTTTGTGCAGGGCTCCAGCTTGGGCGGCGCTCCATACAGCCTGCGCCGGTTGACGTCCCGGGCAAGCTCCTCCCGGAGCCGCTGCAAGCTGAAATGCGGGGGGAAGGGGGACAGCCCTTCGGCCTGATAGAGCCGGGAGAGCTGGGAAGACGGGTCCAGCCTGCGATAGCCCTCGTCGCCCTCCCGCTCCAGCAGCGCCAGATCGGCCCCCGCTCTGGACAGCACAAGGAAAAGCTGAAGCTCATAGACGCTGATTGCCCCGTCATACAGAATTTTTGGGGGAACTTCCGTCCCCAGCCGGTTTACAATTCGTTCAAACCGGTAATAGAGCCAGCACATATACTTGATATAGGCATTTCGAAGCATATTTTCATTTTTCCCCTGGCGAAGCATGTCCTCCAGGGTAGAAGCCATGGCCGAAGCCACCGCTTCTCTCTGTCCGGGGGACATGCGGGGCAGCCATTTGGCAAGCCGCTGGGACAGAAAACCGCAGTCGCGCTGGAAGTCCGTTCCCATCATTTCGCCGAAATAGGCCAGCTGGCCGGGGTCTGGATTGGGGAGCCGGCCGTCAATGATGACGCCGCCCTGCCTTGCCGCCTCGTAGTACCGGCGCAAAAAGGCGGTCACCTCCGGCGAATTTCCGGCAAAGCGGTAAAAATAGACAGACTTTTCCGGCCGCTCTGGGAGCGGGACAAAATAATCATCCAATTTTTTCAATGGAGCCTGTTGAAACATAATCTTCAAAGTCCCTCTTTGCGATTGTGTCTGTAAGCCTTGCATAAGATTGTACCACAAAACTCCCGCATTTTCAACAAAATAATACACAACCCCTCTTTATGCACCTTTTTCCTCAAAACAGGAGATTGCCTGTTTCAAACTCTGGCTTTTTGTGCTATAATCGCTTCAGTCCGAACCATCTGGATTCGGAGAAAATGAGGTGAGAAAGATGGACCAAAGCCCAACCGGCTATGACGTGGGTGCGCTGATGTACTCTCCCGCTAACGCCCACGGCACTATTGTGGACGCGCTGAAAAACGAGCGGATTCCCCATCCCTTTTCCCTGGCCTTCTGTCTGGAGGACACGGTACGGGAGGAGGCGGTGGCCGAGGCGGAACAGATGCTGCACCGCACCTTGGCGCAAATTGCAGCCGCCCGGAGGGAGACCCCATTTTACCTTCCGCTGATCTTCGTTCGGGTCCGCTCCCCGCAGCAGATGCGGAAGCTGGCCTCTGCGTTCAGCGGCTTTGCGGAACTGCTCACCGGCTTTATCCTGCCGAAATTTTCCATCGAGAACTGCGGCGCCTATGTCGGGGCCATCCAGGACATCCGCCGCCATACCGGTCTGGACTACCGTTATATGCCCATTCTGGAGTCCCCCTCCATGCTTCCCCTCCACCAGAGGTACGCCCATTTGGCCCAGGTGAAGGACTGCTTGGAGGCGGTTTCACCGCAGATCCTGAATATCCGAGTGGGGGGAAACGACCTCTGCCACGCCTTTGGTCTGCGACGGGATGCGGCGCATACCATTTATGATATCCGGCCTGTGGCCGGACTGCTGACCGATCTGGTGACCACCTTTGCCCCTCAATATATCCTTTCCGGCCCGGTCTGGGAATATTACAGAGGGGAGGGCTGGGAGACCGGCCTGCGGCGGGAGCTGGAGCTGGACCGGTTATGCGGCTTGATTGGCAAGACGGTAATCCACCCCAACCAGATTCCCGTGGTCAACGACGGGCTGAAAGTCTCGGCCGCCGACTATCAAGATGCGCGCCAGATTTTGGCTTGGGACCCGACCAATCCCCGGCTGGTGTGTTCCAGCGCGGAGTCCACGCGCATGAACGAGTACAATACCCATTTCCGTTGGGCAGATCGCGTCCTGCGGCTGGCCCGGACTTATGGCGTGAAGGACAGCCTCAAAGACCCCAAAAGTCCATCGCTCCAGGATTTTCCGCATGAACCACAAGGGTCTGTTTGATGGAGGGGGCGTCATATATGAACCATTGGACCTTTCAGACTGCGCTGCGTACCCCGGCCGGCGATGCGCTGGAAGAATTTATGCTTCTGAACGGGCGGTACGCCAACTTTGTCAAAGAGACATTCTTTCTCCGATGGGCCAGCGGACAGAACTGGGAGCGGGATACGCAGCGGCTCCGCGCCTGGACGGAGCGGGGCGGAGCCCAGGGATATATCTTCATCCCCGCCCTGAGTCCCCAGCCTCCCGTGGCCCAGTCCAGCCAGTATGCCGCCCTGTACCGGGAGGGTAGGATCGCATTCCCCTTCCGGTTTGAAAATCCCATCTGGCAGGAGGGGCTGGAAACCGGCTTCGGACGGGTAGTGGAGCTGTTCAAGCAGATACGGGGCCGCAGTGAGGACTCCATCGTCAAAAATTTTGCGGTCAAACTTCTGTACTGGATGGACACCTACTTTCCGCGGCTCTTTCTGGAGACTGGCAAGATGAACCATTTTCCCAAGTTCGCCTGTGGCGGAGGCATAAAGCTGGCAGAATACCTGTTTATGTATCTGCTGTTTCTCCTCGGCTGCGACGTACTCTACATCAGTCCCGCCGGAGACCTGCCGGTAGACAGTCCTCAGCTGTTGGCGCTGTCCCTTCCCGTGCGGGAAGCGCCCCCCGCCGCCTCCAATGCCCCCCAGGCGCAGCGGCGTCCGGAACCTGCAGGACGGGTGGTCATCTCCAGAAACCAAATTCAGCGGCCCGAGCGGCACAGGCCCTCCCTTGCAAGCGCCCCGCCGCCCAATCCAGCCGCCCCTGTCCAGGGGGCGGTTCGGATGCCCCTGGAGTTTGAGGAGCTGGCAAAGTTTGCCTCCTCTGTCGTCATGCTGAAGGTGTTTGACCAGAAGGATCAGTGCTTTAAAACTGGTTCCGGCGTTATCATCAGCGACAAGGGCTATGTACTCACCAACCTGCATGTGGTCAACGGCGGACGCTACTACGGAATCCTTTTGGAGGAGGAGACGGATGTCTTTTACACCGATGAGCTGATCAAGTACCACCAGGATTATGATCTGGCTGTCCTCCGGATGCAGAAGCGGAGAGCACCCATCCCCATATCCGGCAGCGGGAGGGGGCTGGTGCGGGGACAGAAGGTTGTCGCTATTGGAAGTCCTTTGGGCCTGTTCAACTCGGTCTCAGACGGCATCATCTCCGGATTCCGCCAGCTGGAGCGGGTCTCGATGATTCAGTTTACCGCCCCCGTGTCCCACGGCAGCAGCGGCGGAGCTCTTCTGGATCTGTATGGGGAACTGATCGGCCTGATTACCGCCGGGTACGACGACGGACAGAACCTGAATCTGGCCGTGGATTATCAGACAATCTCACAGTTCGTCCGCGGACTGCTTTAAAGGAACCGGACAGAAAGGAAAACCTTTCTGTCCGGCATTTTACGTGAAGTTATTTGGCCTCTCCCTCGGGAAAGATGATTTTGTTGACAAAGAAGAAGATAATCATGGAGATCCCGCCGTTCAGAACGGTGGAGCCGATGTTATAAACGGCAGGAGGGACAAACTGGCCGGCCACCGCCACCCAAATGCAGTTGATGGAGTTGACGATATTTGATATTCGCCGCCTTCCACCTCAAATCGATTGGTTTTTACGTTAAAATACCGGAAAGCCCTGCCGTCCAGAGGGATGGTGACGGTTTTGCTCTCCCCTGCCTTGAGGAATATCTTTGCAAACCCCTTCAGTTCTTTCGCTGGACGGAACACCTGAGCGTCCTCCTTGCCCACATACACCTGAGCCGCCTCGGCTCCGTCTGCCGTGCCGGTGTTGGTCAGGGTGAAGACCACCTCGCTCTCCGACACCGTTAAGCCGCTGTAGACGAAGGTTGTGTAGCTCAAGCCAAATCCGAAGGGGAATAACACGGGGATTTTCGCCGTTTCGTAATAACGGTAGCCCACGAACGGGCCCTCTCGGTACTCGGCATTGCGCTGTTTGGCAGGAAAGTAAGGGGCTGAGGGGACGTCCTCATATTGGATGGGATAGCTCTCCGCCGGTTTGCCCGAGGGGTTGATCTCTCCCAAAATGGCCTGGAGCATGGCCCCGGCCCCCGCCTGCCCGCAGAGGTAGCCGTGGATGACAGCCCTGCACTGGTCTAGCCAAGGCATTTCCACCGCCGATCCGGCGGACATTACCGCTACGATGTTGGGGTTGACGGCGCTGACCGCCTGGAGCAGGCTGGTCTGGCTCTGGGGGAGACGCATATGGGGACGGTCCAGGCCCTCGCTCTCGCTGATCTCATCCAATCCGATGTAGAGCAGGACCACGTCCGCCTGTTTTGCCAGCTCCACAGCCCTGGCCTGCATGGCCGGGTCGCCTTTGCCGGAACGGGGATAGCCGGGCGCAAATCCCACTACATTTAGTGGATAGTCCCCAATAATATCCATGGTGTTATCAACTTTAGTGGCGTTGACCACCGAAGAGCCCGCCCCCTGATACCGGGCGCTCTGGGCAAACTCGCCGATCACCGCCACACGGGTCCCCTTCTCCAGGGGCAGAAGGCTCCCTTCGTTTTTCAACAGGACAATGGATGCCCCGGCGGCTTTCCGGGCCAGCGCATGGTGGGCGTCTGCGTCGAAGGGCCGGTCCTTCTGCGGTGCGATGGACTTGGTGACGGACAGTACTACGTCCAGCAGTTCGTCCACCCGGCGGTCAATCACATCCTCGCCGATGGTTCCGTCCTTCACCGCCTGGACCAGTTCCAGGTCGGAGTCCCCTCGGGTGGTGGGCATTTCCAGGTGGGAACCGGCCCGGACGCCCTCAATATGCTCGTTGGAGCCCCCCAGTCGGACACGACAAAGCCGTCGAAGCCCCACTCGTCCCGAAGGACGTTGTTCAGCAGCTGGGCGCAGCCGCCGGCCCAGCGGTTGCCGATGTAGTTGAAGGAGGACATAGCGGCCTCGCAGCCGGCATCCTTCACGCACATCTCGAAGGGCTTGAGGTAAATCTCGCGGATGGCCTGTTCGTTGGACCAGGTACACAGCATGGAGTTGCGGTTGCCCTCCTGGTCGTTCAGGGCGAAGTGCTTCATATAGGAGTATACGCCGTGGTTCTTGGCTCCGGCGACGGCGTTGGCAGCAATCGCGCCGGAAAGCAGGCCGTCCTCGGCAAAATACTCAAAGTTCCGTCCGGCAAAGGCGGTGCGGTGGATGTTCATGGCGGGGGCGTACCAGCCGGAGGTGTTCATCTCGTCGGCCATCTTGCCGATGCTCTCACCAAAGGACAGGGCCAGGTCCTTGCTCCAAGTGGCGGCGATCATCACGCCTGCCGGGAAGCCCACCGAGCCCACGCCGGTGAAGTTGTTGTTGATGGAGGCGGGGCCGTCGTTGTCGTTGGTGCGCACCTTGCCGATGCTGCTGACGGAGTTGGTCTGGTAGCCGCCCAGGGAGATGAGGTCATTCATGTCATCCAGGGTCATCTGGTCCAGCAGCTGGTCCCACTTGGGATCGTCGTAGTCCAGGCCCCGCAGGTCCTTGAGCTGCAAGCCGTTCTTGGCCCCGGTGGTGAGGGGCTGGGCGTTGGGGTCCTCGTCGGCGGCGGTGGCCTCGTCGCTCATCTCATAGCTGGCGGGGGCGGCGGTGGCGGCGGCGTAGTTGGCGAAGCCACCGGCACGGGACAGATAGGTCACGTCGCCCTCGGCAAAGTCAAACTGGTTCACCGCAGCGGTCTGGTCGGAGGACCGGCCGGAGCTGTAATCCACGGCGGAGGAGACGGTGTAGGTTTCCGAATCCAGAACAGTGTGGGAATCGCGGTTGACGGAGATGACATAGTCCCCAGCCTCCAGCAGATAGCGGCCCTTTCCGCTCATGTCGTAGGAGGCCAGATCTTCCAGCTGGAAGGAGATGGCCACGGTTTCGGAGGCGCCGGGCTCCAGCATTCCGGTCTTGTCAAAGACGATCAGGTTGGCGCTGGCCTTTTCAATGCCGCCGTCGGTGTAGGGGGGATTGAAATAGACCTCCACCACGTCCTTTCCGGCCACGCTGCCGGTGTTGGTGACAGTGACTTCGAAAGCAATGGTGCCATTGCTTTCGGAGATGGGTCCCATCTCCTGTTTGAAGCTGGTGTAGCTCAGGCCGTAACCGAAGGGGTACTGGACCACGTCGTCGTAGTTAATCAGGCCCTCCTCGGCGGCGGTTTCATAGAACTTATAGCCTACATAGATGCCTTCCACATAGTTGACAAAGGAGGCAGAGGAACCGGCAGGGTCAAAGCTGCTGGCGTCGCTGTCCATATCGCTCATGTTGGTGTATTTGAAGTCGCCGAAGTTGTTCCACTTCCGCCATCTGGGTCACCAGTTCGGTGGCCTCAGCAGTCGTGGCCTCGGTGAGGTAAGAGGTCTCGCTGACCAGGTCCAGCATACTGGACATGGGGCCGGTGCAGATCAGGTTGGCAATGATGACCACGGCCAGGAACAGGGCCAGGCCGGCCTGGGTGCGGACCAGGAATTTTTTGTCTTTCGGCAGCTTTCCACAAGCCACGATAGCGGCGATGGCAAGCACCGCAAACACTCCAAGGACAATCAGGTGGGTTTTGATCATGCCAAGTACGTTCATGACATCATCCATGTTGATAGCAAGCATACAGATTTCCTCCTTCTCTTTATCGCCAGGGCCGGCCGCGCCCCGGTCTTTTCAGAACGCATGATAGCATATTTTATTGTTCCCAGCACGACGAGCGCGTAAACTGCTTGTTTTTCCGCACAAACTGCTTCTATTCATGTGCATTTTTTACAAAAGAGACCCCGGTTGTTTGACAGTTCAAACAACCGGGGTCTTGACGGGAATGACAATATTCATCTCAAACCAGCTGTTCTGGTTGTGGATGGTCACCGTGCCGCCGTACTTGCCCGCCGTGTAGCGGATGGATTTGACGCCGAAGCCATGGTAGGCCCCATCCCCCTTGGTGGATATGGGGATACCATCTTGAAACTCCAGAATTTGTTCACAGTAGTTGCCGCATTGGATGATTAAGAAGTCCTTTTTGGCGTATACCGCCAGATGGATCAGCCGCTTTTTCTTGTCCTGGATGTTCAGCTCGCACTCAATGGCGTTGTCCAGCAGGTTGCCAAAGATGGAGCAGATATCCACAATGTCCATAAAGTCCAGCCGTGCCCCGTCGGCCACACAGGTCAGCTCAACGCCGTGGCGGGCGCAGTACAGGCTTTTGCCGGTAAGGACCGTATCCAGCACCGAGTTTCCCGTCTTGTTCTGCGCCTCGTAGGTCCGAATCTCTGCCTCCATTCCGTCAAGGAAGTCGCAGCGCCGCTGGGGGTCCTGCTCCGCCCGCAGAACAGCAATCTGATGCTTCAGGTCGTGGTATTTCCGGTTGACCACGTCGATACTCTCCCGGGACTGTTTGTACTGGATATACTGATTTTGCAGAATGTTCTGGATGGCGTCCAGCTCCCGCTGGGTGTGCAGTTCCCGGCGCTGGACGTGGCAGGCGTACAGCATAGCCACCCCGGCCAGGTCGGTCAGTGTGCGGATGTTGTAGATGCCTTCAATGGCGGAGCTGGTAAACGGAATGTTGGTATAGACGAAGGACAGATTGCTCATGAGGAAACAGGTTGCGCTGATGACAATAGGGGGCCACAGATCCCGCGCCTGAAAGGCCAGTGCGGTGTCCGGGTCCTTCCGGCGGGCCTGGAGCCACCCAGCCAGGGCAAAGACCGCCCCATACACCACCGCCAGAAAGAGCAGCGACAGCCAAACCGTGCCTTCCGTACCCGCCTCCAGTCCCAGCAGATGGCGGGTGTAGGAATACAGCTGCCACTCCAGCGAGGCGGCGAACTCCGCCAGCAGGAAGGCCCGGACGGTGCAGTAGCCCGCGCTGGCCAGGGGCATGTCGCAGCACGCGGCGATGAGGGCCAGCATCATCCCCACCGCCGCCGCCATGCAG
>OFHO01001130.1_pt1 | contig 20728 bp, 15 predicted proteins | sample 1521531 | NCBI WGS metagenome assembly OFHO01 (sample SAMEA3504124, study PRJEB24116) | mouse gut metagenome | biome: mouse gut; feature: mouse-associated habitat; material: faeces | place: Denmark | collected 2011
GGGGCGCGGTGCTGGCGGTCCACTGGTGGAACCCGCTGGTATGGCTGGCGGTGGTGTGCAGCCGCCGGGACGGCGAGCTGGCCTGTGACGAGGGCGCGCTGAAACGCCTTGGCGACGGGGAGCGCGCGGCCTACGGCGAGACCCTGCTGGCCCTGGTCACCGCAAAGCCGAAACCCGCCGATCTCCTGAGCTTCGCCACCACCATGACCGGCGGCAAGCGGAGTCTGAAGGAGCGCGTCCAGCGCATCGCCCAGCGGCCCAAGCGGCTGATCAGTGCGATGGTGGCCGTGGTGGCGATCCTCTCTCTGGCGGCGGTCTGCGCCTTTGGACGCGCGGAGGCAAAAGGGCCGGACCCGCTGTTACAGCCTCCGGGCCTCTGCTGGAACGACAGCATGGAGACCGTGATCGAAAAGCTGGGCATCACGGAGGAGCAGATACTTCATAACGAACGAGACGAGTTCTCGGACCCCAATACCGCGGAGGAATGGGGCCTGACCGTCAAGGACGTGTCCTTCCTTGGGCACAATGTTACAGCCGGCTTCAACTTTATCCACTATGCGGGTGCGGCTGACGGCTATGGTCTGAATAATGTGACCGTAGCTTTTCCGGAAGAAGCGGACATGGCGGCGGTCAAAGCGGAGCTGATCGAGCGGTACGGTGAGGGCGAGGCCGGGAAGACGGACCAAAATTATGCGTACCTCACGTTATTGCCGGATGTGCCGGACCCCCAGCCCGACAAGGAGAACCATCACATGTACTGGACGGCGGACCGGACGGCGCTGCCGGAGGGATACGAGGACCGTGTGCGGAACTGGCTGCTGAACGTCAGATATAAGTCCGCTGCCCCGGAGAAGATCGAGGAATATCTGGCAGAAGCGTCGATGGCAGCACTGCACTGGACAGACGACTGGCTGCTTCTTACCGACACCCTCACCGCCAACCGAGTCTCCTTTGATGCCACACAGCTGGTGGAATTTCTGCAAAACGTCCCGCTGGATGAAATAAAGCCGGTCAGTACGCACACCAGGCCCTATGACGTCAACCGGGATGGCATACTAGAGGGGGTAAAGATATCCCATGAGGGCAACAGCGAGCGGGTGGAACTCACCCAGGGCAGTACAGAGGACCGGACGGTGATATGGTCTAAAACTCTGGATAGATCTGCCGGAAGTTGGGATGCCTATTTCCGCTGCCGGGTAGACGGACTTGACTATCTGCTGGAATACAGCCCGAAAATCGAGGACGGCTTCTGCGACTATTCATACCGGCTCTTCCACCTGGAAGGTGGGGAGGAGGTCACGGACCGGAGCGATCAGATCACTTTTGATATCCATTTCGATAGTCCGGACAACCGCTTTGACCCATCTGAGATCGCCGCCTTTATGTGGGAGGTCAACAATTATATCGCGGCAGGAGAGACGCTTGCAGGGACCGATCTTGGTTCGCTGAATCTGGAGAGGGAGGAGTATACGGAACGCTTACAGCGGGACAACATCCTGGTCACGCTGGGAGCCTCCAACACAGAGTACGCTGCGGAGGCGGAGCTGCGGGACGCTCTGACGGACTTTGCCTCCTACGCCCAGGACCACCCGGACGATACCTGGTCTCCGCTGGCGGACCTGCTGCTGGACGTGACCAAACAGGATGTCATGGGCATGGATCGCCAGTTCGTGGAGCTTTTGCGGATGGCAGTTCGGAGCAGCCGCTTTTATAGTTGGGACAGCTATGACGCTGCCTGTGAGGGTCACGGGGTAGAGGAGGAGTGCGATTTCAAAATACCGGTCCTTTTGAAAAATGGCTCCACACTGCACCTGTTTTCCTATGATGAGGAGAATGAGTCGGTATTGATGATTCTGGATACGCCTGACGGTGCGTTTTCAGCCTTCTATACCGAGCGCTCCCTGCGGCAAGCGATAGAGGATTCAAGCTACACCATAGAATTGAACAAAGGTTAAGTTTTGTTCAATCACAAACTAAGAAAAGACCACAGCCGGTCCCCACAAAAGGGGACCGGCTGCCTGTCTATCAACGACCTATCCCAAATCTGGAAAGGTTGTAAAAGGGTGGGCAACGAGATAGAAAGGGGTGTTATCTGTAATAAGCACTTCAAACCACCAGCTTTTGTTGGTAGTCTTGACTTTACAGATTATTCCCCCGCTGCTCCCCCTCGCCCCGAAGCCATCCGCCGATGTTGGTCACGCACAGCATCGTCACCACCAGGAACACGCCGGGGATCAGTATGATCCACCACGCGCCGCTGAGCAGCGCCTTCTCCGACAGCGAGAGCATACTGCCCCAGCTGATGACCTCCAGCGGCAGGCCGATGCCCATAAAGCTCAGCGTGGACTCCGCCGCGATGGCCGCGCGCACGTTCATCACCACCATGAACATAATGGAGGAAAAGAAGTTCGGCGCGAGATGCCTCCGCAGGATATGGAAGAACCCGCCGCCCATGCACCGCGAGGCCATGACATACTCGCTGTTCCGCAGCCGCAGTACCTCCGAGCGTACCACCTTGGCGATGCTGGTCCATCCGGTGACCCCGATGACCAGCGAGAGGCTCCAGACATTCGCCTTCCCCAGGACCGCCTGCAAAAAGATGATGAGCAGCAGGGAAGGGATGCTGAGAAAGATCTCCGTCACGCGCATCAGCAGATCGTCCAGCCACCTGGGCGCAAGCCCGCTGACCGTCCCGAAGAGGACCGCCAGCGCCGTGGAGATACCGGTAGACAGCGTCCCGATCAGCAGGGAGACCCGTCCCCCATACCAGATCATGGCAAAGATATCCCGCCCCATGGTATCCGTCCCGAACCAGAACTCACCGCCGGGGGCCTCCGAGCTGTGGAGCAGGTCCATATACCCCGGCTCCCCCGATACGAACGCCCCGCAGAAAAGGCACCCCAGAACGATGCCCGCCAGCACCGCCATAGAGACCACCGGCCTGCCCTCGTACCACTTCTTCGTCTTCACCGGCGGCGGCAGGGGAGTCCGCGCGCCTACCAGGACAAATCGTTCATCCATGATCCGTCACCTCCGGCGGCGCGTCCGCCCGCATCCTGGGATCGATCCGTTCGCTGACGATCTGCGCCAGAATGTTGCACAGGATCACTGACCCGCCCGAAAAAATGCACAGGATCATCAAAAGATTGTAATCCTGATACCGTGCGCTCTCATAAGACAGCGTCCCGATGCCCGGATAGGAAAACACCGTCTCCACGATGTAGGTCCCCCCAAGGATATGGGGCACCGAGATAGCCATCAAGCTCAAATACGACGGCATGATGCCCCGCAGGCAGTGCCGTACCAGCACGGCCCTCCGGCTGAGCCCCTTGGACTTGGCCAGCAGCACATAATCCGAGCGCAGCTCCTCCAGCAGCCGGTTGCGGATCATGTAGGCGTAGTACCACAGATGCCCCGCCGCCGTCACCACCAGCGGCAGGACCAGATGGACCGCCCGGTCGCCGATCCCGCCGCCGCCGATGGTGTACGCCCCGCTGCTTGGCAGCCACCGCAGCTGCACCGCAAACACCAGGATCAGAACCAGTGACAGCCAAAATTCCGGAATACAGCTGACAACTGTTCCCGCTTTACAGATAATGCAGTCCAGCCATTTTCCCTCGTTCCAGGCGCAAATCGCCCCCAGCGCCAGCGCTCCCGAGAAGATCACCGCAAATCCAATGCCTCCCAGGAGCAGCGTGTTGGGCAGCCGCGCGGCAATGACCTCGATCACGTCCGTTTTGTACTTGTAGGAAATGCCGAACTCCCCCCGCATGGCCCCCTCCAGCCAGCGGACGTACTGCACATGGATCGGCTGATCCAGCCCCAGACGTTCCTCCGCCCGGGCCCGCTCCTGGACCGTCATCTTCTCCGCCCGGTCGCCGTAGTAGGAGACCAGCGGATCTCCCGGCGCCAGCCGCGCCACATAGAAGACCGCCAGCGAGAGGAGGAACAGGCTGACCGCGAATCCCACCAGCTTCCCGCCGTAATATAAAAATGGATTTTTCTGTCTCATGACTCACCCTCCTTCTCCAGCACCCAATGTCCCGGCGATACCTCCCGCAGCCGTCCCTCCCGGCAGAACTGAGCCGGATCGAAGCGCTGGGGCACCCTCGCCCGCTCCCGCCTGGGGTCCGGAATGGGGATAGCCGAGAGCAGCGCCCGGGTATACGGATGCCGCGGGTCCGCAAACACCTCTTTGGCGGGCCCGACCTCCACCAGCTTCCCCTGATACAGAACGCCCACCCGGCTGCACAGATACCGCACCACCGCCAGATCGTGGGCGATGAACAGGAAGGTGAACCCGTGCTCCTTCTGCAAATGCCGGAACAGATTGATGATCTGCGCCTGGATGGACACGTCAAGGGAGGCGATGGGCTCGTCTGCCACCAGCAGCTCCGGCCCCATGGACAGCGCCCTGGCGATGGCGACCCTCTGCCGCTGTCCGCCGGACAGCTCCCCGGGCCGCCGGTCCAGGCACCCCTGATCCAGCCCCACGCATTTGAGCTGAAAGGCCGCCTCGTTCCGCAAGGACCCCCTGGGAGGCCGCGCGCGGTGGATGGCCATAGGCTCCGCAATGATGTCCGCCACCGTCATCCTTGGATCGAGGCTGGACGCCGAATCCTGAAAGATCAGCTGCCGGGAGGTCTGCAGCAGCTCCTTGTGCGCCCGGAACTGCCCAGGATCGCAGATGTTGACCCCCAGATACCGTATGGCTCCCGCCGTAGGCCGGAGGATGCTCATAATGCACCGCGCCATCGTGGACTTTCCGGACCCGGATTCTCCCACCAGCCCGAAGATCTCTCCCCGCCGCAGCTGGAAGGAGACCCCGTCCAGGGCCCGGAGCACGCTGTTTCTGCCCAGCCGGAAGCAGTGGGAGACCCCTTGCACGTCAAGCAGGATATCATCCATTTGATCCACCTCCCAGCGGCGGCGCGATTTTTGGCGCACGCTCGTCCAGCAGCCACGTGGCCGCGAAATGTGACTCGCTCACCTGGAACATCGGCGGGGCCTCCTGGTAGTCGATGGCCAGCGCGTACTCGTTCCGGCAGGCAAAGGCGTCCCCCTTGGGGGGATGGAGCAGGGAAGGGGGCATCCCCGGAATGGTGTAGAGGGGCTCGTCCTCCCTGGCCCAGGCGGGGAGGGACCGCAGGAGCCCCCAGGTGTAAGGGTGCCGCGGGTCGTAAAAGATGTCCTCCACGGTGCCGGTCTCCACGATCCTCCCGGCGTACATCACCGCCACCCGGTCTGCCGCCCGCGCGACCACGCCCAGATCGTGGGTCACCAGAACGGAGGCGGTCCCAAGCCTCGCCTGCACGTCCCGCAGGAGGTCCAAAATTTGCGCCTGGATAGTCACGTCCAGGGCGGTGGTAGGCTCGTCGGCAAAGAGGATCTTCGGTCCGCAGGCCAGGGCGATGGCCATGACGCTCCGCTGCCGCATCCCCCCGGAGAAGTCAAAGGGATACCGCCCGTACCGGTCCTCCGGCCGGTCGATGCCCACCAGCTCCATCAGCTCCAGTACCCTCCGCCGCACCGCCGCCCGGTCCATCCGGGGCTGATGGATCCGCACCGCCTCCGCGATCTGCGCCCCGACGGTCATGGTGGGGTCCAGGGCGGTCATAGGGTCCTGGAGGACCATGGAGAACAGCCGTCCACGCAGACGCTCCATGTCCCGCTGGGAATAGCGGGTGATGTCGGCCCCGTCCGCCAGAATGGTCCCCCCCTTGATCCAGGCGTTCCGGGGCAGGAGTTTCATGATGGACCGGCACAGCACGCTCTTCCCGCAGCCGGATTCCCCCACGATGGCCAGCACCTCTCCGGGATGGAGGGAGAGGGATACGTCCCGTACCGCCTCCACCTCGCCTTGGGGCGTCCGGAAAGATACGGACAAATTTTTGATCTCTAATAAATCAGACATGCAGTCATTCCTCAAAAACGGGGAAGAAGGGGCTGACCCGTTCAGCCCCTCTTCTGATATTTCAGGTGTTCGCTTCCAGGGTCCACTCCGTAACGTTCCAGAAGATACCCACCCCGTGGTGTCCCAAGACGGTGCCGGGTGTGATGCCCTTCAACGCCGCGGACGCAACGTAATCCGCGTCCACGTAGCAGATGAACGCAAACGCGGGGTCCTCCGCCAAGGCGGTCTGGAAGTTGGCATAGGCTTCCTTCCGGACGGCGGGATCGTCAGACTGCCGCGCCTCGGTGAGGTACTGGTCCACCTGCGGGTTGGAGTATCCGGAGTAGTTGGCTCCCTTGCCGGTGCCGAAGACCTTGTAGGTGTGGTCGTCGGCGTCAAAGGGACTGCCCCAGCCGATGAGATAGGCCATCTGTCCGCCCCAGTCCACCTTTGCGGGGACCTCCACGGTGCAGTTGACGCCAACCTCCCGCAGCTGCTGGGCGGCGGCCTGGGCCATGTCCAGCCGGACCTGATCCCCCGCGCCCACGCTGATGACGAAGCCTACCTCCTGACCGTTCCGCTCATAGAAGCCGTTTTCCCCCATGACGCACCCCGCGTCCTCCAGGATGCTCCTGGCCCGGCCGGGATTGTAGTCGTAGCGCTCTACGTCCTCGTTGTTGTAGATGTTCCGCTGGAGGGGACCATACGCCGTCACCCCGCGCCCCAGCACCACCGCGTCCAGGATAGCCTGCCGGTCGATGGCGCAGCACATGGCGGGAATCAGGTCCCGGTTCTCCGTCCAGTAGGGATTCTGGAAATTGAAGAGGATGCCCCGGTAGTCGGAGGTCTTCATCTCGTACACATCGTACCCCTCTTTTCCCAGGAAATTCTCCGTATCCTTGGGGGTCAGATGGGCCAGAGTCAGCTCTCCGGACTGCATTTGCAGGGCCTTGGCGTTGTCGTCGGGAACGATCTTGAAGACGATCTTCTCGATCCGGGCGGCGCCCTTGAAATAGTCCGCGTTCCGCTCCAGCGTAATGGCCTGCCCTTCGTCCCAGCCGGCCAGCTTGTAGGGACCGGTGCCCACCGGAGCGCGGAAGAAGGCGGATGCCTGCATATCCTCGCCCTCCAGCAGATGCTTGGGCAGTATGGCCATGGTCATGTAGTCCAGAAACGCCACGTTGGGGGCGGCAAGCCGGAAGGAGATCGTGTGCTCGTCCAGAATGCTGATCTCCTCCACATCCTCATAGTTCGGCGCGTTCTCGGAACCGTTTTCCGGGTCCATGATGGCCTCGATGGTAAATTTCACGTCCTCGGCGGTGAAGGGCTCGCCGTCGTGCCACTTGACGTTTTCCTCCAGGTGGAAGGTGTAGGTACACGTATCCTCATCGAACGTCCAGTCCTTCGCCAGACCGGAGACCACCTGGTTGCCGCCGTCGTGGGCGGTGAGGCCGTTGAAGAGCAGAATGTTGATCTCTCCATGCTCGTCCATGGCGGGGTTGATGCGGGTGTAATCACCGCTGGCGTAGATCAGGGTGTTGCCGCCGCTCTGACCGCCGTTCCCGCCGCAGGCTGTCAGGCCCAGCAGCAGCCCCGCCGCCAGCAGCAGGGATAGTATCTTTTTTTTCATCAGTAATCATCCTCCTCAGGGATCAATAAATCTTGATCGATCGCCGCCTATTATAATTGACGGATATTCCCCGCGCAAGCCGGGTGGGGGGATATTTTTTTGCGGCGATCAATGAACAACGGAAATTTCCAGAACGGCGTTGATTTACCCCCCTGTAAATGGTATACTAAGAAAAAACTTCCCAGCAACGGAGGCGGAGCCATGTCCTTTTCCAGCGATGTAAAAACCGAATTATGCCAGGCCGGATCGGACCGCCTCTGCTGCGCCAGAGCCGAGGCCTACGGCGCGCTGCTCTACGGCAACACCTTCACGCCCCGGGAGGTCCGCGTCATCACCGAGAGCAGGAGCTTTGCCAGCCGTCTGCCCGTCCTGCTGGACAGGGCGTTCGGCCTGGCGTTCGACCGGCTGCCGGGGGCGGGGGAGAGGAAGTACGTCTTCCAGCTTACCGACGCGGAAAAAATTCACCGGATCATCGACGCCTTCGGCTTTGACGCCAGGCAGAGCCCGGTGCTCCACATCAACTTCGGCCTGCTGGAGGAGGAGTGCTGCCGGGCGGCTTTTCTCCGAGGGGCCTTCCTGGCGGGGGGGAGCGTAACGGAGCCCAGCAAGCGCTACCACCTGGAGCTGGTGACCAGCCACACCCAGGCCAGCCGGGAACTGATGGCCCTGCTCGCCGACATGGACCGCCAGCCGGGGCAGACCACCCGGAACGGCAGCCAGGTGACCTACTTCAAGAGCGGCGAGCAGATCGCGGAGCTCCTCTCCTTCATCGGCGCGCCAAACTCCGCCGCGGCGCTGGCGACCGCCCGGGCGGAGAAGGAGCTGCGCAACGACGTCAACCGTCAGGTGAACTGCGAGGCCGCCAATCTGGACAAGGCGGTCAACGCCGCCCAGGAACAGCTGGAGGCCATCCGGCGGCTGTACGAGCTGGACCGGGTGGAGGAGCTGAGTGCCGCGCTGAAGGAGACCATCATCCTCCGGGAGACGTACCCGGAGCTGACCCTCAGTCAGCTGGCGGAGGAGTTCGAGCCGCCCATCACCAAAAGCTGTCTGAACCACCGGCTGCGAAAGCTGGTGGAGCTGAGCAGGATATGAGAGGAGAACAGTACTATGAAAATCACCGCGCTGGTAGAAAATAAATCCAGCTGCAATCTGACGCCGGTACACGGCCTGTCACTGTATATCGAGACGGAGCGCCACAAGCTCCTCTTTGATCTGGGGCCGGACAACACGCTGCTGAAAAACGCGGAAAAGCGGGGCATCGACCTGGGGCAGGTAGATACCGCCGTCATTTCCCACGGGCACTTCGATCACGGCGGGGCGCTGGCGGCGTTCCTGAAGGTCAATCATACGGCGAAGATCTATATCCAGCGCCGGGCGTTCGAGAAGCACTTTTCCAGATCGCTGGGGTTCATCAAGGTCCCCATCGGCCTGGACAGGAAGCTGATGGACCACCCGCAGATGGTGCTGGTGGATGGAGACTTTCGGATCGATGAGGAATTACTGCTGTTTACGGTGCGGGATACCTCCCGGTTCCACTCCACAGCCAACGATACGCTGTATGATGAGCAGGGCCGGGACGGGTTTGCCCATGAGCAGGATCTGATGATCTTCGGAGAACGGAACCTGCTGGTCATGGGGTGCGGGCACTGCGGCGTGGCGAATATCCTGGAGCGGGCGAAGGAGTACGGGCCAAAGGTCTGCATCGGGGGATATCACCTTATGGTCCCGGTGACCAAACGGTCTGTGCCGGAGGATATCCTGGAGGGGATCGCCGGGGAACTGGCGGGGTATGATATGGATTTTTACACCTGCCACTGCACCGGGGAGGAGGCGTTCCGGTACCTGGCGGAGCGCGTGGAGCGGATGCGATACCTGGCCTGCGGGGATACGATAGAGTTCTGAAAATGTTTCACGTGAAACATATGTTCAAAAACAGGCAACCCGGGTTGCCTTTGCAAGGAGGGCTTTTATGCTGGATAGGGAAGAGATCGTCTGCTTATTGAAAGAAACCGGGTTTCATATTGAGGAATATTGGGTGACGTCAGGCGCGGCCATGGTGCTGTATGGGATCAAGGATAAAACGCGGGATATCGATCTGGGCTGTACCTCTGAGCTGGCTGACAAACTTGAGCGGGATGGATATCCTACAGAAGCGCTCTGTGATGGTACCAGAAGGATCGTTTTTTCTGAAGCCATTGAGATATTTGAAAACTGGATAGAGGATAAAGCCGTTTTGCTGGACGGGATACCAGTTGTTTCAATAGATGGAATGATCATGATGAAAGAAAAACTTGGTCGGGAAAAGGATCACAAGGATATCTGTCTGATACAGGAATTCAGGAGCAGCCGCCAGCAGGGGCTTTCGATACGTATGCCGGAATAGACGCCGAAAAGCAGCATAGCGGACAGCCGGTAAAAAACTATCACCATGACTGCCCTTTCGGGGCGATCAGAAAAGGAGGCACCATGTCTTTTGTCCACCTCCACGTCCATACGGAGTACAGCCTCCTGGACGGATTCTGCAAGATCAACGGTCTGGCAAAAAGGGTCAAGGCCCTGGGCCAGACCGCCGTGGCGGTCACGGACCACGGCGTGATGTACGGGGCCATCGACTTCTACCGGGCCTGTAAGGCCGAGGGGATCAAGCCCATCATCGGCTGCGAGGTCTACGTGGCTCCTAAGGATAGAAAACGCTCCGACCGGGTCCACGAGCTGGACGCCGAGAGCCGCCACCTGGTCCTGCTGTGCCGGAACGAGGAGGGGTACAGGAACCTCAGTTACATGGTCAGCATGGGCTTCGTGGAGGGGTTCTACATCAAGCCCCGTATCGACATGGAGCTGCTGCGGGAGCACTGCGGGGGGCTTATCGCCCTGTCCGCCTGTCTGGCGGGGGAGATCCCCAAGCGGCTGGTCAACGGAGAGTACGAGAACGCTAAAGCTTATGCCCTGGAGATGCGGGAGCTCTTCGGGGAGGATGGGTTCTATCTGGAGCTCCAGGACCACGGCATCCGGAACCAGGCCGTGGTCAACCAGGGGCTGCTGCGCATCCATGAGGAGACCGGCATCCCGCTGGTGTGTACCAACGACTGCCACTACCTGGCCCCCGAGGACGCGGAGGCCCACGACGTGCTGCTGTGCATCCAGACCGGGAAGCTGGTGGAGGACGAGAAGCGGATGCGGTACGAGCCCCGGAACTTCTATGTGCGCTCCACGGAGGAAATGGAGAAACTGTTCAGCAAGTACCCCGGGGCCATCGAGAACACCGGGCGGATCGCGGAGCTGTGCAACCTTGAGTTTACCTTCGGGAAGTACCATCTGCCGGAATTCCGGGTGCCGGAGGGGGAAACCTCTCAAAGCTGCATCCGGAAGCTGTGCGAGGAGGGCTTTGCGGAGAAATACCGGGGGGAGCATCCGGAGTACCACCGGCAGCTGGACTATGAGCTGGACATGATCGAGAAAATGGGCTTTACGGACTATTTCCTCATCGTGTCGGACTTCGTGCGCTTCGCCCGCCGCGCGGGCATCCCCGTGGGACCGGGGCGCGGCTCCGCCGCGGGGAGCATGGTGTCCTACTGCCTGGATATCACCGACGTAGAGCCTATGAAGTACGGGCTGTACTTTGAGCGGTTTTTGAACCCGGAGCGGGTCAGTATGCCGGATATCGATATGGATTTCGGTGATACCCGCCGGGACGAGGTGGTGGATTACGTCCGCCGGAAGTATGGAGACGACCGGGTGGCCCAGATCGTCACCTTCGGGACCATGGCCGCCCGGGCCGCCATCCGGGACGTGGGGCGGGTGCTGAACATGTCCTACGCCGAGGTGGACCTGGTAGCCAAGCAGGTTCCCAGCGGGCCGGGGGCGCTGCACATCACCCTGGACGACGCCCTGCGGCTCAGCAAGGCCCTGAAGGATATGTACGACGGGGACGAAAAGGTCAAAAAACTTATCGACACCGCCAAGGCCCTGGAGGGGATGCCACGCCATGCCTCCACCCACGCCGCCGGGGTGGTCATCACCAAGGACCCGGTGTATACCTACGTGCCCCTGGCGAAGAACGACGAGACCATCGTCTGCCAGTATACCATGGTGACCCTGGAGGAGTTGGGGCTCCTTAAAATGGACTTTTTGGGCCTGCGGAACCTGACGGTGCTGGACGACGCGGTGGAGATGGTCCGGAAGGAAAAGCCGGATTTCAAGCTGTCGGACGTGCCGGAGGATGATCAGGCGGTATACGACATGCTCACCCAGGGGAAGACCAGCGGCGTGTTCCAGATGGAGTCCTCCGGAATGACGGGGGTATGCGTGGGACTGAAGCCGCAATCAGTGGAGGACCTGACGGCTATCGTGGCGCTGTACCGGCCGGGGCCTATGGAATCTATCCCCAGGTTCATCGCCTGCAAGCACGATCCAAAGCTGGTGGCCTACAAGCACCCGGCGCTGGAGCCCATCCTGTCCATCACTTACGGGTGCATCGTCTATCAGGAGCAGGTCATGCAGATCTTCCAGCAGCTGGCGGGCTACTCCCTGGGGCAGGCCGACATGGTGCGGCGGGCCATGAGCAAGAAGAAGGCCAAGGATATCGCCAGGGAGAAGGAGGCCTTCCTCCACGGGGACCAGTCGCGGCAGATCGCCGGATGCGTGGCCAACGGCATCCCGGAGGATATCGCACAGGCCATCTATGATGAAATTTACGATTTTGCCAACTACGCCTTCAACAAGGCCCACGCGGTGTGCTATGCGGTGGTGGCCTATCAGACGGCGTGGTTCAAGCTCCACTATCCCAAGGAGTATATGGCGGCCCTGCTGACGTCGGTGCTCGACTGGACGGAGAAGGTGGCCGACTATATCAACGAGTGCCGGGACATGGGCATCGTCCTGCTGCCGCCGGACGTGAACCGCTCCTACGACCGGTTCACCGTGGAGGAGGAGGGCATCCGGTTCGGGCTGGTGGCCATCAAGAATATCGGGCGCGGGTTCATCCAGGGCGTGGTGAAGGAACGGGCCGCCAACGGGAACTTTACCGGCTTCCAGGACTTCTGCCAGAGGATGTACGGCGCGGACATCAACAAGAGGGCGGTGGAGAACCTCATCCGGGCGGGGGCCTTCGACAGCTTCGGGGCCTACCGCAGCCAGCTGATCGCCGTCAGCGACAAGCTGCTGGACTCCATCGGCGGCAGCCGGAGGCAGAACGTGGAGGGACAGCTGGACTTCTTCGGGCTCTCCACGCCGTCCCGGCAGCAGTCCGCGGCGGACGTCCATCTGCCGGATATCCCGGAGTACGCCCTGGACGAGCGGATGCGGCAGGAGCGGGAGGTCACGGGACTGTACCTCTCCGGACATCCCATCAACGCCTTCAGGGATACGGCGCGGAAGGCGGGAGCGGTCCATATCGGCTCGGTGGGGGAGGACTTTGCCCAGGAGGGGGGACCCACCGTCTATCAGGACGGGCAGACGGTGTCCATCGTGGGCATCGTCACGGCCTACCGCACCCGAACCACGAGGAACGGCAGTTTGATGGCTTACGCTACTATTGAGGACGATACCGGGTCCATCGAGATGCTGTGCTTCTCCAAGACGCTGGAGCGGTTCGGACGGCTGCTCAGTCCGGACAGCGTGGTGCTGGTCCGGGGGAAGCTGTCCGTCCGGGACGAGAAGCCGCCCCAGCTGATGTGCGACGAGGTCTACGCCCTCCGGGGCGGCGGCGCAGAGGCTCCGGCTGCGGAAGCGCCTCCTAAGCCCGCTGTGGGCGTACAGGTGCTGGACGGGGAAACGCTGTGGCTCCGGGTCTCCGGGCCGGACGCGCCGGTGATGACCCATATCAACCGGGTCTTCGCCATGTTCCCCGGCGGCACGCCGGCCAGGATCTTTTTCACGTCGTCCGGCAAGCGGATGGGGACCCGGTGCCTGCTGGGCAAGGCTTTGGTGGACGAGCTCAGGGAGGTGCTGGGCCCGGAGAACGTGGTGATCAAATGAGAGAAGAGGGAGGAGACAGACGATGATAACGCGCTTTACCTATGGGACGCCGGTGGAGACCTTCGCGGTGGTCCAGGATATCCCGGTCAGCGGCCATGAGGCCCTCCGGCGGTTTTATAGGAAGAAGGGACAGCCTCAGATCTTCAGCTGCCCTCTGGGGGCGGACGATGTGATCTACGGCCTGGGGGAGACCATGCGGGGGATCAATAAGCGGGGGTACCGGTATATCAGCTTCAATTACGACGATCCCCACCACAAGGACGACATGCCCTCTATGTACGGGGCCCACAACTTCTTCGTGGTGGATGGGGAGGAGGCCTTCGGGGCGTTTTTCGACACGCCGGCCAAGGTGACGTTCGATATGGACTCCAAGGGGACCGGCGTGCTCTCCGTGATCTGCGAATCCGCCGACCTGCGGCTGTATATCGTGGAAGGGGGGAGCGCCTACGAGGTGGTCCGGGAGTTTTTGGGGGCCATCGGGCAGAGCTTCCTGCCGCCGCTGTGGGCCTTCGGGTATGGGCAGAGCCGGTGGGGGTATCGGACGGAGCGGGATATCTCCCGGGTGGCCTCCCGGCATCAGGCGCTGGGCATCCCCCTGGACTACATCTGCATGGACATCGACTACATGGACCGGTACATCGACTTCACCGTCAATAAGCGGCGCTTTCCGGACATGGCGGGGTACGCGGCCCGGATGAAGGAGCAGGGCATCCATCTGGTGCCCATTGTGGACGCGGGCATCAAGATCGAGCCGGGGAACCCGGTCTATGACGAGGGCGCAGAAAAGGGATACTTCTGCATCAACCACGAGGGGACCTGCTACAAGGCGGAGGTCTGGCCGGGGATGACCCATTTCCCGGACTTCCTGCGGGAGGAGGTCCGGCGGTGGTTCGGGGATCAATACAAGTTCTACACCGACAGAGGGCTGGAGGGCTTCTGGAACGACATGAACGAGCCCGCCATCTTCTCCTCGGAGTACCGGGCCAAGGGTACGGAGCCCGATGTGGAGCACGGCGATCCGGATCAGCCGGAGCGGCATATTGCGGACTTCAAGGATTTCTTCCACCGGCTGGACGACGGCAGGGAGAAGAGCAACTACGAGGTCCACAACCTCTTCGGGGCCATGATGACCCGGGCCTCCGGCGAGGGGCTGAACAGGCTGCTGGATCAGCGGTATCTGCTGTTCTCACGGGCGTCCTACATCGGCGCCCACCGGTACGGCGGCATCTGGACGGGGGACAACGCCTCCACCTGGGAGATGCTGCGGCAGAACGTGTACCACATGCCCAGCCTCCATATGTGCGGCTTTTTGTTCAGCGGCGCGGATACCGGGGGATTTGGAGGAAACTGCACCAGGGAGCTGCTGCTGCGGTGGCTGGCGGTGTCCGTCTTTACACCGCTGATGCGCAACCATACCGCCCTCTTTACCAGGAATCAGGAGTGCTACCGGTTCCGGAACCCGGAGGACTTTAAGGGGATCGTCACCCTGCGCTACCGGCTGCTGCCCTATCTGTACTCCGAGTTTATGAAGGTCGCGCTGGAGCGGGATATGATGATCCGGCCCCTGGCCTTCGACTACCCGGAGGATGAGAAGGCACGGTCCATCGAGGACCAGCTGCTGGTAGGGGAGAGCGTCATGATCGCGCCGGTCCTGGAGAAGGGCGTCAAGGGGCGCATCGTCTACCTGCCGGAGCGGATGACAGAGGTCCGATACGCCGGAGGGGAGTTCACCTGCATGGAAGTGGGCGCGGGGGAGCGGACGGTCATGGTGCCCCTGGATCAGGTGGTGTTCTACATCCGCCAGGGGAAGCTGGTTCCGGTGGGGAAGGCCGCCGCCAATACGGCGGAGCTGGACCTCATGGACGTGGAGCTGCTGGGGACGGGGACGTGCTACCGGCAGTATGTGGACGACGGGTATACCAAGGACTGCACCTTGGACCGGTGCGTGGTGCGGACAAAGGAGACGCGGCCCCAATGAGGGCATAGAGGCGGAAATGGCGATCATGAGATCTGAGAGCGGAAGCGCCGGTGATTATCTGGCGTGTGAGAAGTGGCCGGTATACGCCCTGATGATGCTGGCGGGAGGATATTTCGGCGCGTTTACCTACGCGATCCGGGGCGGCGTGTTCTGCAACGCGCAGAGCGGGAACGTCGTGCTGCTGTCTATGGCGCTGAGCAGGGGAGAGTGGGGCCGCGCGGGCTACCTTCTGATCCCTATCACGGCCTACTGCCTGGGCGCCTTCGTGTCCGAGGCCGCCGCGCGCGGGATGGGGAAGCGCCGCCTGATCCGGTGGGAGACGGCGCTGGTGCTGTTCGAGATGCTGGCGGTGCTGTTCCTGGGCGCTTTGCCGGAGACCGCGCCGGTCCAGATCACTCAGGTTTTGGTCAACTTCATGTGCTCCATGCAGTACAACACCTTCCGGCAGGCCCAGGGCATCCCGATGGCGACCACCTTCTGCACGAACCATATCCGGCAGGTGGGGATATCCCTGTACGGGCTGGCGTCCGGCAGGGGAGGGGACGCCGCCTGCGCCCGGAGGCTGGGGGCCCACCTGGGGATGCTGGGCGCGTTCGCGGCTGGCGGCGTGATGGCCGCCTTCCTGTGCGGCCGGTTTATGGGACGGGCTGTCTGGTTCGCGGAGATCCCGCTGGGGATCGTTCTGGCGTATCTGCTGCACGCGGACCTGGGCAGGGAGAGGGAGCGGCTGGAGCAGCTGCCCCATGGATATAAAAAATAGTGACCGGAGATACAAATAGAGGGACTGCAGATCGCAGTCCCTCTATTTTGCTAGTCAGTGTTTTTTACTTGGCGGGGATCACCAGTATCTGGCCGACCCAGATCTGGTCGGGGTTCTTGATGGTGTCCTTGTTGGCCTCGTAAATGGTGGTCCACTCAGCGCCGGTGCCGTAGAACTTCTGGGCGATGTTCCACAGGCAGTCGCCCTTGACGACCTCGTAGGTGTTGGCGGAACCGGCGGGCTTCTCTTCGGGAGCAGGCTGGGCAGGAGCGGGCTCCTCGGGCTTCACCTCGGGGGCGGGCTCGGCAGGAGCGGGTTCCTCAGGCTTCTCCTCGGGGGCGGGCTCTTCGGGCTGCTCGACAGCGGGTGCGGCCACGATCTTGATGCGGCCGGCGGGCTCGCCGTACTGCCCGGCGGTGACATTGCCGCCCAGCTCGTCCACGATGTAGTTGATGAGGACGGCGTTGTCGATCATCACGCTGTCCTTGAGCAGCTTGTCGGTCTTGAACATCACAAAGCCGTCGCCGCCGCTCTTGAGCATGTAGTTGTGGGAAGCCAGGGTGTAGGTCTTGTTCACATCCAGAGGCTCCTCGCCGACCATGACATCGGTGACGCGGTAGTCGCCGGTCACGCCGGTAAACTCGTTCTCGTCATTGGTGGTGACGGAGGAGGGCGTTCCGGCATTGATGGTATAGGTCAGGCCGGAAACCTGGAGGAAGCCGCCGTTCTCATCGGGGTACTTGCTGGCGCTGAACTCCAGAGCGTCCAGGATCTTCTGGCCGGTGGTCTCCACCAGGCAGGCCTCGTTGCCGAAGGGATGGACGTTGATGATGTCCTCATAGGTGATATCGCCCGCGGCGATGTCAGCGCGGACGCCGCCGCCGTTGACAAAGGCCACGTCGGCACCCAGCATCACGCGGTAGGCGTCGGCGCACAGGTCACCCAGGTTGGTCTCGCCGCTGCGGACCAGGCGGTTGCCCTCGGCGTCCTTGGTGGTCAGCTCGACCTCGGACTTGGCGACGACCTTCTTCAGCTCGGCCTCGAAAGCGTCGTTCTTCTCCTTCACGAAAGCGGCCACGGCCTCGTCCTGCTTGTCATAGCCGGTGACCAGCTCGTTGGTGATCTCGCCGGTCTTGGTGTCGATGACCAGCTTTCCGATGGCGGCCAGCTTGGTGCCGGTCTGGGCCCACACCACGTTCTCGCCGTCCTTGTTGGGCACGGTCTTCTCGATCTGCTCATGGGAGTGGCCATCGATGAAGGCGTCGATGCCGGCGGTATTGGCGATGACGGTCTGGGCTTTCCAGACCTCGGTGGAACCGGCGTCGCCCAGGTGGCCCAGGGCGACCACGTAGTCCGCGCCCTCAGCCTTTGCGGCGTCAACGGCCTTCTGGACGGCGGCGTAGAGGTCCTTGCCGTCGTTGCCCTGCTGGAAGCTGTAGATGTACTCGCCCTTGTCGTTCTGGAAGTAGGTCGGGGTGGACTTGACAAAGGTCTCGGGGGTGTCGATGCCCACGTAGGCGACCTTCACATCGCCGTAGGTCAGCATCTTGTAGGGCTCGAAGACGGCCTTGCCGTCCAGGTCGGTGAAGTTGGAGCAGATGTAGGAATACTCCGCCTTCTCGGTGGCCAGGGACAGGAAGTTGTCCATGCCATAGTCGAACTCATGGTTGCCGGGGATCGCCAGATCGTAGCCCGTCTTGTTCATGATCTCCACGATGGCGGAGCCCTTGGTCAGGGTGCCGATGGGGCCGCCCTGGATGGCATCTCCAGCGTCAACCAGGGTGACGCTGGAGGCGCCGTACGCCGCCTCCATCTCCGCCTTGTAAGCGGCGACACCGGCGTAGCCGATGCCGGTGATGGCGTCGTCCTTCGTGACTTGGTCGATACCGCAGTGGACGTCGTTGGTGTGCAGGATCACGATCTTTCCGGAGTTGTCCTCCGCCGGAGCGGGGTTCTCCGCTGCCGCCGCGGGGATCATCAGCCCGAGGGCCATGACCATCGCAAGCAGCAGTGCCAGGAATCTGTTCTTTTCTTTCATTTGCTCACCTTTCCTTCCTTTTTTTGGCTGGAGCTGGCTGGCGCACCAGGTCTGCCAGCCAGTCTACTTCTACATTATACAAAAAATTTTCCGTTTTTCAAACCTTTATTTTGAAATTTGCACAGAAATTTCAAACGGCGGCGGAAGGCAGGGGGGAGGCTGTGAAGGATAAGGGGCGGTTTTTGGCGCTTGGAGGGCTTATATGGTGTATGAAACGCGGAATTGGCAGATTTTTGGACACTGGGCGGCGAAACGCGAATTTTGGAAAAATTGGGAGGCTTGGGGTTAGTCTGGGCGGTGGTCCGGCGGGTGCTTGGGGTTGGCCGGTGGTTTGGCGCGCTGGTGACAGCGTTGTTGGAGCTTGTGAATTTGTAATGGGTATGGTATAATCTGAAAAAACATAGAATGTAGAAAGGAGGAAGCCTTGCAGGTATGGTTATGCCCGCGCCGGTAGACGCTCCAGGCCCGGAGGGAAGGGGTGGAAATTGGTATAGGTACAATTGAACAAAATAACCAAGGTTTTGTTGCGAAACATCTTTGATACATCAGGCCGGAAGCTGTTCCTCTGAAGAAGGGGGGACTCAGCTTCCGGCCTGAATGGTTTTGCAACAACAATCGCTGTTTTGTTCAATTGTATTACATGCCCAGCTGCTGTAGCTGACCAGGTCAAGGCGTTTTGTAATACATCCGCAAAGGGGTCCCCCTGCTGTGGGAGGTCCTCATATCCTAGGTGACGGAAAATTCACGGCCTCACTGACTTTGTCAGTCCATCCCAGTATAGCATTAACGCTGGTCTGGATATCTTCCTGCTTTTCTTTCAGATCGGCTATGTCTACCCTCATCTCTTCCTGCCCTTTTTTCAGCTCTACTATGTCGGCTTTAATGGGAGCAATTTCTTCTCGGATGATTATTCTTATTGCTTGTAACTCTTGTTCAGTCATACAGACCACCTCCTGTTTCCAGTATATCACAGTTTGTCAAGGGGCGTTGGTTACCACTTTCCAGTCTTCGTCCACTTTTCACTGGAGGTCACCTTGGGGGGCTTGGTACGGCAGGGTTCCTCTGTCTCAGAAAAACTATTCCTCAAATATGTTTTTGCGGCTTGTAGGGTCTCTCGCTTTATATTTAAATCTTTTGCAATGTCTACTTCGTTTTCGTTAAATTTGGTTGGATTACTTGCAAGATATTCCATTGTTTGAATAATTTATAAGAATGTTCCTTGAGCAGTAATGTCATCAATATTTACTAAATATCCTTTTGGGGTTTTTATAATGCAAGTCTCTTCTCTATTTAGCCTACGAATTGCTTGTGAAATCCAAGTCGGGCATTTATTTAGTTTTTGAGCCATACGTTTTTGAGATAATGCGCAAATACCATTTTTATTGCTGTAAGAGATTAATAGATCAACTAATTCTTGGTGACTTTTAATGCTTTCATCAAATAATGTCACAGGTGAAATTCACATGCACCTAATTGTTATATTTTTTCTGGCCCTCCTCTGGTACCTAGTAACCAGTCAACGGATACCCCATAAAAATCTGCTAAAATTCCCAATTTCTCTAAATCTGGCTCCAACCTGCCATTTTCATACTTGGTAAGAGTTGATTGTTTGATTCCTGTTTCTTTCTCAACCTCTTTTTGAGTGAATCCAGTGTCGTTACGAGCTTTTTTAATTTTGGAGGGAAACGATTCTCGGTACATATTACTCCTCCTCCTTTATATTTTATTATCTATTATTGCACAAATCAAAGAATTCAAATTTGGCATATTTATGTATTCAAAAATGGCATACAATATTCTGTAATTGAGTATCTGGTGGTTTACCATTCTAGAATGTGGTGGTAAAACTGTCAAGATATATAGCTGGTTTAGGACAGATCAAAAAGCCGAAACAGAGAAGGGGGCCTGAAATGCGAATCATGGAGATTTTCGGCTATAGGCGTAACACCTTCGCGGCAGTCCGAGCGTGTGGAGGCTTTCCAGCAGTGAAAAAACGAGGAAAGGAGGAGCAAGGCAATGAGTGAAGTAGCAAGATTGGTAGGCATGGAGCAGCGGAGTTATGAGAAGGACGGGAAGCAGCGCGAATACTGCGGCTTGCATTTGATGTACATGGAGAACAGTGTGGAAGGTGTGAGAGGCAGTAAGGTAGAAGTGCTGTCCTGTCCTCAAAGGGTGGACCCGAGGCATCTGGAGGTAGGCGCACTGTATGAGCTGGGGTATAGCTTCTTTCAGACCCGTCAGGGGAAGATGGCGCGTTTGAGCGACCTTCAGGTGGTGGAAGAGTAACGGCTTGTCTGTGATCAAGGGATCACTTCAAGTAAAAAGTCTGCAAAGGAAAAGTCAATAGGAAAATGAAATAAGTTTGAGGAGATGGAGGGAGGAGAAAAAAGGGCAGCACAAAAAGGCCGCCGTATAAACGCCGGTCAAATGGAAACAAGGCGAGGATGGTC
>OFHO01001132.1_pt1 | contig 20722 bp, 21 predicted proteins | sample 1521531 | NCBI WGS metagenome assembly OFHO01 (sample SAMEA3504124, study PRJEB24116) | mouse gut metagenome | biome: mouse gut; feature: mouse-associated habitat; material: faeces | place: Denmark | collected 2011
TGCTGCGCCTGCGACGGGCCGCCGCAGGGCTTCACCGGGCCAGGGATCCCGCCCTGGGGGAGAAGCGGGAGCAGCTCCTGGCGGTGATCGGGGCGCTGGAGCGCAGAAAAGAGGAGTGGGAGCATGACAAGCGTACATGACATTGAGAGCGCCCTCTGGCAGCTGGCCCCCCGGGAGCTGGCTCAGAGCTGGGACAACGTGGGACTGCTGGTGGGCCGACCGGACCGGGAGGTGCGGCGGGCGCTGGTGGCCCTGGATATCACCGAGGCCGTAGTGACGGAAGCGGAGGAGCTGGGCGCGGAGCTGATCGTATCCCACCATCCGGTGATGAACTGCCACTGGCACATGGTCCAGACCCTCCGCAGCGACGATCTCCAGGGCCGGCTGCTGCGGCGTCTGGTGGCCCGGGATCTCTCCGCCATCTGTATGCACACCAATCTGGACGCTGCCCAAGGGGGCGTCAACGACGCGCTGGCTGCGGCGCTGGACCTCCGGCAGGTGGAGCTGCTGGAGGAAGAGGAGGGGATCGTCCGCGTGGGGCTGCTCCCCGCCCCCGAGCCCCTGCCGGCGTTTCTGGCCAGGGTCCGCGCCGCCCTCTCGCCCAACGGCATCCGGTACGTGGACGGCGGGCGGGAGATCTGCCGGGTGGCGGTAGGCGGCGGAGCCTGCGGCGGCTCCTTCCGCCGGGCGGCGGAGCGGGGCTGCGACGCCTTTGTCACAGCGGACGTGAAGTATGACCAGTTCCTGGACAGCCGGGCCATGGGCCTGAGCCTCATTGACGCGGGCCACTTTCCCACGGAGAATGTGATCTGCCCGGTAGTGACGGCGTATCTCAGAGAGCGTTTTCCGGACCTGGAGGTGGTGAAGTCCGCCGTCCACCGGGAGGCGGTTCAATATGATATCATGTAAAATTGATCTTTTTGGTCCTTTTTCTTTCAGCGTTTTGGGAGAAAAGAGAACCAATGTAAACGACGGGAAGGAGACGAAACAGTATGTCCGGACATTCCAAATGGCATAATATCCAGAAGACCAAGGGCGCGGCTGACGCCAAGCGGTCCCAGGCGTTCACCAAGATCGCCCGGGAGATGATCGTGGCGGTGAAGGAGGGCGGCAGCGGCGATCCCAACAACAACTCCCGCCTGGCCACCGTCATCGCCAAGGCCAAGGCGGCCAACATGCCCAACGACAACATCAAGCGCACCATTGACAAGGCCCTGGGCGCTGGCAGCACCGACAGCTTTGAGAAGGTGGTCTACGAGGGCTACGGCCCCAGCGGCGTTGCCGTCATCGTGGAGGCCCTCACCGACAACCGCAACCGCACCGCGCCGGAGGTCCGCCACCTCTTTGACAAGTACGGCGGAAACATGGGCGCCAGCGGCTGTGTGAGCTGGAGCTTTGACCGCAAGGGGGTCATCGTCATCGACAACGAGGACGGGGATCTGGAGGAGGAGAAGGTGATGGAGGACGCTCTGGACTGCGGCGCGTCCGACTTCACGGCTGACGGCGATATCTTTGAGATCAACACCGAGCCCGACGACTTCAACGCCGTCACCGCCGCCCTGGAGGCCAAGGGCTACGTCTTCGCCTCGGCTGCCATCGAGATGGTGCCGCAGAACTACATCAAGCTCACCGACGAGGACGAGATCAAAAACATGACCAAGATGATCGACCTGCTGGAGGACAACGACGACGTGCAAAACGTCTGGCACAACTGGGAGCAGGAGTAATTGGTAACCCTTCGCCCCCACCAGGGATAGAAAAGAGAGCTGCGGACGATTGCGTCCGCAGCTCTCTTTCTTCCTATGCGCGGTCCAGATACCGTCTGGTGTAGGGGCACACGGCAAAGCACATCCCGCACAGGTCCGCCCGGATGCCGGTGGCCCGCTCCATCCAGTCCTCCTGGGTCTGCTTGCAGATCTCCCGCTGGAACAGTTCCTCCCGGGCCATTCCGGCCTGCCAGAGCTTCCCGGTCAGCGCCTTGGCGGGGCACCTGTCCACGCAGATACGGCACTCGCCGCAGCGGCTCTCCGCCACCGGCTCGCTCACCGGCAGGGGGGCGTTGGTCACCAGACTGGACAGGCGGATGGCCCCGCCGTACTCTGGCGTGACCAGCAGACAGCTCCTGCCGATCCACCCCAACCCCGCCCGGGTGGCCACGGTTTTGTGGGGGAGGGGGGTGCGCCAGCTCTCGTCCTGACGGACGGTTTTGGTGGTGTTGGCCCGGGCCTCATAGCCCCGCTCCCGCAGAAACGCCGCCCCGGCCTCCACAATGTTGTCCAGCTGCCCGTTCAGATCGTGGTAGAGCTGGTAGTACTCCGCCGTGGGCGCGGTCTGTAAATCCCTGACCACGTGCCGGGGCAGGGGAATGGCCACGGACACCCCCACCGTGCAGCTGTCCTTCACAATGCCGGTCAGATCCCCGGCGGCTACCAGCTTCGCGCCCTTTTCCCCGAGGAGGGCAAACAGCTCCTCCCGCAGCGTCTCATCTTTTTCCATAAACAGCCTCCTCACAGCTTGATCCAGTACTGCTCCAGGTTGACGTCCTCCTCCGGCTCGTGGACCGTCCTGTCGTAGACCCCGCCCCAGGAGAGGATGATTTTCCGGCTGGCCGGGTTGGTATCCAGACAGGCCACCATGATTTTGTCCAGGCCGATGTCCCGGCAGACCGGCAGGACCGCCCCCAGCATCCAGGTTCCACATCCCTTCCGCCGCTCCGACGGCCGGACGGCGTAGCCGATGTGCCCGGCGTATTTCTCCAGGTACTCGTTGAGAATGTGGCGCACCTGAATCATGCCCGCCAGCGTATCCCCCCGCATACACAGCAGCTGGGTGCTCAGCACCCGGCCCTCCGGCAGGGTCTCCAACCGGGATCTGGCCTGGGTATCCAGCAGCCACTCCATGGGGTCCTCTATCCGGATCAAAGGACCGCAGCCGTCCATGGAGCTGCCCGCGTCCAGGAGCTCCCGGCGAAAGTCTGCGATCTGGGACAGGTGCTCCATCCCCGGGCGCACAAGGCGCAGCGTATCCATCTGTTTTCCACCTCCAAGAGAGGGGAGGGAGGGACCTCTCCGGTCCCTCCCTCCGTGTTTTGGGTGAGCAAGACTGTAAGCCGGGTTCTGTATCTGGCAGTCATCTATCTAGGCGGCCTGTTACCAGACCGCTCCAGCCACCTCCTGAGAACGGCCGGGCCGGCCTCGTGTTCTCCCGCAGTGTTGCTCCGGATAGAGTTTACAGCATCGGACAGTCTCCAGCCGATGGGTGAGCTCTTACCTCGCCTTTCCATCCTTGCCAGGCGTTGGATGCCTCGGCATCCAACGCCGGCGGTTTATTTCTGTTGCACTTTTCCTGAAGTCGCCTTCGGCGGGCGTTACCCGTTATCCTTGCCCTGTGGAGCCCGGACTTTCCTCATGGCGGGCCTTTCGGCCTCGCCACGCGACTGCCTGTCTTACTCATCCCTTATTTTACAGGACAAGGGGAGATTTGTCAATGCGGATAGAAAAACTTCTTGTTCCGACCCCGCCGCCTTTCCCTGACGATAAATCTGTTGTTTTCTTCCCCAGGGGGTGGTATAATGTCCCAGTACAAAAGGAGGGATGGCCATGGCGGCGGAGGTTCAACGGATCTCCTGCGGCAGCGCAAACGCCTATCTGGTCCGAAGCGGCAAGAGAAGCATTCTCATCGACACCGGGACCGCGCCCTACAGGGAGCGGGTCCTGGAGGCCTGCCGAAACAGCGGCGTAACGCTGATTCTGCTCACCCACGGCCACGTGGACCACTGTCAGAACGCGGCCTTCCTGGCCAAGGCGCTGGGCTGCCCGGTGGGAATCGGCAGGGAGGACGCGCCCCTGCTGGCGGAGGGCACAGTGCGGCCAGTGACCGGCAGGGGGCTCTGGGGCCGCCTCTACGCGGGCATCTCCAACCGGGTCATCTGTCAAAACAGCATCCCGCCCCACCGGCCGGAGGTTCTGCTGGAGGCGGGGATGGGCCTGACCTCCTACGGCGTGGACGGAGAGATCGTGGCCCTGCCTGGCCACACCGCCGGGTCCGTGGGCGTATTGCTGTCCACGGGGGCGCTGTTCGCGGGGGACGCCATGCAGACCGTATTGGGCCCCGCCTCCGCCTGGTGCTATGAAGACCGGGAGGCGGCGGAGCGGAGCGCGGCCGCCATCCGGCGGATGCGCCCGGCCCTGGTCTGCTGCGGTCACGGAAAACCTACAACTTCACTGGGGAGGGAACCCACATGACATTACAGGACTATCTGCACTCCCTTCAGGGGAAACGTGTGGCGGTCATCGGCATCGGCGTGAGCAACCAGCCGCTGCTGCGCCTGCTGCTGGAGGCGGGGGTGAGCGTCACAGCCTGCGACAAAAAGGACCGGGCCGCTCTGGGCCCCATGGCCGATGAGCTGGAGGCGGCGGGGTGCGCCCTCCGGCTGGGGGAGGACTACCTGGAGGGGCTGGATCAGGACGTGATCTTCCGCACCCCCGGCCTGCACCCACGGTATCTGGAGGCGGCCCGAGCCCGGGGCAGCGTCGTCACCTCGGAGATGGAGGTATTTTTCGAGGTATGTCCCTGTCCCATCCTGGCCGTCACCGGCAGCGACGGGAAGACCACCACCACCACCATCATCGCCCGGCTCCTCCAGGCCGCCGGACACAGGGTCCACCTGGGGGGCAACATCGGTCACCCCCTCCTCAGCGAGGCGGATGATATCCGGCCGGAGGACTGGGCGGTGGTGGAGCTGAGCTCCTTCCAGCTTCTGACCATGCGCAGGAGCCCCCGGATCGCCGTGCTGACCAATCTGGCCCCCAACCACCTGGATGTCCACACGGATATGGCGGAGTACGTCAACGCCAAGGCCGCCCTGCTGGACTACCAGGGGTCCGACGGTACAGCTGTGTGCAACTGGGACAACGATATCACCAAAGAACTCTCTGGCAGAACCGCTGGAAAGGTTTTTTACTTCACACGAAATCTGGACCCAATTCCCGCCGCCGGCTGTTTTTTGCGGGGGGAGGCCATCTGGTATCGGGACGAAAACGGGGAGCGGGAGGTCCTGCCGCTGGCGGATATTCTTCTGCCTGGGATTCACAACGTGGAGAACTACATGGCCGCCATCTGCGCAGTCCAGGGTCTCGTGCCGGACGGCGTGATCCGGGACTTTGCCCGCACCTTCGGCGGGGTGGAGCACCGCATTGAGCTGGTCCGGGAGCGGCGGGGGGTCCGCTGGTACAACGACTCCATCGCCTCCAGCCCCAGCCGCACCATGGCGGGCCTGCGCTCCTTCCAGTCAAAGGTGATTCTCATCGCCGGAGGGAAGGACAAGGGGATCAGCTACGCGCCCCTGGGGCCGGTCATCAATGAGCATGTCAAGCTGCTGATCCTCTGCGGCGCTACCGCCGGGGCCATCCGGACGGCGGTGGTGGAGGCGGAGAACTACGGGGGCTTGGAGATCCACGAGGCGGGCGACTACCCGGCCGCCGTGGCCCTGACGGCGGAGCGGGCAGGGGAGGGGGACGTGGTGATCCTCTCGCCGGCCAGCACCTCCTTTGACCGCTTCAAGAACTTTGAGGAGCGGGGGCGTGTATTTAAGGAGCTGGTGCGGGCTCTGCCGGAATAAGGAAAAGCCGTTGCCTCATAGACTGCTCTGAGGTGATGTCCATGCGCCGCAGATACCGGCTCCCCATGCCGCCCGGGCAGAAGGTGAAGCTGATCTGTTTTTTCCTCTCCGTTGCACTGCTGTCCCTGACCATTGTAGGCACCAACCATCTGCGCTCCCTGCTGGGCAATCTGGCGGTGACCCGGGTATCCAACATGGTGGGGCGGGTGGTGACGGAGGCGGTCAGCGACGCTGTGAACAGCGGGGAGATCCAGTATAACAGCCTGATTTCCCTGGAAAAGGACGCAGATGGCGGTATTGCCGCCCTGCAAAGCAATATGGCGGAGTTCAACCGCCTACAGTCCACCATCACCAAGGATATTCTGGACCGGCTGGGTCAGGTCTCAGAGATGGATCTGACCATTCCGCTGGGGACTCTCACCGGCTCCGCCCTCCTGGTGGGCCGGGGCCCCAACTTCAGCGTCCGGATGCAGTCCCTGGGCAGCTGCTCCGCCCACTTTGAAAATCAGTTTGATCAGGCGGGCATCAACCAGACCACCCACCGGATTCTGCTGTGCGTGGACGTATCCATGTCCATTCTGCTGCCCGGCTTTCGCACCAGCACCCAGGTAAGCAACGCCTTCTCCGTGGCGGAGACGGTGATCGTGGGCGACGTACCCGGGTCCTACACCTACTTTGATTCCGGCAACCCCATTGAGCAGGATGCCTTTGACTACTCCATCAACAACGGCTGACCGGCGCGAAGCGCCGAAAAGAGGAGAATTTTCCGTGAAAAAAGCGGTCATAGGGAGCGGCCTGATGATTTCCGGCATGATCGGCGTGTCCTCCCAGCGGATTATCGACACCATTTTAGTGGCCAACCACTGGCAAATCAAGGAGAGCGGACCAGATCTGCTGCTGGCGCTGAGCGCGGCGGCGGTGATCGGCGGCATTCTACTCTGTCTGTTCGCCCTGAGGGAACGCTGACAGACAATAGAGCATTCCGCCAATTTTCAAACAAGGCACAGACAAGGAGATCATCCATGGACTACAAAAGCGAAATGAAATCCCTGCGGGACGCCCTTAACGAGGCGGGCTACCGCTACTACGTGCTGGACGATCCGGCCATGCAGGACTGCGAGTACGACCGGCTCCTCCGCCGCCTGGAGGAGCTGGAGGCGGAGCACCCGGAGGAGATCACGCCGGACTCGCCCACCCAGCGGGTGGGCGGCGCGGCCCTGGAGAGCTTCCAGCAGGTGGAGCATCCTGTACCCCTGGAGAGCCTCCAGGACGTGTTCGCCCCGGCGGAGGTGGAGGAGTTCGTGGAGCGGATGGAGGAGGCCCTGTCCTCAGTCTCCTACAGCGTGGAGCCAAAAGTGGACGGCCTGAGCGTGGCCCTGGAGTATCGGGACGGTGTGTTCGTCCAGGGCGCCACCCGGGGGGACGGCCGGGTGGGGGAGGATGTGACGGAGAACCTGCGCACCATCAAGTCCATCCCCATGACCCTGCCGGAGAAGCTGCCCCGGCTCATCGTCCGGGGCGAGGTGTTCATGCCCAAAAACGTGTTCCACAAGCTCAACCGCCAGCGGGAGGAGGCGGGCCAGCCCCTTTTTGCCAACCCCCGCAACGCCGCCGCCGGATCCCTGCGGCAGTTGGATCCGAAGATCTGCGCCAAGCGGCTGTTGGATATCCGGGTCTTCAACCTCCAGCTGTGCGAGGGCAGGGACTTCGCCCGCCACAGCGAGAGCATCGACTACCTCTCTGGCCAGGGCTTCCAGACCATCCCCCGAAAGGTCCTCTCCAACGCCGGAGAGATCAACGCCGAGATCGCCCAATTAGGGGAGAGCAGGGAGGAGCTGCCCTTTGATATGGACGGCGCGGTTGTGAAGGTAGATTCCTTGTCAGACCGTGCAGTTGTAGGCAGCACAGCCAAATGTCCCCGGTGGGCTATCGCCTACAAGTACCCGCCGGAGCAGAAGCCCAGCCGGGTGCTGGACATCGTGGTCCAGGTGGGCCGCACGGGGGTGCTGACCCCCAAGGTGGTGGTGGAGCCGGTGCGTCTGGCGGGAACCACGGTCACCAACGCTACCCTCCACAACCAGGATTTTATTGACGAGAAGGACATCCGCATCGGTGACACAGTAGTGCTCCAGAAGGCGGGGGAGATCATCCCGGAGGTGGTGGAGGTGCTCTGCGGCCTCCGGCCGGAGGGGACGGAGCCCTACCATCTGCCGGAGATCTGCCCGGTGTGCGGGGCCCCGGTGGCCCGTGACGAGGACGGCGTCGCCATCCGGTGTACCGGCGCGGAGTGTCCGGCCCAGCTCCACCGGAACCTCACCCACTTTGCCAGCCGGGACGCTATGGACATCGACGGCATGGGGCCGGCGGTGATGAGCCAGCTCATTGGACAGGGGCTGGTGAAGACGCCGGCGGACCTCTACTTCCTCACCCAGGAGCAGCTGGCCGGCTTGGAGCGGATGGGGAAGAAGTCCGCCCAGAACGCGGTGGAGGCCATTGACAAGAGCCGGGGCAGGGGATTGGAGCGGCTGCTCTACGCCCTGGGCATCCGGCAGGTGGGGCAGAAAGCGGGGAAGATGCTGGCTGCCCACTTTGGCAGCTTTGACGCCCTGGCGGCGGCCAGCGAGGAGGAGCTCACCGCCATTGACGACGTGGGGGGCATCACCGCCGCCTACATCCGCGCATGGCTGGAAAGTCCCCAGTCCCAGCACCTCATCTCCCGTCTGAAGGAGGCGGGGGTGTCCATGGAGGCTGTGGAGCAGAGCGCGGGGGATCAGTTCAAGGGCATGACCTTCGTTCTCACCGGGGCCCTGGAACGGTTCACCCGGGACGAGGCCGCGGCCCTCATCGAGGCCCGGGGCGGCAAGGCCAGCGGCTCGGTCAGCAAAAAAACCACCTACGTGGTGGCCGGGGAGAACGCGGGGAGCAAGCTGCGCAAGGCAAACGAGCTGGGCATCCCCGTGCTGACGGAGGCGGCGTTCGCCGAGCTGCTGGAGAAGTGAATAGAATAGAAGCAGGGACGGCCTCGGCCGTCCCTGTTCTTTTCAACTGGTCAAATGGCGTTAAAGGTGTAGCGGTGCTTCCGCCCGCCCTCCAGCAGCGCCTCGATGACGCTGCTGTCGTCCTTTCTGGTGGACAGAAATTCCACGCTCCGCTCCCCCATATACTGCTCCTGCACGTAGCGGGCAGGGTCCTCCAGGCGCAGCTCCAGGATCTCCCTGGTATTGGGCCGCTGGTCGCCGGCGCAGGGGACGAACTCCTCACGGATGACCTCGTAGGACTTCATGGGACCATCTCCTTTCTTTGGATCAAATATCTGGACAAATCTTCTCTATTTTGTCCATCCGGCCCGGGTTTTATACGATTTTCTTTGGTTTTTCTCTGTTGCGCCGGTTGTAACACAACTGTAACTGTACTTTTTCCAGAAATCTGCTATACTGAATGCAGTCTTAAAGAGAAGGGTGAGAAAATGCGCATCTGATCTGATTTTCGTGTCACAGGAGTTCTTCCGGAGGCGTCCCGAGAGGTGACGTCCGGTTCCTGTCGCCGAAAGTCAGAGGATGCGTCGCGCCATGGAGCCGGAGCGTCTCGCTTCGTGCGCCCTTCTGCGTCCTCCGCTGCTTTCGGCCTGTCCGGAAGCAGTTTTTTTATGAAAGGGAGGATGCCCTTATGCTACAGGTAAAGCATCTGACATTGACCCACCGGAGGGACCTTCGGGTCCTGGTGGACGACTTTTCCTTTGTCCTCAACCCGGGGGACAAGGCGGTCATCATTGGGGAGGAGGGCAACGGCAAGTCCACCCTTCTCCAGTGGATCGCAGACCCCCAGCGGGTGGAGGGGTACTGCCAGTGGACCGGGTCCCTGGCCGGAGCGCCGGGGACCATGGGCTATCTGGCCCAGGACCTGACGGCGGAGGAGCTGGCTGGGAGCGTATACGACTTCTGCGCCGCCTGTCCCGCCTTCTTCGATCTGACCCCCAAGGAGCTGGGGGAGATTGCCCGGCAGCTTCGCTTTCCGGCGGAGGAATTCTATGGGGACAGGCCGGTGTCCACGCTCTCCGGCGGGGAGCGGATCAAGCTCCAGCTGGGGCGGCTGCTGTTCCGGCAGCCCCAGGCGCTGCTGCTGGACGAACCCTCCAGTGACGTGGACCTGGAGACCCTGACGTGGCTGGAGGGGTTCATCAGCAGCTTTTCGGGGATCGTCCTTTTTATCTCCCACGATGAGGCCCTCATCGAGGCCGCCGCCAACGTGGTGCTCCACATCGAGCACCCCCGGGAGGGGAAGCCGCCCCGCTGCACCATCCGCCGTTTGGACTACCGGACCTATACCGGCCTCCGGGAGGACGCCATTGCCGATCAGACCCGACAGGCCCGGAAGGAGCGGGAGGAGTATGAGAAGAAGATGTCCAAGTACCGGCGCATTCAGCAGAGCGTGGAGCACGCCCAGGCCGTGATCTCCCGGCAGGACCCGGCCACGGCCCGGCTGCTGAAAAAGAAGATGCACGCGGTCCAGTCCATGGGCCGCCGTTTTGACCGGGAGGCGGAGCGCATGACCCAGCTCCCGGAGGTGGAGCAGGCCATCTTTGTCCGGTTCCCAGAGGAGGTCCGGGTGCCGGCGGGCAAGTGCGTGCTGGATCTGCGCCTGGACCGCCTGGAGGCGGGGGAGCGGCTGCTGGCGAAAAACGTCCGTCTGTACGTCCGGGGCGGGGAGAAGGTGGGCATTCTGGGGGCCAACGGCGCGGGCAAGACCACCCTGCTGCGGCACATCCAGCGGGAGCTGCTCTGCCGCCGGGATCTGCAGGCCGCCTACATGTCTCAGGACTACGCCGAGACCCTGCCCCTGGACCAGACGCCCATCGACTTTCTGGCGCCGGAGGGGGATGCGGCCTCCCAGACCAGGGCCAGGACCTATCTGGGCAGCCTGCGCTACGCCCGGCAGGAGATGGTCCACCCCATCCGGGAGCTCTCCGGCGGACAGAAGGCCAAGCTGCTGCTGGCCAAGATGAGTCTGGACGGGGTGAATGTGCTCATCCTGGACGAGCCCACCCGGAATTTCTCCCCCATCTCCGGCCCCAAGGTCCGCCAGGGCTTTGCGGAGTACGGCGGGACCATTATCAGCGTATCCCATGACCGGAAGTTCCTCTCCCAGGTCTGCACCGCCCTCTACCGCCTGACAGCGGACGGCCTGTCGCCAGTGGAACAGGAGGCGCTGTGGGAGTAATCATCCTTTTTCGTGAAAAGAATGGATCAAAAAAAGATTAAACCGGCGGCCTTCAGAAGTCACTAAAATTCTTCCCCGTTTGAAACCTGTAAATTTCCAGAAAAGCTGAAAAAAGTCTTGACATTGACGCTCCGTCATGGTCTATGCTCAGAGAAGAGGAGGTGATTGCAGCATGTACACCGTCAAAGAGATCTCCCGCATGACCGGCCTCACCGGACGCACCCTGCGCTACTACGACGCCATCGGCCTGCTGCGCCCGGCCCGGGACCGGGACAACGGCTACCGGCTCTACGGCCCCGGGGAGGTGGACCGTCTCCAGGAGATTCTGCTCTACCGGGAGATGGGGGTGCCCCTGGAGGAGATCGGCCGCCTTCTGGACGCGCCGGGCTACGACAGAGGCGCGGCTTTGCGGGGACATCTGGACCGCCTTCTCATCCAGCAGCGGCGGGTGGAGGAGCTCATCCACACCGTCCGGCGCACCTTGGACACCATCGAAGGAGGAACTACCATGAGCGACAAGGAAAAATTCGAGGCCATGAAGCAGCGGGCCATCCAGGAGAACGAGGAGACCTACGGCCGGGAAGCACGGAAAAAGTACGGCGATGAGGCCGTGGACGCCAGCAGCCGGCAGCTGTCCGGCATGTCCCAGGCCGGCTGGACGCAGATGGAGAGCGAGGAGGCGGGCTGCAAGGCCGCACTCCGGCGGGCCATGGCGGCCAATGATCCGGCGGGGGAGGACGCCCGGGAGGCGGTGCGGCTCCACGCCGCCTGGGTGTCCCGGTTCTGGAAGCCGGGGCAGCTGACGCCCCAGTCCCACGTGGGGCTGGTGGACATGTACAGCCAGGACCAGCGGTTCACGGACTACTACGAGGCCGTGGCCCCCGGCTGCGCCGCCTTTTTCGCCAGGGCCGTGCGGGCCTACTACGGCGTGGAGTGATTGTTCAAAAGCAGGGAGGCGGCGGTACTGCCGTCTCCCTCAATATTTTGCCAGACGACAAAATCAGAGCTCCTTCCCCATTCGGGACATGGTAGACTGGAGCTGCCGTGTTGTGGAACAGCAGAAGGGGAGGGGAGAGCATGGACTATGCGCTCATTTTGATGATTTTTCTCGGAGGAATCATTCTCATCGTCAAAGGCGGGGACTGGTTTGTGGACGCCGCGTCCTACATAGCCGAGGTCAGCGGCATCCCAAAGCTGATCGTGGGGGCCACCATTGTCAGTCTGGCCACCACGCTGCCGGAGATGCTGGTGTCGGCCATGGCTGCCCTTCAGGGGAAGACGGACATGGCCGTGGGCAACGCCGTGGGCAGCGTCACCGCCAACCTGGGACTCATTATGGCCCTGTCGGTGATCTGTATGCCCGTTTGCATCCGCCGGGGGGACTATCTCTTCAAGTCCCTTCTGATGCTGGCCGCCGCCTGGATTGTGGCGGCAGGCGGCAGGGAGGGGGCGGTGGGACTGGGGCCGTCCCTGGCCCTGATGGCGGTGTTCGCCCTGTTCCTCTTTGAGAACCTGCGCTGCGCCCACCGCTCCATGCGCTGCGGCGGGGCGGGGGATCTGAGCATCTTCCGCCCCGCGCCGGCCAGAAGGGATCTCCTCTTCCAGTGCCTCAAGTTCACCGCAGGCGCGGTGGCCGTGGTCATGGGGGCGGACCTGCTGGTGGACAGCGGCGGCGCCCTGGCCCGGCTGGCGGGGGTGTCCGAGCGGATCATCGGCGTCACCATCGTGGCCGTGGGCACGTCCCTGCCGGAGCTGGTCACCACCGTCACCGCCATCGCAAAGAGGCAGTCCGCGCTCTCCATCGGGAACATTCTGGGGGCGAACATCCTGGATCTGACCCTGATCCTGCCCATGAGCGCCCTGGTGTCCGGCGAGGCCCTGCCCATTGCGCCGGTCTCCAGCGCCGTTGATCTGCCGGCATGTCTGCTGGTGGGGTGCATCGCCGTCATACCCGCCATGGTCTCCGCCCGATTCCAGCGATGGCAGGGTGCGGCTCTGCTGGCGGTGTACGGAGGGTATCTGTTTCTGACGTGCCGGGCGTAAACATACATAGAAAAACCCGTGCGGGGGAGAAGCCCCGCACGGGTATGCTTATGGATACAGCATGATTCGTACACATACAAATAAAATTTGACAAAAATCGCTGCGTATCATATAATGGACACGCCAAAGCTCAAAAGAGCGGAGGCCAGAAGGGCACTGTTACATAAAGGCGGTTAGCGCTCCCCCGGGAAAGGGGGTGAGGCTGATGTGGAAAAGGCGGGTAATTGCAGTTTTGCGATTCCTGATCTGCCTGGTATGGGCGTTGTACATACTGTCCACAAATGCGCGTTGACCGCCCGGCCAGCACCCGAGCGGTCAACATAGCTTTGCTATGATTGAGGTTAGGGGCTAACCGCCGTAACAGCGCCCTTCTGTCCTTATTATATATGGCTGTCTCTGTTTTGTCAAGCCCATAAAAATATACGCAGGGGAGGGGATCCCACGATATGCGTTGACCGCCCGGACAGCCCCCGAGCGGTCAACATAGCAAAACTATGTAATCCGTGAAGGGCTAACCGCCGTAGCAGCGCCCCTCTGGTCCTTATTATATACGGCTGTCTCTGTTTTGTCAAATCAATATGGATCCTTCGTACTTAGAGGCCATATTTCTCATAGTAATCTTGAAGGAGTTCCCGCTCCGTACAGTGCAGGACCTTACAGAAGCAGGCCAGCTCAAAGTCGGTGACAACCCGTTTGTTGTTCTCGATGTTGCTGATGGCCTGTTGGTCAATATTAGTGCCTAATATCTGCATCTGTGCCGCTAACTCACTCTGAGAGAGATCACGGCGGACGCGCATGAGTTGTAATTGCATATGTATAAGATTTTTCTTTCCCTTGAATTGCATAACTCGCATCACAAATTTCCTACGCTCCATATGTATGATATATATTTTACCTTATTATATATTATATAATTCCGTAAAATACATACTGTGTATGTAAATGGAGGAAAAATTATGAATCTTTTCAAAGAAATTTTGATACGCTCTATAGAAAAAATGAATATAGACGTGTCATTGCCAGAATTTATCGAAAGCGCGGCGATGGTGGTGGAACTGGAAAGCTACAATGCGCTCTGCAAAATCAAGGAGATCATTGCGGATGAGAGCCTGGACGATCCAGCATGCTTCCATAAGATCGAGGCCATTGTAACCGCGCTGGAGAATGTAGGCAGCGACGGCGGGTTCAGACACGACTTCGGCTGATTCGACGCGTATCGCCGCAGCTGTCCGAAAAATTGCGGACCAGCGTTATTGACAACAGACCATCTTCCGCTATAATGAAATCATACGCAATAAAACCGGAAGGGAGGTCCAGGCGCTGGGATATACATAATTGAACAAAATAAAAATTTTGTTCAATGTAGGGGAGGGCAAACCCGGAAAACCAGCCCCAGACCGCCGTATACCGCGCCGAGCTGCTGTGAACAACTATCGAGACGAAGCGCCGCAGATCCTCTGCGACTTCTTATCCTACCATGAGACCATCAAGGCCCACTCCCAGAAAACTGTAGACGAATATTTCCTGGACCTGAGAAACTTCTTTCGCTACATGAAGCAGGCCCGGGACCGTTCGCTGCGGGACACGCCCTGGGATGAGATCTCCATCATGGATGTGGACGCTGCCTTTGTCCGCGCCATCACCCTGACGGATATCTATGGATATCTGACCTATCTCAGCCGGGACCGGGCCCAGCAGCAAAACAGCAGCCGGACCGAGTACGGCCTCAGCGCCGCCACCCGGGCCCGGAAGATCGCCACCCTCCGCTCCTTTTTCAACTACCTCACCAACAAGGCCCATCTCCTGGAGGACAACCCGGTCAAGGAGCTGGACTCCCCCAAGCTGCGGAAAACGCTGCCCAGGTATCTGACCCTGGGCGAGAGCCTGGACCTGCTCGCCAGCGTGGACGGGCCCCACAAGGAGCGGGACTACTGCATTCTCACCATCTTTCTCAACTGCGGCCTGCGGATCTCCGAGCTCATCGGCCTGAACCTGACGGACATCCAGGGGGACGCGCTGCGGGTGCTGGGCAAGGGCGACAAGGTGCGCATTGTCTATCTCAACGACGCCTGCAAGGCCGCCCTGGAGCGGTATCTGGCGGTGCGGCGGCCCGTCAGCGGCCGGGACCAGAACGCCCTCTTCCTCTCCTCCCGAAACCAGCGCATCAGCCGCTCCAATGTCCACGCCCTGGTGAAAAAGCATCTCTCCCAGGCCGGGCTGGACAGCGCCCAGTACTCCTCCCACAAGCTCCGCCACACCGCCGCCACCCTCATGCTCCAGAACGGCGTGGATGTCAAGACGGTCCAGGAGGTGCTGGGCCACGAGCACCTGAACACCACCGAGATTTACACCCATATTGACAACGAGGCCCTTCGCGTGGCCGCCAGGGCAAACCCCCTGGGGCGGGTGAAGCCGCCCAAAGATCAGTAAAGGGAAATGCCTATACAGAAGCGCCCCTGGAAGATTTTTCTGTCTCCAGGGGCGCTTTTGGGCGGATATGGGACGCGGCCTTTTACAGGGTCAGAGAGGGCGCGGCGTACACCCGGGATTTGAGCTCGCTGTTGAGCATGTACAGGCCCTTGGCGTCGCCGCCGAACAGCTCCATTTTCGTAATCATGTCGCCGGCGTTCTTCTCCTCCTCGCCCTGCTCCTTGACGAACCAGTCCAGCACCTGCATGGTCCGGTAGTCCCGGACCTCGAGGGCCTGGGTATAGATGGCGTTGATGAGGCTGGTGACCAGCTTCTCGTGCTCCAGGCCCGCCTTCAGGGGGTCCATGAGGCTGTCGAGGGCCTTGTCCGGCTGCTGGATGGCCCCAAGGGTGACCTTTTCCCCGTTGTTGTGCAGGTACTGGTAGAACAGCATGCCGTGGGACTGCTCCTCCTGGGCCTGGACCCGGTACCAGTTTTCAAAGCCGTCCAATCCCTTGGAGGCGTAGAAGTTGGCAAAATCCAGGTACAGATAGGCGGAATAGAACTCGTGTGTAATCTGCTCGTTAATCAGCTTGGCAACCTTTTCGTTCATAGCGGTTCTCCTATTCTTTTCTGTATATTTCAGGGACAGACGCTCCCGTTGAATAGTATCATAGCACCTGGGCCGCCCCTTGAAAAGACAAAAATTCCTTTTTTCGACAATATTTTTACTCCTGGGGAGCCGCCCCCCTCCCCTGCCCCACAGGCCGCCACACCCCCACGAAATGGAGAAACCGGATGGCGCGGTAATCGTATGTATTCAGCGGCCGGTTATCGGAGTCGTAGCTGTGGGCGGCGATGAGCACGTCGGCGGGCTGGAGGGCGGGCTTGCGCAGCAGCCGCACCACCACCGGCGAGTGGTTCCACCTCTCCCCGTCAAAGGACAGCTGCACCACGTCCCCGGGCAGCAGATGGGCGATGGAGACCGCACGGGCCATCGGGCCCACGGTCTCCTCTGTGCGGGTCATGAAGTTGTAGAAGTAGTCCACCCCCGTCCAGGCGGGGGCCTTGTTGTTGGCGTCGATGTAGTACCAGCCCAAGTCCCGGGTGTAGTTCATCACACCGCTGCCGGCGTAGACGCACTGGGAGGCGAAATTGGTGCAGTCTCCCCCGATCCTCTCGTAGTCGTAGAAGGCCGGGTTGCGGCCGTAGGCCCACCGCTTTGCGTAGCGCACCGCCGCCCCCCGGTCATAGGGCGTCAATCTCAGGTCCCCGTTCATTAAAAAAATCACCCCTTCCGCACAGTATATGCGGAAGGGGCGGCAGATGTATCTGCGATCTTCTATTTTTTGTTGATCCGCAGCGTGTTGAGCACGCACAGCATACACACGCCAACGTCGGCGAACACGCCTGCCCACAGCTCGATGTGGCCCAGGACGGAGAGGATCATCACCAGCAGCTTGACGGCAATGGCGAAGACGATGTTCTCCGTGGCGATGCGGTTGGTTCGGCGGGCAATGCGGATGCCGGAGGCGATCTTGCTGGGCTCGTCGCCCATGATGATAACGTCCGCCGTCTCAATGGCCGCGTCCGCCCCCAGGCCGCCCATAGCGATGCCGATGTCCGCCGCCGCCAGCACCGGCGTGTCGTTGATGCCGTCCCCGGCGTAGAGGAGCCTGCCCTTCCCTGTCAGCTGGCTCCGGAGCTTCTCCAGCTCCGTCAGCTTATCCTGGGGCAGCAGCCCGCCCACGGCCTGATCCAGGCCGATCTCCCGGGCGATCTCCTCCACCACCGGGGCGCTGTCGCCGGAGAGCATGGCCGTCCTGTCCACCCCCAGCTCCCGCAGGGCGCTGATGGCCCCCTTTGCGTCCTCCTTGGGGGCGTCCCGGAGGAGAATGACCCCCTGGTAGACCCCGTCCAGGGCGGTATAGACCGCTGTAGCCGCTGTGTCAGGCATCTCTGGCAGAGATATGCCAAGCTCTGTTAAGTAGTTTCTCTTGCCGGCAATAATCCGCTGCCCATCCACTGTGACCGCCACGCCATGGCCTGAGGTCTCCTGATAATCGGACAATTTTGCCTCGTCAACCTGCCCGCCCCAGGCGGCCAGGATGGACTGAGCGATGGGATGGGTGGAGCGGCACTCCGCCAGGGCGGCCAGCTCCAGGAGTCTTTCCTGGGAAATGCCCTCCGCCGGGCGGCACTGGGACACGGAGAAGCGTCCCTCTGTCAGGGTGCCGGTCTTGTCGAAGGCTACGATCTGGGCCTCCGCCAGGGTCTCCAGGTGGTTGCCGCCCTTGACCAGCACGCCCTCCCGGGAGGCCCGTCCAATGCCGGCAAAGAAGCTGAGGGGCACAGAGATCACCAGGGCGCAGGGGCAGGAGATGACCAGAAAGCACAGGGCGCTGTACACGGACCGCTCCCAGCTCATGAGGCCCGCCAGGGGCGGCAGCAGGGCCACCACCACCGCCGCCAGACAGACGATGGGGGTGTACACCCTGGCAAAGCGGGTGATGAACTTCTCGCTGGAGGCCTTCTTCTCCGAGGCGTTCTCCACCATCTCCAGGATCTTGCTGGCCGTGGACTCGCCGAAGCTCTTCTCCACCCGGATCTCCAGGGCGCCGCTGAGGTTGATGCACCCCGCCATCACCTGCTGGCCAGCGGTAATCTCCCGGGGCATGGACTCGCCGGTGAGCGCTGCGGTGTCCAGCTGGGACGCGCCCTGCAGCACAACCCCATCCAGGGGCACCTTCTCCCCGGGCCGTACCAGGATGGTCTGCCCCACGGACACGCTCTCCGCCTCCACCTCCCTGCTCTCCCCGTTTTCCAGCAGGTTGGCCCGGTCCGGCCGCACGTCCAGCAGGGCGGAAATGGACTTGCGGGAGGAGGACACAGCCTTGGTTTGCAGGTACTCCCCCAGCCGGTACAGGAGGAACACCATCACGCCCTCCGGGATCTCCCCGATACACACCGCGCCAATGCCGGCAATGGTCATCAGAAAGCTCTCCCCGAAGATATCCCCGTGGCGGATATTGCCCATCGCCTGGATCAGGATCTCCGCCGCCACCACCCCGAAGGCCGCCAGCAGTACCGCTGTGGAGGCCCAGGGAATCTGGGGCAAAAGTACCTTCAGCAGCACCCCTGCAATCAGCAGCGCCGCCCCCACGCCCAGGGTAAGCAGCTCCTTGCGGGCCTCCGCCGGGTCCTGCTCATGGTTGTGGTCGTGGCCGCAGTTACAGCCGTCGCCGTGGTCATGATGGTGGTGGTGCCCGTGACCACAGCCGCACTGGTCATGGTCGTGGTGGTGCTCGTGACCGCAGCCGCACTGGTCATGGTCGTGGTGGTGTTCGTGACCGCAGCCGCACTGGTCAGGGTCGTGGTGGTGTTCGTGACCGCAGCCGCACTGGTCATGGTCGTGGCGGTGCTCGTGACCGCAGTCGCAGTGGTCATGCTCACAGTGGTCCCTCTGGGCGGAAAGGTTCTCCTTATTCATGGTTTATCCCTCCATTTCTTCCATCACATGGTCAAAGGCCATGGCAAAAATCTGTCCGATGTGGGCGTCGTCCAGGGAGTAGTAGACCACCCTCCCCTGCTTGCGGCTCTTGACGATCCTGGAGACCTTCAGCAGCCGCAGCTGGTGGCTGATGGCGCTCTGGCTCATGTTCAGCAGCGCCGCCAAATCGCACACGCACATCTCCTCGACGTTCAGCGCGCAGATGATCCGGGCCCGGGTGCTGTCCCCGAAGACCTTAAAAAGCTCTGAGACCTCGTAGACCGGCTCCTCGTCGGGCATCTGCGCCTTCACCCTGGCCAGTACATCCTCGTGGATGACGCTGACCTCGCAGACCTCAATGGGTTCCCGCTTCATGTCCTGTCCTCCTCTGGTTATAAAATGCAAGCTGAAACAAATGAACACATGAGCAACTATTCATGCTTTTATTATACACACCACCAGTCATTTGTCAAGGGGGATTTTTTCCTTTTCGCCTTCTGGACATAAAAAAGCGGAGGACCGGCTACAGGTCCCCCGCATGGGGTGATAAATTTATTGAGGGGAGTTCTCCTCCCCCAGCTTGGAGTAGAGGATTTTTTGCTCTGAGTACAGGGTGGAGTACCCGCTCATAAGGTAGCTGACGCCGCACACCACAGCGAACATCCACAGCCGCGTCCCGCCGAACAGCTCCACAGACAGCAGCATGGACGCCACAGGGCAGTTCACCACGCTGCAAAACAGGGCGATCAAACCGATTGCCGCAGCCAATCCCGGGTCCAGCCCCAGCCATGGCCCCGCTACGCACCCAAAGGTGGCGCCGATGAAGAAGGCCGGGACGATCTCTCCCCCCTTGTAGCCCGCGCCGATGGTCAGGGCGGTGAAGAGGATCTTCAGGAGGAATGCCCAGCCGACAGCCTGTCCGCCCACGGCCGCCACCGCTATCTCCATACCCGCGCCGTTGTAGTCCCGGGTACCCAGCAGCAGCGTGGCGGCCACCAGCAGCAGCCCGCCTATGACCGCCCGCCAGTAGGGCTTGCCATCAAAGGCCCGGCGGTACAGCCGCCCCGCCAGGTGCATCACCTCCAAAAACAGGATGGACACCGCCGCACAGGCCAGGGTCAGCGCCAGCACCCGGAAGATGGTGCCCACATCCGGGGTAGGCAATGGGATAGCCGGCATGGTCACGCCGACGGTGCCCATGTAGCGGCTGACCTCCCAGGCGGTGATGCTGGAGACCAGGCAGGGGTACAGAGCGGCGTAGTGGAGAACGCCCACCGCCGACACCTCCATGCTGAAGAGCGCCGCGGTGATGGGGGTCCCGAACACAGCGGCGAACAGGGCGGACATGCCGCACATGGTCATGCGGTTGGCGCTCTTGCCCTCCAGATGGAACACCCGGTTGAAGCAGGTGGCCGCGCCCGCGCCGATCTGGAGGGCCGCCCCCTCCCTGCCGGCGGAGCCGCCGCACAGCTGGGTGAGGGCCGTTCCGGCGAAGATCAGGGGAGCCACCCGGGCGGGCACCGTCTCCCCGGTGCGCAGAGAGGCCAGCACCAGATTGGCCCCCTTGTCCCGGTAGATACCAGCGGAGTGGTAGAGCCATACGATGGTTATGCCCGCCAGAGGCAGCAGGTACAGCAGCCAGTCATAGGCGTGGAACAGCTCGCTGGACAGATCCACCACATGGTGGAACAGTCCCCCCAATCCGCCGCACAGCACGCCGATGAGCACCGACAGGGCCGTCCGCCGGGCGAACACCTTCAGGTACGCCGCCACACGGCGCAGAATAGCGGTACATTTCTCTCTCATGCCCTCCGTCTCCTTTCACCATCTTAAGACAGAGCCGCCCCTGGGGGCGGCTCTGTGATGCTGTGGCTTGGGATATCGTTTTTTAGAACGCCTTGCCGTCGCAGCCCAGGACGTCGATCAGCTTGTGCTTGACCAGC
>OFHO01001136.1_pt1 | contig 20651 bp, 15 predicted proteins | sample 1521531 | NCBI WGS metagenome assembly OFHO01 (sample SAMEA3504124, study PRJEB24116) | mouse gut metagenome | biome: mouse gut; feature: mouse-associated habitat; material: faeces | place: Denmark | collected 2011
CATCAGAATTGATCGTGTATCCGTAGCACTTGCGCTTTGCCATTTTGGAGCTGCCGTTCTGAAAGCCTTTCCGGAGACCGTTCTTGATTGCCTCGCTTTTTTGTATCACATTCATGATGATTTTCCTCCTACAAATAAAAATACCGCAGTGAAATCACTGCGGCACAACGTGTTTAGTATGTTCGATATAAAAGTTGACAGACTACCCCCTTGGTGTAGCCTGTCAACTTATCATGGTTGCGGGGACAGGACTTGAACCTGCAACCTCCGGGTTATGAGCTGCTCTCCAAAGTGTGGTTTGGGCCTTTTCAGCGCTTTCCGGGCATCTTCTCAACAAAGGCAAATACTTTCCACCCCTCTTTTCTCCGTTGTTCCCACTGCCTTTTTCCTATTCTGGGTCAAGTTATGGGTCAAGAGGTATCAGGCCACTCAAAAACTGCTACGGAGAAAACAATGAAAAAGCTCCAAAACAGCTGGGGAGTCGATGTCAAGGCGTAAACCTCTAGCGGCAGAGCAGGATTTTTTCTCTGTCTTTATCTAAACTCCAACCGGACAAATTGTCAAGTGATCTTTGGAGGTGCGACGACTCACCAGAGTAACCCCTCGTTGCCCCTGTGAAGTCCTGTATGCCGTTTTATCGGCAAGGGTGGAAAAAGAACCCACCGAAGCGATTGACACCCGTTTGTGCCGCCCTTGCGGTATCGGCTTTTTTTGGGGGGAGGGCAGTTTACCTACCTTCGGGTAGGGCAAGCATAGCGTCCGGCTATACGCCGGACGCACCCACCGGGGGCAGAGCCCCGGCACCCTCTGCCCCTAAAGGGGAGAACAAAAGGCTATGAGATACGAAATCATGTACCCAGAATCTGATATACAGTAAACAAAGGGGCCAGCGGCCGAAAACAGATTGATAACTTTGCCCTGATTCCTTGGCGAATGGAGTGAGGCTGCGATAATCATAACTTGTCTCCTTTCTGAATGGTGTGTCATGGCTTCATTCTACCAGAGACCTGCAAACCTTGTCCTTTTTATTTGCGCAACTTATTATACCTTATCTTAAGAATGAGATTCGTTTTTATTTGATCGTGACTGCCTCATTCTCAAACAGCACCCTCTTGGGCAAGACGACCATACCAGATGCTGTTGAATAGGCTGATACCAATAATTACAGCCATAAGGATAAGAAACATTCGCTCAACCATCCGGTCATCCACCCTCCGCAATCTCCTGCCAATCATGCCACCGCCGATTCCGCCTGCCACCATCAGCATCAAGATAGGGGGCTGAAAGTGAGAGACCGTTTGAGTAACTAAGGTGTTCAACAAATTGAACAGCTGGCTGAATAAAATAATGTAAGGCTGTTAGAGGCAGCTATTTTGGTGTCCATGCTGAAAAAGAAATACAGTTCCACCAAATTGATCGGGCCTCCGCCGATGCCTAAGAAGCTGGACATACACCCTAAAAACAGCCCAATCAATACACAAAACAGCTTATTTTTATATACAATGTGGATATGCGGTTTTTGTTCAGCGCATACAGCAGTGTTCCGGTGGTAACAATGGAAAGACACACTGCCTGTACCATACCTACCATTTGGATTATCAAAAAGCGATTTTACCACCGAGAATGCCCATCCGCCCACCAGGTCGACCATTGCCGCCCCCAGAGCCAATGGAAACATTGTAGATAGAGATATCTGTCTCTCTTTGGCGTACATAGCCCGGCCCACTGAGTAGCAACTCATCGAAAGCACCGTACAGCCGGACAGAAAGTTGATGGTCAATGCCGTCTCCAAATACAGCATATCCAGCACAGGCTTAATGATTACTCCTCCGCCAATACCACATATGGTGCCTACTGTACTGGCCGGCAGACTGGTAAAAAAAGAATACATAACAGTACCATCTCCACTGCTTCCTTTTAGGATTTTATTACGTTCTAACCGTTGTGTGTTATCTGAAATGCTGAATCTCATTCCTGGTCCTCCGCGTGCTCCTCCCGAAGGAAGGCGCTGGTACATAGGGTGGAAAAGTCTTGTTCCAGGTCATCCAACACCTTACTTTGCTGGTAAATCAGAAAGCTCTCCCTGCTCAGATGGATGCCACGCACATGAAATTGACATACCATCCCAGCACGCAGACGCTCCGCCGCAAAAGCTTCTGATACAGCGGCGACCCCTAGCCCAGAGGCCACTACATTCAGGATGGTGTCTATGCTGACGCTCTGCCACACAATATTCATCTTTATTTTATGATTCTGGAACATCTGCTCCAGAATCCTGCGTTCCATCGACTCCTTCTCCCGTACAACGAAGCTACAATTATTCAATTCAGAGACCTCGACGGTATGATTGGCCCAGGGGTGCTCTGGCGCGCAAAGAAACATCAAATCGCTGGAGCCAATTTTTTGATATGAAATCAACCGGTTTATTACAGGGCCATCGACCAGCGCCAGGTCCAGCTGCCCAGTTAAAATCATATCCTCAATATCCAGCAAATTTTTTACCGCTACCCGAACATCTACCTTTGGGTACTCTTTCTGAAATATCTTTACTATGCGTGGCAGAAACGCGCCGCTGATACTTACGCTGCTCCCCACCCGCAGGGTCTCACCGCTGCTCCAATTGCGGACCTCCGCCTCCATCTCGTCAAACTGCGCGACGATACGCCTGGCGTGCTGAAGCAGGACCTTGCCCACTTCGGTAATATACAAGCGGTTGGCAATCCGGTTGAACACCATTTGTCCATAGTAATTTTCCATCTCCGCAATGGCGAAGCTGACGGCTGGTTGGGCGATATAAAGTTCCTTGGCGGCGGCCGTCATGCTACCTGTGTCGCAGACGGAAATAAAAATTTTCAGGTGTCTCAGCGTCATAGTGTCTTCGCCGTCCTTTACGCAACTTTCCTGGTATAACTAACAATATAATTATATCTGGATTTTTTAAATCAGATAATACAGAAATCTTATACCAGGTATATTGATGCGGTATTATACAAGCCGCCCAAACTGGTGTATACTTTAGCACAATAGATGAGGAGTGTATTCGACAATGGATATCAAGTATTTAGCGAACGCATGCGAAGACTACATCATCGAGCAAAGACGTTGGTTCCATCGGCACCCCGAGGTGGCCTGGGAGGAGGTACAGACTACCATTGCGATTGAGGATCAACTCCGCAAAATTGGCTTAGAACCGGTGCGCTTTGAAGATATCTCCGGAGTGTCCTGCGAGATACGGGGCGGAAGGAGCGGTTCTGGCAGCAAGACCCTGCTACTTCGAGCAGATATTGACGGCGTAATCCTTCGTGAAGAAACCGGACTTCCCTTTGCCAGTACCAACCGGGGGCTGATGCACGCCACAGGGCGGGACTGTCATATCGCAATGCTGCTGGGTGCCGCCCGCCTGCTGTATCAGATTCAGGATGAGCTGGAAGGAAATGTCCGGCTTCTGTTCCAGGGGGCGGAGGAGACAGCCCAAGGGGCGCCGGAATATATCCAGCGGGGGATTTTGTCCGGCGTGGACGCAGTCTACGCCACCCATGTATACGGTGGCCTGGAGGCCGGCCAGGTGGAGATCACACCCGGCCACCGGATGGCCAGCGCGGACAAATTTTCCATTGAAATCACTGGCAGAAGCGCCTATGGGAGCCTGCCCCACCTGGGCAAAGATGCGATTGTGGCGGCGGCAGGGGTCATTTTCGACGTTCAGAGCTATGTGTCCCGCAACAGCAACCCCTTGTACCCTCTGGCTGTGACCATCGGAACCATCCAGGGCGGGACCCAGCGGAATATCATCGCCAACCACGTCCGTATGGAGGGCACAGTGAGGACCCACTCCACGGAGATTCGGAAAAAAATTGAGCAGGAGCTTGGGGATATTATCTTTCACTCCACCGCCGCCCACGGGTGCAGCGTGAAGCTGGATTATCAATACATGCTCCCTTCCCTGGAAAACGACGCCCGTCTCAGCCAAATCGCCGCTGGGTCGGCTCGAAAGGTGTTTTCCCCAGAAGCTGTACTGACCAACATGCCGCCGTCGATGTCCAGCGAGGATTTTGCCCATTACGGCAAGCATGTCCCATGTGTCTATGTCAATCTTGGCTGTGCCGGTCCGCAGCTGAGCTTTGTAGAAAACAACTACAGCAGTAAATTTATGGTGGACGAGGGCATTTTGAAAAACGGGACCGCACTGTGCGTACAGTTTGTAGCAGACTATTTGAAGGAGATGAGAGAATGGAAAAAAGACTGAAATATTACAACGAGGTCCAGATCATGTGGAACGGGATGGAGCAGATCAGCCGGACAAACGGCTCGGTGTCTGTGGAACCGGCGGACGTTTCAGTCGGGCAAGACATAACAGCAAAGGTGACCTACACCGTGGGCGAGGACCCTATCTTCATTGGCGGCGTTGTCCGGTTTACGATCCCCTTCGGATTTCTTCCTCCGCAGATAGACATGCCCATCTATCCGGGCTACACCACTGCGCGGACCAGCAGGAAAAACGCCTCTGTCAGTACTTTTCTAGTAGAAAACGACTGGTGGAAGCGGGGACCGGACCGGAAAAAGACCGAAAATGTATGCGAGCATGTGGGGACTCACGTGTGGGTGCGGGTGCTGGGGCACGCGCTGGAACAGGGCGATCAGATCATCCTGACCTACGGCGACACCAGCTATCACCATCAGGCCGCAGGGCGGACCTGCCGGGTGGCGGGTCCGGTGCAGTTTGACGCCGCCACCGACCAGCGCGGGACCCTGGAGGCCCATTACAGCGGCTACTATCTGACCAGCAATCCTCCCATTATGACGATCCACCCCGGGCGGGCGGTCACTTTCGAGGCGATTCTCCCCTCTGAGTTGGAGCGGGATGTACCAGGTGAGATCTCTGTGCTGGCTGTGGATTGCTTCCACAATCTGGCCACTGGACATACCGGGGAACTGGAGTGCCATATGGGGGAGAAGTTGATCTATCAGGGCAGCTTTGAGCCGTGGGAGTGCGGTGTCAAGAAGATTCAATTTGTCCCCAGTGAGACTGGGACGCTGCGAATCTCCGTCGCCGATGGCCAGGGAGGGAAGGAGATCTGGAGCAATCCCGCAGTGGTTTTGGACAAGCTGGAGGGCCCCCGGCACTTCTGGGGCGACCTTCACGGACACACCGGCATCCAGTGGGGCCGGGGCAGTGGCCGGTCCTATTATGAGTTTGCCCGAGAGGTAGCACAGGTAGACTTCTGCGCCCTCACCGATCCGGATGCCGGACGTTACACTAACAACAATGAGACGGCGATGAATTCCCTGAGCTGTTACATGACGGATGAGCAGTGGCGGGGGATTCAGGAGGTCAACCGGCAGTTCTATGAGCCGGGCCGGTTTGTTCCCCTCCTGGGCTATGAGTATCACAACGATGCCCCCGACCCGGAGTTCGGCGGGGACCGCAATGTGTACTACGAGAGCTATGATGAGCCCATCCGCCGGTGTGTGGACGAGGGCAGCTATACACCGGAGCAGCTTTGGCAGCAGATCAGAGATCAGAAGGTCCGGGCTATTACCGTGCCACACCACACAGCGAAGAAGGTCATGCTGGGAAGTTGGGACCTCCATGACGAGGAATTTCAGCGGCTGGTGGAGATCTACTCCTCCTGGGGTAGTTCCGAGGGAGCGGGCTGTGAGTTCCCTATTATCGGCGGTTCTATCTATGAGAACCACTCGGTGCAGCACGCTTTGGAGAAGGGCTACCGCCTGGGATTTGTGACGGGGAGCGACAGCCACGCGGGAACGCCGGGCTACGCCTATTGGGTATTTCCCTCCGATCTGGAGAGCTACCGGGGCGGGCTGACCTGTGTCCTGACGGACCGGCTGGACCGGAAGAGCGTCTTTGATGCCCTCTGGAACCGCCGGGTATACGCCACGACGGGGGAGCGAATCCTTCTGGATGTCTCCCTCAACGGCGTGGGCATGGGGCAGGAACTCCCACTGGCGGAGCATCCGGTGCGTCACCTGACGGTGAAGGTGTCCGGCACTGGCGAGATCGACCGGGTGGAGGTGATCTCGATGGGACATACGGTCTACCGTCATATGGGATCCGGAACAGAGCTGGAGTTCACCTTTACAGACAGTAGCGTCCCGGAACACGGCTGGCTGTATTACTATGTGCGGGTACATCAGAAGACCAAAGCGATGGCGTGGTCAAGCCCAATTTGGGTCAGTTAATTGGACAATCTAATGGAAAAGGAGCGCATTTATGAAAGACAATGAAAAAAATATTTCCTCTGGCAAGTCGATCGCGGTCCTGGTCCTCTCCCTGGCGGTATTGCTGTACTGCGTTGTGGGACTGAAGGCCAATCCCGGCGTCAGCTTGATTCTGGCATCTCTGGCGGCTATCTTTTTGGGCATGGCCTTTGGATACAGCTGGAGCGACTTCGAGGCCGACATCGGTGACACCTTCAAGACCATGTTCATGGGCATGCTGATTATGATGTTTGTGGGCATTCTCATCGGCTCCTGGATGACCTCCGGCACAGTTCCCCTGCTCATGTACTACGGGCTGAAGTTGCTGCCCGCCCCCATCTTTCTCATAGCCGCCTGTATCCTCTGCTGTCTGATGTCTCTGATGACCGGCACCTCCTGGGGCACAATGGGCACCATCGGCGTGGCTCTGATGGGCGTTGCGGAGGGACTGGGCATTCCGGCCCCCTACGCCGCCGGGGCCATCGTGGTGGGTGCAATCTTTGGCGACAAACTGTCCCCTCTCTCCGACACCACAATCATGGCTCCCTATGTGTCCGGTGTGGATATCATTGAGCACATCAAGTCCATGCTCTACACCACCATTCCCTGCCTCCTCGCCTCGCTGGTCCTATATGCGATCCTGGGGATGCAGTTCCAGGGCGGAAATATCCAAAGCGAGAACTATCAGCTGATTCTCCAAACGCTAAGCAAGAATTTCAGCCTGAACCCCATCCTTCTTCTGCCCCCGGTGGTGGTCCTGGTTCTGATTTTCCTCAGGAAGCCCACCATCCCGGTGTTTGGGATTGGAGTCCTCCTAGCCGATCTGCTGGCCGTCTTGATCCAAGGCCGGACACTGAAAGAGGTTCTGACCGCTATGGCCAGCGGCATGGGGGCCTCCACAGGCGTCTCCCTGGTCGATTCTATGATCAACCGCGGTGGACTGTTGAGCATGATGGCCTCTGTCGCCCTGATTATCGGTGCGGCCATGTTCAGCTCTGCGCTGAAAACCACCCGGGTATTCCAGGTGCTGCTGGACACCATCCAAAAGTACGCCAAGGGACGCAAATCCTTGCTCAGCTTCAGCTACGTCCTCCACCTAGTGCTGGCCTCTCTAGTCGGCGTGTATCTGGTCACGTTCTCCATTGTTGGCCCCATTCTGGCCCCCATGTTTGACAAGTATAACCTGCACCGCAAAAATCTCTCCAGAATGTTGGAGGATACCGGCACTGCGTTCTCCCCCATCGTTCCCTGGAGCAACATCTCCATTTTTATCCTTGGCACCTTGGGCCTGAGTTCCTTCGAGTATGTGATGTACGCGCCGATTACCTATCTGGGCGTGGTATTTTCCGCAATCTATATCTTCACCGGATTCGGTATTTTCAACCGAGACGGGGTTATGCTTCCCAAAGAAAAAGAGAATGTATCCCCATAAAATTTGTTTCCTCTCTTCCTCTCCAAAGAACAGGATCGCACATTTTATATGTTCGGTCCTGTTCCTAATTATAGCACATCATGGAAAAAAAGGGGCCTGTCAACCGCCCCAACCGTCCACTCGCGCAGGTTTTCCGCCAGCCGTGCAAAACCTATTGCCCATTTCCTAAATTTTTGCTATGCTGCAAACGGAATATTGTGCCTAACGCTTGCAGTCTACCTGATGAGATGATCCTTGCCATTACACCCGCCGCTGGAAAACTCGAAGTCATGTTCAAGCAGCAAAAAATGTATATGGGCCTCAAATCCTTCATGGTTCGTTCCGCTAAAGCGATTGACCGCCTGCTGGTCATATTGCCCCTGGCCCATTTTTTCTTTGTCGTCTTCCTCAATACTCTTTTGCCCTTGGGACATGCCATTCGCCGCTTTAGGGCCACTTTGTGCATTTTTTGATTTTGCTCATTTATAGCTATTTTCTGCATAAAAGCAAACGCATCTTTTGCGAAACTTACACCAAAGGAATTGGCCACCGTTTCCTTTAACTGCTTTGCCTTCTCTTAGCCAAACCGGCCACGGCTGGCTTTTTTCAAAAGCCCGGTGAGTTTGCGGGTAGATACGTTCAGCATAGCAAACACCATCCTGCCGAAATTTGCAGACAGTCCTCGCACTCTTATGAGTCATACCTTGCTTCGAGATGAGCGGAGGGCTTCCGCTCCCGTATCCGGCTCAACAATGAACCCTGTTTGTTGCAAATAATTATGCAGATAGATTGCTTTTATAAGTTTTGTCAACTGCGACAAAAGCGAAGTGAACCGAGGGGGTTGAAAAAAGAGCAGGATAAATGCGTGCCGCCTTGTGGGCGTCCCGCTGGTTCACACCGTCCCGCAGTGCGGGCCGGGGAAACGGAAAACGGGGGTTTTAGGACGAAGTTCCTATGTTTTCAAGATTTTTGTTCAGTCCGTCAATGACGTCAATTTAAGGGGACGCTTCATGATTTGACGTCTTGTTAGCTGCGATACTTACAGTGTCAGCGGATTCCGTGGGGTCAGCAGTGGCCTAACGAGAAATTTTCAGTTTTTATGAGAGCTGAAAGGGCAAAGTCAATACAGAAGAAGGGAAGCAACCTGCGCCACTAAGTCCCCTGTGTATCGGCCTGTAAGCCGCTGTGTGCGGTTTTGTTGGAGAGGCAACCTGTCCCCGCCTCGTACGCTAAACGCCGTGTTGGAGGTCTGTGGGCCGCTGTCAGCGACGAGATCATCAGTCTATGAGTTGCACCAGCGTTACCGAAGAGAGAGCAGTGATCCAGCATGCAAATTTTGCTACGCCAAAAACAATGAATGAGCGATTTTCCCTGACAACAGGAGAATTTGAACTTTCTGATAACTCTGCCCCGATCCCCTGGCTATTGGACCGAAGCTGTGGTATGTTGTGTCGCTGAATGGAGGCGATACGAATGGCAAAGCGCAGAGCGAACGGTGAAGGTAATATCCGAAAACGCAGCGATGGTCGCTGGGAAGGCCGCTACACCGCCGGGCGGGACCCGGAAACCGGCAAAACGGTCTACAAAAACGTCCTGGGCAAGACCCAGACGGAGGTAAAAGCAAAGCTGAAACAGGCGATCCAGGAAAATGCGGAAGTAGACACGCTCAAGGCAGCGCAGTATACCGTCGGCCAGTGGATGGACGTTTGGTTTGAGAATTACGCCAAAATCAAGGTGCGGCCCTCCTCCCACCAGACCTACCGAGGCTACATCGACAACCACATCAAGCCGAACATCGGAAAAATCCCTCTGGGCAAGCTGACCACTCTGGAATTGCAAAAGCTCTACAAAAAGCTGCTGTCCAAAGGCAGAGTAGACAGAATTGAGGCCAAAGGTCAGCCGAAAGGGCTGAGTCCCAAGACAGTGAGGAACATCCATCAAGTCATTTCCTCTGCGATGGACTTTGCCAGGAGCCAGAAGCTGATAGCGGTCAATCCCGCAGATGGCTGTGCCCTGCCAAAGCTGGAGCACAGGGAAATGAAGACGCTCCCGGCGGAACAGCTGGCCTCCTTTCTGCGGGAGGCCAAGGAAAGCGGCGTGTTCGAGATGTACTACATTGAGCTAGCTACCGGCTTACGACGGGGAGAGTTGCTGGGCCTGAAATGGGAAGACCTCGATTTGGAGCAGGGCACCCTCCGGGTTCAGCGGCAGGTCTCCAGGATCAACGGAGAAGTGGTGGAAGCCCCGCTGAAAACGAAAAATTCCTACCGCACCATCTCACTGGGAGGGGATGCAGTGGGAATCCTGAACGAGCAGAGAAAGAAATGCGGCGGCAGTGAGTATGTGTTCCCCTCGCCGACCGGCGGACCTATCTCCCCGGACAGCGTGATCCAGATGCTGCACCGGGTCCTGAAACGGGCGGGACTCCCGAAAGTCAGATTTCATGACCTCAGACACACATTCGCCACGGTAGCCCTGCAAAATGGGGTGGACATCAAGACGGTCTCCGGGATGCTGGGGCACTACAGCGCAGGGTTCACCTTGGACACTTACGCCCATGTGACCACCCAAGCACAGAGAGAAGCAGCAAAAACAATGGGCAGCGTCCTCTCCGGTGCTCTCTAATCCTTTCCAGACATTTCCCCGTATGGGTCAAGAAATGGGTCAAAAACAGGGACTAAAAATCAATAAGCGAAAAAAGTGATGAAAAACAAAGAAAATCCTCTGATTTCTATGGAAATCAGAGGATTTTTGGTTGCGGGGACAGGACTTGAACCTGCAACCTCCGGGTTATGAGCTGTGCTCCAAAATGCGGTTTGGGCCTTTCTGGCACTTTCGGAGACTCTTGTCTCCGGAGTCAAATACTTTCCAACCCTCTTTGTCCTGTTGTTCCCACTGTCTTTTTCCTGTTCTGGGTCAAGTTATGGGTCAGGAGAGGTCAGAGTACTCAAAAATTGCTACGGAGAAAACAAAGAAGAAAAATAAATAATGCGCAGCTATACGTCTTTCTGTGAATATTTATCTTGATTTTCAAGATCACACCCGAAAGCGAATTAAGCTGGAAGCCCATTTCAGGTGAGCCAGCAAGGCGGTGGTCAGTGCATCCACATCCCGTTGGCGCATGAGAGACAAGATATCCAAATGCTGGAGCGTGCTTTCTTTGATATTGTTCAAAGCCTCAAAGGAGAGAAATTGATACTGTTTCATGCTGGAGTAGTTGTTACGCAAAATGGTTTTAAGATAGTTGTTGCGGCATCGTTCTACAATCAACTCGTGAAGCTCCCAGTCCAAATCCGAGAAGCGTCTGGGGTCCGGGGGCGAGCCGGTCATGAAGCTGTCCAAACAGATGCGGAAACGTGCTTCTAAGCTGTCGATTTCTCCATTGGAAATGTTGAATACAGAGGTTTTGATGGCGAGTGTCTCTAAAAGGCAGCGCACCTCATACAGGTCCTCTATGTCCTTGGATGAGGGGGACTTCACATAGGCCCCGATTCCCCGACGAATCTCCACCCAGCCCTCACTGGCCAGGATGCGCAGGGCCTCCCGAATGGGAGTGCGGCTGATGCCTAGCTCTGCGGCCAGCCGGCTCTCGCTCAGGATATCGCCGGCAGCGATCTCGCCCTTGCACAAGGCCGCTTTGATCTGCTGGTAAGCGCGTTCAGATAAAGTTTCTTTTCCTTTGACCATAGAACCTCTCACTCAATTTCCATGATATGATTGGACTGCCGCTTTCAGATATACCATGATAATATACCATGGACTGCGCGAGATAGCAACCCCGGGCGGAAGATTTTGGAGACGATTTAATAAATCAAAGCTTTTTGGCCCGTTATCATAACAAAAACAGGGTGAAGGGGGCCCAATAGGTGGTCAGCATCAGGACGATCAGCAGGGCCAGGAGGAACCACAGCATGTATTTCATCATCTTGCCCATGGACACGCCGGAGACGGCGGAGGCCACAAACAGGTTGATGCCGTAAGGCGGGGTGCAGAAGCCGATGGCCAGGTTCATGGTCAGCATGATGCCGAAGGTGACCGGGCTCATGCCCAGAGACTCCACCACGGGCAGCAGGATCGGGGCCAGGATGATGGTAGCGGGGATATTGTCCACCAGACAGCCCACCACCAGCAGAAACAGGTTGATCAGCAGCAGGAGCAAATACTTGTTGCTGGTAATATTCAGCATCCCGGCGGCCAGTGTGCGGGGGATTCCGGTGAGGCTGAGGTAGGCGGCGAAGGCGGTGGACAGGCCCACCATAAAGGTGGTGGCGCCGTTGACCACGATGGTATCCCGCAACGCCTTGTAGACCGCCTTGCGGTCCAATTCCTTATAGACGAAGCGGCCCACAATGTAGGAGTAGACCACGCTGATCACGGCGGCCTCAGTGGGGGTGAATTTGCCGGAATAGATGCCGCCCAGGATGATGACTGGGGAGAGCAACGCCCACACCGCGTCCAGGAAGCTCTTGCCCACGGCCTTCAGGCTGAATTTGTTGTTGGTGCCCTTGAATCCGTGCTTTTTGCTCAAAATGTAGCAGGCGATCATCAGGGCCACGCCCATGCCGATGCCCGGAACCACGCCCGCCTTAAACAGGTCGGTGATGGAGGCCTTGGAGGCACCCACCACCACGCCGTAAATGACAAAGGGGACGCTGGGCGGGATGATGACGCCGATGGTGCCGGCGGCGGCGCAGATGGAGGCGCTGTAACCCTCGTCATAGCCCTTCTCCTTCATCTCGGGGATCATGAAGGATCCGACCGCGGAGGTGGTGGCCACAGCGGAGCCGGAGATGGCGGCGAAGAACATGCAGGTGATGGTGGTTACCATGCTCAGGCCGCCGGTGATCAGGCCCATAAAGGTGTCAAAGAAGTTCAGGATGCGTTTGGCAATGCCGCCGCCGCTCATCAGGTTGCCGGCCAGCATAAAGAAGGGGATAGCCATCAGGGGGAAGGAGTCCACGCCGGTGATGGACTTCTGAGAGATCATCAGCAGGGGGATGGAGCCGTCGCCGCAGACAACCACAGCCACCAGAGTGGCGATTCCGATGGCATAGCCGATGGGGACCGTTAAAATGAGCAGAATAAAAAAGGTACCGAACAAAACTGCCGCTTCCATTTACTCTGCCTCCTTTCTTCCGGAAAACAAGGTCTTCACGTCCTCCACAATCTGAGCGGTCAGCCGCAGGCACAGCACAAAGGCGGACAGAGGAAGCACGATGTAGACCAGGTACATGGGAATGCGCATGGCGGTGGAGACATTGCCCCGGCCGATCATCTGTTGGACCAGCTGGGAGCCGTTGACCAGCAGGAACGCGGAAAACGCGACCCAGATCACGGTGGCCAAAATGTCGATCACAGATTTGGCCTTTTCGTTTTTGACAAAAGAAAACAACATCTCGACCTTGATATGCTGTTTGTCCCGCTGGGCAATGCTGACTCCCATCCAGATCTGCCAGATAAAGACATACCGGGTCAGCTCCTCGCTCCAGGTGAGGGAATTATTAAAGACGGAACGCATGATGATCTGTGCAAAGATCACCAGTGTGGTGAATACCAGGCTGCCGCACAGAAGATACTCCTCCAGCTTGTCGTAGCCGTAGACCAGTTTTTTCAAAAAACCGGCGGGTTTCATGCTGCCTCAACTCCTCTCGAAATACAGGGAAAAAGCGCCGGGCGGGCGAGGAAAACCGCTCAACCCGCCCGGCATATGGAAAGTTAGGGGTACCTTAGTGAAAAAGAGGATGGCGCTCAGCCGTTGAAGGAGGTGGCCAGATCAAAGATCTCGGTGCCCCACTGGCCCTGATACTTCTCATACATGGGCTGCACGGCGTCCACGAACTGCTGATACTCCTCGTCGGTGAGGTAGTTGACCTCCATGCCCTCGCCTTCCAACTTCTCCACGATGGTCTCATTGTCCTCCAGCTCGATCTTGCGCTGATTGGTCACCAGGTCGGCGGCGCACTCCTTGACCATCGCCTGATCCTCGGCGCTCAGGCCGTTGAACCAGGCCTCATTGGTCAGGATGGGCAGGAAGTTGTGGACGTGGTTGTCGATGGTCAGGTACTTCTGCACCTGCTGGAACCCGGAGGCGTAAATCAGCGTGGGGGGATTCTCCTGGCCCTCCACAGTGTTCTGCTGCAGGCCGGTAAACAGCTCGGAGAAGCTCATGGGGGTGGCGTTAGCGCCCAAGGTGGTGTACATGTCGATGAACACGGGGGAGCTCATCACGCGGATCTTCAGGCCCTTCAGGTCATCGGGGGTGTGGATGGGCCGGACGCTGTTGGTGGTGCAGCGGGGGCCGTTATAGGTGTAGCCCAAGCTGATGAAGCCGTTGCCGACGATCCACTCGCTGATCTGGTCGCCCAGGGCTCCGTCCAGGGCGTCGAAGGCATCCTGAGCGTCCTTGAACAGGTAGGGCATATCCAGCACGCCGATCCGCTCGTTATAGGCGGTCAGCACGGAGGTGGAGGGCAGGGCCATCTGGATGGTGCCCATGGCCACGGACTCACACAGCTCCTCGTCGCCGCCCAACTCCGCGTTGGGGAAAATCTCGATCTGGAAGCGGCCGCCGGACTTCTCCTCCAGGTCGCTCTTGAACTGGAGCAGGGCCTTGTGGGTGGAGCGGTCCTCCGCCTCCACGTGGGCGATCTTCAGGGAGACGGTCTCTCCGTCGGCGCTGCCACCGCTGGGCTGCTGGGCGCTGCTGCCGCCGGAGGGCTGGCTGCCGCCGGCATTGCCGCCGCTGCCCCCGTTGCCGCCGCCACAGGCGGCCAGGGACAGGGTCATCGCAAGAGCAAGGACCATAGAAAGCGCTTTTTTCATTTTCGTTCCTCCTAAATTTCGTTTGGGTCGAATGCGTTCAGGAATTTATCACCAATCGGGACGGGGCCCGATACAGTGCCGGATCAGAGGATCTCCACATACCCCTCGTCGGCGTTGACCAGAACGGTGTCGCCGTCCTTCACGGTCTCATAAAACTCTGAGGGCAGCCGGTCCACCATGGGCAGCTCCATAATGATGGTGCCGGCCACGATCACGGGGTCGGGGTCCTGGATAATCAGGGCGGCGGGCATGTTGTGGAAACGGTCCAGGTGGTACAGGCCGTCCTGCTGGACCACGGAGCTGCCCTTTCCGCCGGGGAAGATCAGGATCTTCTGAGCGATGATTTGTCCCTCCAGGTGGTGGTTTTTCTCCTCCATCATGCCGTCCTCGGGGCGTACCTGATAGAACATGATGCGGTCCTTGGAAATGATGGCCTCTGCCTGGGCCTTGCCCTCGGAAATCTTATGGCAGGAAAAACGTTTGCCCATCTTATTTCACCTCTCCAGTCAGAGCGGCCTCGATGCAGGTGTCCAGGTCGCGGATGATAAAGTTGATGCCCCGGCGGCGGGGGTAGTAGGCGCACTTGGGGGACTCGGTGATGCCCACCTTGCCCTTGAGATAGTGCCAGCAGGGCTGGTCGGGGCAGGTGTCGGGGATAATCTCAGCCCCGGCGGCGGCCAGAATGTCAGTTACGCCCATACGCCCGGCCATCTGGTCGGCGTGGCTGGACACCAGGATGTACATGGGAACGGCCAGCTTCCTGCCCTCAATGCGCTTGGCGATGTACATGGCCTCCTCCAGAGTGAAGTGGGGGCAGCCAAACATGGCGAAGTCGATCCTGCCGTTGGGCGCGTCGTCGCTGAACTTCTCCTCAAACTCCTTCAGGTCCTTGTCTGTGATGACCACCTCGTGTTTGGGCTTTTTGTGGCCCAGGGCGGTCTCCAGGTCTGGGGCCTCAGGGGTAAAGCCCACGATGTGGTACATGCCGTAGGCACCGGAGGTGTTCAGCTGGGCGCCCAGGTTGCGCAGGGCCTCGGGGGTGATGACCTTGGGCAGGCCGATGAACACGGGGATACCCTCGCCGATCTTATCGCCCATCATGCCCAGCAGGTGGTACTCGTAGGCGGACTTCATGTCGGCCTCCACACGGACCACGATGTCGCCCTTCCGGTTTTCGTCCAGCAGCAGGCCGTACTCAGGCACGCAGCCGGTGACGGCGGCGCACAGGGCGCTGTTGGCGCTCTCCCGGTTGGACCGGGCGCCCCAGACGGCGTTGACATAGGGGGTGGCGCTGGACTCGGAGAAGGCGCACACCTCGCCGAAGTTGGGCACGTTGGTGGCGATATAGGGGGTGCAGTTATAGGACAGCACCGCGCCCAGTCCCCGGTAGGCCGCGTCGGTGCGGCGCATATGGTCGGCGTCCGCCTCGTCCACGGGGTGGGCGCAGGCGCCGGTGAAGTGGCCTAGGCAGAAGCCGGGGTTGACGGTGGGGGCGACACGGCAGTAGGCACCGGCCTTCAGCAGCTTTTCGGCAAACCAGAGGTCGCCGGCCTGGTTGCTCAGGGCCACGTGGGCCCGCTTGATGGGCACCATGCGGGGCGCATCGAAGCACTCGCCGATACCGACCTGGATCTTCATGGCGTAGGCCGCGCCCTCGCCATACCTGCCGTTCAGCATGGCTTGCTGGTCTTGGGTCAAAATCATTGTGTTATCCTCCTTCTATATTTATCTCATCCGTGAGAGGGAACTTATTCCTCCGCCAAAGAGAGTCTGGGGTCGGCCTCCACGTTGGGGAGCAGAGCACGGGAGACCTCGATGTACTCCAGATGCAAGGTGTTCTGAATGCGGATGATCCTGGGATTGTCCCGGTCGATGCCCCGGCAGCACTTGAGGGCCACCCGGACCGCCGTCTCCTCGTCCTCCACCGTGCAGGGGAGGGAGGCGTCGATCAGGCAGTTGCAGGCGACGGCGTTGGCGTACATAGCCTCCAGGTCCAGCCCCTCGACCGCCTGTCTGGTCACCACATCGAACAGTCCGATGCCGATGCCGTTGCCGTGGCTGGCGGCGGTCACGCCGGAAAGGACTAGCTTCTGGTATTTGGGCACATGGAGCACGAAAGTCTTCAGCACCGAGCTGCGGCCCAGGATATTGGGGTCGAAGCCCGCCCCGGACACGTCCTTGCCGATCTCCTTGCAGACGATCACATCCGCTTCCGGGAGCATGATATAGGGCATGTTCCCCTTTGCGATCCGGACCAGCTCCTTCTCCCGAGCAATCAGCCCTTCGGCCGGGACGGCCTCCACCGCATAGGTCCGGTCATAGGCGTTCTCCAGAATGGCCACTCCAAAGCCCACCGGGGCCTTTTCCAGGATGATGGAGGCGGTCTCCTCGATGATCTGGGCGAAATGATCCGGGTCCTCCTCGTGGACGGCAGAGCAGCCCTTGTGGTTGCCCAGGCCGATGACCAGCATCTTGCACAGGCCGCTCTGGAGGGGGCCCACAAAGTCGGTGTGCAGCTTAACCCGGTTGATGGGGACGACCAGGTCGGCCTCAAAGGCGGCCCGGTCGAACCAGACGGGCCGGCCGTTGGCGCAATTTCCCAGGTGGACGGTGTCCACCGTGGTGACCACAGGAATCCCCAAATTCTCCTCAGTGATCCCATAGCCGGCCAGCACCTCCCGCTGGCCCTCCTGAGTGCCGCCGCCGTGACTGCCCATGGCGGAGACGATAAAGGGCCTGCCCCCCAACTCCTTCAGACAAGCCACGGTCGTCTCCACTACTGTGTACAAGTCCCGTATTCCCCGGCTGCCCACACCTACAGCCACACGGGCGCCGGGTCTAATCAGAGAAGCTACCTCCGGTCGGGCCAACTGAGCCCGCACCTCGCCGGCCACATCCTCCAGCTGACGGTCGTCAAACCGCTGGCGGACCCGATACAGCTTCGGCAGGGGACGGTCCATGTCTTCCTTCAGCAAAATGGGCATAGGGTTGCTCCTTTCCTTCCTGGCCGCAATCGATCTGTACAGGCTGTATACAGGTTGCATACAGTTTCGTTTTTTATAATACCCCCTTAGGTAGCTGATGTCAACAAAAACTTTAGCCCTTCATCAATTTACCCGGCAAATCAAAAAAGCAAGAGTATCCTCCGGGAAACGCTCCCAAAAGACACCCTTGCCTTTTCGCTCTTCAGTTTAACCCCAAGCTGGGTCGGTTGTCAATAAAAATATTTTGGAGCAGCTCCTAAATTTCCTCCGCTGTATCTCCGCCGTTTCTCTTATACCAACAAAATTTCAGAGTGGAGGGAGTTGACAAAGTGCCCTTCATGTTATAACATTTTGTCATATTTCTGCTGTTTGGAGTGGAACCTTCATTTTTTGAGATAGGAGCGGTATTATGCTGTCAAAACGATATTCGGACATGCTCTTTCGAAAAGATATCATTTTTGAGATCGCAGGCTATGGCAGGCGGCGCGCCCGGGAGATAGGCCCGGCGAATGTTTTTGATTTCAGCTTGGGGAATCCTTCTGTGGACGCCCCTCCCTGCGTCAATGAAACGATCCGGGATGTTCTGGTGCGGCACCCCGCTCTGGAGGTGCACGGTTACGGGCCGGGACAGGGAATCGCGTCGGTGCGTCAGGCGGTGGCCCAGTCGTTGAACCGCCGTTTCTCCATGGATTACGGCCCGGAACACATTTTTATGACCGCCGGGGCTGCAGGCGCACTGGCCCACGCTCTTCGGGCTGTGACCCAGCCGGGGGATGAGCTGATCCTGTTCGCGCCCTTTTTTTCAGAGTACTTCCCTTATGCGGAAGGCGCCGGTCTAACTCCGAAGGTCGTCCCCCCGGATACTGCCGCTTTTCAAATTGACTTTTCTGCCTTGGAACAGCTGCTGAGCCCCAAGGTGACCGCAGTCCTGATCAACTCCCCGAACAACCCGACAGGTGCCGTTTTGTCCACCCAGACACTGAAACGGCTGGCCGATCTTCTGGAGGAACGACAGCGGCAGTATCACCACCCCATCTATCTGATCTCTGACGAGCCCTACCGTGAGATCCTGTACCCCGGGGCTGACTGCGGCTACACCGCCAGCCTCTATGACAACACGATCACCTGTTATTCCTTCTCTAAATCTCTTTCTCTGCCTGGTGAGCGTATTGGATATCTGGCTGTCTGCCCAAAGGCAGAGGAAGCGGAGCGCATCATAGAGCTGTGCCCTCAAATTTCCCGGACCATCGGGCACAACGGAGCAGCTACCCTGATGCAGCACACAGTGGCCAAATGCCTGGAGGAAACCAGTGATCTGACCGTATACCAGCGCAACCGGGACCGGCTCTATCAAGCTTTGACGGAATATGGCTACTCCTGTGTAAAACCGGATGGCACGTTCTATCTGTTTCCGCAGAGCCTGGAGAATGATGCCTATGCGTTTTGCGCACGGGCTCAAGAGCTGGATCTGCTGTTTGTGCCAGGCGATGTGTTTGGGTGTCCCGGACACTTCCGCATCGCTTACTGTGTCCCGGAGGAGAAAGTAAACCGGGCACTGCCTCGCTTAAAACAGCTGGCAGAAATTTATCAAAGAAAATAATCGTATATTTTGAAGGGAAATCACCGAATTGTCAAAAGAGCATTTGAGTGAGATAGTATACAGACGCAGTTTCCCTGTTGCCCCTGTAAGGCCCTGTGTGCCATTTTATCAGTAAGGGCTGAACAACCACTGACATTTTATTCCAACTTCGCGACTTTGATTTTGTAAGGAAGATAGTGGCTGGATTCGAAGGATAACAGGCCTTCCTCACATTCCAAATGTGGTCGTGTCAAGAAGTGCGTACCGGCATTCGATATCTGGCAGTTTCGGCAATTGCGACGAACGGCGAGATGAACCGAGGGGAGGAAAGAATAGCAGGATAAAAGCGTGGCGTCTTACACCGCCCCGCCGGTTCACACCGTCCCGCAGTGCGGGCCTGGGAGACGGGATACGGGAGTTTTGGAGCAAAATTCCTATGTTTTCAAAAATTTTGTTCCATCTGTCAATGGCGCCACTTTATAGGGCGTGGCTCCTGCTTTGACATCTGAACACCAGTGGCGCTTACGGCGGCAACAAGTTTAGTGGGGCCACCAGTGGCTCAGCCAAGGAATTTCCGGCTTTTCTGCAAAAGGGAGAAAACTGAGACTGCAATGTAGTGCAGAGAAAAAGAAGATGCCAACAGCCCGGTGAATCTCCCATGTTTCGGCCTGTAAGCCACTGTGTGCGGGTTTGCTGGGGGGACAGCACCGAGGACCTGGTCAGAGAGCAAAGCCCCGTGTTAAGGCTTTGTGGGCGGTTGTCAGCAAAGGTGTAATCAGTCTACGGATTGCACCAGTGTATACAAGCACCAGTGTATACAAAGAGAACTGGCAGTTACACGGAACGCAAAATTTGATACGCAGTAAACAATGAAAAGAGGATTTTTCAGGGGAAGAGCTAATTGATAACAAACTGATAACTCTGCCCTAAGCCCCTGGCTATTCACTCTGAGGTGTGGTATGTTGTGTCGCTGAATGGAGGCGATACAAATGGCAAAACGCAGAGCCAACGGCGAGGGCAGTATCCGCAAGCGGCCAGACAGTCGATGGGAGGGCCGTTACACCGCCGGAAGAGACCTGGAAACGGGCAAGACAATCTACAAGAACGTCTTGGGCAAGACCCAGGCGGAGGTAAAAACAAAACTGAAACAGGCCATCCAGGAGAACGCAGAAGTAGATACCCTCAAAGCAGAGAAATACACGGTCGGCCAGTGGATGGACGTCTGGTTTGAGAACTACGCCAAAATCAAGGTGCGGCCCACCTCTCACCAGACATACCGAGGCTACATCGACAACCATATCAATCCAAACATCGGCAAAATGCCGTTGAGTAAGCTAACCACTCTGGAGTTGCAAAAACTCTACAAAAAGTTGCTATCCAAAGGCAGAGTGGACCGAATTGAGGCGAAAGGACAACCGAAAGGGCTCAGCCCCAAGACAGTGCGAAACATCCACCAGGTCATTTCCTCTGCGATGGACTTCGCCAGGAGCCAAAAACTAATCGCTGGCAATCCCACAGACGGCTGTGCCCTGCCGAAGCTGGAGCACAGGGAGTTGAAGACACTCCCGGTGGAACAGTTGGCCTCCTTCCTGCGGGAAGCCAAGGAGAGCGGCGTGTTCGAGATGTACTACATCGA
>OFHO01001142.1_pt1 | contig 20606 bp, 16 predicted proteins | sample 1521531 | NCBI WGS metagenome assembly OFHO01 (sample SAMEA3504124, study PRJEB24116) | mouse gut metagenome | biome: mouse gut; feature: mouse-associated habitat; material: faeces | place: Denmark | collected 2011
GCAGAAGGAGCAGCGCCAGCATGAAAAAAATCTCCGCCAGGGCAAGCGAAAACCTTGGGCGCCACCCCCAAAAGAAGAGGCGCCGCCTGGGCCCGAGAAGACCCGTCCGCCCAAAGCCCGCCGGCGTCTGAAGGACGGCCCGGCCCGGGATACCGGAACCCGGCACGGTGGACCCGACCGCCCCAGCGAGAAGACACGCGGCCCCGGAGGCCGCCGATTGACCGGCAAATTCCGGCACTCCTGAGAATCGAGGTGCGTTCATTATGATGATGACGAAATATCCAGTCCATAAGGTAGCCAAGGACTTTAAGAAGAACGGGAAGGTTCTGCCTTCTAAGGAGGTCATGGACATCCTGACTCAGTACGGCCATCCGCCCAAAAATCACATGCAGCCGCTGAACGACCTGGAGCTGTCCATTGTGTTTGAGTATTTGACCCAGCACAACCAGATCGACTCCATTGAGCAGGTCTATGCTGACGTGTATCATGAGCCGGAGAACAAAAAAGAACCAGCGCCCAAACAGCCCGCCGCCCCCAAGGGGGAGAAGAAGGAACCCCAGACGGCCCAGGGAAGTAAGCCAGCTCCCCAGCCCAGCCAGCCGGCTAAACAGCCGGTTCAGCAGCCTGCCTCCCGCGTTCCCGCCAAGAAAGTGGTGGACACCCGGGGCGGTCCGGCGGTGAACCTGGATAAGTATGACGAGCGGCTGGAGAACTTTACCGACCAGCGCCGCCAGGACGTTCGGGGCGGCAAGCAGAAGATTCAAAAGCAGAATCAGCGGGGCCGTCAGCAGGGCGGCAGAGGCCAGTCCTTCGGCAGCAAGCGCCGCCAGGAGGAACAGGACCGGATGCGCCGCCTCCAGCTGGAGATTGCCAAAAAGGCCCCCACCAAGGTGCTCATTCCCGACGAAATCGGCGTAGGTGAGCTGGCCTCCCGTATGAAGAAGACGGGGGCCGAGGTGGTCAAATGCTTGATCAAAAACGGAGTTATGGCCTCTCTCTCCGACGTGATTGACTTCGACACCGCCGCCATCATTGCTGAGGAGATGGGGTGCAAGGTGGAGAAAGAGGTAATCGTCACCATTGAGGAGCGCCTCATCGACACCGCCGAGGACAAGGATGAGGACTTGGTCTCCCGTGCCCCCGTGGTGGTGGTCATGGGCCACGTGGACCACGGCAAGACTTCTCTGCTGGACTATATCCGCCACGCCAACGTGGTCTCCGGCGAGGCCGGAGGAATTACCCAGCACATCGGCGCTTATCAGGTGGATGTGAAGGGGAATACCGTCACCTTCCTGGATACCCCCGGCCACGAAGCGTTTACCGCTATGCGGGCTCGGGGTGCCATGATTACCGACATCGCCATTCTGGTGGTGGCCGCCGATGATGGCATTATGCCTCAGACGGTGGAGTCTATCAACCACGCAAAAGCGGCCAATATCCCCATTATTGTGGCCATCAACAAGATGGATAAGCCCGCTGCCAACCCCGACCGGATCATGCAGCAGCTGACCGAATATGCCCTGGTGCCCGAGGAGTGGGGCGGCGAGACCATTGTGTGTCCCATTTCGGCCAAGACGGGTATGGGCATCGACAATCTTTTGGATATGGTGGTCCTCACCGCTGAGGTGCAGGAGCTGAAGGCCAATCCTAACCGCTCCGCCCACGGCGCGGTGATTGAGGCGCGGCTGGATAAGGGCCGCGGCCCTGTGGCGACCCTTCTGGTGCAGAAGGGTACCTTGAAACAGGGCGATGTTATTATTGCTGGTACCGCCGTGGGCCGTGTTCGGGCGATGACCGACGCTCGGGGCCGAAAGCTGGAGGAGGCTGGCCCCTCCGTCCCGGTGGAGATCATCGGTATGGGCGAGGTTCCTGGAGCCGGCGACGATTTCCACGCCGTAGCCGACGAGCGCATGGCCCGGGAGCTGGTGGAACAGCGCAAGCACGATTTGAAAGTTGCCACCGTTTCGCCGGTGGGCAAGGTGTCGCTGGAGGATCTGTTCAGTCAGATTCAGGCTGGCGAGATGAAGAATCTCAATATTATCGTGAAGGCCGACGTTCAGGGTTCCGCCGAGGCCGTGAAAGCCTCCCTGGAGAAGATGACCAATGAGGAAGTCCGGGTCCGGGTGATCCACTGCGCCGTGGGCGCCATCAGCGAGAGCGATGTTATGCTGGCCGGCACTTCCGGGGCCATCATTGTGGGCTTCAACGTCCGCCCGGACAACAACGCAAAGGATTCCGCAGTCCGCATGGGTGTGGATATGCGGATGTATCGGGTCATCTACGACGCGATCAATGAGATTGAAGCGGCCATGAAGGGGATGCTGACGCCCAAGTTTAAAGAAGTGGACCTGGGCCGGGCTGAGGTGCGCAATGTCTTCCGGATTACCGGTGTGGGTATGGTGGCCGGGTGCTACGTGCTGGATGGCAAGATGCAGCGCAACGCCCAGATGCGTCTGCTGCGGGACAACATTGTCATTTATGATGGTGCGATTGCCTCCCTCCAGCGGTTCAAGGACTCGGTGAAAGAGGTGGCCTCGGGCTACGAGTGCGGCATCACCTTTGAGAAGTTCCAGGACATCAAAGAGGGTGATATCATTGAAGCATATCTGATGGAACAGATTGAGGTATAAGAGAAGCCAATGGGGCGGGCGTTTTCGCCCGCCCCTGTTTGCTTAAAGCTCAATAGCTCAATGTTCCAGGATTGGTGGCAATTGCAGATTTTTTTAACGTAAGTTTAGACTATCTTATGGGCCGCTCTGATGTGCGGGAGCGGCAGTAAATCAATCTAGTTCCGTACAAGGGATGATGTTATGAGCCGAATTTATGTGCTGGCTTCAGGAAAAGAACTGCCTCTCTGCGACCATCAGGAATTTCGAAGCAGCGAGAGCGAAGGATATATGATCACGCTTCTGCGGGGATTTCGGGTGGTGGAGCTGGAGTACTACCGTCAGGCAGTGGAGGAGCTGAACTGTCCGATGAAGCCCTTCCGGTATGAGGTAGACTTGGAAAAAGATGAGCGGGATCTAGCGAATCTGCGGGCCTATCTGGAGGAAAACTTCGCTCAGGGAGACAGCCTGGAGCTGTGGAGTCTATGGGTAGGCGATGTAAACGTAAAATGCCCGCCCCGTTTCCGGGGCAGTTTGGAGGACTTCGACTTGGAGGCGCTGGAGCAGTTTTTAACCGCAAAAGAGATCTGTTTCAATATTACGATTTAAGAGGAGAAAACTATGGCAGGCAATCGAATTGGACGCATCAACGAGGAGCTCCAGCGGGAGCTGGCCGCCCTCATTCCCACCGTAAAGGACCCCCGTGTGACAGGGATGATCTCGGTGACAGCGGTGGACGTTACCCCGGACCTGAAATTTGCCAAGGTCTATATCTCGGCGCTGGACAAGAAGGACAGCGCCCAGATCCTCAAGGGCCTGAAATCGGCCGCTGGGTATCTCCGCCGGGAGCTGGGGCGGGCTTTGAATCTGCGCCACACGCCAGAGCTTACCTTCTTCCAGGATGACTCCATGGCAAAAGGCGCTCATATTCTGGAGATGCTCCGAGACCCGGAGGTGGTCAAGCCCGCCAATCCGGCCAACGAACATATTATTTTAGAGGAGGATTAAGCGATGACCACCCAAGAAGCGGCCCAATTCCTTATGAGCCGGGACAAGATTTTGATTTTGACCCACATCCGGCCCGATGGGGATACCAGCGGCTGTGCTGCCGGACTGTGCCGTGCCCTGCGTCAGATCGGTAAGACGGCCTATGTTCTGCGCAACACTGGTTTGACAGAGCTGTTTACTCCCTATCTGGAGCCGCTCACCGCTCCGGAGGACTTTGCCCCGGACACCGTGGTGTCGGTGGACATTGCGGCTCGATCCCTTTTCCCCGACAACGCAGAAAAGTACCTGGACCGGGTGGATTTGGCCATTGACCACCACCCCAGCCAGGAGTTTTTTGCCGCAGAGACCTGTTTGGACAGCACGAAAGCCGCCTGCGGGCAGATCGTGTATGAAATTGTGAGACAGTTTGCCTCAATTACTCCGGAGATTGGGGAGGCACTCTATGTGGCGGTGTCCACCGACTGCGGCTGTTTTCAGTACAGCAACACGGATGCCTCCGTCCACCGGACAGCGGCGGAGCTGATGGAGTCCGGCTTTGACCCCTACCCGGTCAACCGCCTCTTGTTCCGCACTCGGACTTGGAAGCGGCTGAAGCTGGAGAGTCTGCTGGTCCAGGGACTGGAGCTGCGGGACGGCGGCGAGACCGCTATTGTTTTTATCACCCGAACGATTGTGGAGGACGTAGGGGCGGATGAGCGGGATATGGATAATATCTCCGCCTTTGTAGGCCAGATTGAGGGCGTCAAAAATGGGATCACCTTGAAGGAAACCGCAGACGGGCATGTGAAAATTTCTCTGCGCACCGACCCCGGCGACCTGAATGCCAGCAAAGTGTGCGCTCTTCTGGGTGGAGGAGGCCACGCCGCCGCCGCCGGGGCCATGCTGGCCGGGACCGTGGAAGAGGTACGCCGGAGGATCATAGACGCGATGGAGCAGGTGCGGCATGGCTAGCGGAATTTTATTGTGGACAAACCGGCAGGCTGGACTTCTATGGATGTATGCGCCAAATTACGGGGCATTTTTCATGAGAAGCGGGTGGGCCACGGGGGGACGCTGGACCCCATGGCGACCGGGGTCCTGCCTGTCTTTATGGGCCGGGCCACCCGGGCGGTGGAGTTTGCGGAAAAATCCGATAAGGAATATGTCGCCGGACTAAAACTAGGTGTTATTACCAATACCCAGGATACCTCCGGCGAGGTGCTGGAGGAACGGCCCGTCTCCATTGCTGGGGGAGAGCTGGAAGCGGCGCTGGAAAAATTCCGAGGCGATCTTCTGCAAGTTCCCCCTATGTATTCCGCCATCAAAATCAATGGCAAAAAGCTCTATGAACTGGCCCGGAAAGGCCGTGAAGTGGAACGCCCTGCCAGACCGGTAACCATCAAGTGCTTGGAAATCGTAGATCAGCAAGGGGATTCCCTTTATACAATCAGGGTCCGCTGTTCCAAGGGAACCTATATTCGAACCCTCTGCCACGATTTGGGACAGGCCCTGGACTGCGGCGGCTGTATGGCGTCTTTGCGCCGGACTATGGCGGCGGGCTTTACTTTGGAAGATGCGGTAACGTTGGAACAGGTCCAGGCAGCGGAGGACCCCGCCGCCCTGCTCCTGCCGGTGGACCGCCTCTTTCCGGACCGTAAAAAACTGGTTCTCCCGTCTGCTGTGGAGAAAAAAATTCGCAACGGAATGACAGCGGTCCTACCGGAACTGGACCAAGGTGAATACAGAGTGTATTCTCAGGACGGGACGTTCCTGGCCGTGTGCCGGGCCAAGGGCGGCAAGCTGACCACCGTAAAAAGTTTTTTTGAGGTGTGATACCATGACCAAACGAGTGATTGCCCTGGGCTTCTTCGACGGGGTCCATCTGGGCCACGGAGCCCTTCTGCAAAGAGTAAAGGAGCGGGCGGACCAGCTGGAGGCGGTCCCCTGCGCGTTTACCTTTGACCGCAGTCCTGCCGCTGTTATCACAGGGCAAACAGTTCCGCTGCTGAGCGCCGTGGAGGACCGAATCTGGCTCATGCGCCAGTATTACGGGATTCAGGAAGCGGTAGTGGCCCCTTTCGACGCCATGCAGCGCATGGATTGGCAGGATTTTATTACAAACTATCTGGTGGGAGAGCTGGGGGTGGTCCATGTGGTGGCCGGTCACGACTTCCACTTCGGATATATGGGGCAGGGCAACCCGGAGCGGCTGAAGGCGAAGTGTGCAGAGCTGGGGGTAGGCTGTGACATTATTCAAAAGATTGAGCGGGACGGTATCACCATCTCGTCCACCTACATCCGCAATCTGGTGGCGCAGGGGGAGCTGGAACGGGCCGCCCAGTTTTTGGGCCACCCCCACATCCTCACCCAGCAGGTGGGCCATGGCAAAGGAATCGGGCACTCTGCCTTAGGGTTTCCCACCGTAAATCTCCGGATTCCACAGCGAGTGATTGTCCCCGCCTTCGGTGTCTACGCAACTCGGGTTTGGTTTGACGGCCAGCACCGCTGTGCCGTGACGAACGTCGGGGTACGGCCTACTGTGGCTGACAACGACGGGCGGATTACGGTGGAAGGCTTCATTTTAGATTTTTCGGGGGACCTGTACAGCCACACCGTAAGAATGGAGTTCCACAAGCGTCTGCGGGGCGAGCGGAAGTTTCCCACAATGGAAGCTCTGGCGGAAGAAATCCGTAGAAATGCACAGCAGACAAGGGAATATTTTGTCCAGAACAATTAGAAACCGCCCCGTTTGGGGCGGTGACAGGCGGCGAATAATCGCATTTGCCATAGTTTCGCTGCCTCCCGCCTGGACCTATAGTTTATACATTCCAAGCGAAGTGTCGAGATACAAGGAGTGACCGTCTATGGGATTTTTCCACCTCCTGCACCATGAGCATCAGGCCCGGTATGACAGGATGTTCCGATATCTGTGGGCTTTTGTGATCCTGATGGCCTCAGCGGGTCTGCTGATGGATACGCCGAAAGGCATCCTGCGGGGACTGTACGCCATAATTACCACCGAGGACGCCCTGATTACCGATTACGTTTTGGTGGCTGGGCCGGGAGCGGCGCTGGTAAATTCGGCGATTGTCACCGGGATTTCCATATGTGTGCTCTATCTGGCGCAGGATACGCTCAATGGTATGACCCTGGTGGAAATTGGTCTGATGTCAGGTTTTTCGCTGTTCGGCAAGAATTTTGTCAACATCTGGCCCATTTTGGCCGGAACTTGGCTGTATACCCGGGTGCGCCGCCAGCCGGCGGCGGGCAACATCGGGATCGGCCTGATGGCCACCGCCCTGGCCCCCATCGTCAGCTATATTGCCCTGGACAACGGGTGGGGCGGACCCGTGGAGGGAGTGCTGGTCGGGCTGGCGATCGGCTTCATCATGCCGCCGCTGGCTACCTATACATACCGGATTCAGAACGGCATGAACCTTTATAACATCGGTTTTGCCTGCGGGTTGGTGGCTTTTATCTGTGTCCCGCTCATGTCCTCTCTCGGGGCGGACCCTACCACCCACTACCGCTGGGCCACAGGGTATAACATTACGTTTGGGGGAGTTCTGCTCATTCTCTGTGTGATCTTGATTCTGGGCGGGCTGTTTTTCAGCGGAAAGCCCATCTGGGCGGCCTGGGCTGGCTACCGGCGTCTGCTCCAGACCAGCGGGCGGGCGCCCAGCGACTATTTGCGTATGTTCGGCCCTGCGCCGGTAGCCATTAACACCGGTGTCAACGGCCTGATTGGCATGGCGTACATTTTGCTTTCCGGCGGGGAGCTGAACGGTCCCACGGTGGGGGGAATCTTCACCGTGATGGGCTTTTCCGCGTTTGGCAAACACGCGCTCAACATTCTGCCGGTCATGTCGGGTGTGGCGCTGGGCAGTCTGGTGATGGACTGGTCGCTGACACAGCCCGCCGTTCAGCTGGCCTGCCTGTTTTGTACCACCCTGGCCCCCATTGCCGGATACTTCGGCTGGGGGTATGGAGTGATGGCCGGATTTATCCACTCGTCGGTAGTGCTGTACACCGGGTCGCCTGTGGCGGGAATGAACCTGTACAACAACGGCTTTTCAGGAGGACTGGTGGCGATTGTCCTCTACCCTACCATCATGGCAATTGCCCGGCACCGCAAGCCGGTGCTCCAGGAGGAGGACTATTTCGATCAGCTGGAGGGCGATATGCCGGTAATTCCGCCTGCCCCCCACGAGTTGAAAGAAGACGAGCCGTCCAATTAGTCCTCGGTCTGCATGGCTTGCAGAACCTCTTGACGCAGGCCCAGTCCGAAGAGATAATAGAGATCGGCTATGCGGAACAGGTAGTCATTCAGGCTTCGCTCAAAGCTGCTGTAGAGCGAAAAGCCAACAGCTTGGGCAATTTCGTGGGATGTTTTCAAAAAGGTCTCTTCAGCCTGCACAAATTGGGGGTCCTGGGCCAGAAAGCCGGCGAGCTCATCGTCAATGAGCGGGTTGTCATAGAATAGGATTTTAAGGTAGTGGTTCATAGGTAACGCTCCTTTATACACGATTCATACACGTATTATATATCACGATGCAACCGCGTGTCAAGAGGTGGAGGCAAAAATGGGAAAGTTCTGTGAAAGAATAAGAGGTCTTCGTAAAGAGATGGGGCTTACACAAAATGAAATGGCTGAGATTTTGCAGATTAAACCACGTACTTATCAGGACTATGAGTATGATAAAACATTTCCTACTGTTGCAGGACTGATTTTTATGGCGGATTTCTTCCAGGTCAGCACGGACTATCTGCTGGGCCGGTCGGACAAACGGGAGCTGTAACGCTCCGGTGTTCAAGGGAGTACCGGCGGAACAGAGGGCGTCCCAGACAAAGTACAATACCCACCGCCCCGTGGAGTAAGGCCCCTTTGCCGAAGGAGCCTTGCCCTGCGGGGATAGTAGTCTTTAGACAAGCACCCTGCCTCCGGCAGGGCTTTTTTGTTTCTAAGAAATTGCCACAAATCCAAATTTCCTCTTGACAATCTCGTTCCATAGTGGTATGGTTAGTTACGCAAGTAATGAACCAATAAACGACCGGTCAAAACGAATTGCGGAGGTGATTGCGTGCGCGGAACGTTAAACGACCAATCCCTGATTTACCTACAGATTGCCCGAATGTTGGAAGACGACATTCTTCGGGGGATCTACCAGGAAGAGGAGCAGGTGCCCTCTACCAACGAGCTGGCCAGGGGATATAACATCAACCCGGCCACGGCGGCGAAGGGCATCAATCTGTTGGTGACAGACGGAATTTTGTACAAGCGGCGGGGCATTGGAATGTTTGTGGCGAAAGGAGCGGGGGAGACCGTGAGACAAAACCGAAAAGCCGCCTTTTACGACGGCTATGTCAAACCTCTGGTCAAGGAGGGGGCGTCCCTGGCCCTCACCGGGGAGGAACTGCTGGCTATGATTGAACGGGCCATTGGAGAGGAGAAGGAAACATGAACGGTGGAAGATTAAACGCACAGGGTCTGTGTAAGTCCTACAAAGAGAAAGAGGTCCTCCACAATCTGGACCTGACCATTGAGCCGGGAAAAATCTATGGTCTCATTGGCCGCAACGGGGCGGGAAAAACCACTCTGCTGGGGATTCTAACCGCCCAAAACACCAAAAACAGCGGAGAGGTCACCTATAACGGCCAGCCGGTGTGGGAGAACCAAGCGGCTCTCAACGACATCTGCTTCGCCAGGGAACTCCAGCCCACCCTGTTTTCCGGGCCGAACAACCTGAAAATCAGGCACTATCTCAAGTCTGCCGCCATTTACTACCCCAGGTGGGATATGAGTTATGCCCTGCGCCTGCTGGACGAATTCAAGCTGGAGACCAAGAAAAAAATTTCCCAGTTGTCGAAGGGGCAGATGTCCATGGTGACCATTTTGATTGCCCTGGCCAGCCGGGCGCCCATCACCATTCTGGATGAACCTGCCGCCGGACTGGATGTGGTCATGCGGGAACGGTTCTACCAGCTGCTGCTGGAGGACTTCGCTCAGACCAACCGCACGTTCATTGTCTCTACCCACATCATTGAAGAGGCCGCCTCCGTCTTTGAGCGGGTGATTATCCTGGATGAGGGCCGCATCCTGGAAAACGCGGAGACCGAGGCGCTGGTGAGCCAGTTCCACTATGTCTCAGGCCGGGACGACGTGGTGGACCAGGTGTGTACCGGCCTTCAGGTGCTGTCCACCCACCAGATGGGGCGGCACAAAACGGCGGCGGTCCGGGGGGATATGGTCAAGCTGGAGGATGCGCTGCAAGCAGATGTGGATGTGTCCCCCATGAACCTCCAAAACGTCTTTGTGTCCCTGTGCGGCCACGGGGACGCCCAGTAAGGGGGCGGGAACAATGGGAAAAACCGTTCGCTTTCTGTTTCAGTTCGCCTGGGTCAACCTGGCGTCTCTGTTGGGCTTCGCCGCCTTTGTGTTTGCCGGGTGCTACCTCACCGGCGTGCCCGGCGAGCCGGGAAACAGCAACCTTTTTGCGAACTACTATGCGATGTTTCCCGCAATGGCGGCGTTCTGTCTGTTTCTGTTTTCCTTCGGCTTCTGCACCAGTAACCTGCCACTGGGCCTTTCTATGGGGGCGCGGCGGCGGGATTTCTTTACCGCCTTGCAAGGCATAATCTTGTTTTCCACAGCGGTGTGCTGGGCTCTCCAGCTGTTTATGTCCGCCTTCCCAGCCCTGGCCGGCTGGGAGGTCAGGGACCGGTGGATGCTGCTGTATATGTTCGAAGGCAAGCCCTGGGCCTACCCCCTGCTCTGCTTTGCGGTGATGGTGCTGGGCTGTTTGAGCGGTATGCTGATGATGAACCACAAGGGTTTGGGCATTGTTGTGGTTCTTCTGTCCATTTTGGTGCTGATGGGGGCCACCATTGTGCTGATTTTGTCGGCCGAGACGGAGCTGATGGCATTCCTTTACGACTCGGAATGGGGCTGGCTGTGGACCCTTTTGCCCAAAGGGATGGCCGCTGTGCTGGCTGCGGCGGCGGTGGGGGGAGAGCTCCTCATCTGGCGCGCTATCCATCGTTTTGTGGTGAGGTGAATGGAAGATGTTAAAAAAGTTAATCCAGCTGAATTTGGATGATCTGCTGCTCTATCTTAGTGTGGAGTGCGGGATGTTTCTGGTGATTCAGATCATAATCGGGTGCGTCATGCACTTTGCCAGGCCGGAAACCAGTGTAACCGTGTCCTCTGCACTTTTCCCCATTGTGGGCGGCTTCTGCGCCCTGATTGCCGGAATTTCCCATGTGGGGGTCAGCTTCGAACAGGCCATCCAGTTCGGACAGACCCGCCGCAGGGCGCTGGGGCTGACCTTGGGGCTGATCTCCTTTGAAACTGCCTTTGCCCTAGTGTTGGGCGCGGTGCTGGCTGCGGTGGAGAGCGTTCTCTGTCCCGCCCTGTGGGCGAAGCTGGCCGGAATGGACGGCTGGGCGTCTGGGCATATCTTTTTCTCTCCGGAGGGTACAACAGTGGACGGTCTTCTGGTCCAGGAAAAAGTCCTGTTGATTGAGTCCTTTACCCTGGAGTGGTACTGGTGGCTGATTGCCTTTGGAGCGGCTGTCGCCGGCGGGATCATTGCAGGGGCCGTGATCCAGCGGTTCGGAGCCAAAGGCGGCTGGTTCATCTGGGGTATCTGCGTGGCGCCCATGATTTTGGGCCAGCTACTTCCCTGGGAGGAATTTGAACTTACAAACTGGCTTGTTCCCATGCTGGTGTTCCTCGTTCTGGCTGGTTTTCTCTGGTCTATTTGGTCTTTGCTTCACGCAGTTGTGCGTGCCTGACTGGTGCGATTGCCCCGTCCAAAAGGACGGGGCATTTTTTGCGGATGGAACCCGGCCGATATTCAGTTCAAACAGGCCCTAGACACACAGCGGGTTTTGCCTATTGACCTGGCGTTGATTTCCCTTTATAAATGAAAGTAAACTAGTTATGGCGACGATTTTTGAGGGGGAGTGAAGGGTTTGCGGAGACAGCCGGCGGACAATCCCGAACAGCAAAGCCCAATGGAGCGCATAGCGGCCTTCATTGTGGACAAACGAAAAGCGTTTTATCTCATTTACATCGGCGTGGCAATTTTCTGCGTGTTTGCCAGCGGATGGGTGTCGGTCAACGACGATTTGACCAGCTATCTGCCCGACAGTACCGAGACCCGGCAGGGCTTGACGGCCATGGAGGCGGAGTTTGTCACCTTCGGTACCAGCCGGATCATGGTGGACAACATCGCTTTCGATCAAGCGGAGCAGCTGGCCCAACAGGCGGAAGCCATTCCGGGGGTGAAATCGGTGGAGTTTGACGGCACCGAAGACCACTACCAAAATGGAGCCGCCCTGCTTTCCATTACATATGAGGGCGCCGCCGATGACGAAATTAGTTTGGAGGGGCTGGAGCAGGTAAAGGACCTGTTGGAGGGCTACGACGTCTATGTCACGGGTGACGTGGGCGACTCCGCTTCCGCCAATCTGGACGCAGAGATGCAGGTGGTTATGGTCATCGCAGTGGTGATCATTCTGCTGGTGCTGCTGTTCACCTCCCACACCTACATGGAGATTCCAGTGCTGATTATGACCTTTGGCTTGGCGGCGCTGCTGAACAAGGGCACCAATTTTATCTTTGGTGAGATCTCCTTTGTGTCTAACTCGGTGGCGGTGGTGCTCCAGCTGGCCCTGGCCATTGACTACGCGATTATCCTGTGCCATCGGTACACCGAGGAGCGGGAGAAGCTGGAGGCCCGAGAGGCGGTGGTCATTGCCCTGAGCAAGGCGATCCCGGAGATTTCCGGATCCTCCATGACCACCCTGTCCGGACTGGGAGCCATGTGCTTCATGCAGTTTGGGATTGGCAAGGACCTGGGGCTGGTGCTGATGAAAGCCATCGTCCTCAGTCTGCTCAGCGTGTTTACCTTGATGCCCGGTCTGCTGCTCAGCTTCAGTCCGCTCATTGACCGCACCCACCACCGCAGCTTCGTACCTAAAATCACCGCCTGGGGCCGGCTGGCGGTGAAGACCCGCTACATTATGCCGCCCCTGTTCGTCGTGCTGCTCATCGGCGGCTTTCTCTTTGCCAACCGCTGTCCCTACGCCTATGGACAGACCGGCCTGACCACCATCCGCAAGAACGATGCTCAGATCGCTCAAGAGCGGGTGAACGAGACCTTTGGAAGCGTCAATGTGCTGGCGGTTCTGGTCCCCCAGGGGGACTACGAACAGGAGGGCCGTCTGCTCCGGGAGCTGGAGTGCATGCCCGAGACGGGCACGGTGCTGGGTCTTGCCAACGTGGACGCCATGGACGGCTATGTCCTCACCGACCGGCTCACGCCCCGGCAGTTTGCCGAAATGACCGACCTGGATATTGAGGCGGCCCGTCTGCTCTACTCCGCCTACGCGGTGAACGAGGAGACCTATGGTCAGCTTGTGTCCGGCGTGGACAGCTACAGCGTTCCCCTGATCGATATGTTCCTCTTTGTCTACGACCAGATGGAGGCGGGGTATGTCACCTTGGACAGCGACATGACTGAGACCATTGAGGACCTCCACGAACAGCTCACCGACGCACAGCTCCAGCTCAAGGGCGAGAACTACAGCCGGATGGTTCTTCAGCTGAATCTGCCTGAGGAGAGCGAGGAGACCTTTGCCTTTTTGGACACGCTGCACCATGTTGTAGGCCGGTATTTTCCTGAAAATTCCCTTCTGGTCGGCAATTCCACCAGCGACTTTGACCTGTCCGAATCCTTCGGCAACGACAATCTGCTCATCGGCATTTTGACCATTGTGTTCGTGATTCTGGTGCTGGTGTTTACCTTCCAGTCCGCCGGACTGCCGGTACTGCTGATTCTGGTTATTCAGGGCTCTGTGTGGATCAACTTTTCCTTCCCCTACTTGCAGAATGAACCTCTGTTTTTCCTCAGCTATCTGGTGGTCAGCTCCATCCAGATGGGCGCGAATATCGACTATGCCATCGTGATTGCGAACCGGTATGTGGAGCTGAAGCAGACCATGTCCCCCAAAGACGCAGTGGTGGAATCCCTGAATGAGGCGTTTCCCACCATTGTGACCTCGGGCACCATTCTGGCCTCCGCCGGTATTTTGATTGGATTTTTGTCCACCACCGCTTCGATCGCCTCCATCGGCGTATGTCTGGGCCGGGGGACCCTGATCTCGATTTTCCTAGTTATGGGTATCCTGCCTCAGATTTTGCTGCTAGGCGACGTTTTGATCGAAAAAACCGCCTTTACCTTAAAAGCCCATCTGCCCATTCAGACCCACACCGGTACCCTGCGACTGGACGGCCATGTCCGGGGTTACGTCTCCGGCATGGTGGACGGCGATTTCAGCGGTACCCTGCGGGGAAGTATCAACGCGGCAGTAGAGGCGGGAGCGATTCAGCCGGAGGACACGCCCGCCTTGACGGCGGCGCAGAGCGGAAAGGAGGACGGCTGCCGTGCATAAAGGAACCATCAAACGGCTGTGTGCCCTGGCGCTGGCCGGGTGGATGTTGGCCGGTCTGGCGCTCCCTGGTGCGCTGGCCGCTCAGGAGGGGCGGATTTCCATTGCGACAGCGGAGGACTGGGAGGCGTTTGCCCAAAACTGTGCGCTGGACGCCTGGTCCCAGGGAAAAACTGCGGTGCTGACCGCTGACCTGGACCTGTCGGGCAGAGCGGTGCGTCCCATCCCCACCTTTGGGGGGACTCTGCTGGGGCAGGGGCACATCATCTCCGGCCTGCGGCTCACCGGGGCCGGGTCAAACCAAGGGCTGTTTCGCTATATCCAGCCTGGGGCGGTGGTGCAGGATCTGGTGGTGAAGGGGCTGGTGGCGCCTGAGGGCAGCCGCTCCACCGTAGGCGGACTGGCTGGGGGAAACGCCGGAACCATTCAAAACTGTGTCTTTCAGGGGGCTGTCACCGGCGAGAGCGGGGTGGGAGGACTCGTAGGGCGCAATGGAGCCGGCGGGCAGATTATCAACTGTTCGGTCACCGGAACGGTGAATGGGCAGACCGCCACCGGCGGCATTGCGGGCCGGAATGCGGGCCTTCTGCTCAAGTGTACCAACAGCGCCGGGGTCAACCTGACGGAGCGGGATACCCGCCAGACCTTGATGGAACTGGACCCAGGGGCGGTGCTGAACGACCGAAATACTTTTGAAGAGGAAGAGACCACCGGGGTTTTGGACGGCTCCACCGACACCGGCGGTGTAGCGGGATACTCCAACGGCATCATCCAGAGCTGTACCAACCACGGAGATGTAGGCTATCCTCATGTAGGCTACAACACCGGCGGCATCGTGGGCCGGCAGAACGGTTTTTTGGCCGGGTGCGTCAACAAGGGGACCATCCATGGTCGGAAAGACGTGGGAGGCATTGCGGGGCAGGCGGAGCCATGGCTGGTGCTTGATCCCGGACCCCAGACCTTGGACCGTCTGCGCACCGAGCTGGACACCCTGGACCGGCTGGTGAACCAGGCCCTGAACGACGCGCAGAGTACCGGAGACCGGGTATCCGCCCACCTGACCGCGATGGGGGACTTCACCGGTACCGCCCGAGAGAGCTCCAAACGTCTGCTGGAACATACCATGGATTTTGTGGATGACAATGTAAACGAGGTGAACATCCTGGCGGCGGACGTGACCAACGCGCTGGACACCATTTCCCCCGCTATGGACGGCCTGGCCGATGTGGGCCGGCGGCTGGAGCAGCTGTCCCGTCAGGTGGACCGGGCGCTGAAGGAGCTGGAGGGGGCGGTGGACATCAGCTCGGAGGTTTTTCATACCCTGCGTTCCTCGGTAAACGAACTGCGGCAGGGACAGACAGAGCTGGACGCGGCCTGCCGGAGTTTTCAGGCTGCGTTGGATCATATCCACAATGCAGTGTTTCCCGGCGGATTTCCCGCTCTGCCCTCCCCGGAGGAGCTGGCGCAGGCGCGGGAGAATCTGCGCAGCGCCTTCCAAAATCTGCGCAGTGCGGGGGACAGCCTGGCCCGGTCGTTGTCTGACCTCCAGCGGGCACTGGGCGAGGCCGAGAGGCTGTCGAAGCCGGTGGAAGACGCCCTGGAGGACCTTCGGGATGCGGCCGATTCCTCTGCCGCCATTGGCAGGCTGCTGGAAAGCGCCTTTGACGCCATCGGCGACGGGGTGGATCAGCTGACTCGAAACGGTCCCGCGCAGTTTACGAATCTGGGAGAAGCGGCCCGGGAGGCCAGCGACAGCCTCTACGACGCATTAGGCGGGCTGTCCAGCGAGATGGAAGAGCTGAACCGCACCGTTCAAAGCGGCAGCGACACGCTGACCGGCGACCTACGGGCAGTGAGCCGCCAGTTCAACATTGTGTGTAACGTGATGATGGACGCCATTGAGGACCTGGACGAACGCCGGCAGGAGGGAGCGGAAGGTTTTGTTCAGGATACCTCTGACGAGGACATCGCCGCCACCCGGGAGGGCAAGGTAGCTGACTGCCGCAATGCCGGCGCGGTAGAGGGCGACCGGAATGTGGGCGGTATTGTGGGGTCTGTGGCCATTGAGCTGGACCTGGACCCGGAGGATGACCGGGCGGACCGGCTCTCTTTCGGCTCCACCTACGAGACCAAGGCAGTTGTGCAGGGCTGTCTCAACCGGGGGAAGGTTACCGCCAAAAAGGACTGCGCAGGAGGAATCGCGGGCCGGATGGACTTGGGAACCGCCCTGGAGTGCCAGAATTATGGCCCGGTTGCCAGCACCAGCGGCGACTACACTGGCGGCGTGGCCGGTTTTGCAGACGCCATAGTGCGCAGCTGTTTTTCCAAAAGCACCCTGTCCGGAAAGAACTATGTGGGCGGTGTGGCTGGATGGGCCAGCCATCTGCGGGACTGCGTCTCCATTGCTACGATTGAGGAGGGGACGGAATACCTGGGGGCTGTGGCTGGAGGGGTGGAGACGGACGGCGTGCTGACCGGAAACCGCTTTGTGGACACCGGTGTAGCCGGAGTGGACGGCGTGAGCTACGCGGGCCGGGCTGAGCCGGTCCTCTTTGCGGAGCTGACCCTTCTGCCCGATGTCCCACCGGAGTTTACCGCCTTTACCCTGACCCTGCTGGCCGAGGGGGAGACGGTGGCACAGCTCCCCTTTTTCTATGGAGACGACCTGTCTCGTCTGGTCCTGCCCGAGGTGCCCGCACAGGAGGGCTTCTATGGCAGGTGGCCGGAATTTGATCGCTCCGGCGTGAACTCGGACATAACCGTGGAGGCAGTTTATGCCCCCTGGGTCACCCTGATTGCCAGCCAGGAGACGGAAGGCAAGCTGTCCTTGGCTCTGGCCGAGGGGCAGTTTACCCATGAGGCCGTTCTCCATGTGGAGGAGAGCGCGATGGTTCCGCCTGGGGAGAGCGGGGAAGATGGGGTGGTCTGGGCGGTTTCCTTGACTGGGACCGGATTGACCGCAGATGATTTGGTGCCCCTGCGGCTGTTGAATCCGGCGGAAGGAAATGTCAGCCTCTGGCAGTATCGAGAGGGCCATTGGGTTAGCGTGGAGCCCGTTCGCAGCGGACGCTATCTGATGCTGGACATGGAGGGAACCGAGGGTGTTTTTTGCATCCAGCCTCAGGAGGGCAGCCTTTGGATGCTCCTCCCGGCGGGGGGAGCCTTGGCGCTGGTTTTGCTGGCCTTGGCGCTGCTGCGAAAGAGAAGGAAGCCGGCCAACAAGCCGGGCGGGAAATCGCAAGCCGCAGAACCGGAGACCGCCGCAAAATAGAACAGAATCGCGGGTGAGAAGAGATCCTCACCCGCGATTTTTTTAATTGGACAGTCCCCGAAGCGGGCAGTCCGACAGGGACACCCGGTCCACCAGGGCCGGCAGGCCGTTGTCCCGCAGATAGTCCTGGAAAATCGCCATAGACTGGGTGGAGTCCGGTCCAATGATGATTTCCGCAACCAGGTCCTCAATGCCGATGCCGGCTTGCCGGCACATGGACATCAGGTCCAGGGGATAATATTTTTTGATTCGCTCCTTGGTCACATGGTAACAGGGGCGTACGTCAAAGCCACTGGTTTCGAAGGGGGAGACCACCAGCCTCATCTCGTATTCCGAGGCGAAGGAGGGGTGCTTATAGGACACCGAACAGGCCCAGGCGTCCCGCATGGCGCGTTTGATCTCCGGGTCGTCGGCGGAGAGCGGCCCGCCCGCCTGAACCAGCTTGCAGAATACATCGACCATGGGGTGTCCGGCCATATCGTCCCGGTAAAAGACGGTTTGGAGGGACAGCGCGCCCTTTGCCATTTTTTGGAGATACTCCCGCTGGAGGGCGATACAAATTCCCCGGCCCCGATTCCCGTACCGCTCCCACTGGGCCGCGTCGTCCCGGTAGAAAGAGAAACAGGCGGCAAAGGCGGAGTATTCCTTTCGAATCTCGTCACGGAATAGGGTGTGAACCGCCTGAGCCTGTTCCCGATTGCCCTCCCGGTTGAGCCGCTCGGTGATGGCGCTGGACAGCCGGGTCATGAAGTGCCGCATCTCGGCGGAGTCGTTCATACGCAAGACATTGTTGACCCGGAGCTGGGCGCAGCGCAGAATTCCGTCGACCGCTTGAAAGTCGGTGTAGTGATAAAGTATGGTTCCGTTGGCGCGTTCCATATGGCTCCTCCTGTTCTGGGTGGCGATGTTATAAGTTTATCATTTTTCTGCCCCGCTTACAAGGCAATTTTTCCGGTTTGAGGATATGTTGTTATCTTTTGCGCCGTCTGGCCGATATTTAATTCAGAATACTGGGCAAAGGAGGTATCTGGAATGGGTGAGCTGACCATTCGCAGAAACAGGGGGTTTGCCGTGCCCCGGTATCAAGGGATGGGCAAAGCGGAAAAATCAGCCGGAAGCAGCGGGAGCCAGAAGGTGGAGCGGACAACGGTTACCGTGTCCGAGACCCTGAAACAGCTGTTGACCAGGGTTAGTCAGGCAGAGGGACATATCCGGGAGAGCCGGCGGACGCTCCAGGCGGGCGAGGGTGTGCTGGCCGAGGTGCGGGATACGTTGGAGCGCATCGGGGAGCTGGCTAAGGAATCCGCTGGCGGCGGGGCGGCCGACCGGGCTGCGCTCCAGGCAGAGCTGGAGCAGCTGAGGGAGGAGATCGACCGCATGATCGGCGGCGCTTCGGTTGGAGACACTCCGCTGTTTCTTGACGGGGAGATGGGCGGCGAGGACGGGCTGAAAACGCTTTTGTATGCCGTTCTAGGCGACGCATCCCCAAGCGCGGAGGAAATTCCCGACTGGTTGATTCAAAGCATCACCCAGAAAGCGCCTACTGTGGAGGAACTGTTGTCCCAGCTGGGTCTGGACAAGACGGCCAGCAGCTCGGAGATTCTGGCCGCAGTTATGAGCCGCCCGCTGGAGAGCGATTCCGCCGCAGGATATCTGGCGGCAGTGTATCTGGGGGCGGTGATCGCCAGCGGCGCCCCGCCCAAGCAGATTGACCCGCTGGAGGCGCTGGAGGGTCTGAGGCTGCTGTTGGAGAAGGTGTCGCAGGGGGTTCCTCTGGACCAGGCTGTCGAGCAGCTGACCGATGGAGAATTCACCAGCATGGAAGATTTTCAGGCCCAGTTTACCGGGGGAACGGCCCCAGGGCTGGAGAATTTTTTAGAGGGTCTGCTGTTGTCTGAGCTTGAGGTGATGCTCCCAGAGGGGTTCTCCGGGCTGGCTCTTTTGGCAGGGCTGGAGGGCATGAAATTGGAGCTGCTGATGGGCCTTTTGACCGCTGCACAGAACTCCGGAGGCGGGGAGAGCCTGGAAGCGGCGGAGGTTATACCGGAGCAGGCAGAGGCGGCGCAGACGGCAGAGACCGTACAGAGAGCGGCGGCCGGACAGGAGCCCGCGCCACAGAGGGCCTCCGCGCTGGAGTTGGGCACGGTTCGGGTGATGGGCTATGATCTGTCCCAAGTATCCTACAATCCCACTGCCAATGAGCTGACGGTAGGCGGGACTCAGGATGTGGTGCTTCAGGGGACCGGGCAGGGCGAACCGGCGGTGCTGGTTACCAGCAGCGGAAAGGTGACGCTGCTAAACGCAAACCTGTCTGCCTTGACGGTCAGCGCGCCTATGGCCCGGATTTTCAGCGCAGGCACAAGCATTTTGGGGACGGTACGCCTGGGGGAGGGAGGGACCCTCACCCTGGACGGAGGCGGACTGCTGAAAATTGGTGTGATTTATGCTGGAAGGTCCAGCACTCTGCATCTGGCGGGCGGAGCGGTTGCAGTGGACACTGCCACAGCAGAGGGAGAAACCAAGCCGGATGGGCAGTTCTTCCCTGTACTGGTGGAAGGAGCGGCCTCTCTGGCGGCGCAGGCAGTGCGCGTGAGCAGTCCGGAGGGCAAGGCCCTAGAGCCGTTTGATGTGGTTTGGAAAACCCTGCTTCCCGGTTGGCACGCCGTTACCTCTATGGCACTGGACGGACACCAGACCAAGTTGGCCCTGGCGAATGGCGACCCGGCCCGGCTGTGGCTGAGCAAAGGGGACGCCGCCCACGGCTATACCATCCATACCCTGATCGCACGGGGCCGGGACGAGATAGGCCGCCCTCAGACCCGGTACGCCTATCTGCTCTGGAATCAAAATACCCAGACGTTTGAGGAAATATCCATGTATCCCAACCCCTTTGCGGTGACTGGCGGCGAGGCGGGCAAGGACTGGGTGTATGAAGAGGAGTCCCACACCCTGCGGATTTTGTCTGCTCAGGTGACCGCAGTCTCTGGCGGGGCCGGAATGGATGCCAACCAGGAACCGTTCAGCGGGAGAATCGCCCTGGCGGACGGTATTGGCGGGCTGGAACTGGCCTTGAACGGGGTAATCTGCCGGGTGGCCTCCGGGCGAGCGTTTGATCTGGGCCGGGGCAACCAGGTGACGCTGGTTTTACAAGGCGGCACAGTCAACTTTTTTGAAAGCGGCTTAGGATGTGCCGGGATTTCCCTTGGGGATGGCACCTCGCTGGACATCGGCTGTGCGGAGGACTGCGGCGAACCCGCCGGGGCGCTGACCGCGTCTGGGAGCGGCGG
>OFHO01001144.1_pt1 | contig 20586 bp, 16 predicted proteins | sample 1521531 | NCBI WGS metagenome assembly OFHO01 (sample SAMEA3504124, study PRJEB24116) | mouse gut metagenome | biome: mouse gut; feature: mouse-associated habitat; material: faeces | place: Denmark | collected 2011
GGGATGCAGTTCATGACTCAAGCGCGGGCTCTTCTTTTTTCGGACCTCGGCCTATTCCGAAAGGACCGCCCCGCCGAGAAGGATGCGGTTCTCGGCCACGCGGAACAGATGCTGGCCGTAGGCGGTCTTGCCGTGGCGTTCGGCCGCGTCCAGAAGCACCTCGCGGGTGATCCAGCCGTTGTTGTAGGCGATCTCCTCCAGGGATGCGATCTGAAGGCCCTGGTTGTCCTCCACGGCCTTCACAAATTCGGAGGCCTTGTACAGGCTCGGGATGGTGCCCGTGTCGAGCCAAGCCGAACCGCGGTGCAGCACCTTCACTTCCAGGCTGCCGTCCTCCAGGTACATGCGGTTCACATCGGTGATCTCCAGCTCGCCGCGGTCGGAGGGCACCACGCTCTTGGCGAACTCCACCGCCCGGCTATCGTAGAAGTACAGGCCCGTGACGGCGTAGTTCGACTTCGGATGCTCCGGCTTCTCCTCGATGGACAGGGCGCGACCGGCCTCGTCGAACTCCACCACGCCGAAGCGCTCCGGATCGTCCACGTAGTAGCCGAACACCGTGGCGCCGCACTCCCGCGCGGCGGCCTGGCGCAGCAGCCCCGACAGGCCGCCGCCGTAGAAGATGTTATCGCCCAGAATGAGGGCGCAGCCGTCGCCATCGAGGAACTCCTCGCCGATGATGAGGGCCTGGGCCAGGCCGTCCGGCGAGGGCTGCACGGCATAGGACATGTGCACGCCGAACGACGAGCCGTCCTTGAGCAGCTCCTGGAAGTTGGGCAGATCGGCCGGCGTTGAGATGAGCAAGATGTCGCGAATGCCCGCCAGCATGAGGATGGACAGCGGGTAGTACACCATGGGCTTGTCGTACACGGGCAGCAGCTGCTTCGACGTGACCTTCGTCAGCGGGTACAGGCGCGTGCCGGAGCCGCCTGCCAGAATAATGCCTTTCACGTTAACCTCGTTCCTTGCCATCGGTTGGCGTATCTGTGCTGAATCGTACCACAAGAAGAGGGTCGGAGCCCTTCTCTTTCAGGGGAACCTCGTCTACGATCTCAGGAGACGTCTTCTCATTGTAATGCTCGCGCAGGTAGGCGGTGACCTGATCAATGGCTTGCTTGCGACGGGTGACGAAATAGGTGTCGGGGCGCTCGACGAGGCTCTTCAGGGGATTGGGCACCCCCAGCGCCTCGTTATGGGCCCGCACCAGGGGCGCCCCCTGGGTCCAGCCGCCGACGAGCACCGTGGAGTCCATGAGCTTGCGCGGTGGCAGATGGCGGTACTTGAGCTCCTTTTCCATTTGGGTGAAGGTGGTGGTATCCCACACGTACACCACGTCCGGTTCGGAGAAGCGGTTGACCAGCGCGTTGTCCTCCACGAAGGCGCTTTCCTTGGCGAACTGGTCGATGCGCTCGACATTGAAGGCCGGCCCCCACTTCACTCCGAGCCCCACCGCGCAGAGCACCGCGAAGAGCACGCCGAGGGCGGCCGAGGCCACGACGCGGCCCGGGGGCAGCGGCCGCTCGCCCGCGGGAGCGGGCAAGGGGCAGCGCAGCAGAACCGCGGCGCAGGGCAAGAGCGAGAACAGCCATACGGCGTACTCCACGCGGGCCGGAAGGCGTCCCATGTAGCGGAACAGCACGCAGGCGGCAAAGGCACCGGCCAGGGAGAGCGCCACCACCACGAGCACGCGCCGACGACCCAGCAGCAGCACGGCGGCGGCCAGGCAGGCCAGGGACACCGTCAGCAGCGGCGACTTCACCAAATGACGGCCTTCGGCCACCACCGAGGAAACGAAGCTGCGATCAGCGGCCGGCTCGCGGGCGATGGAGGAAACAGCCCCCAGCCGCTCGGCGGTGATATAGTCGGGATCGGCGGTGATCCAGTTCCGCATGAGCCAGTAGTCGCTTTCCGAGACGCCGATGGCGGCCAGCTCGTCTTTCATGGCCTCGTAGTCCCGCGTGGGATAATCCACCAAGCTGTAGCGAGCGTCGTTGTACTCCTGCCAAGGAGCCCAATGCGGGTCGCTCCACACCGCCCGATCGTAGGCCAACGCCCCGCCCACGGCCAGCCCCACCACGGCGGCGCTGGCAAGGGCCCACGTCAGCAGGCGCCGCAGCTCGGACCGGTGCCCGCGGCCGCAGCGCAGCAACAGTCCCGCGAAGGCCAGGGCCAGAAACGGTGCGGACAGCAGCAGCACGAGGGCCCGCCACATGAAGCCAAGCACGACCAGAACGGTGCCCGCAGCACAGGGCGAGAGTTTCCGCCGGGCAATGCCGACGCAGAAGCAGACCTCGCCGGCCATCACGCAGAGGGCGGCCACCACGGTGAAGTTGCTGCCCAGGGTGCACTTGGGCATGATGAAGTAGGCCACGAAGCCCAGACACACGAGGGCGGGGCCCAGGGGAACATGGCGCAGCAGCAGGTAGCTCAGGGCAAAGAACGCCACGACAACGGCCGTGCGCTCGATGACGAGAAACCAGTTGAGCTCGGGAATGGTCATGTTCAACTGGTAGATGATGCCATTGAGCACCGCATTGGTGAACAGACACTGACCGCCATCGGGATACAGCCCCGAGAGGGCCAGGGAGATGCCCAGATCGTCATCGGGGCCCCGATAGTCGTCGTTCAGCACGAGCAGCCCGACCACGAGCAGGGTCAGTCCGAAGGCCGCCGCAAGGCACGGCCCCACCGATCGGCTCTCGGATCCGCTACGGCCCCACGCCCCCATCGCGCCCGGGGCGCGCTCCCATACCGTATCTGCCATAATCTCGCTTCGATCGTGCACCAGGGTGCTCAGTGGACAATATCGTTTTATTGTACCCCAAAACACTGGTCTCCGTCAGGATTTCAGGAATGCCCGATCTTGCGCCTCACGGCGCGCAGCGCCCGTCGCGCCAGGGAGGGCCCCGACGTCGGGGCCGCGGCCTCGGCAATGGCAAAGCGGTTCTTCTCGGAGACGCCATAGGTCTCTTGAATCAGCGCAAGCCGCTCGCGGGGGTCTGCCGTCTCGGCCAAGCGATCGGCCAGGCGCACCAAGCCCGAATCGTCCCGCCCAGGCGCCCCAGCGTAGACCCACCTCCGGTCTTTGCACACCTGGGAGCGCTCCGTCTGTTCCAGAGTCCACCCATGCACACAGGCACCGTCGAAGAACACACCACGACCGATCTGTCGCGCCGGATTACCGGCCCAGCTCGTATTGGAGGCGATGGTCTTGCCTGCCACCACGGCCCCGCCGCCCACAATGCTGCCCGAACCGATGGTAGTGCCCTTCAGCACCATGGCCGACTGCCCAAGCCACACGTGGTCGCCGATCACGACATCGCGGCTGGGATTGATGCGCCGCCCGTCCTCGGCACGGTACACCAGATGCGGATCGGCCGTGCGAATCCACACATCGAAGGAGAAGAGACCTTTGTCCCCGATCAGCAGACTACGCCTTTCCGACACAATGAAGTGCAGCGGCCCATTGGTATACGTTTCCGAACCAATGGCAAAAACGCAACCGCCGTAGATGGTGGCATCGAGACGAAGGGCTCGATTATTCGGCCCAATGTGCACGACGGCAGCAGGGCCGCCGAATATGATCTTTGCGCCGGCGAGCACCACGTTCTCCCCACACGAGAGAACGCAACCCCCCCCCGTTTGAGCCTTTTCGGAAATCATAATTTGAGAGTTGTTCATTTCGGGCGCCGGGCCAACGAGCAAGTTGTTCGTTTCTTCAAAAAAAGCCTCGACCTCTTCACGAGTTTTCAAAACCACGCTCATATCTTTACCTCCACACGCTACAGTTGCCTTCGCATCCGATCCAGAATGGGCGCAATTGGCATAGCGCCCCCGAACAATCGAAATCTTGAACTCAGCTAATAATACACGGCATTATTTCAACCCAAGAGCACGCTGTGTATCCCATGACCACATATTAGGAGCTCGCATGAGAAAGAGAACATCGGCGATCTCCTCGTGGCTATCTAAGAATTCTGCCAGATTCTCTTGGTTGTAGCGCGGGTCGAGCACATAGGTCTTTGCATAGTGATCCGCGAAAAGACGCTCTATGCAATTCGAATAGGAATCCGAGACAATGAGTAATTCCCGCGAGGCCGCAGTCTCTTCATTGCTTATCTCAATGAGCCCGTAATCGGTATGAAAGTATTCGGCATAGCGGTTGAAGAATGGGTTCTCCCCCCACTCTCTGTTTTCATAATCCTGTCTATGCACCAAAAACTCGGACGGCTTCTCCTCCGCATCAGCCACTACCGTAAAATTCGTCGCATCACCAATGCAGTAGTCCAAGACAACATCTGCATAACTTGAATCGAGGCCCCTCCGCGAGAAGGTTCCGCGGAAAAGGGGCTCATCATAGGCGATGATATCCCATGAGCCCAAACTGCCGCTCGGCAAGCCCATCGCTCCCGCAATACGATCATAGGCCTGAAGCGCGCCGATGATGTTCCAATGATGATCGGTCCCATTCCACCCTTTGAGATACTCTTCGTAGGTCACATCTCCGCTCACCCATTGGAACGAATGGGCTGAATCGCCGAAAATCGATTCCATATGATCGAATAAAAGGGGATTTGATGTCAGTTCAGCAGACGGCGAGCCCACAACATTGCGAGAATCGGGACCTAGATATACAAAGAATCGAACCTGCGGATAGGTCTCGCAAAATGCCGACAGACCCGAGGCAACCGATCTTTGCTCCTCAAGGACTTCGGCCGTCGCTTTCTCCGCCATCTCCAGAAAACGTCCTTCTCGAGGGTCTTTCATGATCGAGGATCCGTAAAACGTCGGATAACATCCCCATCCAAATAAGACATTGGAGGCCTCAATGGCGCTGCGCTGCACGGCGGCGTTCACCAGAAGCGCCGCGGCCTTCAAAGGGACACAGTTGCCCACGGCGTCTTCCGCGGCCTCCTGGAACTCGCCGGAGGCGAAGCCCTCGACGCTGAAATGAGCCGCCGGATCAACCTCGGTTATGCCGCCGGAGAGATAGGCCGCGTCAGCGGCCGTGAGCCATGATGGGAGGGAGACCCCTCCCCATGAGGCTAATCCGATGAGGGCCGGCCCGCAGAAGAGCAGGCAGAGCACGCTAGAGAGCAGGATGTTCCTCGCCTTCACGACACTCCTTAGAACTGGAAGTAGATGAACGGGTTGTAGGAGCTGGAGACGACCGCCATGGCCGACAGCACGAACACGACCACAAGCGCCACGTCCACCAGGGCGTTCACCACCGTAAGAACGCGGGCACGACCCGGCGCCACGACGGTGCCCTCGCAGAGGGCCTGGCAGGGCGGCACCGCGGTGTTGCCCTTGGCCGGCGCCGCCACAATGGAGCGGTGGCTATCGCCCTCGGCCCAGGCCTCCAGCTTCTTGCGCAGATAGGGCGCCCAAGGCAGCGACCCCACGATGAAAATGGGAACGAGGGACACATAGCTCCAGGACTGGAGCTCCCACAGGGTGGAGGTACCGAGCCAGCCGTAGGCGCCGAAGAGCGCGGCCGTCCACTCGGCCACGTTGGAGAGCCCCGTCACGGCGAACAGGAGCCAGCCGAAGAAGAACAGCACCGCGCACCAGATATGGCTCACGAAGCCGGGCAGGCGATCGAGCAGCTTCATGATGAAGAACTTCTCCAGCAGGATGAGCACGCCCCAGTACAGGCCCCACAGGACAAAGTTCCAGGCCGCCCCGTGCCAGATGCCGGTGAGCCCCCACACGATCATGGTGTTCACGATGAAGCGCGGCACCGACACGCGGTTGCCGCCGAGGGGGATGTACACGTAGTCACGGAAGAAGCCGCCCAGGGTCATGTGCCAGCGGCGCCAGAATTCCGTGGCCGACCGGGCAGTGTAGGGATAGTTGAAGTTGCGCGGGTAATCGAAGCCCATCATCTTGCCCATGCCGATGGCCATATCCGAATAGCCCGAGAAGTCGAAGTAGATCTGGAAGGTGTAGGCCGCCACGCCCGAGAAGCAGCCGACAAAGCCGATGGCGGCGGCATCCTGGGTGAGCAGCGAGTCGGCAAGCACGCCGGCCGTGTTGGCCAAGAGCACCTTCTTGCCGAGGCCCACGCAGAACAGGCGCAGCCCCTGGGCGAAACCGGCCAAGGTGGCGCGGCGATGATCGATCTCAAATTCAATATCGGAGTAGCGCACGATGGGGCCGGCCACCAGCTGGGGAAACATGGCGATGTACATGCCCAAGTACAGGGGGTTCTTCTGCACCCTCACTTCGCCGCGGTACACGTCCACGATATAAGTGAGAGCCTGCAGGGTGAAAAACGAGATGCCAATGGGCAGGGCCAACTGCAAGTCGGCCAGGAACTCCTCGCCCAGGGCAGCATTGATGTTCTGGGCGAGAAACCCCTGGTACTTCCAGAAGCCGAGGATGGCCAGATTCGCCACCACGGCCACTATCAGGAAGAACCTACGCCAGAGATGGCTCCGCAGGCCGGCCCGGGAAATACAGAGGGCCAAAACCCAGTTCATGAGGATGGAACCCACCATGAGCCACACGTACACCGGTTCGCCCCATGCGTAAAACACGAGGGAGAACGCCAACAACACCACGTTGCGGGCCGGTCGCCAGGGCACAACGAAATATGCCGCCAAAAACAGCGGGAAAAACGCAAAGAGGAAGATCGTGCTCGAGAAGACCAAGCGGCCGTTACCTAGTTATGCTCGTAGCGAATCTGCACTTGGTAGATGATCTTGTTCACCGTGTTCATCTCCTCGCGCTCCACCGCCGTAGGCGCAATGGTCACGCCGAACTCCGTCTCGATGGCCACGAGCAACTCGATGGCGGCCATGGAATCCAGCAAGCCCTCCTCGAACAGATCCACGTCCCGCTCCTCGCGGATAACGTCATCGTCGCAGATCTCCTCGATCAGCTCGAGCATACGCTCCTCAACGGAATTCTCAGCCATGGGTCAAACCTCCTATAACGGTGTGCATCTGTCCGGAAAAGATGGCCATGCCCAGCATGACCACATTAATGGTAACAAACCATTGAACGACCTTGTACCAGTTCTCCTTCTTGTGTCGCTTGTGGAAGGCGGACTTCTTCTGATAGACATCGGTGGCGCCCATGAGTACGCCGTAGTAGGCGCCATAGACCAGGTAATCCACTGTCAATCCATGCCACGCGCCCATGAGCAGAAAATTTGCCATATAGCCAGCGCAAGCTGTATGCAGGCGATCCTTGAACAGCTTCCGCCGCGTGGCCGACTTCACTGCTCGCATGAACACGAAGTCCCGCAACCAGGTGGACAGCGTCATGTGCCACCGGTCCCAAAAGTCGCGCACGTCGGTGGCCAGGAAGGGCGCACGAAAATTGCGCGGCGTCTTAATGCCGAAGCAGTAGCTCGCCCCCATGGCCATGAGCGAGTAGCCGGCGAAATCGAAGAACAGGTAGAAGCCGTACATGTAGGCATCTTTCACCTGGGCGCCGAGTTCGGCCCACCAGGGGCCATCGCCCAGAGGCGCCGGCGTGAAGTAGTGGTGGAACACGGTGCCGAGCACTTTCTGATACACCGCGCCCACGAGCAGCAGCATGATGCCGCGCGCCAGCAGATCGGCGTACTCCGAGGCAGTGTAGGCGCGATTCGCGTCCTCGGTAAATCGCCGGCTGCGATCGATGGGGCCAGAGGTGAACGGTGTAAAGAATACGAGGAAGTAGAGGTAGTCGGCGAAGTTCATATCCTCGATGAGGTCATCGCGAATCTCGATGATGACCTGCACGGCCTTGAAGGTGATATAGGATATGCCGAGAAAGCCCATGAGGTTATGGTCGAACACGGCACCGATCTTGTAAACCACCAGCGGAGCAATGACTGCAACGAGCGCGCAGCGGAACTTCCACAGGGCCTTCTGCCCGCTCTTCCAACTGGCAAGTTCCCAGAACGTAACGGCGCAGGCAATGGCGAGGAAGGCAGCGAAGGCGAGCATGCCCTCCACGTTCTCGCCGAACAAAAGCAGCAGGAACACGAGGGACGCCGCCAAGCCGTAGTACTTGATGCGATGGCCCGAGAAACCGAGCACCGCCGCCGGCACGATGGCCACGGCGAGAAAGACGTAGAAAGCGGGGTCGATATAGAAATTCATGGTACGCGGCCGTCCTACGCCAAGGCCTTGCGATCGATCTTGCCGTTGACGTTCAGGGCGAACTCATCGTGGTAGACGATCTTCTTGGGCACCATGTACTCGGGAACCAACTCCTTGAGGGCGGCCTTGATGGACCGGGACGTGGCGAAGTCGCCCGGCACCGCCGGGTCGGCAAGGCGCACGTGGGCCACCAGGTGACTCACCTTCCCATCCCGCTCAGCGGCCAGCACCACGGCCTCCCCCACCACAGGCACGCGCACGAGGGCCTGCTCCACATCGGCCAACTCCACCCGGAACCCGTTGAGCTTCACCTGGAAATCGAGGCGGCCGAGACAGAAGAGACGACCCTCCCCGTCGAGATAGCCCTTGTCGCCGGTCTTGTAGCAGCGCACCGGCGCGCCGTCCTCTCCCTCGATCTCGGAAAAGACCGCCTCAGTCAGATCGGGGCGCGCCCAATAGCCGGCCGATACCGTATCACCGGCGAGGTAGATCTCTCCCACTTCCCCCTGCGGCAGCACCGCGCCCGTCTCGGGATCGCGCACGATGGCGGCCACGGCGCCGCCCAGATACCCGACCGGCAGCGGGTTCACCTCCGTTGCCAGGGCTTCGTCGACGACGATATCGGTGACGGCCTGGGTCTCGGTGGGACCGTAGGTGTTCAGGATGCGGGCCGCCGGGAAGCGCTCGATGAGCTTTAGGGCCGTGGCGTTGCGGAACACCTCGCCGCAGAGGATGATGTTGTCGAGCCGTGGCAGCAACTCCTCGTTGAAAGCAGGATCGGCCAGGCACATCTCGATGAAGGAGGGCGTGGAGATCCACGTCGTCAGCCCGCTGACAGCCAGGGCGTCGAAGGCGGCCCGCATAGATTGCTCGTCCTCGCTTTCCAGGGCGAACAAGGTGTAACCCCGGGCAAGTCCCGCGATGATGTCGAAGAGGCTCACGTCGAAGGTGTAGGGCACGCGGTTGAAGCTCACGCCGTCTTCCCGAACCGGAAACAGGCCGGTGAAGTAATCCATGAAGGCATCCACGCAACGGGAGGGCATCTGCACGCCCTTGGGGCGCCCCGTAGAACCGGAGGTGAACAGCAGGTAGAAGGGCGTATCGCCATCGATCCAGCGCTCCCGACCCACCGAGCGGCCCGCGGCGATAGCCGTCTGCACCGCCTCGGCTCCCACGACCGAGGCGGCTAGGGACTCATCGCCAGCAAAGCCCTCGTCTGCCAGGGAGATGACGAGGGGATGATCAATCTGGGTCAAGATGTCGTTCACTCGATCGGCCGGGTAGGCGATGTCCACCGGGGCATAGGTGAGCCCCGCCTTGGCGGCGGCGATGAAGCCCACGAGCATGAGCGGCGACTTGTGCCCGTAAATCACCACGGGCTTTCCCGCAGGGGCCGTATCAACCAGATACGCCGCCAGGGCATCCGACCAGCGGGAGAGCTCACCGTAGGTCAGACGCTCGTCAGCATCCCCTCCGCAACGAGAGTTAAAGAACGCCAGTTTCTCAGAATTAACCGCCGTAACATCTTTCAATCGATCGAGGAACCTACTCACGCTCATTTCACCTTTCATCAATTATCAATCACGTTCTCGCAATTGTTGGCAACCATGCCACAGCTTGCAGAGTCGCCCCATTAGAAGTGCTCGTATACAGGCGCGGCAGGATCGCCAAAACCTGAATAGACGAGAAACCAAACAAGAATCGCCACCAACGCGAACGCGGCGACAAACCACAGAAGAGCCCCCAGCCATGTATCGCCGAAGAACACTTTTTCTACTCTCTCTTTCAGCGCCTTCATTGATCCGCATCCTCCATGAAGAAATTGTAAATCGCCCTGTTAACGTGCACCCAGCCCGTCCACCCAAAATGGGCGGCATCGTAAAGGAAATACGGATCGTACTCATAGGGAGAGAAATCAGCGTATTCCACCCCATACTCCTCGCATATCTCCTTCATCATATCGAACCATATCGCTCGCGTGGGGGCATCGTAGGCGGTTTGGTCGAACAACGCCCCTTTAACGGGCATCATGATGACCAGAGGTTCGATGCCCGTCTCGCGACATACGTCCAAGAAAAGACGAAAGTCCTCTACTTCCGTTTCCTGGTAGGGCTGTCCCTCGGGATAAGACCAGCCTTCTTGAGCGCCCTTAAGCCACTTATCGTATCCGCCGCTCTCAAACCAGCTGTTGTAAACGCCGTACTCATTACTGGAAGATTGCTCCGCCCCCTCTTTCTGGGCCTGCTCAAGCCAAGCGTCCCAATCGGGTGTCAGAAGCTCTCCAAAGCGCCCCTCAGGAACGGGACGGCTCTTGTTGAGCTCTCGCTCGGGAGCATTCCACGTGTCCTCTTCATCGCTCAACACGGCATCGTAATTCTTGGTTGAATTGAATACATCCGTCACACGCTCATTTACTTTGTCGACAAGAGAAGCGTTCCGATCAGCATGGACCACCTCTTCGCTTATCCCGTAGGCGAGCATCTTTTGCTGAATCTTATCCTTGGTCTCGTCGGACACTTTGGGGTTAGCCATAAACTCTCGGTACGCTTCCTCGGAAAACGATTTCTGGAAGCAGCCCTCGGGATCCTGGTAGTCCATGAACCACGTCATGCCCAGAAAGAATACGACCTTGTTGTCGGGAATGGCGTCTGCCACCGCGCCCACCTCTATGGCATGCCACAAATCCTGACAATAGGGCTGGCCAAGCAGAAAAGTGTCCATCCCATAATTGTTGTTCGCGAAGAAATTGGCAGGATGCGAGGAGATAGTCTCAGGATAAGCCCACCGGAACTCCGACGTGCCTAAAATAACCTTGCAGTTGTCGCCCTGTTCATTTCGCTGCTTGATGGCAGCGCGCACGTAATCGGGAGAATTCGACCGAGCTTTTGCAGGCCAAATTTGATACGGGGCGTCGGCGATTTCACGCTCCAAGGTGGCCGACGACGAGGCCGAGGCAATCGTAAAGGGCGTAGCGCCGAGAACCATTGCCAGCGCGACGGCAACTAAACGCTTCAAAAACTCCTCCAATCCACAAGGACGCTTGATGTCCCAAACCTGGTTCGTGAGATATCAGCCAGGGCGGAACGAGCACCCTAAGCGACTAATTATCATATCAAAATCAGTCTTTCTGGCTCTCGAATGCTCGTTTGCCACCAACATACCCACATCAACCACACTTGACGGACACAAGCCCTCGTCCCCGAAGAAGTCGTTCGGCCTATCTCGTCTTCGCCGTTACGGGGTCGAAGTAGTACCACTTCCCCGCTATCCATCGAGACCCCGTGAAAGCACGACCCGTGCCGGGATCGAAGTAACTCTTCGTGCCATCACCCCAAGACACCCAACCCGTAACCATCCGGGAGGCGCCGTTGAAGTAGTACCAAGAGCCCCCTATCTTCTTGCTCCACCGCACAGACCGGCCGGTCATCGGCTCAAAATAATACCAGGCACCGCTCTCCCATACCCAGCCTGCCGTTTCTCGGCCTTTGCTATCGTAATAGCTCTTCGTGCCATCCGCCCAAGAAACAAGCCCTGTCGCCATCCGAGATTGGGAGTCGAAGTAATACCAGTAACTCCCTATCTTCCGACTCCAGCGGACGCTGGCCCCCGAAGCGGGGTCCAGGTAGTAGGTCCGTCCTCCGGAGTTTTGCCAGCCGCTGATGGCCGCCCCGTTGCCGCCGAAGAGGCTCCTCGTGCCATCTCCCCAGGCAATCCATCCAGTCTGCAGGGCATTTGAGCCATTGAAGTAATACCATCTCCCGTCTATCTTCTGGAGCCATCGAACACTAATGCCCGTCGAAGGATTGAAGTAGTATTTGACGCCCCCCAAACTACGCCAGCCAGTCGCAGCCCTTCCGTCCTGTCCGAAATAGCTCTTCGTGCCGTCCGCCCAGGTAATCCACCCTGTATGCATGGCACCCGAGCCGTTGAAATAGTACCAGGAGCCGCCAATTTTCTGGCTCCACTTCACCGGTTGCCCGTTCGGGCCATAATAGTATTTCTTACCGCCCGAAGTCACCCATTGGCTCTTCGGCGCCGCAATGGTGAACGAGATGGCCTTGCTGCCCGTATAGTTCTTGCCCATACCCTGCACAGTGACGGTCGCCGTGCCGGCTTGGACGTTATTTCCGTAGGAAAGCCTATAGTCCTTCCCCTCCTGGAGCGTGCGGCTGCCATGCTTCACGGTAACCCTGGGGCGAATCGCCGAGCCCGTATACTCATAGGTGGGCGCCACACCCGTCACCGACACTGACGAGATAGAGGCCGGGGAGATCTTCCATTGGTAGACACGCTCCGTCCTATCGCCCGTCTTGTTCCAGGCATAGCCCTCACCGGGAGCAACGCGGGCTGTGTAAGTTCCCGCATCGACAGCGCTCGTTGTTCCCCTCGACGCATAAGATCCCGTCGTCGGAATGGCCACACCCGTCTGGGCGTTGCCGTTGTAGACCAGATTCTGCACGATCTTGGGCTCCGCGGGCAGAACCGTGAATACGTTTACCGTGAAGTAATCGTCTGCGTAGCTCACATGCACGACCGCATCGGCCGTCTGGTTGTCCGTAGTCCACTCATACTGGTTCAACTCGTAAGCCACCAGATTGTTTATCACATCCTTAAAATCCTTCTGGGCCCAACCCGCGTTGGTCGCCTTTACGGTAAAGGATGTCTCCTTTTTGTTCAGCTTGTCGAGGATCACATTGGCAATGGGATCGGACCAATCGATGATATCGCCGGTCTTGATGAAATAATTGTTCTCCAAAGAATTGGATTCGTAACCTACGACGGGAGCCGCGTGGTCGGAGTGCACGAGGCCCATAATGGAATCATTCAGGCCGAAGTACATGTGTCGCAGGTCGGGGTACCCCGCATACTGCGCGGTATCGTCCCAGGTTGCATCAACCTGATACCACTCCCCATCCATCTTCACAGCAGTCCAAACATGCCCGTTACCCGTTATGCGACCGGTCGGAATGCCTACACGCTGCAAGAGCATCACGTATGCGCGATGGTACGACTCGCATGTGCCAATACCGCGGGCGAATGCCCCCTCGGCGCCACAAAAACGAAGCGTGCCATCATACTCCATGTTGTCGATCACCCAATCGTGAAGCCACAAGGCCTTATCGAAGTCAGTGTCGTTACCGGCAGCGAGGCACTCGGCCGCCACGCGATCGGCAATGGCCTCGGGAGACGGATGGGCGGGGTCATCGATAGTCACCCACACGTCGATCGACTCATACGTCACCGGCGTCACGCCCTTGTCAAGCACCGAGAAACGCAGCCGGTAAAGGCCCGAAGCGAAGAAGGTGACCTCGAATTCTGGCGAATCCTGATATACGAACTTAGAGGGGTCCATCACCCATTCAATGTACTGGCGATTAGACTGATAACGATCGAAGGAGTCGAGCCGATACTGGCGCTGCGCCGTTGCGCCCGGCGCCTGCACGGTGAAGACCGTTGGCGTCTCGCACACCGGATCATTCCACCCAACGGAAAGGCCAACCGTCGACGATGGCGCAGATTCCACGTTGTCGAAAGTGGCCGAGGCCACACTCGCCTCAGGAAAATCCGCGCCAGACAAGGGATTCTCCGCCTCGGACGCGCTCCCCTCTCCATCGGCGAAGGCCACCAGGGGCGTCAACCCAAGAACCAGTACGACCGCCATTGTGCACTGCAGCGCACGTTTGAACATATCCATCATCAGCCCCCCCTCTGTCGGAAAAGAGTCTTGCGAATCCTCATGATTCGGCTTTTATTTACACAGCGACAGTCTACAGAAAACCATCCACGCCCCGCAAGCCCCACCTTTCCATGACCAGCAAATATGTTATCGTATGATTCGTTAAGGTTTGTTCGGTTTTACTGATATTACCGTAGTAAGGACAGGTTCTTGGGCATCACCAGCATATCGAAGCACGCGGACTTCGTCGTCATCGACATGGCATCGCTGGCCGCAGTCTTCGCCTGCGCCTACTTCGCCAAGTTCGGCAGCCTTTCCTTTATCGAATCGACTTCCTGGCGGGGGCTGCTCATCCTCATGCTGGGCGTCGACCTGGTCATCACCCTTATCGTCAACCCCTACAGCGGCATTTTCCGTCGGCGCTACTGGGAAGACATCGGCACCGAGCTCAAGATCGCGCTCATGAGCTTCCTCGTTATCTGCGTCATCTTCTACCTCTTCAAAATAGGCGAGGACTATTCCCGCGAGATGCTCATAGTCACCTATGCGGCTTACGTCTCGCTGGCGCTCCTGCTCAAGTACCTCCATAAGCGCTTCCTGCTCTCCCACTGGAGCCGACGGCCCGCCGACAGCATCAAGCGCCTGGTGCTCGTTACCACGAGCGATGTCGCCGAGAAGGCCGAGGAGCTGACCTACGCCGACGACATGAAGGCCTCTCGCGTGGTCGGATTCTGCCTCATCGACGCATCCCAGAGCGGAATCTTCCGCGATCGCCCCTCCGTACCGGCAGACGAGCTCGTGAAGCTGTGCTCGTCCCTGAACGCCGACGAGGTGCTCGTGCTGGTGGATCCCACCTCGGTGCATAGGACACTCTACGACGAGCTCATGGACAACGGCGTGAAGCTGCGCCTCGGTATCACCGAGTTGCTCGGAGCGGCCTCGGAGATCCAGTCCATCAGCCAGGTGGGCATCTACCACACCCTCGACCTGCAACGGCACTCGTTCGGTGCTGGCCAGCTGCTCTACCTGCCCGCCAAGCGCATCGTCGATATCATGCTGGGCGCCATAGGCTGCCTCGCCACGCTGCCCGTGGCCGCTGTCGTGAAGGTTTCGTACCTGGCGGCAGGCGACACCCATCCCATCTTCTACAAGCAGACCCGCGTGGGCCTGCGCGGCCAGTGCTTCGATCTGTGGAAGCTGCGCTCCATGGTGTGGGACGCCGACGAGCAGCTGAAGAAGCTGCTTCAAGATCCGGAGCGGCGCGAGGAGTGGGAACAGAACCAGAAGCTCTCCCACGACCCGCGCATCACGCCCGTCGGGCACATATTGCGTCGCGCATCCCTCGATGAGCTGCCCCAGTTCTTCAATGTGCTCAAGGGCGACATGTCCGCCGTCGGCCCACGACCGCTCATTCCCGGCGAATTGGAGGCCCACGGAGGTCGGCCCCTCTACAACAAGATGAAGCCCGGAGTCACCGGCTGGTGGGGCTGCAACGGCCGCTCCGACATCGAGTACCAGGAGCGCCTGGAGCTGGAGTACTACTACATCACCCACTGCTCACCGTATTTGGACACCCTCTGCGCCCTGCGAACTGTCTTCGCTGTGTTCAAGCGGAAGGGGGCACAGTAATGCCTAAACTAAGATCGCAGGTCACACGACAGGTTTTACACGCCCGCTAGTGAATGAGAAGGAAGGAGGATGCCAGTGAGTAGCCCGTCCGAACGAGCGAAACTCGATGTTGATATTTTTCCGACCCCGAAACGTTTGGCGGCCATTGATTTTGATGAAGCACTCGCAATGTTCTTTGTGGTGCTGTATCATTCGAGTTCTTATTCTGTTGACATCCTAGGAGACGGCACAGCATTTTTTCGATATGCACTGAATGGGGTGCTCTCCACTTGCGTTCCCATGTTTTTTCTTGTGAATGGCTTTCTCCTCTTTCGCAAGCCGCTAAACCTCGAAAAACATATCAGGAAAACACTCCGCCTCACTGCTGTAACCATATTTTGGGGCTTCTTAATCCCCATCGTCGCGTCGGCAATGCTTGCAGAGCCTCTTTCTGCAAGCGAGTACTTAAGCTATGGGTGGCATTATAAGACAGGATGGAATAACCAACTCTGGTTTATGGGAGCGCTCGTATGCATCTATACCGTGTTCCCGTTGCTCAAAATCGCCTATGATTCCCACTGGACCATCTTCCTGTTCTCTGTCGCCATTGCATCAATCCTATCATTCGGCAACACCACCCTTGATGAGACAGCCTCCTTACTAAAGGGCTTGTTGACCCACGAGCCGCAATTGGTTAGCTTCGACTTCTTTGGGAATTTTGACGTCCTACGCGGATTGCACGGATTCTCGTTTGCATACTTTTGCATCGGCGGCCTAGCGGGACGACATTGGAGGAAGATACAGGAGACCCCCCCCCCGACGAAAATATGCGTTGGACTCGTTATCCTGGCAACAAATTCAGCAGCACTTGCATTATGGGGACGATATGCGTCTTTGGCACAAAATACAGTTTGGGACTCAGTATGGCATGGGTATAATACCCTATTCGTGCTCTTTAACACACTCGCACTGTTCGCGATTGGCTCTTGCTACAGAGGCGCCAATAGGCCCCTGCACAAGCTGATCTGCGTTGTCTCGGAAAATACGCTCGGAATTTTATATGTCCACAACCTTGTGCGTATCGCGCTAACAGTAGCCATGTGGAATCTGAATATCAGCTCGCATCTACGGGAAAGTTTTTTTGGAAGCTTTTTGTTTGCCGCCATCATCTTGGCATCTTCATGCTTGGTTGTCTACTGGCTTAAAAAAGTGCCTTGGCTCAGGAACATGGTCTGAGCAAATCAGCCAACCCCAAAACCCCATTGCGCACTGCGGATATCAGAATTCACGCCTCTCTATCATCGCATCATTTTGGCGACACAACATCCTTTCCCGAAAGTGAATCATGACGCCCAATCGGAACGCAAACACTGAAACCTCGGAAATGCTCGCGCTCATACAGACAGAGTACACATTCAGCTTACCTACCGAAAACAAGAGCAATAGCAGAGCCGCTTGAACAAACATCCCGACAACGTTAGACATATTTGCGTACTTCTGCAAACCCATGGGCACGAGAATGGGGAAACAGATGATATACGTCGGCAGAATAACCGCAATGGCAGGAATGAGGCAGCGAAGAACATTACCGGCTTCGTAGTATTCGTCACCGAAAACGAAAGCGCATATCGGCCCGGCCTCCACAAAAAGCAGGACGCAGAGCAACGCAATGACTGGAGCAGAAATGAGCATGATATTGATCGAAAGTCGATAGTCTTTATTCCGGATCATGAACGGGTAAATACTGTCAGCAATCGGAGAAGAAACCTGCTTTACCAATGTGAGAAATTTATCAGCAGAGTTAAACCACCCCACCACGGGACTCCCCGGATAGAGTGCCCCCAGAACAATAGCATTCCCACTCTGGTAGACCACCGACGCAATGCGAGAAACGAAGAACGGGGCGCCCTTCTTGAAGACCTCCACGGTATATTGATGACCAATTCGGACAAAAGACACCCTCAGCTTGCATCTATCGTACCAAAAGCATGCCAAGAGCGCCCCCATGTTGCCGATTAGCAACGAGATAGGAAGCACGCAAACATCCTGTTCGCTTTTCAGGAAGACAAAGATCAAACCAGCAGCAAGTAACCTGATTGCCACCGTGCGAACCGTAATCAATTTCATTTCCTCGAGGCCCCGGTACAGATAATCTGGCAAAAGCCCGGCAATAAAATAGGCTACAAAGTACAAAACGACTAAGATGCCATGCTGACGGCTCTCAGGAAAGAGAAGCATCACCATTACGGGCACCACAAGCAGTGCAAAGCCCATCAGGAGTTTGATGGCAAAAACAGCCGTATAGACTTTGGATATCTCTTCGATATCTCCCCGATGCTCCGCCACCGCTTGGGTTCCTGAATAGAGAAACCCATAATTCAAACAAAGGCTGAATATCGTCATGGCGGCCACAATGAAACCTACGACACCGTAAAGCTCCGGACCCAAGATGCGGGTCTGGTAAGGAATGGTCAAAAGACTGATCGCTTGCGACGAAAACGTAAGAATATACAGGTAGATAGTATTCTTCGCCAATCTCTTCTTCGCTGATTCTTTATGGTCGCTTTTCGCCGACAAGAGACTTTATCCTCGCTCTCAAACGCCACGGGGTTGCACGCTTTAGGAGGTTCTTTACGCGTCCGCCCATCGAGTAATGTACCGTGTATCTTTCTATGAGATCATCGAAAGGTTTTGTCGCTAATTCCTTGTAAATAACGTCCCTTACGGGAGGCCGTGGAGTCGGATTTCGCAGCTGCGCATTGCTCCGGGCCTCTCCCTCGATATCGAGTTCAGTCTTTGACAACGCTGACCCCAGAGCACTTATTGCCTGTGCGCCTTTGGCGGTATTAATCAGCACCGCCGAGGTAACTTCGTAAGGAAAGAAATTGCCGTATTCGTGAAATGACCCGCAATCCCCTATCGTTATGTCAGAACATCGCGAGAGCCGAGCGTAAGGACAACTGTAACAGCATTCCCTCAAACTGGAACCGCTCAGAAATAGAGCGTAGTAAAGATCGAGTTCTCCGGGGGTCTTCGCAATTGATCCATCGACTTCTAGCTTCAAAGTGTAACCATACTTGTCATTGGACTCCTTCAGCCTGAAGGTAGCGGAAGCTGTCCGCCCGGCAACCTCGTCCCCAATGCGCTGCTTCACGTACCATTCCCAAAATCCAGGACTCGGAACACCATGGCAGATCACATCAACTGTTGTAAGACCAGAGCAATCTTCACCTAGAAACGCCTTAAGACCGGCAACCTGGCAAGGGGTTCCCGAGAATAGAACCTCCCTCCCGCTCTTCAACTCACGAAAAACTAAGCCGTACACTCCGCGCATATCGCTTTGGACGTATTTTGATCCCTGAAGTCGTTGAAGTCCACAAACATCCGATACAGCAGTATGGACAACATGGAGCTCGCCATCGAACGCAGCTCCAAATACAACGGCACCAGCTTCCAGAGCCCTCAATCCCAACAAAGCGAAAACGCCACCCGAGGTGCTAGACGCCCGTAATATGGCATCATTGGCAATGGCTACGTAGCCTTGTTCAGGATCAGTCGATGGGACACCCATCGCCATATGGCAATGGGCACGGCAAGTCCCACAAAAGATGCAGCGCTCATAATCAATACGGGGTGACGCAAAGCCCTCCTCGTCCTGCGTCACATTGATGCAGCGAGTTGGGCACGCCGATTCACATGCGCAACACGCGGTACACTTCTTTTCGGCGACAATACTATGTATCGTTTTCTCGAGACTCGAGCGGTTCTCCATGCTATTGCAAAGCCTCCTTCAGGAACTCCAAAGACTTTGGCCTCAGCGCGCTAACCCGACCGGAGGCGACCGAAATTTGCTCGCGAGCTGCCTCAATATCCCACTGGGATATGGCATCAGCAGAATCAAATTGAAAGTCCAACAGTCCCACAGCCCTCAACAGTGACTCCATCCTGCTATTTCTCGTAGGATGGCGATAGGACACCAACGGTTTCTGGAAAATAAGACTAAAAGCCAGACCATGAAAGGAGTTGGTGAAGACGGCGGCAGCGTTACCGAGGAGAGACAGGAACTGCCGAGGCCCAAATCCTGTCACCTGGTAATCGGCGAGAGGGGGTCTTCTGAAAGAATCGGTCAATGCAACGCAGGGCAAGTTCAACTGCTTTTTCATACGACCTAAAAGTTCCGTCTCTAGCGAGTTGACCTCCATGGGATAGTAGAAAATGTATTTTTCCGGAAGGACTCGATCGGCAGGAGTCGCCTGAGCCGCCCATTCCTCTCGAGTGCGCAGCAACGTAGGGTCCAGACACTGGTACGCTGAAACACCACGAGATGCAAGAATCTCTATGGCAGAGTCCTCCCGCACGCCCACCGACGAAAACCGCCCAATCCCACTGGCAATCCAGTCAATTTCCTCTGCGCCCGGGCTATCGCTTCCAATACTGGCCGCATATGAGGCGAGTTTCCTTGATCCATCCAAACGAACGAAATCAAAGAGCCACGACGAATCGAAATGCACATGCCCGGCATTCCATATCTGATCGCTCCCACACAAATAGAAATCGTACTCCAAGGAAGCCATTTTTAAATCATCGGGAGTATCGAGCCGCTTCGTTTTATTTGGGTAGAAGCAATCAGCATACTCATCAAAAGCGTTGGCTGTTTTGGCGAGCCTCTTCCCTATGAGCAGAGATTTGATACGTCCTTTCGGAGTTCGCCTCGCATCCCTGTTGCTCTCATCCATATAACTCATGAAATAACGAGGACAGTAATTGATGATCTGCGGCGAGTGACCGAGATCTTCCACCGCTCTATACAGAGCAGCTGCTTGGAGACTAGCCCCGCAATTAACGCTCTGGTGTACCGTTAATATTCCAACGCGCGACACGTTGCACCTCCCTCTTTATGCCCCAAGCAACCAGGGACTCCCAAAAATACCGAACAGCAATGTTGACAGGAACGAAGGCGCGCTTGCCCCTATTGACAGAAGATACACCTGGGAAACGAAGAAAACAGCCGAACTGACGAAGACCACAAACCAAACGAAACGATGAGCGCCCCGAAGTATTGTCTTGCATGCTATAAGCACGACAAAAGGATAGAACGCATAGGAGTAACGCATAAAGGAAGGGTCTTCCATGAACAGGCAAAAACCTAGAATCAGACCGAGCGCGGTCAACGTACAATTCAGAAGCAGCCGATCCTTTTGT
>OFHO01001145.1_pt1 | contig 20554 bp, 22 predicted proteins | sample 1521531 | NCBI WGS metagenome assembly OFHO01 (sample SAMEA3504124, study PRJEB24116) | mouse gut metagenome | biome: mouse gut; feature: mouse-associated habitat; material: faeces | place: Denmark | collected 2011
ATAAGAAAACAGTCGATTCCCCGCTCTGCCAAGTCACTCAATAATGGAAGATATGAGGTATATTCCACCTTCGCTCCTGGATAGAAAATCAATGCCTCATTATCTCCCGGTCCATCCAGATATAGACCATCTGACATCTCTGATACAGAGACAGACTCTTTTGTCTGCAAATATTCCTGTACGTTTTCATCTGTATGATAGTAGTCGTTTACATACCAGATACAAACGATTACTATAAAGAGGAAACTTATTACCGGAATAATAACTCTTTTCTTCCATTTCATATTTTTATGCCAATCCTTTCCGATCATTTCTTTCATTATTTATATCTGATTACTGGCACCTGTTTCCACTTTTTCCCGCATTTTTTTCTTTCCAATGCAAAAACCATATCTCCTGTGCGTTCAAAATAACCAATGTCCTTTTTCCAGCTCATACCGCATTTGCAATGCTTCAGACCAATAAACTGCTGTTTCATTTTTCTTCCGCAATTTGGGCAGATTCTCTTATTGTTTTGCATTGCATCTGTCCCTCCTATACTTTTCTTCCTATATTATATCCTTCTTTTTTATCCCGCGCAATCATTCCTCCACCCGTTCCCCATTCTCCAGTACCGGTGCATAGATTCCGATAACTTCCAGTTCGTCTCCGTCCCGTCCATCAATCTGTACATAATAATCCCGTATGTAATGGGAAATGTAATGTTCCTGCAGAGAGTAAAGCTCCAGCGTCTGAAAATCCACCAGGCATACGTCCCTTGCTCCGGATTCCTCCCCTTCCCCTCCATAACTGTCCATGACCTCCAACAGCTTATCCAGACAAGTCTGGCATAAATGCTCTTGCACCTTCTTTACATCAAAGATACTGTTCGTGCCATATTCCACCGTTACTTCTGAGATTCCCCGTTCCGGATTCCGGTCTGTCTGGAAGCTGCAGGCTCCTTCGGCACCAACGGTCCAGCCGGAACCGCCTCCGCCCATTCCGTCCAGATTCCGAATCTGCATATCCATTACATACCAGTCATTGACACAGATCACTCCCAGGTCATCCCTTCCCCGGAACATGCTCATCAGGCTCCGGTTATGGTTTCCACACAGATAACACTCTGCCGGATCCGAAAGCGTGCTGTCTGCCGGAGGCTGTTCCTGCTTTTCCCATGTCCTCCCCGTTTCCTGTTCTTCAGCCGGAAACTCCGGTCTCTTAACCTCTGCTAAAGCTCCTCCAAAATACATCCCTGCAGTAAAACACAGGATGCCGATTCCAAATACTGCCTTGTTTCTGCTCATATTCCCTCCATAATTCTAATAGATATAGTTCCAACGCTATCAGAATCAGTATAGCAAACACAAACAGCATTTTCATCATATATTGCCGTATTACCATATATTTCCAGTATTATAGTGCGTACCTGTTGTTTTCAGATAAAAATAATCTGCAAAGCACAGGCTATTTTCTTTCTTCCTCTATTAGAAAATCCAGAATCCGCAGGATCTTATCCTGTTTCTCTTTTGGAAGGCTCTGAAGCTTTTCCTCTAACTTTGTGCACCGCGCCTTCCGCCCGACACGCAGCACGTCCAGCATCACATCATCCGCTGATACCTCAAGGACATTGATGATCCGCACAAGTGTTTCCAGTTTTGGAGTTTTCACTTCCCGTTCAATCGCTCCAAGGTAATTCCAGCTGATCCCCACGCGCTCTGCCAGTGCCTCCTGCGTCATTCCTGCCTCCTCCCGGCATTTCTGGATCCGTTTTCCTAATCCCTGCATTTGTTCAACCTCCATTTCCTACCAACGCTAAAAGCGTGGATACCATTTCTATCAGTATATTTGTTCCCGTAACCAGCAAACAGTATCTACCAGAACGTGCAGCAACGCTTTTGGAACTGATACAAAATTGGCACAATAATTTCTTAAACTGGCACAGTTATGCGATTTACACCGTAAAAGTCATATGTTAAAATTGATATTGTCAAAATTATGTGCAGAAACAACGCAGCAATATCAGGGCATTGCCTCATCCCTGGATATTGGCTGCGTTTTTTGCTGCAGGAGGTGAAAATAGACTTACAACTTCATATGGAACTATAAGAAGCAGCCTGTATTGACCGGGCTGCTTTTTTTATCACAAATGCAGGAGAATACGTCAGTGACGCATTCTCTGCACTACCGGGAAATCCGGCCAGAGGCAGGAAACTTGCTTGGAATCGGTATTCCATCCTTTTCATAAGGACAGTTAGTCTTTCCATTCCTGATCGAACGGCAGGTTATAGGAATTCTGATCTCAGGCATTACCCATAGGCAGGGCAGACGCACCGTCTCCCTGCCTGATTCAGAATAAGGAGACAACACTGATATGAGACAACACAAAGTCAAGGAAACACCGCCGAATCCAAAATCGTTCATGAAACGCTTTCATCGTCCGCATGGTGAAAAACGCCATATCGACTACATGAAATACCTCTATACGGCAGCACTGTTATTTACATTCTTAGCCTGCAGCGTCCAGCCGGTCATGGCGGCAAACGTGTGGGACAAGGCAAAGGAGATCATGAAGGATGTTTACAACCAGATTGTCCTGATCTCCACCATCGTCGCCGTAGTGACTGCATCCGTCGCTTTGCTGATGATGAACTTCTCCAAATCCGGCAAGACCGTGGATGAATCCCGCGCATGGCTCAAACGGATCATCATCACCTGGGCAATCTTAAACGGGCTTGGATTTATCATGGCCTACATCACCCCGTTCTTTGCGGGCGGCCAGTGGAATGGCTAGGACAAGAAGGGAGGCATCCGCATGAAGATCTTAGACGGAATCGTGGAGTGGATTGCAGAGCAGGTTATGAACATCTTGGATCTCATCACCACTTCAGTATTGGGCGCACTGGGCTGTTCCATGGATACCTTCCTCCGTTACTTCCCGGCAGCCGAGAGCATGTACCAGATCTTTCTGGCTCTGGCCATCGGGCTTATTCTTTTAAACTGGGTCTGGCAGCTCTTTAAAAATTACTTCGCAGGGGCAGGGGTGGAGGCAGAGGATCCGCTGAAATCATCCATGCGGACCTTCCTCTTCCTGTTCCTGATTTTTTATGCAAAGGACATTGTGGATCTGCTTTTGGATATCGCCGGAACGCCTTACAGCTGGATCTTGACTGACGACCTGCCCTCCTTAAAGTTTGCAGATTTTAACTCAGTCATCACCGTTATCTTAGGAGTCTGTACAAATGGGGCGGTGGCTCTGATTGCCTTGATCCTGGTACTGATCCTGGCGTGGAATTACATCAAGCTCCTCTTTGAAGCGGCAGAACGGTATATCCTTCTGGGGGTTCTGGTCTTTACAGCGCCGGTCGCCTTTGCCACTGGTGCCTCCCAGTCTACCGGAAATATTTTCAAGAGCTGGTGCCGGATGCTGGGAGGGCAGTTCTTCCTATTATTAATGAACGCCTGGTGCTTAAGATTGTTTACCTCCATGGTCGGCACCTTCCTTGCGAACCCGCTGTCCATCTGATGAAAGGAGAAGATGATGAAACATAAGAAACAACTATTGTATATCATTCTGCTGGTCGCCTGTATGGTACTTCTTTATTCTATGCCAGTCTTTGCTTCAGAGCTTACGGAAGCCGATGTCGAGCAGGCTGTGGCAGAGCAGGGAAAAGAGGCTGTAACCGGAAATGTCTTCATCTGGTTCCTATGCGCCATTGCCTTTCTGAAGGTCAGCCAGAAGATTGACTCCTTCATGGCAAGCCTTGGCATCAACGTGGGGAATACAGGCGGAAACATGATGGCGGAACTTCTGATCGCCGGCCGGAGTCTGGCCGGGGCCATGCACCTGAAGGGAGGCGGCAGCGGAGGCAGCGGATACCGGAAATCCGGTTCTCCGGGCGATGCAGCCGTAGGGGGAAATTTCCTGTCTGGCGGACTCGCCGGATCCGTGGGAAGGCAGACCGAACGGAGTGCTGTCAATAACGTAACCGGGTATACAGAGAACTCTAGCATCGGGAGTGCCATGTATCACTCATCCCTAAATAAAGGCGGGGATTTTGCCAATAACGTCATCAGCAACATCGCCCAGGGAAATTACAGCCAGGTCGGCTCCATCAAGGGCGAAGAGGCGGAAAAAGCTTTCATTTCCTATATGGGAATGAAAGAAGACAAGAACTCGCCGCTTCCTGTATATACCAATATGGAAATCGGCGGCGGGCGCATGACCGGGACAGAGACCACGGAAGATTCCGGGAACCGGGAGTTTGCCCTGTACCATGCAGATCAGTATCTGGCGCCCACACCGGGAACTTATGATACCGTGCAGTCGGTTGACGGCGCTACCTGGTACAAGCAGTACGCCCAGCCCACTGTCAATAAGACGCCTTACGAAACGGAGGATGGAAAAGTTGCCTACCATGAATCCATTGTCCAGAAGCTTCCGCAGGCTCCCCAGAGAAAGGAGCGGATCTAGTTGGCAGAACAGCAAAACCGCAGCGCTGATGCTGCCGGTATTGTTCCTGACCATGCTCCCCGGACTTACCTTCGGGGACTTATCGGAGAACTCCGGCGTATTAAACAGCGGCACCCTGATCAATGAGAACCTGCAGAAAGCAAACCAGGCAATCGTGGAGGTTTTAATGGAATGCCACGATGAGGTGCTGGCGGAAATCCAGCAGGAAGCGTCCATGGTTCCGGAAGGGGATACCGTATCCATCACCGATCCTTATGCCGCTTCCATTTCTGTTAACTCCAACCTGCTGATTGCACAGTTCTGTGCCAGCAGGGAAAGTTACAAAGAAATAAATATAAAAGAGCTTCAGAAGGTCATCCGGGAAAATAAGGATGATCTTTTTTCTTATGATGTATCAACAGAAACCGTCACTATGGAAGTGGAGACGGAAACAGGCGCGGAGGGCGAGTCAGGCAATGACGGCGCTGCCGGGAATAACTCTTCTGCACCACAGACCGAAACAGTTACTTTTACGCGGCACAATTATGTCGTGAAATATGCCGGTGACACCTATTTTGCAGACCACGTATTCCATCTGACGGACAAGCAGAAGGAACTGGCTGAAGCTTATGCGGAGAATCTGGAACTCTTTTTCGGTTCGTCTGCTTCCGGGGTTGCGACTGCAAATGTATCTGAAGAGGTGCTGGCTTACCGGACCACGGTAGAACGGATCGCTTCCAAATACGGTATGGGACAATACGTGGAGCTGATCCTTGCCGTCATGATGCAGGAATCCGGTGGACGCGGAACGGATGTCATGCAGGCATCTGAGAGCGGATACAACCAGAAATATCCTCATTCACCGGGCAGTATTACTGATCCGGAATACAGCATTGAATGTGGGATTCAGGCATTAAAGCATGTCCTCACGAAAGCCGGGTGTACCGGGCCGACGGATCTGGACCGGATCAAACTGGCGCTTCAAGGCTATAATTATGGCTCCGGCTATATTGACTGGGCGATAGCGCGTGACGGTGGCTACACTAAGGAAAATGCCATTGCATACTCTGATATGATGTGCGCCCGTCCAGGCTGGCACTATTCTGTATACGGTGACAAGGAATATGTGGATCATGTCCTGCGTTATTATATCGTGACTTCCACAGGCGGCACCTATCCGGCAAACGGGATGCAGATCCCCCACTACCTGCAGACAGATTATGGGAATATTCCTTACGGCGGAGGCTCTATTGCTTCCAGCGGATGCGGTCCCACCAGCTTTGCCATGATTGCAAGCTATCTGACCGGGACAACCATTACCCCGGTAGATGCGGTTTCCTGGTGCGGAAATTCCTATTATAAGCCGGGCGTGGGAACCTACTGGTCCTATTTCCAAGCGGCGGCCTCCCATTTCGGGTGTGGTTCCGTTACCCAGACCAGTGACGCCAACACAGTCCTGAAGGCACTGTCGGAAGGGCATCCTGTCATCAGCTCACAGCGTCCGGGCTTATTTACAAGCGGCGGGCATTTCATTGTCCTCCGGGGAGTCACTGCAAACGGGAAGGTTCTGGTAAATGATCCGAACGACAGCGCTTCCAAGAACTATATCAACCGGGAATTTGACATGATGTCCGAAGTCCATGCTACATCCAATGCGTACTGGATTTTTGACAAGAAATAGAAAGGATACCATATGAGCAGAAAAAAATTAATTTTGTCCATTCTCCTGATGGCTGTGCTCGTATCGGTTGGCATTATACTGCCGGCCATGCACCATGATCAGACGGAAGAACAGCCGGCAAAAAAGAAGCCAGTTCCGACTACTGGGAAAACACCGAAACCATCACCGATAAAAGGAACCTCTTCTCTGTCTGGATTGCAGTATCTTGGATTTGAGGATTTGGAAACATTTCTCCCACTTATCCAGATAGAGGATTTAAAAACACAGATGGTTTCTTATTTACAGGATACGGGATATAGAAATATAACATCTGTAACCTTTGTTGTAGATGAGACCAGTTATCCCTCTAATGGAGAAATACTGTTTCAGTTTGCACTATCAGATGGAAGCAGGATTCCTGTGACCTGCCTCACTGCAGACGGGACATTTACATTTGGAGAAGAAGAACGACAGATCTCATCATTAGAAAACGTATATTCGCGTATTTATACACGTCAAACGGATGATTCCCTTCCTTCCGTAACAACGGAAGATATTGAAGCCATGCAGGAAGGCGGTTATGCAGATACAGAAAATAATGATGGTAATATTGCTTCAGATTCCACCGTAAGCGCTGTTCAAATTGATGGCACTATAAATCATTCAGGAAATAACGCAGAGGAGGTGACGCCATGAGCAGCCCGGAAGAACAGCAGGCAGCTTTGATCCCCCGCAACTTTATGGAACGCGGCACTTTTATGGGCGGGATGTTCAAGATTCGGAATGCCATTGAAGGGGCTGTGCTTGCAGCCGGAATCGGAATTCCAGTTGTCCACCTGCCCGTATCGCTGACTACTCGCATCATCATCCTGTGCATGACATCCCTCCCAGCCGCCATGGTTGCCCTCATCGGGATTGGCGGGGAAAGCCTGACTGCATTTTTAATGAATGCCCTCCGGTTCGTAAAAAACCGTAGGATCATCTACCGTTCTGACGTCATGCCAGATTACCGGAAGCGGAGACAGCACGCAAGGAACCGGGAACCTAAGAGCCAGAAGCAGAAAACGAACAAAGGAAACACAAAACAAAGCATTGATAAACAAAAGTATCATGATAAAGATGTTTCCGAAGAAAATACCGTTCAGGATTCGCGATCGGACTTCGGGGAAGTTCAGGAAGTTGGGCATTCCAGCCGGAAAGCCAGAAAAAAAGAGGCTGCACGTAAGAAAATAGAAAAGAAACGGGAACGCCGGATCTATGATACTTCCACCAGCAACGGGATTAAAAAGCAGGCAAAAGAAGACATCCGTGTACTCAAAATAGATCGGAAGCTGGCAAAGAAAGCGCAGGTTCAGGCGTTAAAAGAGGCAAAACAAGAGAAGGCAACACGCGAACGGCAAAGAAAGGAGGATAAAAAAGAAGCCGTCCGGACAGCTAAATTTGAGAAAAAAGACGCGTTGCGGCGTGAAAAGGACGCAAAGAGGGAGGCTGCCTACCGGAAGAAACATCCGGACAGCCCGCCTTCCTCTCCGGCAAAAAAGAAGAAGCGTAAATACCAGACATTGGAGGACTATCTCCCCATCGAAAAGATTGCCAACGGTATCGTCTATACCACTGATCACCGTTACGTCAAGATCTTGGAGATCGAACCCATCAACTTCCTGTTAAGAAGTGCCAGAGAACAGCAGAGCATTATCTACAGCTTTATCTCTTATTTAAAGATCAGTCCTGTGAAGCTTCAGATTAAGATGATCTCCAAGAAAGCAGATATCAACCGACACCTGGAGCAGTCTGCAAAAGAGCTAGAACGTGAATCCGATCCCAGATGCAGGGAGCTTCAGAGGGACTATATCCAGTTCGTGCGTCATTTAAGCTCCAGGGAGGCAGTCTCTCGCCGCTTTTTTCTTATCTTTGAGTATGAGCCGTTCAACGTAAACCGGAAGGTGGAAGAAAAGGAGATCCTGGCGGCGCTGGAGACTGCGGCACAGACAGCAAAAACCTTCCTCTATCAGTGCGGCAATGATGTGGTCACACACGAAAATGAGGATGAGTTCACCACCGATGTACTCTATACATTATTGAACCGGACACTGTGTACCGATAAGCCTCTCCCGGAGCGGATCACTGAAGTTCTGGGACAGCGCATGGCGGAGGGCAAAGACGTGGATACCATCCACAGCAATGCATTTACTGCGCCGGAATCTCTGAACCTAACGCATAGTAACTATGTGCGGATCAACGGGCTTTACCATACCTATCTCATGGTTCCCTCAGACGGATATAAGAATAAGGTCACTCCCGGCTGGCTCTCCCTCCTCATCAATGCGGGGGAAGGGATTGATATTGATTTCTATCTGCATAAGCAGCCAAAGGACAAGATCCAGCAGCGCCTGGGACAGCAGATCCGTATCAACCGTTCCAAGATCAAGGATGCCTCGGATACGAACTCAGATTTCGATGACCTGGATTCCGCTATCCGTTCCGGATATTTTCTGAAAGCAGGGCTTGCCAATAATGAAGATTTCTACTATCTGAATCTCCTCATTACGATTACGGCGTCAGACCTGGAGGAACTGCAGTGGCGGATACAGGAGATGAAAAAACTCTTGATCTCTCAGGACATGGACTTACGCTCTTGTTATTTCCTGCAGGAGCAGGGATTCCGATCTTCCCTGCCGCTTGCTTCCTTGGATAAGAAGCTTTATGTGCTGTCCAAACGGAATGTGCTGACCACAGGTGCCGCAAGCTGTTATCCATTTACCAGTTATAGTATCTGCGATGACAACGGCATCCTGTTCGGAGTCAATAAGCATAATAATTCCCTGGTCATTGCAGATATCTTTGATTCCAAACAGTATAAAAATTCCAACATCTGCATCCTGGGATGCTCTGGTGCCGGGAAGACCTTTACCATGCAGACCATGGCGCTTCGGATGCGCCGGAAAAGCATTCAGGTTTTCATTATCGCCCCGTTAAAGGGGCATGAGTTCTACCGCGCCTGTAAGAATGTAGGCGGAGAATTTATCCAGATCTCTCCAGCCAGCCGGAGCTGTATTAACATCATGGAAATCCGAAAGATTGATAATTCCGTTAATGAACTTTTAGATGGCCCGACGCTGGACGCTTCGGCTCTTGCTTCCAAGATACAGAAGCTGCATATCTTCTTCAGCCTGCTGATCCCGGATATGAACCATGAGGAAAAACAGCTTTTAGATGAAGCGCTGATCAAAACCTATGCCAGAAAAGGGATCACCCATAAAAATGAATCCCTGATTGATCCGGAACATCCTGACCAGTATAAGGAAATGCCGATCCTGGAGGATGTCTATGATATCCTGATGGAAAGCCGGGATACCAAACGGCTGGCACATATCCTGAACCGCCTGGTGCATGGCTCCGCCTCTTCCTTTAACCAACAGACCAACGTAGACTTGACCAATAAATATACGGTACTGGATATTTCAGAGCTGACCGGCTCCAGCGACCTCTTAACGGTCGGCATGTTTGTGGCACTGGATTATGTCTGGGATAAAGCGAAGGAAAACCGGACGGAGGAAAAGGCAATCTTTGTGGATGAGGTCTGGCAGTTGATCGGCGCTTCCAGCAACCGGCTGGCCGCAGAATTTGTACTGGAGATCGCCAAGATCATCCGTGCCTACTCAGGAGCCGGGATCTTCGCCACTCAGGACTTAAATGATTTCTTTGCGTTGGATGACGGTAAATATGGGAAAGGGATCATCAATAACTGCAAGACCAAGATCATCCTGAACATGGAGGATGAGGAGGCCCAGAGGGTGAAACATATCCTCCATCTTTCCGAAACCGAAGTCATGAACATCACACATTTTCAGAGGGGGAATGGTTTAATCTCAACAAACAATAATAATATCACCGTAGAGTTCAAAGCTTCTGCACTGGAAAAGGAACTGATCACCACCGACCGTCAGGAACTCTTAGAGATCTTGGCGCGCCAAAAACACAGGGAAGGTTAATCCTATGATCGCAGAGCTAAATACTACAGAAAACGTACTCCATGATTTTAGAGCACAGAACTTCCTGATGCAGAAGATCCGCGGCCCGCCAAAGAGTCCCAACCATAGAATGAAGAAAAGCGGTATGAAGAAACATCTGCCGGTACAACTGAACACCGTAGACCAAGCAGCTAATATGGCTGCTTTTTTCTTTGCCATCCTACGAGGAAATCTGCCATCGATGGATTTTGTAGTGATGGCAAATTTATTTTCAAGGAGGAAATTAATGTTACAAAAAGCAAAACATTTTATAAAACGGCTGTCCGCATTTCTGCTTGCAGTCCTTGTTACTGCAGGAACCTGTCCTTCCGGCAGCGTACCTGTACATGCCGCAGACGGCACCATCCAATACAATTCTGGACCTACTATCAATTATGGCAGCTATTGTACCACAAAAATGACCTTTGACGGCAGCAATACCGCTTACTGCGTAGAACCGTTACAGCCTACGCCCTCATCAGGAACCTATGCCTACACCCTGCTTGGCAATAACTCCCCCATCCGAAAAGCATTATATTACCTGAATGGCGGATATGGATATGACAGGCATATCAAGAACCAATATCTCGGCGGCTGGTCGGATGACAATTCCTACGTCATCGGTCATCTGGTCGTTGCGTACATCTATGCAGGCTATGCTTCAGACAGCGGCGCCTTCCATGGCGCTCCCCAGAATTACATTGATAAAGCCGTCGAAGTAGCAAACGCCGTCAGAGGGCTTCCAGAACCTCCCGCAACCTTCCGGGCTTTTATCATTCCGGGCAATAATGACCAGACCTTAGTTGGAAGCTGGTATCAAGTTCCTTATGGCTACATAGAACTCCGCAAGGTTTCCTCAAATGCTGCCGTCTCTGACGGGAATGGGAATTATTCCTTAAGGGGTGCGGAATATGGCATTTATAAGGGGGAAACACTTGTCACAAAACTGACTACCGACCAGAATGGTTATGCCAAATCCGATGAACTAGAGTCCGGAAGCTACACGGTCAAAGAACTGAAAGCTTCCAAAGGCTATATCATTGACATAACGGTTCATAATGTAACTGTAGAACCGGAAAAAACTGCTTCCCTTCATGTAACGGAAGTACCCCAGAATGATCCGATGGATCTATTGCTTCAAAAACTTGACAAAGAAATGAATGCCGCACAGCCACAGGGCCGAGCTTCTTTATCAGAGGCTCAGTTCACAGTAAAATTTTACACTCAACAGTCTGATACAGATCCTGCCGCTGACGGCGCAACTCCTGCACGTACCTGGATTTTTAAAACAGATTCCGAAGGGAAAGCGAAGTTTTCCGCAAATTATCTGGTATCCGGGGATGAATTCTATACCCAAAAAGATGGATGTACTCTCTGTCTCCCCCTTGGCACAGTAACAGTACAGGAGACAAAAGCTCCAATCGGTTATTTCACCAATGATACAGTGTTTGTACAGAAGATTACAGCAGGCGGCAAAGCGGAAACTGTATCCTGCTATAATGCTTCTTCCGTAGAGGAACAAATCTGCCGAGGTGGCGTCAAGCTTCAGAAACGGGATTTTGAGACAAAGAAGAAAGAACCGCAAGGCGACGCCACGCTGGAAGGCGCAGTCTTTACCATCACATCCCTGAATGAAAATCCTGTCATAATAGATGGTAAAACCTACACTAAGAACCAGGTAGTTATGACTCTTACGACCGACAGCAATGGATCGGCTTCCACAAAGAATGACGTGCTCCCCTTCGGGCATTATCGGGCAGATGAAACCAAAGCCCCGGAAGGCTATCTGAATGAAGGAAAGCTCTCCGTGGAATTTGACATCACCCAAAATGGTGAGATTGTGAATCTGACCTCTGAAGATGCGGCCATATCAAACCAGGTCATCCGCGGGGATCTGGAACTAATAAAGGTTGTCGATGGAGAACAGAGACGGCTTTCTGACGTCCCGTTTTCTATCACATCTGTAACGACCGGGGAAAGCCACACGATTGTTACCGACAAAAACGGTTACGCCAGCACTGCTTCCAAATGGAATAAGCACACCCACAACACCAACCAGGGGAAGACTTCCGAAGACGGAATCTGGTTCGGAACATCGAAACCGGATGATTCCAAGGGCGCTCTTCCTTATGATACTTATTCTATAGAAGAACAGCGCTGCAATGCAAACGAGAGCATGGATCTCTTAAAATTCGAGGTCACTATTTATAAGGATTCTGTCAGTGTGGATTTAGGGACGCTTACCGACGACAAAATTGAAATTTGTACCACCGCCCTTGATAAGAATACAGGAACTCATATGAGCAAACCAGAAAAGAAAGTGACGCTGATTGATACTGTAGAATATTCTGGATTGAAGAAGGGTCAGAAGTATCAGATTATCGGCACGCTGATGGATGCAGAAACCGGTGAAGCGATCCTGATTGATGAAAAGCCGGTGACTGCCGAAAAAGAATTTACGGCAAAAAAATCATCCGGAAGTGCGGAAGTCACCTTTACGTTCGACGCAACTTCTTTAGCAGGAAAGACTACAGTAATCTTTGAGGAACTTCATCAGGATGGGAAGAAACTGGCTGCCCATACAGATTTAAAGGATACGGAGCAACAGATCTCATTCCCGGAAATCGGCACAAAGGCGAAGGACTCCGATACAGAAGATAATATCGCCAATGCGGATGAAAAAGTACAGCTTACCGACACCATCTTCTTCAAAGGACTAATTCCCAATCTGGAATATGTCGCTGCCGGAAGGCTGATGGATGCAGAGACAGAAGAACCGCTTTTGGACGGCGATACTCCCATTACTGCGCAGACCACATTTACTCCGGAAGCCAGCGAAGGCACCGTTGACGTTGTATTTGAATTTAACGGCAGTTCCCTGAAAGGCAAAAATACGGTCATCTATGAGTCAGTCACCCAGGAAGAAAAAGAGGTGGGGATGCATGCAGATCCGAAGTTTAAGGATCAGCAGATGTTCTTCCCGGAAATCGGCACAAAGGCAAGCTGTCCGGAAACCGAATCCCAGATGGCGATTCCAAAGGAGGAGCTCACGATAGTAGATACCGTTTCCTATCATCTGGTTCCCGGAAAGGAATATAAACTCACTGGAACCCTTATGGATAAAGAGAGCGGAAAGCCCCTGCTGGTTGATGAAAAGCCTGTGACCTCCGAGCTTGTCTTTACGCCGGAAGAGGCAGAAGGCACGGTGGAATTATCCTTCACATTCAATGCAAGCGCCCTGAAGGGCAAAACCATTGTCGCTTTTGAATCCGTTTCCTATCAGGAGAAGGAGGTCGCTGTCCATGCAGACATTGAATCCACTCCTCAGAGCATCTATTTCCCGGAGATCGGTACAAAAGCCATCTGCCCGGAAACCGAATCCCAGATGGCACCTGCGAAAAAGGAAGTAACGATTACAGATACCGTTTCCTATCAGTGTCTGGTTCCGGGAAAAGAGTATAAATTAACCGGAACCCTCATGGATCAGGAGAACGGCGAGCCCCTGTTGGTTGATAAAAAGCCGGTTACCTCCGAGCTGATATTTACACCGGAGACAGCAGACGGGACTGTGGAGTTGTCATTCACATTTGACGCAAGCACACTTAAGAACAAAACGATTGTCGTCTTTGAATCTCTTTCTCACAAGGGGAAGGAACTTACGGTTCATGCTGATATCGATTCTGAACCACAAAGCATCTATTTTCCGGAGATTGGCACAAAAGCCACCTGCCCGGAAACTGGAAGCCAGATGGCACCTGCCAAGAAAGAATTAACGATTGTAGATAACGTTACCTACCAGCGTCTGATTCCGGGGAAAGAATACAAGTTGACCGGCACCCTCATGGATCAGGAAAATGGCGAATTTCTGCTGGTTGATGGAAAAACTGTTACCTCAGAACTTGTATTTACACCGGAAAAGGCGGAAGGAAGCGTGGAGCTTTCCTTTACCTTTGATGCAAGCGCCCTGAAAGGCAAAACTATCGTTGCTTTTGAATCACTTACCTATCAGGAAAAAGAAGTTGCTGTCCACGCAGATATTGAATCTGAACCGCAGAGCATTTATATACCGGAAATCGGTACTACTGCTAAGGATGGCAAGGACGGGGATCAGGAAGCACTGGCTGAAAAGGAGACGCAGATCATAGATACGGTGAAATATAAGGATCTGGTTGCCGGAGGCCCCTCCTATCGTTTAGTTGGAACTTTAATGGACAAAGAAACCGGTAAGGAAGTCCTGATCGATGGCAAGCCGGTTACTGCGGAAACTACATTTAAACCAGAAGAATCCAGCGGCTCCATTGATGTTACTTTCACTTTTGATGCCACAGAACTCAAAGGACATGATGTGGTTGTCTTTGAGAAACTCTATGTCACGGTGAAGGAAGAAGACAAGGACAAAGAGGTAGAAGTAACCAGCCATGAAGACATCAAAGCCAAAAGCCAGACTGTAAAGCTAACAGAAATACCGACCGAACCAAAAGAACCGGACATTTCCTCTCCTGTCAAGACTGGGGATGATGCTCCGATCCTGCTTTACATCTGTATTGCTACAGGCTCCCTGCTTTTCATTATTATCAGCGGGCTTGTTTTCTACTGGAGACGTAAGCACCAGAAGTAAATTTGATATGGCAACTCGTTCATTATATGGCGGCAGATTAGCAGGCGGCAGGATGAATCACTGACAACTGTATCTGCCGGCATTGATTTCAACACAGGCAGCATTTTCATCTAGCTGCCTGTATCTGGAGGTAACTATGGAGATAACACACTGCCTCGCGGATGCTAAACATATCCGCCGCTTTTTAGATGCCTGTGATGGGAACTGGCATCATTGTATTTATGTAGAATGTGCCAACTGCAGAGTGAAAAAAACCTGCAATACGTCCGGATTCCTGTTTTGTCCGGATCATCGGGCGGTTCCATTGGTTCTTCCTCATTCGGATGCAAGTATTCTTTTTGCCTGCCGTCCGGAGCCGGAAGAATGTCTTGCGGTATTCAACGATTCTGCTTTTCTGGAAATGTATACGGAATTCCTAAAAGGCAAAAAAATAATCTCTCCGGACTGCCCCTGCATGGCGCTATTAGATATCCAGAATAAAGATTGCTATGACTGGTAATAAAACAGATATATTCATTTTATAGCTATCCGTTGCACTTTCTCTGCCTGCCACGTACAAAGAAAAGAAAAACGGAGGGATGACTTATGAGGAACCTTACTACAATTATACAATTCATTGACCAGACGTTTACCAGTTTAATCTTTATACCCATGTGTTTTATCCTATACTGCAGGTTCTTTCCTTCCAAAGAAAGAGGCAGAAGAACTTGCATCTTTTACCGGGTATGCATCATACTGGTGATCTTGTTCCTGCTCCGGTATTTCTGTGATAAATTTATCTTTACCGCAGTCAACTATCCGAGATTTACAGACAGCGGACTGTTTCCTCTGATCCAGGCGGTCTTTTATCCGGAAATTCAATAGCCGCTGGCTGTCAAATGAGTAATAAAAGAAGATTGCATAGAGTAAGCATTGGAAGATTTGTGCAGACACCTTTTCCAGTGCTTATTTCTTTATTTTATCGTATTAACGTATTAACTGGAGGAAATTGGGGAAAAGTCCCAAATTGGCACCTGTTTTTGCTCTTGCCTTATAGGAATCCCCTGCTTATTTACTTATAATATACGTATACAAAACGTAAAAATTGTTATTTCTAAGTATTTTATACATATACAAAACGTAAGAGAGGTGAACATTTATGAAAAAACAGACAATACGCTGCCCATACTGCGGCAGTCCTGCGGTCTTAAGAGATGCTTCCTATGTGTATGGCAACAATGCTTTTGAAGGAAAAATCTATGTATGCAGCCACTATCCGGCTTGTGATTCCTATGTAGGCGTCCATCAGGGGACCTCCCTGCCAAAAGGCTCCCTAGCGAACCGCACGCTCCGTAAGAAACGCATCCAGGCCCATCAGATTTTCGACCAGCTCTGGAGAAAAGGGATCTTCAGCCGCGAGGAGGCTTACCGATGGATTGGCGATAAATTCTGCCTGCAAACTCGTCAGGCACATATCGGGAATTTCAGCGACTACATGTGTGACCAGCTGATACAGGAAGCATCTAAAGTTCTACAGAATAACCACATACCGCTTGGTATGGCCGGATAAAAAAGGAGGGATACCATGGATGGAACCATGAATTATGAACAGAAACAGCTTGTAATCGCTCATTTAAGCCTCGTTCCCCGGATGGTTCGGGCGCTTACTAGAAGCTTTTCACATCTGTCTCAGGATGAGTTTGACGAGCTGACACAGATCGGATACCTTGCCCTGTGCAATGCCGCCATGAAATGCAGTCCCACACAGCCGTTCTCGCCATATGCGAGGGCGGCGATCCGGAATGCTATTTATGATTACTGGCGGGACTGCGGGAAACGTAAAAGCGCGTTCTGCTCTCTGGATGCAATCCTTACTGCCGAAGATGGCAGTACCTATGAGCCGGAATTTATACTCTCTAAAACAGACGCACTGTCCCCAGAACAGGCTGTACTGTCGAAAGAATCCGCCTCTTACCTGAACAGGCTGGAATGTGCAGGCAGTAATCATATAAAAAAGGGGATTGCTTCACTTCGTCTCCAACAGAACGGCTACACCAGTGCAGAAGTGGCAAAGCTCTACAATGTCCCATCCAACCATGTTCGGGCATGGCAGAGCAAAGCAAGGAAACAGTTAAGGGAAGATCAGGAATTATATGCGCTTTTGGCATAATTCCAAAGGAAAATACATGAAAAAGAGGAGGTAGTTATTATGCTGACGTTATACACCGCAATCGGAAGTTTGAAAATCAAACGGGATGAGATGGGAAATCCAGTCCCGGTAGTCATCAATAACCAGCAGGAATATGGATTATCTGAGCATGAACTTGTACTCTGGAGCTGTCTTGCTTTCCAGATCCTACAGATCTATGAACTGGAGAAGGCATATAGCAAACGGCTTGCAGATTCCGGCCGCCCAGAAGGACTTTCCTTTTCCCATTACTTAAACCGCCTGCTTCTGCGGGGACTGATCGTAAAGGGCGACGGGCTGACCGGAGTAGACGCCCTGTACCGGCTCCTTGGAACACTGCATATCCAGCCGGTTATTGACCATTTTTCGGTACGGCTCTTCACCTGTATCCAGCTCTATCTGGAGGGGAAAATAAGGTTTCGTGATTTCGGGCGGTATCTGAAGAAAGAAAAATGCGCTCCAATGGAAGAAACTGTCTTGGAACTCGCTAAAGCTACGGAGCTTACCACCGCAGAACTGCTCGCCTGTGTAGACCAGGGGGAAACTGCCAAAAATCCGAAAGAAATATGGAATCTGCTGTATGAGGATACGGATGCGACCTATGAATCTCTGGCAGAAGAAACTCAGCTTCTTCACATCCAGTACCCAGTACTGCAGGCAATCGGAAACCTATACCTTAATAAACAGATTTCATTCCAACAGTTTTAAAAGGCGAACTATGTTAAAACCACTATTTACAAAGCTGACTGTCCAGGCAGCAGTCAGCTTTCTCATCGTATTGGTTGAATGTTTTTATAGAACCTATTCCTGTACCGCTTAGAAAAAATTATCATCGGGTATATGTTCCATAATATCGTTGATATCGCACTCTAAAATATTGCAAAGGCGGTCAAGCGTGTTTGTGCTTACCGGCTGGTTGTATCTTAAACGGTAAAGCTGAGCTTTACTTACATTATACTTCTTAGTCAGCATAGATTTTGTGATTCCTTTTTTTTCTGCCGTTTTCCAAAGTTTGTCATACTTAATCATGTGAACCCTTCTTTACTTTTTTTCTATTATCGCAAGAAAAAAATCAGGCAATAAGGTTCCACATTCGGAACTATAAAGGTCAAAAAAAATTATCGTCTGGTATATGTTCCATAATATCGCTAATATCGCACTCCAAAAGATTACAAAGACGGTCAATTGTACAAGTGGTCACCCCTTTGTTGTGGCGCAGTCTGGATAGTTGCGCTTTACTAATGTGATGTTTTTCATGGAGGGCATTATTTGTAAACCCTTTAGCTTCAGCCGTTTCCCATAATTTGTCAAACTTTATCATAATCCGTCGAACTCTTCCTCTTGATTTTCTTTTATTATTGCAGTAATATTTACTTGTCGGAAGGTTCCATATTCGGAACCCCCTATCAAAAAAATCTATTTAAGGAGGGTGAACCGTGGACAAAAAGAAGAAAAATACTTATTTATCTGAATTATTTTTGGAGAACCTGAATGGGGATTTCTCACGCCTGGCGGTATTAAGAGCGCTGGAAAAATGTAACGATGAAGTACTAAAGAGAATGGGTACATATCCTTGTACCAAATGGGCAATCGATTATTTTTTTTACAGAGAGAAACAAACGAAAAAACTGTCTAAGCAGATCATGCAGGAATTAGTAGATTTTTGGGACGTTTACGGCGAATTTGATAATATGCTCAGACCTAGTGTAAAAAGGAACTATTTAATACTGCAGATGCTTTAAGCATAAGTGAAAAACAGGAGATAATGATTAAAATGACAGAAAATTACATACAATTACCGCCGCTGCCATGTGATACGCCGACAGAAATAATAGAAATTGTTTGGACATATTCCAGAATGGAGAAGTCCGATAAAGAGAAGGTTTTAACTTTTATGAGGGAAAATATGGCGTCTGATATCGAACTTAGTGAAAAACAAAAAATGATAAAACTGATAGAGGAATCAAAACCAAGTCCATATGTTGAAGAGTTCCATTCACTAATGCAAAAATTGATTGGAACACTCATTGCCCAGTCATGTGAAATGTCGGCACTTGTTTATCAGAAATATTGCATTGAAAAGAACTCCATAAAAGAAATATCTGAAACGTTCCATGTGCCTGAAAACTCCGTTGAGCTTATGGCACAGTACTATGATACAAAATTAAAATAATCCTATCATAAAATACACCTTGAAACGGTGAATCCATGGAAAATAAAGGATTCGCCGTTTTCTGGATTGCTATTTTGAGGGATTGACGATGAAAACAACCTCTAGGATTCATCAGACTTATCCTTGATGTGTCTACAGATATCCTCAACTTCACAATCCAATATTTCACAAAGATGATCAAGCGTAATCGTTTTTATTATCATGTTATTTCTTAGGCGGTGAAGCTGTGCTTCATTCACATGATAGTCTTTGATCAGGGCGTATTGCGAAATCCCCTTTTTCTTCATGGTTTCCCACAAACGGTCATATACAATCATATTCTTACCTTTCTGACGTCTATATGACTATTATTCCATGGGATTCCCAAAAATAACATTGTGCTTGTAGAAACAATATTCCACAAAAAAAGTATATGCTTTTCAAAAACATATACCATTACTCTCTGGGTTCATCTTTTACATACCGACATATATCTTCTACATTGCAGTCCAGTATATTGCATAGGCGATCTATAGTAATAGTCTTTATGACACCGTTTTTTCTGAAACGGTCTAACTGTGCTTCGTTAATGTTGTAATCATGTATTAGTGAGTATTGCGTAACACCCTTTTTCTTCATAGTCTCCCATAATCTATCATACACTATCATTTCTGCTCTTCTTTCTATTGATGTATTTTAATTATTGCATTAAAATGTGTATAGCAACATTGTTCTTGTAAGAACAATAACGGCATATATTTTTAGAAATCGTGAAATTGACAGATTTGCTTTCTCACCGAAAGATGAGAGGCCAATCTGCCTATTACAAATGTGGATAACAAGTTGCTATCTGGGAGGTAAAAAGTGAAAAAAGAGCGAATAATCACCGCAATTATTGTAGCTTTGTTAACAGGAGTGGTTGTATATTATGCTAGTTCGCCAGAAAATGGCATTTTGAACAACTCTGACGTATCTTCCAACGAACATATTGCAACAAAGTCAGATAAGCCTGAAATAGACTCTACTAATCTTTCAGACTATGAAGTATTGTCAAGTTATAGTTCCTCATCTGCAGGCGGCCATCGTGAAACCGAGATAGATGTTGCAGTTTATAGCAAACAACACAGCGAAGAACTGTATAAACGTATTGAAGACGAACATAATCGTCTTAATGGCGAACCAGATACATTGAAAATTAATTTATATCATTCTGATACAGAATTCACGAACGGCACAAAACCGTATGCAGTCATTTATATTGACTATATAAACGATATTCGAGAAATAGCCGTAGCCTTCTTCTAAAATATCTACCGACCATAATCTTAGATGGCAAAAAATAACAATATAAAAGCAAGACATTTCTAATTTTATTAATACCTCTTGTTACTTTCTGAGATACTTCAACTTCCATTTTACATATACAACATATAGATTTATTTGTTGACCAAACCTATATATTGTGTTATTATAATCATGTATTTAAGTTTTTGTGTTATCCCACATCGGGAGTCT
>OFHO01001163.1_pt1 | contig 20301 bp, 21 predicted proteins | sample 1521531 | NCBI WGS metagenome assembly OFHO01 (sample SAMEA3504124, study PRJEB24116) | mouse gut metagenome | biome: mouse gut; feature: mouse-associated habitat; material: faeces | place: Denmark | collected 2011
TGCTGCTGGACTTTGTTCAGGAGGAGGACCACTCCATTCTGGTGTCCTCCCACATTACCAGCGACCTGGAGAAGATTGCGGACTACATCGTGTTCATCCATGCAGGGAAAGTGGTCTTTTCCAAGCCCAAGGACGAGCTGGTGGAGCAGTATGGTATCATTAAGTGTGGAGCCGCACAGTTCGAGGCATTGGATAAACTGGACATCATCGTATATCGCAAGATGGATTATGAATGGCAGGTTTTGGTTGCGGATCGTGTTGCCATGAAGAAAAAATATCCCAAAGCACTGATTGTTTCAGCTTCGATTGACGAAATTATGCTTCTCTATGTAAAAGGAGAAAGGGGGAAATAAAATGAAAGGCTTATTACTTAAAGATTATTATTTAATCAAGTCTGTGCTATATATCATACTCGTAGTTTTTGCAGTGGTTGGAATAGGAATGTCTTTTTTGACTTCCACATGGGTTTTAACTGTAATTGCAACTGTTATGCTCGGAATGATCTCTGTAACGACGATAAATATGGACAGAAACTCTGGCTGGAAAAAAGTTTCGATTGTTTTGCCTGTATCCAGAGCGGCTGTTCTGGACTGTAAATATATCCTGTATTTACTGCTTAGTGGAATCGGTTTGCTTTCAGGCGTCATTCTGGGTGTTGCGGCATCCGTTATAAAAGGTCAAATTGACTATCAATCTATGATGCTGTTTGTTGGTGTCAGCGTTGCTATGGCATTGTTTTCTGGAAGCATGACAATACCACTCACATTCCTGCTTAGTGAAGAAAAAAATATGTTGGCTTTAATCATTGCGTACCCTCTTTCCGCTTTCGTGTTTGTAGGAGCTGCGCTGCTAATCGATAACAAGCTGCTCGCTTGTGGTCTTGTGACTATTGCAGGCGTATTGCTTTATGGGATTTCGTGGCTGATTTCGAGAAAACAACTCATAAATAAGGATATGATTTGACAAGGAATAGCAAACAGGGGAAAGCGTTATGAAACGGTCTATACACAAGGGACTTCATGGAACATTGTCGTGGATATTGAAACGGGATATTGCCTGATTGCAGTTCAGTTCCATCTCCCCTCCAGGCCAGTGGGGCGGCTGCGGCTGCTCCGCTGGCCTTTTGCGCGGGACGAAAACATTTCATGACATATCCGCAGCATTTCATGACATCGGGGGTTGTATCCCTGTTTCTCTTTTGTTATTCTGAATTTATCCTATTCTCCCCGCCGGAGGCGGGGAGAATAGGATAAGAGCATCAAAACCGTGGTGGTGAACATGATAAAATTTGCGATCTGCGACGATGAACCCATAATGGCCCAGGAGCTTGCCGGCCGTCTTGCGGACTATATGAGAGAAAAATCAATCACCGCTTACGACCTCAGCAGCTTTCCCGATGGCCGCGCCCTGCTGGATGCGGTTGATCGCTTTGATGTGATTTTTCTGGACATCCAGATGGAGCAGCCGGACGGCATGGAGACGGCCAAACTGCTGCGCCGGCGGGGGGATCACAGCCTGCTGGTCTTTGTGACGGTGCTGAAAGAGCTGGTTTTCGACGCGTTCCAGGTGGAGGCATACGACTATCTCCTCAAGCCCCTGGACAGCGCCCGCTTCCATCAGACAATGAATCGGGTGCTCCGCTCCCTGGAACAGAAGACGGCCGGGGACATCGTGATTCAGAGGGGAACCGGCTGCGAGGTGGTTCCCCTGTCGGATATTGTGTACTGTGAGGTATTAGGCCGGAAAATCTATCTCCACAAACGTGACGGGACAGTGAGCGACTACTATGACAAGCTGGAGGACCTGGAACGGCGGGTGGACGGGCGCTTTTTCAAGTGCCATCGCAGTTTCCTGGTCAATCTTGACTATGTGCGCGGGTGCCAGGACGGGCAGGTCCTGCTATTTCAGGGGGAACGTATCCCCGCCTCCCGGCTGCGGGAGCGGGAGCTGACCCGGGCTCTTTTGTGCCATATGAAAGAGAGGAGGAGCTGATATGGACTGGTTCGCTCTGCTTCTGGACAGCCTCTGCCTCATTGTGGGACATGGGGTGATGCACATGGTCTTTATCGGCCGCCTAACCGGGAAAAAGCAGCAGCCGTGGTACTTTGTGGCTTACCTTCTCCTCCTCGGCGCTGTCCAGCTTGTCTCAATCCGGCTTTCCCTCAGCGGGACGCTCTCCGTTGCTGTTGGTGTGCTGGCACTCTATGCAATCAGCCGCTTTGGGATGGGAAACGGGCAATCCGTGTCCTGGCTGGCCGCCGTGCTGGCCTTCTACGTCTCCCAGCTCTCCTTTGGCATTATCAACTCCGTGGAGGCGGCGCTCTTTCCCCGCTTTATCGGAAGCCCGCTGTTGTATCTGCTGCTTTTGGCGGCGCAGATTCTCTTTCTGGTGCTGTGCGCCGGCTGCTATCACGCCGTGCTGAAGCTGCTGGCCTGGACGGAGGACGGCCAGACGCCCTATATCGGACTTCTGCTGTTTCCCGGACTGTTTTTCTTTGCCGCGGAGCTGTATATTCTCGAAACCGCCTACAGCTTTTTTGCCCCCATGGTTTCTCTGGAGGAGGTGGGAAAGCACAGTACGCTGCTGCTCCTGCAGGTTATGGGGCTGGCGGCGCTGCTGTGTACCCTGTACGCCTACCGCCAGCTCTGCCAGGGGTTTCAGGCCCAGGCGGAGCTGCAATCGCTGACCCAGGCGGCCCATGAGCAAAAGGTTTATATTGCGGAGGCCCAGGCGCGCTACGAGCAGACGAAATCCTTCCGCCACGACATCAAAAATCATCTGTCCGTGTTGGATGGCTTGCTCAAGAACGGGAAACTGGAGGAGGGCAGAGAGTACCTGAAAAAGCTGGAGACCGTTTCGGAGGCCCTGTCCTTCCCATACCAGACCGGCAACCCGGTGGTGGATATTTTGTTGGGGGAGAAGCTGGGGCTGGCAAAGGAAATCGCGGCGGAGGTGTCTCTGGTCCTGCCCAAGCCCTGCGGGATCGACGACTTCGACCTGTGCGTACTCTTTGCCAACGCCCTGGACAACGCCATCGCCGCCTGCCGGGCCAACGATGGAGCCAATACGCTCCGCATCAGCGGGAAGCAGCAGGGAGATTTTTATATGCTGACCTTTGAGAACACCTGCTCCGACGAACCCGTGCCCCCGGCGGGCACCGGACTTTCCAACATCAGGGCGGTGGCGGAAAAGTACCGCGGGGCGCTGATGACGGAACAGACAGGCGGGCGTTTTTCCCTGAATGTGCTGGTGAATGTCTCCGCGCTTGCGTCTTAGCGGTACACTATGTATAATAAGCGCAAAGGGGGAACCGCTCTATGCTGCGTATTGCCATCTGCGACGATGACGGCACCGCCGTCCAATCCAACCGAAAACTCACGGAGGACTGCCTGAAGCAATGCGGGAGCGCCGGCGAGATTGCCGCCTACACCCACAGCGACAATCTTCTCTACGACATCACCGAGGATGGGTTTTTCTTTGACCTGATCCTGCTGGACATTGAAATGCCCGGCAGCACCGGGATGGAGCTGGCCGGGCAAATCAGGCCCTTTTTGCCCAATGTGAAGATCATCTTCATTACCTCCCATGTGGAGTACGCCATCGACGCCTTTGAGCTGTTCATCTTCCGGTATGTCCCCAAGGACGACATCGCCCGGCGGCTCCCTGGGGCCATCTGTGACGCCATCCGGCTCATCGAGTTGGAGGAGGGGAAGTTCTACACCATCCAGACCAGCAGCCGCCTGGAGAAGATCCCATACAAGGAGATCCTTTTCCTTTCCCGGGACGGCAAAAACACCAGCATCACCACCGCCGGCGGGGCGGCCAGGGTGCGGAAGAGCTTACAGCAGGTCTATGAGGAGCTGGCCGCGGAGGAGTTCATCTTCATCGACCGGGGCTGCATCGTCAACATGATCCACGTCATGCAGGTCAAGGAGGGCATGGCCGTCCTGAAAAACGGCGCCGCCCTCCCCATCAGCCGCTCCCACCTGCAGGAGGTCAAGGCGCAAATCAACGCCTATTGGGGGGCGCACATATGACGGACGTGTTTCTGCTGCCCTCCAGCATATTGACCGGGGCGGTGCGTGTTCTGGTGGGACTAACTCTCGTACACCGGCTGCTGTCCATAAAGAGACCAGACCGAAAAAGCATCGCGGCGGGGCTGGCCGGAGCGCTGGTCCTCACGGTTCTGCTGTCTCTGCTCCGTGCGCCGGATTTCTACCGGATGGCTCTGGAGGCGGTGCTGATTGCCGCCTGCGCCCATCGGTTGCAAGGGGCCGAGCTGAGAATGGGCCTGTTTGTGGGCATCTTTTACGAGATCGGCGTCTCCTTCTGGTCGTTTCTCCTGCCGGCATGGCTGGGTGTACTGTTCTGCTCCCAGGATTTCCTCAATACCGGAACGCTGGCCGGACAGTCCGCCCTCTGGCTGCTCCACGGGCTGCTGGCCGTTTTGGCGGTCTGGCTCTCCAGAGGCTGGGAGATTAACCGCAAATCTGCGTTCCGGGCCGTCTCCGCACTTACGCTGGCGGGATTCCTGGGGGTCATCACGCTGTCGGAGCAGACCGTTCTGGCGATTCCCGACGATACCCTCTATATGTGGACCATTCTGGCGGTGGTGCTGATGATGTCGGTGCTGGTGTTCAACATCAACCGGCAGTATGAGGTGGAAAAGGAGCTGGCAAGGCTGAAATCGGAGCAGGCCGAGCTGCTGGAGCGGGACTATACCAACCTCAACCGGGCCTACCAGGTCAACGCCAGGCTGTTCCACGACCTCCACAACCATATCGGCGTCCTGCGGCAATTCCTCACCCATGAGAAGTACGGAGAGGCCGTCCGCTACCTGGACGAATTGCAGGCCCCGGTGCAAAACCTCACCGCCACCGTCTGGACAGGGGACGAGACGGCGGACTACCTGATCAACAGCAAGGCGGCCGCGGCGGAGGCCGATGGCATCCGGTTCCATGTCCAGGTGGAGTTTCCCCGCCGCACCAATATCCGCAGCGTGGATCTGTGCACGATTTTGGGGAACCTTTTGGACAACGCCATCGAGGCGGCCCGGCAGGTGCCTGACCCATCGGGGCGGACGGTGGCCCTCACCATCCGCCGCATCCACCAGATGCTGGTCATCAAGGTGGAGAACAGTTTTTCCGCTGTACCCGTCCAGAAAAATGGCGAACTGAAAACCACCAAGACCGAGGGCGGCCTCCACGGCTGGGGCCTGAAAAGCGCCCAGACCGCCGCGGAAAAGTACGACGGAATGGTGCAGGCGGGCGTCTTTGGGGAAGTTTTCCGGGCGGTGGCTACACTGTCCCTATCCGGGAGGGACGGCGAGACAAGCGCAAACTGAAAGCGAAAGGCTTCGTTGGCTTCACCTATCGCGTGGCGGCGCAAAAAGAGGGGGCGGGGGTTGAACTCCCGCCCTCCTTCGTGACGTTATTTTTGAAAAGGCTGGTTTTAGAGCCAAAATTGCGGGATTTTTCAAAAAAATGTGCCGCCTTATCTTAACGGCATGAAAATCTATGCTTAAGATTTGCGCTTCACTAAAGTTTCAACATGTCCGGTCAATATACCGGAAAATGGTCGGTATTCTCCTTTTTCGCTGGAATTACGCTTGTGCTCAAACTGCAACTCATCCACATGATGTTATAAAAGTAAGCGGCTATTTCCCCAAGCCGCAAGGCGCTCCCAACACCCTGCGGCCCTGTACGAGTGGAGTAAGCACTCAGCACAGCGAACATAGTCGCACCATAGGCATTATACCCGGTTTGGCACATGATTTCAAGGCTGAACACGGATTTTACTGTGCGTGCATTTCAAGCGGTGTTGAGTTATCAAAAACTCGGCACCGCCATATGTTCCCAATGGAAGCCCCGGGCGGGGACGCATTCCCCGCCCTTCGGGGCTTCATCGGAAACTAGATAGCGTCTACACCAGAGGCAGGGGTGTGATAGAACGGAACTATCTTAAAAGAACGGGGACAGAAAGATGGATACATCCTATCATAGACACGACATAAACGGTAAAGTTTGGGAGTTGCTTGAACCACATTTGCCGGGACAACGAGGCCAGCCATCCTTGAAACGCTGGAGAGGCATTGCTACCCGCTATGTCAAGACCTCCGATGCTTTTATCGCTGCGGTACATGTTCGTTGTTTCACCATTTGGGCTGCCATACGCGTTTAACTCGAGTAGACACTATCTAGAGAGAGGAAGAAAATGCGTCGTAGTTTTTTGAGACATGGGTATTGACGTACTCCCGTGGGCTTACCCCCCGAGAGGAACGGAACGCCTTGCTGAAGGTCTGAACGTTGGAAAAACCCGTCAGCCGTGCGATATCGGTCACAGAATAGGTGCTGGATATCAGGAGGTTTGCCGCTTGTTCCAAACGAAAGTTGAGTAGATATCGGTGCAGCGAGACACCCAACTGCCGTTTAAACGACATGGTAAGATAAACGGGGGATACCCCGGCGGCTGCGGCGATGTCGTGATTGCTCATTGCTACTTCGGAGTAGTGGGAGCCGATATAATCAATGGCCTTGCTGATATGCGCCCAGGCATTTGAGGACATAGAAGGCGTTTCCTGCATTTCCTGCTCACCAGACGCCGCATCAATACAGCGCAGAAACTGCGCCAGAATACAGCGAAGGAAGCCGCATAACACCTCTTGACTGTAAGGGCGTTGGTTCATATACTCTCCATTCAAGGTAGGAAAAAGCCATCTAATGATGCGCTGCTCCTCGCGTCCCAAAGAGGTAAACAGTAGCTGCCCATGCAGAAGATCTTCCTGCGGTGGGGACACTTTACTGCCCCGTTCGTTCCAGACATCCCGAAATTTGAGCTGTGCCCGCTCCGGATCACGGTAAAAATCGAACTGAACATTATATTGGATCAGGGGACCATCTGCCTCATCGCTGACAATAATATGTCTGGAATAAGCGGGCATCAGGACAGCATCCCCTGCTGTCAGGCGGAGACGTTTCCCGTCGATCACAAAATCGGCGGAGCCCGCAGCCAGGAATGTAAATGTGTGACTCAGGTCCTGCCATTGGCCGGAAAGTTGTTTGTCCCTTTTTATTTGAACACGCCGGACAAATAAAGGAAGATTTGCCAGATCCAATATCATACTCTGCTCCTTAATAGCCGTATGCTCTAATCGCTTTCTCTCGTTCGGGCGTCCAGTCCAAATCGCGGTAATCTGCGCCTCGCTCATCCAAAAGGATAAAGTTTTCCAGACGCTGAATCATCTCTGTGGGCCAGGCATCCACGTCAATATCCGCTGTGGTATAGACACCCTGATCAATCATCTCAAATCCAAAAATATCCTTCACATGGGACTTTCGTGCTCCCTCAATTACCGACTTGACCAGGTGGGGCGGAATGAAGATCACGCCGCCGCGATAGCCAAACACGATATCACCAGGCATGCAGACGGCCCCGCCGATGCGAACAGGTACATTGTAACCGGTCATAACAAAATTACGGATAGGGGTGGGATCGTAGCCGCGGAAGTAGACCTGAATACCAGGGACCTTTTCCATTTGCTCCAGGTCCCGGACTCCGCCCCAAATAACAGCACCACCGTTTCCAGTCTTTCTGGCGATAGCGGTGGTCAGGTTACCGCCCACAAAGGTTCCTTCTATTATTTTATCATACATGTCAATGACCGCTACATCGCCGTCAGTTAGCTTGTCAATGACCCACTGGTTACAAGTCCCCTTGCGCCCCTCCTCGGCGCCGATCTTCTGGACTACGGCATCCAGATCGGGACGGATGGGCATAAAGACGGCAGTGGCAGCACGACCTACCAGCTTGTGGTCGTCATGCAAGCGCAAAAGATGCTCCTCAAATTGGTAATTATAACCGGCCAGTTCCAAGGGCTGCCAGACTTCCTCCAGGGTCATGGTGCGCAGGATATCCAAGTATTTGTCTGGGACCTTGGGACGGCCATCCTCAAAACGCTCACCAGTCCAGGCCTGGGTAAGTTGGATAGTATCTTCTTTTACATTGAAGTTCATAGCTTGAATTTCTCCTCGATATTACAGTATCCTTGATCTGTGTCAAGGTTAAGTTGAGATCATTACCTGTTACGCAAGTCCAGGTACTAGCAGGGAGATGGCGGGAATATAGGTGATGAGCAGCAAAACGATCAGCAGCATGGCCACCATAGGAACGGCCTCTCTGAATACACCCTTTAGGTTTGCACCGCAAATGCCGGCGGACAGGAAACATAGCATTCCGTAGGGCGGAGTGCACATACCGGCCAGCGTGTTCACCGTGTAAATAATTCCGAAGTGCACCAGATCGATGTCAAGCGACTCAACAACGGGCAGCAGCAAGGGTAGCACAACAAAGGTGATAGTGGACGTGTCAAGGAACATACCCAGCACCAAGAAAAGTACATTTACCAGCAACAGGAAGACATATTTGTTGTTGGTGATACTGAGAAACATGTCGGTGATGATATCCCCAAAACCAGAGACGGTGATAACATAAGAGAACGGAGTAGAGGCACAAATCAGCATCAGCAGGGAGCCGCAGCCCTTGGCAGTGTCCCGGAAACAGTTCCAAACGCCCTTGAGGTCCATAGTCCTGTATACAATCACGGCCAGCAGGAGCGCGTAGCCGGAAGAAACGCAGGCGGCTTCTGTAGGGGTCACGACGCCGGTGTAGATACAAGTCAGCAGGATCACTGGCGTCAGCAGGGCGGGCAGTGCCTTGGCGGTATAACGCACGAACTCCTTAAAAGGGTATTTGCTCCCGGTGGGGTAGTTGCGCTTGTTGGAGATGTATGCTACATAGATGGCCAGGATGACACACATCAAAACGGCAGGCACTACGCCGGCCAGCAGAAGGGAACCGACGCTGGCACCAGACAGCATGGCAAAGGTGACAAGGTTCAGGCTGGGTGGAAACACAGGGCCGACAGTGGAGGTTGCGGCTGTGAGGGCACAGCTGAACTCGTCATCGTAGCCGTCTTTCTGCATTGCGTCAATCTCAATTTTACCAATTCCGGAGGCGTCGGCGAAGGCGGAGCCGGACATACCTGAAAAAATAAGAGAAATCAGCACATTGACATAGGCCAGTGCCCCTTTCCTCTTGCCAATCAATGCCTTACAGAAGCCAAAGATGTAATCAGATACCTTACTGCTGTTCAGCACATTGGCCGTGAAAATAAACAGCGGCACGGCCAGGATCACGTACTTAAAATACAGGGTGGACATCGTCTTTTCGCAGATCGTACCCAAGTCCAGCCCCATAAACATGCAGTAGACGATAGAGGCAGAAAACAGGCTGTAGGAGATGGGTATTTTAATCAGGAAACAGAGGAACAGCACAACAATGGGGATAATATAGCTGTGAGTAGTCAGAATGCTCATGATTTCCCCTCCTTTTCCGAAGTGGGAGCTTCGCCGCGGAATACCCGGAGCATAACACCGATATCCCGAATGACAAGGATCAACTGGTGGTATATGGTGGCCAGCAGATAGAACATAAAGGGAGCATAGAGATAGGTGTAGCTCATACGGAGCATAGAGGTCCTTGTGATTCCGTAGAAGATCACAGTTTCCCAGGAGGGCTTGATCAGGACGATCAGAAGGACCAGAAGAATCACTTTGCCCAACACGTCTATGACGGCCTTTCCCTTCTCCCGCAGCGCATCATAGAGGATGGTAAAACACAGATGTTCCTCATCCCGGGTGGCCAGGGGGGCAGAAAACAGGGCCATCCAGCAGAAGGCGATGACATACCCTTCCTCCACCTTGGCCAGAGGCAGATTGAACAGATAGCGGAAACAGACTGCCACAACAAAACCGCCAAACAGGCAGATCATAAAGATCGCCGGAAGGTTCAATTCCAGAAAGACCAGGCTGCGGTCAATGGCGTTGTTTATCTTTTTAAGGGCACTTTTCATGACATTCTCCCTTCTCTAATCATAGAATTACAATTTTAAAAGGGGCAAGGCAGTCAGCGAACTGTCTTGCCCCTTGTGCTAAAACATCTGGATCAGGGCGCGGCGTCAAGAATACGCTGCATCAAATCGGTATCCCAGCCGTCATCCTGGGCCTTCTGCTCATAGGCGGTCAGCACAGCCTCGCGAATGGGGGTGATGTCAGGATGATAAACGGACAGTCCCTCAGAAACCAGCAGGTCCTCGGCTTCACTCTCTACGTCAATTGTAGCCTGAGTATTCATGTCGCAGGCGATCTTTACGCCCTCCATAATGATATTCTGCTGTTCCTCGGTCAGGCTCTGCCAGAATTTCTCCCCAATGGCAATCCAGGAAAAGTCGATCATGTGGTCGGTATAGGTCAGGGACTTGGAGACCTCATACAGCTTCTGAGAGACCACAGTGGAAATGGGATTTTCCTGTCCATCCACAACGCCGGTGTCCAGAGCCGTGTACATTTCACTGTAAGAGATACCGGTGGGGTTGGCGCCCATTGCGGAGGCCAGGAAATTCATGGATTCAGTGCCGTTGGTCCGCATTTTAATATCGCTCAGGTCAGCGGGGCTCTTGACCTCCCGGTCGATGGTCAGGCATACCTCACGGGCGCCAAAGTAGTAGGCGCCCAGGGGACGCTGGCCGATGGTCTCGCCAATGTGGGCGAACATCTCCTGGCCAATCTCGCCGTTCAAAACTGCATTGGCATGATCAATACTCTCATAGAGGTAGCCCATATTGAGAAAACCAAGCTCAGGCATGTATTCGGCCACATAGGTGGCGCCAGAACCGCCCATTTCCAGGTTTCCCTTGACCATTTCAGGAAGGATCTGGGTGGACTCGCAGAAGGTATTGTCATAATAGATCTCCATCTTCATGGTTCCGTTGGAGGCGCTCTCAATATGCTCCGCCATGGCCTGGATACCGGGCGTGGGGGTATCGGTCCGGGAGTTGCCCCAGGCAAACTTGATCACGATAGGATCGCCGGAAGGTTGGGTTCCCTGAGAGGTTCCGCCAGTGCTGCCAGAAGAACCGCCACCGGTGGTGCCGTTCTTGCCGCCACAGCCGGCCAGCAGAGAGAGACTCAGCGCCGTCACAAGGGCGAGGGACAGAATTTTTCTCATCTTCATTTTTTGCTCCTTTTCATGTTCACAGTCAATAAGGTTGACGTACAAATCAGGTGTCCGGACACACTGTCTTGTGTATTTCTTATGATACCTCATTAAAATTCTGAGGGTCAATTCGCAGTTTGTCAGAATATACAGGTAAATTTTTATGCAACTTTCTTGAAAAGTTATCTATTTTTAATCTATGTTGTTTTTTCTTAATAATTGTTGTATTTGCATTGACATACTTTGATTATCGTGATATTATTTGTGAAAAATACAGATAACTCCAAAAGAAAATTGTAAAAGGAAAACTGAATACAAAATGCCATTTTCGTCAGTTCATTCCAAAGTTGTAAAAAATTATTATTATTGGCAAAAATTTAATAACGGCTCTGGATCCCACTTTTACATATCCAAAAATCTGTTAGATTGGAGGCATTTTTATGAACATCGCATACTCTTTTTTCTTCCCGCAGCATGACGACCTGAAACACTATGCCCGTCAGCTGGGCATCCGCCACGCCGTGACAAATACAGAGGCAATCGCCGGCGGGCTCAACCCCTATACGCCGGAGTGGTCCTATGCACCTCTGTTTCAGCGGAAACAGGATGTGAATTCCTTCGGGATGGAGTTTTCCGTTTTGGAAGGCGTTCGATTTATTGACAGCGCCAAGCTCGGTCTGCCCGACCGGGATGAAGCAATCGCCCGATTCTGCAAGCTGTTGGAAAACCTGTCTGCTTTGGGTGTTCAAACAGTGTGCTATAACTGGATGCCGATTTGGGAGTGGTTCCGTACCCGGCATAATGTCCAGCTTCCCGGCGGAGCAACTGCGACCGGCTTTTCCTACGACGACTGCAAGAATTTTCCTGTCACCGATTTTGGCCGGTTGTCTGCCGACGCATTGTGGAGCAACCTGGAATACTTTTTGAAAAAGGTGGTCCCTGTTGCGGAAAAGTACCAGGTACAGCTGGCCATTCATCCAGATGATCCTCCCATCCCCACTCTAGGCGGAATAGACCGTATTTTAACCAGTGCTGACGCTATGGAGCAGGTAACGAAGCTTGTTCCCAGCCCCTATAATGGGATCACGCTCTGCCAAGGCACCTTTACTGCTATGGGAGAGAATATCCCAGCTTGCATCCGGCGCTTTGGCCGTGCCGGGACCTTGTTCTTTGCCCATTTTCGGGATTTGTCTTCCAGTAGCTATGAGGAATTCCATGAGACGTTCCACCACGAAGGCGTTACAGATATGTACGAGTGTATGAAAGCTTACTTGGAGGTTGGTTTCCATGGCTGTATGCGGCCTGACCATGTACCTACCATGTACGGAGACTCCAATGCTCATCCGGGATATGGCAACAATGGAAATCTGGTGGCAACGGGGTATATGATCGGCCTGATGGAAGCCGCTCGAAAAGAAATGGGTCTGAACAACTGAATCTGCGGGGGAGATCAAAATGAAATACGGGATCTATTTTGCATACTGGGCCAGGGATTGGGACGTAGATCACCTCCCATTTATTCCTCTGGTAAAGAAACTGGGGTTTGATATTCTGGAAATATCCTGTGCCGCACTGAAAAACAGCAGTAAAGAACACCTGTTAGAAGTGAGCCGGGCAGCAAAAGATGCCGGTGTGGAACTGACCGCCGGTTATGGCCCTGGTCCGCAGGAAAATCTGGGCAGCAGCGATCCTGCTGTTATCCGCAATGCTGTCGCATTTTATAGAGATATTTTGGATAAATTGTCCTATATGGGGATCACAACGATTGGCGGTGGTATTTATTCCTACTGGCCGGTGGACTACAGCAAGCCCATTGAGAAACGAAGAGATTGGGACGAAAGCGTTAAAAATGTGCGTGTTGTTGGGAAAATTGCCGAGGATCATGGGATCGATTACTGTTTGGAGGTATTGAATCGTTTTGAGGGCTATTTGCTGAATACTTGTAAGGAAGCCTTGGAGTTTGTAGAACAGGTGGATATTCCGGCCGTCAAGATTATGCTGGACACCTTTCACATGAACATTGAAGAAGATAATATTTTGGATGCTATCAGGCTGGCAGGAGCCCGGTTGGGACATTTTCATGTCGGTGAAAATAATCGCCGCCTGCCCGGTCAAGGAACTATGCCCTGGAAGCAGATCGGGGAGGTTCTGCACCAGATTCATTATGACAAAGCTGTTGTAATGGAGCCCTTTGTAATGCCGGGAGGACAGGTGGGACAGGATATCAAGGTATGGCGTTCCATGTGTGCCGATACCAGTCAAGAGAGCTTAAACCGTCAAGCGCAGCAGTCGGTGCAATATTTGCGGGAAATTTTTCGGTCATAATTCCAAAAAAGCAGATGAACGTTGACGGGAATAAGTGGAGAAGCATAGATGCAAAAGAGAGTACAGCAAATTGATCTCCAATGTTTCACTGATCCGCAATCGCAGTGATTACGAGGATTTTTATATCTGTTCTGTTGCGGATATTATTCTCAAAGGACAATCTTGGAATACGGAGCAACAGTGATAAAATAGGCAGCATGGAGCGCATAAATTTACAAAATTGAATGGAGGAGAACCCACACAGGTACGCGGCAGGTCGTGCGCCTCCAAAAGATGGGAATACCGGGAAAGAAATTGGGAAATTAACCGGAGTACGGATAGAATCGCGCCAGCGAAATATGGACGGCGTATCTGCGGGAGGGTGACAGTTCCATGGAACCGAAAAAACGTGGGTTCCAGAAAGGAACGCATCCGCTGCTGACACCGGAGAAGCAGGCAGGGGGACGTCTACTTTTTGCTATATGAGGATTCCATGAAGCAGCAGCGCCTGATCCAGTTTATGGACCGGCTGGTTCGGACCTCCAAGGGAAAGGTTTTCCTGATTTTGGACAATCTAAAGGTTCATCTGAATTCAAGGGAAAGTTTTCATAAAAGTATGAAAAAGGCGGCTGGCATTAGCTACTGGCCGCCTTTCCTGTTCATAGCTTCTTCACGAAATTTTAAGGAGTTTTCTGTCGTATTTCGGCCTCCGCTGTGTTACAATACCTCCTGAGAACGGAGGCCGCTTTATGAAGAACAGACAAAAGCTCCTGATACTGGCCGTCACCCTCCTGCTGCTGGCGGGGGGCGGGTGGTTTTTATACAGCAGCGGCTTTTTCCAGGCGGTCCGCTCGCTGGACGCGCTACGGGACTACATTGACCGCTCCGCCCCATACTCCCACCTGCTGTTTTTCCTGGTGCAGTTCCTGTCGGTGGTGCTGGCCCCCATCCCCAGCAACATCACCGCCGCGGCGGGCGGGCTCCTGTTCGGCACCTGGCCCGCCTTTCTGCTCACCTTTGGGGCGGTGGCGGCCGGGTCGCTGCTCACCTTCTCCTTGGCCCGGGCGCTGGGCCGGGATTTCGCAGACCGGCTGGTGAGCCGGAAGCTTTCGGAAAAATACCAGGACGTCCTGCGCACCAAGGCCCCGGTGTTTCTTGTCCTGGCCTTTCTGTTCCCCTTCTTTCCCGATGACATGCTGTGCATCCTGGCCGGGCTTACGGACATCTCCTTCCGCCGCTTTTCCGTGATTGTCCTGCTCACCCGGCCCTGGGGCCTGCTCTTTGCCAGCGCCCTGGGCGGGTCTACCCTGGGCCTGCCCCCCTGGGTGATGGTCCCCATTGCCCTTCTGGGGCTGGCGCTGTTTCTGCTGGGCATGAAATACGGCGACCGGCTGGAGGAATCTATTCTGAAAGGTTTGAACGGGCGCAAAGGTGGGAAAACTAAATAGGCGTCAAAAAATTGGGGCACTGACCCCAATTTTTGCCGTTTTCCTCTTTACAAACTCCTGCGGGTGTGGTATGATACCGGCATAACAAGAATCAATATTGTTAAGGAGACCGGCCCATGGAGCGCACCATTCGCTACAGTAAAAAGCGGGAGGCCATCCTGGCCGCCATCCGGGGGACAAGCTGTCACCCCTCCGCCGAGTGGATCTACCAGCAGCTCAAGCCCCGTCACCCGGACCTGAGCCTGGGCACGGTCTACCGCAACCTGGCCTTTTTTCAGGAGGCCGGCCAGGTGCAGAGCGTGGGGGTCGTGCAGGGTCAGGAGCGGTTCGACGCCGTGACCACCCCCCACAGCCACTTTGTTTGCAACTGCTGCGGCACCGTTTTGGACCTCCCGGATATCTGTCCCGAGAGAGGGCTGGAACGGACCGTCAGCACGCAATACGGGTTCGCGGTGCAACGCTGTGAACTCACCTTCTACGGAACCTGTCCCAACTGTCAAGACCAAAATTTTAAGGAGGAACTACTATCATGAAAAAGTTTGTTTGCAGCGTCTGCGGCTATGTCTACGAGGGCGACTCCGCCCCCGCCAAGTGCCCCCAGTGCGGCGTCGGCCCCGAGAAGTTCGTGGAGCAGAAGGGCGAGATGTCCTGGGCTGCCGAGCACATTGTGGGTGTAGCCCAGGGCGTTGATTCCGAGATCCTGGAGGGCCTGCGCGCCAACTTCCAGGGCGAGTGCACCGAGGTCGGCATGTACCTGGCCATGGCCCGCGTGGCCCACCGCGAGGGCTATCCCGAGATCGGCCTGTACTGGGAGAAGGCAGCTTGGGAGGAGGCCGAGCACGCCGCCAAGTTCGCCGAGCTGCTGGGCGAGGTGGTCACCGACTCCACCAAGAAGAACCTGGAGATGCGCGTCGAGGCCGAGAACGGCGCCACCGCCGGCAAGGTCGCCATCGCCAAGAAGGCCAAGGAGCTGGGCCTGGACGCCATCCACGACACCGTGCATGAGATGGCTCGCGACGAGGCCCGCCACGGCAAGGCCTTCAAGGGCCTGCTGGAGCGGTACTTCGGCTAAGCACGGGAGGAACACAAGATGGACAAGTACGTTTGCCCTTGCGGTTATGAGTACGACCCCGCTGTGGGTGATCCCGACAACGGCGTCGCCCCCGGTACCCCCTGGGACCAGGTCCCCGACAGCTGGGTCTGCCCCATCTGCGGAATGGGCAAGGACGTCTTTGAGAAGGGATAATCCGCAGACAATCGAGCGTTTTTTGAGAGGAACGGGGAAACTCGTTCCCCTCTTTTTTGCGATAAAACGGGGCGGCATGTTGATGTGCCGCCCCAATACTTAATCTCGCAAAGCGTTACCGTTTGCGTCAACAGAAATTTTTCCGGTAAGAATAAAAATACCATCGACCAGGCCCCAAATCCCAGAAATGACCGGCCCCACGAAGACGAGAGCCCCTACTGTTGCAAGCAGAATGTGGATAATGGCTTTTTGGGTATTTCCAAGGTAAAAATCGTGTATTCCCAAACCGCCCAGAAAAATCCCAAGTAGACCCGCAACCAATTTTGACTTAGCGTTTTCCGATGCGTTTGTATTTGCAAGAGAGCACCCACAGCTTAAACATACAGCCGCAACTGGATTTGTTTCTTTCCCACAGTGTGGACAATAGAAATTTCCAGTACCTTTGGATACTCCGCATTTTACGCATACAACCGCATTTTGGTTCATCTCATTCCCGCAATTTCTGCAATACATAGTCTCGCTCCTTTTCATTCTCCCACGTCTAATGGGTTATTATTATCTATCTGTCATGGTCTTGCTACAGTCACACGCCAAAACTGATTATACTCTGATTTAATGCCAATTGCAAGAAAAATTTTTATTTTTCCATCAATCAGCGTGTTTAATTTCTGGCTGTATGCTGTAAAATCTATCAATAAGGCAGTCGAGGGTGTAATACTATGGATTTAACTCTTATGGGCAGCAAAATCAAGGCAGAGCGGAAACGGCTCAACTTGACATTGGAAACGCTATCAGAACAGGTAGGAATATCCAGAAACTACCTTTGGGAGATAGAGGCCGGACGTAAAGCCCCCGCATTGAATACACTTTTCAATTTAGGCGTTACCCTTAACGTGTCTATTGATTATCTACTGGGGGCCTCCGCTGAAAAGAAAAGCATTAGCGGCAATCCTGCCGTCACAGAACGCGATTTAGAGATTGCGCGGATTATGAAAGCATTAAACGAGTATGAAGTAAAAGAGTTATCGCTAATATCCAACGTGATACATGACTTTTCAAGATATTTTGAACAGAAATAGCAAGCGCGGCTACTGGAAAGCCGCGCTTGCTTTTTGCTACGAGGAACAACCACCGCCGCGTCTGCCGTTTTCGTCCGTTTCCGCCGTGATTTTGTGGCGGTAACGTGTTTTAATATGAAAGCTCTCTAACTTCCAAGTACGTTCATTAGCATAACCGTAGGTATCTTCAATTTTGCCATCCTCGTCAAACTTGAAATTTCCCTCCCAACTCATACCTGTAACAACGTATTTAACTGATTTTCTATTCATTATCCTTGTTATGGAAAGCTTTCCATAACAAGGAGCTTACATTTTCGCAGGTTTATGATTAGAATATGGCTTCATTGGCGGGGATATTCCGCAGGACAAGGAAAGCCCCCGGCAGGAAATCTCAGCGTGATTCCTGCCGGGGTGCTTTCTTGAGTCGTAGATACCCCTATCAGGGGGAGGCCAAGATTTCAGGGGGTGTCTTTACTTCTGCGACGTTTAAATTCCTTCCTGATCTTGGGGCACAAAAATGGCAATATGTATTCCAGGCAGAAAGTTGTACATTTTCGTGCAATCAGTGCTTATTTGTAAAACAGGAAAGTTGTCCATGATCCCGCTGAGAACAATGCAGCGTTTCACGCATCCCCTCTTTTTTCACATCCGGGTGCCCTTGTAGTTTCCCCGCCGGGCGGCGGCCCCCGCCTTGGGGCGGCGCTTGCGGCGGAAAACGGTAAGTTTAAGGATCACAATGGCGGTCAGGAACAGCACCACGGCCAGGATGATGCGCACCCCCTCGTTCTGGAAGAACTGGAAAAACTGCTGCTTCTTATACAACAGTTCCGACCGCTCCACCGAGGTGACGGCCACCAGGTCCAGCTGGCCATAGACCTCTCCGTTGTAGGAGAGGGTCATAATGCCCATCACCTGTCCGGCCTCCACCGGGGCCTCCACCTCCTTGGCGTAGAGGGTGATCTTGGTCTCGATGTCGTTCAGGTCCATGGATTTGGGCAGGGTACGGGTGATGGAGCCCTGGGGCTTCACATTCACTTCGTCGGCCTGGCGGGACATAGTGACCTTCACCGTCTCCACCGGCTCGCTGTCCTTGGTGATGGTTACCCGCTGGAAGTTGTTAAAGCCGTACTCCAGCAGCCGTTTGCTCTCCCGGAACTGGCCCTGGCGCAGCTCGGTGTCGCCGGGGACCTCCATAGGTCCGGAGCCCAAGATCACGGAGATGAGCACCTCGTCCCCGTCCTCGGCGGCGGCGGCCAGGCACCGGCCCGCCTCGTCGGTGTTGCCCGTTTTGCCGGCGATGCACTTTTCATAGATGTATCCGCTGTACCGCCATGTGGAGACCAGGGCGTTGGTGTTGTACATCTCCCGGGGACCGGACATGTCGGTGGCGTGGAGGGTGTATTTGGGGACCTTGGAGATTTCAAGGTAGGTGTCGTACTCCAGGGCGGCCTTCAGAATCAGGGCCAGATCGTAGGCGGTAGAGTAGTGGTTTTCGTTGTGGATGCCCACCGGGTTGGTAAAGTGGGTGTTCTGGCAGCCCAGCTCGGAGGCCTTCCGGTTCATATGGTCCACAAAGTCCTCGATGGTGCCGTCCACAGCCACAGCCAGCACGTTGCAGGCGTCGGCGTAGGAGGGGATAAGCGTCAGGTAGAGCAGCTCCTCCACAGTGAGCACCTCTCCCAGCTTGAGATTGGCGTTGACGTAGGACTGGGTGACCCCCTGCATCCGTGTCTCTCCGGCGGTGATGGGGGTGTTCAGGGAGAGCTGGCCATACTCGATGGCCTCCAGCACCAGCAGGGCGGTCATAATTTTGGTAATGCTGGCGGGATAGGCCTTTTCGGTGGCCCTCATATCGTATAGGATTTCGCCGTGGTTGGCGTCCAGAAGGACGGCGTGGGTGCAGAACAGGTCCAGGTCCTCCTGCCCCGGAACGACGGCGGAGGCGGGCAGTAGAGACATGGACAAGGCAAACAAAAGGATCAGGGAAAGAAAAGGATATTTTTTCATAGGAAAATCTCCATATGTATGTTATAATGAGGTGCATACCCCAGTGTATCGCACATGAGGGGAAAAGGCAATTAAGATTTTTTTAATTTTACGGCATAACCGCGACCGTACTGATTATAACAAAAAGCGGGCAGAACCGCAAGGGGGCACGGGATATGGGAGGAAAATCCAGATACGCGGGGGCGGTGCTGGCCCTGTTTGCGGCCTTTGTCCTGGTGTGCGGCACCTGGTATCTGGCCCGAACCACCGCCCCGGAGCCCTTTCAGGTGTCCTCAGTCCGCCGCCCGCCGGCGGAGGAGGTGTCCGACGAGCCGGCCGTGGAGGGGGAGGTCTATCCGGACAGCCTCCTGCCGGGGGAGGTTATCAACATCAACACGGCGGACGCATACGACCTCCAGCGCCTGCCGGGCATCGGGGAGAAGCGGGCCGGAGACATTGTGGCCTACCGGGAGGAGCATGGCCCCTTCTCGAGTGTGGATGGGCTGACGGAGGTGTCCGGCATCGGGCCGGGTATTTTGGAGGGCCTGCGGGAGTATGTGACTGCGGGGTAAAATATTAATGCGGAGCCCGCCGCCCTCGGCGGGCCATTACAGGATGACCCGGCCAGGGGGGCCGGGTCCCACAAAACGGAGCAAGGAGCATCACTATGGCAAAGATATTAGTAGTAGACGACGAACAGGTGCTGGTGAAGGGCATCAAGTTCAACCTGGAGCACGAGGGCTACCAGGTTGAGGTGGGGTTCGACGGCGAGCAGGCGGTGGAACTGGCCCGAGAGGGCAGTTTTGACCTGATTCTGCTGGACCTGATGATGCCCAAGATCGACGGCCTTCAGGCCTGTATGCGCATCCGGGAGTTCTCCAACGTGCCCATCATCATGCTGACGGCCAAGGGGGAGGACACCGACAAGATCATGGGCTTTGAGTGCGGAGCCGACGACTACATCACCAAGCCCTTCAACCTGCTGGAGCTGAAAGCCCGGGTGCGGGCTCTGCTGCGCCGCTCCGGGGCGGCGGAGCAGAAAAAGGCGGAGGCGGTGCTCACCGCCGGCCACATCCGGCTGGACGCCGCCGCCCGGGCGGCCTGGCGGGACGGAGCGCCGGTGGAGCTCACCGCCAAGGAGTTCGACCTGATGGAGTTGCTGCTGCGCAATCCCGGAAGGGTATACAGCCGGGAGAACCTGCTCAA
>OFHO01001164.1_pt1 | contig 20293 bp, 22 predicted proteins | sample 1521531 | NCBI WGS metagenome assembly OFHO01 (sample SAMEA3504124, study PRJEB24116) | mouse gut metagenome | biome: mouse gut; feature: mouse-associated habitat; material: faeces | place: Denmark | collected 2011
GCAAGTTTCTTCATTTTTCATTCCTTTCATTATCCCTTTACAACCATGGTGGATAATTTTAAAACAGTTTTTTTTATCGCAATTCTCATTGCCTCAGGCGATGAGAAGACCGATGCGCAATATTTTAACCCCTTTTTTATATTTTTATTTTTTAGATAAACATATCCAAGTTCATATTTATGTATCGAAAATACACACGCTCTCTGCCTAACAGATAATTGCGAAAGTATATGTCTAATCGAAAAGAAAAAATCCTTTTTTAATTTTAGTAGTTTATCTCCATCCGGTCTATTCTGCGTATCACTAACATCTATATTTAAGAGATATCTATCAACTTCCATTAATTTATATTTATATGTAAAATTAACTAAAAGCTGAAAATCCTGATGCCTTAATAAGTTTTCATCAAAATAACCTGTTTGATCTAAACAGCTATGTCGTAACAATAATGAGCATGTCGTAACATCTGTCATCAAAGTCAAAATATCAAAATAGATTTTTCCATATAACATATCCCAATTTTCCCAGTTTTCCAATAATCTTTCCATCCCTATTTACCAAATGATACTTGCATGATGTGCCTCCCCAGGAATCATCCAGAGTCTCTAGCGCCTTTATCTGTTCCTCAATTTTATTCTTTTCCCACCAATCATCATCATCCAAAAATGCAATATATTCTCCCTTTGCTAAACGGATGCCTGTATTTCGGGCAACCGCACCATTAACATGCTTTTCCTGAAGGATTAAATGAAACCGAGAGTCAGATTCGTATTTCTTTACACGCTGCTTCAAATCATCCGTAAATCTATCCGTCGGTTCATTATCATTTACCAATAATAATTCTATATTGGAATAGGTTTGGTTAAGAACACTTTCTATGGCACGCGATAGTCTTTCTGAGCGTTTATAAGTAGGTATTATGACGCTTACCATTCCATATTGATACTGCATTATATTTTACTCCTTGCAAACTTCTGAAATACCCATCCTCTAACACAAGCGGGCATCAAAATCTGTATTATGAATCTTTTTACTATGTTGCTAACAAGTGTGACGGTTCCAATCATTTGTTTTTTATACATATAATTCTGCAAAAACAGTTCGCTCTTAAAATACTTTTTTCCCCCACGACGCTTATACATATCTTCTCCTACTCTGACATTGACAAGCACGCTTCCCGTATTCGCCATTTGGCATCCTTTTTCTGTCATCCGAATCCACAAATAATAGTCTTCATTCCAAAATAAATCCTTATAACCGCCTGCTTTTAATACTGCTTTTTTTCTATACATGACTGTCATGTGATTAAATGGGCAACGTTTCTTTACATATTTTTTTATAGCTTTATCGGACAGAGGTACAGATCTCCTTCCAACCCTATTTTCAACGTTTCCAACAAACTCAGCAATATCTCCACCGACTATATCTATTTCTTCATGCTGTACTAAAATTCTCAGCTGCATTTCAAAACGATTCTTTACCGAAATATCATCGCTATCCATTCTGGCGATAATCTCATTGCTGCATTTATCAACCGCAATACTTAATGCCCTCCCGAGTCCCTTATTTTCAGATAATTGTATTATTTTGAGTAATATTTCTTTAGAACTACAAATTAATAAATACTTATCTATTACATCCTGGATAGTCTGTGGAATAGCCCCGTCTATTACCAGCACAATCTCATTTGGCTTTAAAGTCTGTTCGATAATACTATTCAATGCTGTATCAAACCACTTCTCATTGTCTTTTGCATATACAGACATAGCTACTGAAAAAGGAGGATATATAATGTTTTCTACTCCCTTATTTTGTTTTAAAATTGCTGATCTGTAAGCGAGCTTATCCATATCGTAACCTCATATTCTCTAAAGTCTCCAATACCTATATCCAGCAGCTTCTACCGCTTTTTTATTCATTATACTCTTCACATCAATCAATACCTTTTTATTATTATCTTCGTCTGCATACAACGAATCCAGTTCCTCCAAACTCATTTTTTTAAACTCATCATGAGCCACAGCTAAAATAATACAATCCACATCAGAAATGTCAGTTATTGGCGTTAATCTTACCCAATATTCATGAATAGCTTCTTTTTCGTTTGCCCATGGGTCTACTACAAGCGGCTTAATCCCATACTCTGTTAATCTATCAATAATATCCTCAACTTTACTATTTCTGGTATCAGGACAATTTTCCTTAAAGGTCAATCCAAGGATAACAACCTTTGAACTCTTTGGCGCTTTTCCAGCAAGAATTAATTGCTTTATCGCTGCGTCAGCCACAAATGCTCCCATCCCATCGTTTACTTTGCGACCAGCTAATATAATCTGGCTATGATATCCCAACTTCTCAGCCTCATATGTAAAATAGTATGGATCAACACCGATACAGTGTCCTCCCACAAGCCCTGGACGAAAACCAAGAGCATTCCACTTTGTATTCATCCCCTCCACAACCTCTGCTGTATCAATCCCCATACGATCGAATACCATAGCTAACTCATTCATAAAGGCAATATTAATATCTCGCTGGCTATTCTCCACAACCTTAACCGCCTCTGCTGTTTTAATTGTAGATACTGGATATGTGCCAACTTTGATAATCAAATCATATACATTTTTAATTTCTTCCAGCGACTCTGCATCCATACCCGATACAATTTTTTCGATATTCTCCAGTCTATGTATTTTATCGCCGGGATTGATTCGTTCCGGAGAATAGCCAATCTTAAAATCCTCTCCACACTTTAAACCCGATTCTTTTTCCAGAATCGGAACACAAACATCTTCAGTCACTCCCGGGTAAACTGTAGACTCGAAAACTACAATAGATCCTTTCGTTAAATTTCTTCCAAGAACCTGACTTGCGCTAATGACTGGTGAGAGATCCGGAGTATGGTCCTGGTTTACAGGTGTTGGAACAGCAACGATATGGAACCTAGCTTTCTGAAGGTCTACAGCATCCCAAGTAAACTGTACGGTGGTCTTACTAATTGCATCATCGCCAACCTCATGGGTAGGGTCAATACCTTGTCTATACAAATTAACCTTTGCTATATTCAGATCAAATCCAATCACTTGCACCCCTTCATTTGCAAAAGCAACAGCAATAGGCATTCCCACATATCCAAGACCAACTATAGATACACTTTCTTTTCCTGCTTTAATTTTTTCAAATAAAGACATTTCTATAATCTCCTTTAAATCCCTTACAATTTCATTATTTCTCGCGCTAATTTCTGCTTCTCGTCATAAATCCCTCTATCTATTTTTCCGCTATTTAACAAATAATCTCCAAAACTTTCCGCTGTAGCCATATTTCCATCTGTAATCCCCTCTCGCACTACAAATGCCTTTCCTACTGTTTCTATAATTATCCGCAAATCCCTCAGAAATCCTACTTTCTGTATGTACTTCAAATCCCAACTGAGCTTTTCTTCCCACTCGATATCATTTCTGCCATTTACCTGTGCAAGACCAGATAGCCCCGGCTTTGCTGTATGCCTTTGCCTCTGCTCATTTGTCATAAATACCATATCTTGCACAAGCTGCGGACGTGGACCTACCACCGACATTGTTCCGTTTAAGATATTAAAAGTCTCTGGCAGTTCATCCAAACTGGTGCTTCTTAACCACTTACCGAATTTCGTCAATCTAACCTCATCCGGTAGCAACTCTCCATTCTCATCCCTCTTATCCTTCATAGTACGGAATTTATACATCTTAAAGATCGTCTCTTTCCCACCTTTTGTCTGTCCAGGTCTTTCCTGTATAAATAGCACAGGTGCCCCAAGTTTTAGCTTTACCAGAGCGGCAACGGCGATGTAAAGCGGAAAGAATACAACGATTGCACATATTGCACATAATACATCCACAACTCGTTTTATATATTTCTCGTAAAATCCCATTTCTCGGTATATTACCGGCTCTACAGCATCAGCCCTATATATTTTTTTTTCTGTTTTTATCCTCATAACATGAACTGTAATTGCTATAAACGACACAATCGTTCCAGAGAGGACAACAAATTTTTTCTTCTTATCCATAATCTTCAACTACTCAAAACAAGCCCTAATGACTTTAATGATTAGATTCTGCTGTTCCACAGTCATCTTGTTATCACTTGGCAGACATAATCCTCTATGGAAGATATCCGCTCCAACATCAAGAATATTACAGTTACTATACGCATTACTTCTTGCCCTTCCATTTCCATCTCTCACTATAAATGGATTTACCCGATATATTGGCTGCATATGCATCGGTTTCCATATTGGTCTTCCCTCTGCATTAATAGAATAAATTGCATGTAGGATTTCTGTCGGACATGATTTCCCATGCTCTGGTATATAAGCAACCTCTTTCTCTCCTCTGACTTGTAAACATACCGCTTTTCTATCTATAATTAAAGAACTTAACCATGCGTTCACATTGCTTCTTTCCGTATCATATGGATTCATAGATACTGGAATCCCCTTTAGCCCCTCTTTATATCGCTCATAAATCTCCCTTTTTTTCGCCACATGTTCTTCTGCATGAGGAAACTGACCTCTCACAATACCTGCAATAATATTGCTCATGCGGTAGTTATATCCTAATTCTTCATGCTGATACCAATCAGCTTTTTCCCGGCTTTGCGTAGACCATTTTCTTGCCTTGTTAGCCCATTCCTCATTATCCGTAAGCAGCATTCCTCCAGAACTTCCAGTTATAACCTTGTTTCCATTCCAACTGACCACTCCAACATCTCCAAATGAGCCTGTCTGCCTACCGTCATATGTAGAGCAAAAAGACTCAGCGGCATCTTCAACAATTAAAGCGTCATGTTCTTCTGCTATCTGTTTAATTTCAGCAATTTTTCCTGGAGTTCCATATAAATGGGCTACAACAATCAACCTTACTTCTGGGTATATTTCAAATGCTTTCTTTAACGCCACAGGATCCATATTCCAAGTATCATACTCTGTATCAATAAAAATCTCCTCGCCTCCCTCATATGTTACCGGATTGACCGTTGCATCAAATGTCATATCTGAGCAAAAAACCTTATGTCCTTCAAGAGTTCCATGACCTGTTTTGGGTTGTCCATACAATTTCTCGCCGCATAATTTTACAGCGAGATGTAATGCCGCCGTCCCCGATGAAAGAGCTACTGCATATTTACATCCTATCTTCTCTGCGGTCATTTTCTCAATCTCATCTATATTCTCGCCAACCGTTGATACCCAATTTGTCCTGATTGCCTCATCAACCCATTTTTGTTCTTCACCATGCATTGTCGGGCTAGATATCCATAATTTATTTTTAAATGGTTTAAAATCTTTTTTAATTAACATGCTGATTATTCTCTTCCTCTGCTTAATACTTATATTAAAAATGTGATTCCTCAGGCATATCTTTCCGCGCATGCCGCAGGCATCTAGCTAAAATTGATTGATATTATTGCATAAAAATAAGAGCTCTTTTAAGCTCTTATTTGTTATCGTTAAAATAATGTAGATAAATTCTAAATTTCTACCACTTCTCAGCCTTTCGCCACAATCTCCACCCCCACCTGCACCATTTGTATTCTCCCAAACATCGGAACTTCCAACCACGCCTTCCTCTTATGCCTGTCAATCTTCCTAATCATCCCTTCCATACCTACCAACGGTCCCGAAGTAATTCTCACACAAGACTGCTCAATCACGCCTTCCGACATTTCTACAATCTGCTTTTCTCCTCCAATCCCCTGCATAAATGCAATCTCTTCTTCCCTGAGCGGAACAATTTCCCGTCCGGTTCCAATTAGCTTCGTAAGCCCAACAACTCCATGCAGTTGGTCATAAAGCCTTTCCAGTTTTTCCGAAACCATAAAAACGTACCCAGGAAACAGGACTTTCTCCAAAGTAGTCCATCTTCCACGGATACGTTTCGATTCTTCATAATAAGGGATAAAGCAACGCTCCAGCGCTTCTCCGGACATGTGTTTCTCACACTGTATCCGAATGCTCTCTTCTGTACCTGTGCGCACCTGCACAACATACCACATGGCAATTCTCCTATTCTATTATCGACGACGCCCAATGGCATTGCCGTTATCCCTTGCCTTATTTACATACAATTAGATATGACTAGATTTCGATTCAATCTAACCATATCTAATCATACCTAAATTCTAATTTTAATTTTCTATTACCTAATTATTCTTTGAAACCTGCCATATGAAGCTGCATATTCGTACATTCTCATTTTCAGGCAAAATAAAAACTGCCCCTCAAAGACATCTTCTTGCTTCTACTCCTAAAAAAAGGGTATGCTTCGCCATTCTGTCTTTCTTGGGCAGATTTTAACTTCAATCATGACATCCCAACTTTCCAAACGCGGCAAGGCGACGATTTGAAACTTTAAGATTTTGTATATTAGATAATAACTTACTTTTTAAAATGATAAGTGGGCACAATCTCCGCCACAATCTCTTTAATCCTGGCTGAATCCTGTCTGCTAACCTTATCAAGCAGCTTTAACTTTTCTTCAAACCACTCGTCATCCATCTCTATAGGATGCCCGATATGAATCATCTCATTCGCCGTATCCTGAAGCCCTTCTTCATCCATAAGCAACTCCTCATACAGCTTTTCGCCGGGTCTTAAACCGGTATACACAATCGGTATATCGATATCAGGCTCATATCCCGACAACCGTATCAGGTTTCTCGCCATGTCATCGATTCTGACCGGATCTCCCATATCCAGCACGAAGATTTCTCCGCCTTCTGCATAGTAGGATGCCTGAAGCACTAAGGCTACCGCTTCCGGAATTGTCATAAAGTACCGAATAATATCTTTATCTGTGACAGTCACAGGACCGCCTTCTGCAATCTGTTTCTTAAAAAGCGGTATAACGCTTCCATTACTCCCTAACACATTGCCAAATCGCACTGCTACGAAATCCGTATCCGTCTTACGGTTCATCATCTGCACAACCATCTCACACAGACGCTTGGATGCTCCCATAATATTCGTAGGATTCACAGCCTTATCCGTAGAAATCAGGACAAACTTCTTCACTCCTGTTTTTGCAGCCGCCATTGCGGTCTTATACGTACCTAATACATTGTTCTTGATTGCCTCATTCGGACTGTCTTCCATCAACGGAACATGCTTATGTGCCGCCGCATGGTAAACAATATCTGGCTTATACGTATGCATGACTTGATTGATACGGTTACTGTTACGTACCGACCCAATCAGTACCTCCAAATCAAGCTGAGGATACGTCCTCCTTAACTCTTGCTGGATCTCATATGCATTATTCTCATAAATATCAAATATAATCAACTGCTTCGGCTTAGCCTTGGCAATCTGTCTGCACAGCTCGCTTCCAATAGAGCCTCCTCCTCCGGTGACAAGAACTTTCCGTCCCCGGATTGCCCGGAATATCTCGTCATTATTTACTCTGACTTGGGCTCTTCCCAACAGGTCCGCAATATCTACATCCCTGAGCTTGCTGACGCTGACTTCACCGTTCACAAGCTGATAGACTCCTGGAACCGTCTGAAGTCTGCATTTTGTCTCTTTACATATATTCAGAATCTCTTTCTGGTTCTTTCCGGTTGTCGCCGGAATCGCATAAATAATATGATTAATCTTATATCTGTCAACCATAGTCAAAATATCATCGCGGTTCCCAACGATCGGTATTCCTTCTAAGACTCTTCCTATTTTATTTGGATTATCGTCAATCACACAACATACTTTCGTGTGTAATCTTCTGCTGTTAACCAATTCCCTGATCAAAGTCTGTCCTGCAGCGCCGCCGCCTATCACCATAATACGGTTCTGCTCTTCTTCTTCCGTACCTTCCCGGTTTCCAAAATATGTCTGAAACATCCGGTAGGAAAAACGCAGAGCGGTTGTCATGCAAAAGCTGATAATGAAGCCCATGAAATAGTATGCTTTCGGCATTCTGAGTTGCATAAACATAATGCCAAGACCGTATACCGGTAATAGCACGATGTAAGCGGCAATACTCATCTGTAGTTCCGAAATGCTCGCCAGCCTCCAAATGCTGTGATAAAGCCGGAACGCATAAAATACTACAATTGTCGATGCAATCCAGAATGGCATGGACCACAGGTATCCGCTCCGGTATGCCTCCGGAATAGATGAAAAAGAAAAGTCGAACCTAAGGATCAGCGCCGCGCCATAGGATATCACAACAAAAAGCGCATCCAGAAATGCCACCAGAATCGCCTGATGAACCCAGGGCACTCCTCTACCTTCCCATATCTTATTCATATCTGCTTCTCAACCTGTTACCAATCATCTTATTATTTCTTACAACAAAGATTACGACACCGACCAGGATTACGATACCTGCAGCAATAATAGCCCTCTGCGGATCAATTACATTCATCATCCTTCGTTCTCCCCCTCTACTTTTTTCATCCTTCTTGAAATATCTGAAACAACCGCTTCATCCGGCCACATTACATATAATAACTGTGAGCCTGATGAAAAACATGCCTGCTTGTCTCCACTTCCTGTTGCTGCCGTGGTCTCAATCTCCCATGCGGCACGTTCTGAGAGCTGCATATTAATAAACTTAGCCATCTCATCCCGTGTCATATTCGTCTCCACACAATCGGCAACATTATTCAATATATCATTTGCCTGGAAAAGAATATCCGGAAACATAATCCTCTCTAAAATTGCCTTTAGTATCGCTTCCTGATTCTTTCCACGCTGATTATCACCATCCTGAAAGCTATGGCGTTCTCTTGCAAATACAAGCGCCTGCTCACCGTTCAGATGATTCATCCCCTTTTCAAAGCTGTAACCGCCTGCTTCAAATGCATACTCAGATTCCACGTTCACTCCTCCAAGCGCATCCACAATCATTATCAGTGAAGTGAAGTTCACTCTTGCAAAATATGATATGTCGATGTCATAGATATTCTCCAGAGTCGCCATAGATCTGTCCACACCGTAAATCCCGGCATGAGTCAATTTATCCCTCGCCTCTCCGGATATTCCCGGGATCTGTACATAATAATCTCTCGGCGTTGTTGTCAGAAGAATCTTCTTTGTACTTGGATTCACCGTCATAATAATATTGACATCGCTCCGGCTGTTCTTTGTAATGGAACCAGCCACATCAATTCCACTGATATATATGTTAAACGATTTCTCGATATCTGTCTCTTCTATCTCAATGTCTGTCTCAATTCCATATTGATACAGAACCCTCACCTGATCCGAGTATCCTTCCACAGCCTCCTCGATTACACTTCCATAAGCTTCATTATAGATCGCTGCCTCTATTCGGCCTGCAAGGAGCGCTTCTGCCTCGTCTATAATGGTTTCCGTTTCTATCAGCTTAATCTCTCTGCCGACTTTAGCTTCAATATCTTCCACCATCAATGTATTGTTATCTTGATCCAGTGTTGTCTGGTATCCAAAACGATAGTTTTTTGCATCCTCTAGTTTCTCTGCCGGATCGTCATTCTTGACTACAACAACCATATTGTCAGTCTTATACGTCGCCCCTCCGACGTCTCTAAGTACCGCGTCCGCCTTTGCCAGATAGATAATCCCTATTCCAAAAATCAAATTCACAAATACACTGAGAATAACACCCGCGATATTGCCTTTCCTGCCTGCAAACTGATATCCAAACGCCTCTCCAAGCAATATAAAGAGTACTCCAAGCAACGCAAGCAGTACAATCACAGTCAATAACAAGAACTCTCCTGGTATCATGCCGCTCTTCCACAGAATCGCGGCAAATCCTACCGATATGATCAACTGCAGCAATAAAATCATCTTACCGATTATACTGTTTCTCTTCCTCCTGGTGAGGTAATACCCCATATATGTCCCCTCTATCTGACCGATATCTGTTTACGGCCTCCGATTCTGTCATAAATAAATAACTATGACAAACAATCGCTTATTCTACTCAACTGTCAACGTAAATATATGCGGTTCGGATGCGTTTCCGTCACTGTCAGTAACGTAATAACGGATCTCGTAGCTTCCTTCGGTTTTAGTATCATATATTCCATCCGCATGTATATTCTGGTATAATGTATTAATATCATCTTTATCATCAACAGCTCCCTGCACAACACTCAACGGGTCAAAATCATCTCCGACCTTGATTGTCATCTGATCTGTTGTGAGCGCCATAACCGGTTTAGGACCATCTGGTTCCAGCGGCGTTAGCGGAACAGCGCCGTTCTCACCTTCTGCTCCAGCTACTCCGGATGTTTCTTCCGCTTCCGGATCTTCCTGCGCAACGCTTCTGTATGTCACTCTTCTTCTTGCGGTCCCAATATTCTTATGTTCATCCATAACTCCATAATATACGATGGCCGAGTCATCGCCTGTAAGTACAATCTTACTTACAAATACCTTCCCCGTAAGATCTCCATCCACTTTATCCATCGCAGACACCCCTTCCATCAGAGCCTCATAACCATCGCCCTCTGTATAGGTAATGTCTCTTTCTTCAATCTTAATCTCCGGAGGCTTATTGTCCTGCCGCAGATATATAAATGCTGCTATCACTGTCAGAACCGCGCATGCCGCGGCCATTATAAGCGCTAATCCCCGATGCTTCATCCCTCAAACCCTCTATTCATCATCATCTTTCTTGTAATATTCTCCGTAATATGCACCGTAGTACTTACCGTAATATTTGCCGTAATACTTATTCTGCTTCATATTCACCTTGTTAAGCACCACACCCAGAATCGGGCAGCCAGATTTCTCTAACTGGTCCTTTACGCCTCTTGCAAACTTATAACTAATCGTGTTTGCTGCAATTACCAGTATTGATGCATCGCAGAACTTAGCAATAATCGCACTGTCAATAACGCTTCCTACCGGCGGGGCGTCGATAATCACATAGTCATATGCCTTCTTCGCACCTTCAATAAATGCCTCAAACCGACGGTTGCCCAACAACTCTGCCGGATTCGGCGGTACAACTCCCGCGAGTACACAGAACAGACCGTTCGCCTGTGTCTTAGCAATCACATCCTTCGCATCAGCCTGCCCGGACAGGAAATGGCTAAGCCCCTTAATCTGCCCCTTAATCTGATGACGTCCCACCAACACAGACTTTCTCAAGTCCGCATCCACAAAGAGTACATTCTTATCCCCCTCCGCAAGCGACATTGCAAGAGACAGCGACACCGTACTCTTTCCTTCGTTCGGTGTACAGGAAGAAAATACGATTACCTTCTTATCCGCACCGGAAAATTCCACATTCGTTCGGAGAGTCTTATATGCTTCATTACTTCGATAGTCTTTTTCAACATTTTTTAATATTACTTCCTGCATTTCATTCTCTCCTCTTTATTTCTTCATATTCCGCAACAGCTTCTTGGCGGTCTTGCCTCGTACCTTCTTAGACTTCTTCGCTTTTTCTGCCCCTTCCTGCATCGGAATAGACGTAAGTACATTCAATCCTAAATATTGTTCTACATCATCCGGAGTCTTAACAGTATCATCCAGGACAAATATCAATACAATAATACCAATTGAAATGATTAATCCCAGGATACCCCCGATGAGTACATTCTTCATTACACTTGGTGAAGACGGAGCCGTAGCCAGATTCCCTTCCTGTACGGTATTAACAGCTTCCGCATCCATAATCTCCGTAATCTGAACTCCCACTGCATCCCTGACTGCATCGGCAATCTCCTTCGCAACTCTTGGATCCTCATTCCTTACGCTGATGTTCAGAACACGGGTGTCCGTCTCCGTCTCAACGCTGATCATCTCCGCCAGCCGTTCTACTTCTATGTCAAGGTTCAATACTGAGATTACCTGTTCCAACACAGGACGGCTCTTAATCAGCACCATATAGTCCTTGGTAAGCTGTGTACCCGTCTGCAAATCTGTGTAGGTAACACTGGAGTTGTTATCTTGCTTCGTCAATACATACATCTGTGTCGTCGATGTGTAGAGCGGCGTAATAAAAAGTTTCGTCCCTACAAACGCCAACAACGCCATCAAAATTCCCGACAGTAATATGATATGCACCTCAGACCACAACACCATCAACAACTCGGTCAAATCTATTGTAATCTCGTCATTATCAAATTCCGGATTCGTCATCTTATCGTAACTCATTCTTCTGTAACTTCTTCAGCATCGTCTTTGCATTGCTAAAGAATATCCTCCTCATATATTCTTCACCGTATTTCTTTTTCACATAACCTGCCGCTTTCTTCATCCGGGGAGCGCGGTGCCTGCTGCTATGCGCATCGGTTCCAACACAAAAAAGCAATTCTGAATCCATCAGATATTTCACAAACTTCTTGACTTCCCTTCCGTTTTCACCGATAATGCTGTCTGCATTCACCTGCAGATGAATCCCCATCTCACATAACTGTTCTGCCAGTTCAGGTTCTTTTACAATACAGTTGTATCTCTCTACATGGGCAAGTATCACTTCATAGCCGCTTAGCTGTAACTGTTGAAGACTCTGCCGTATATATGCATAAGTATCGGAAGGTGAAAATTCCACAAGCACATAGTCTCTGCCGTTCATAGTCAAAATCTGCTTGTCCTGCAGTTTATCCACTACGTCCTGACCGAAAAAGATCTCCGTCCCCAGATAAATGCGAAAATGTTCATCAATCTCATGAGCCGCATCTCTCAACAGCTTTGCCTGTCTTCGTAACACCTTTGGATTCTCTTTGCCACGCCTTGGGTGATGATGCGGAGTAGCAATAATACAGCGTATCCCTTCCTCATATGCGATTCTTAACATTTGTTTCGTCTCGTCGATATCTTTCGCGCCGTCGTCCACTCCCGGCAATATATGACAATGCATGTCAATATAGCCTTCCATATCTTCACACCTTTCTTGTTCACATGGCCTGTATTTAATAATACCCTCTCCATGTGGTTTTGTCAACCGCTTTGCACCAATGCAACTGCCTTGAGCCTTGCCATTTTTTTGTTTTTAATTCATTAATTTCCAATCTGCTGCATTAACCCAGAATACACCCCTCCCCCGTAAGCTCTATCGCTATGGAGCTATAAAAATCTTCGTAACTTCCATCTATCTGTACCCAAAGGGCATCCCGTAATTCATGCTCCCTGCAGGGCGGGCGGACTTCGTCCATTAAGGTGTAATTTCCGGAAAGCTGCCAATTACTTCCTATTAAATGCTATACAGCATACAAATCCCAACCCGTCTCCCGCACTCTTTATACTTATTGCTCCCTATAGGCCAAGTATGTCAGCGATTGCACCCATCTCTTCCAGTGCAACATCAATCAAGTCATCCAGACTTAATCCAGTAAACTCTATAGACTCCATGTAATCCCGGTTAGCCCCTGCCGCAAAACGCAGTTCATTGAACCGCTTCATAACTGACTTATGCTTTACGCTTGCAATCTTCTTATCAGGGTAGATCTGTGCAACGGCTTTCACAAATCCACTCATCGGATCTGCCGCAAGGATCGCATACTGTAAGGTTGTCTTTGCTTTCACACCGCTCTTAGGGTTGTGTGCACAGATTGCGTCAAACAATACCTTGTCTTCAATTCCTTCTTTTTTAAGTATCTCCACAGATGTAGGACCATGTACTCCCATATCATGCTGCCAGTCACATTGTTCTTCATCCAGATCATGAAGCAAACCGACGATTCCCCAATATTCAACTTCCTCCGGTGCAAGGCGTTTTGCCAGCCCTTTCATAATCGCCTCCACAGCATAAGAATGTGTAATATAGTTCTCTCCCTTCATGTATCTCATCAAGATATCATGTGCCTGCTCCCTGTTCATTGCAGCTCCTCCTTTATCTGATTCATCTTTCATCTGTATGTATGCACTATTTATTAGTCTTTCGTTCAAAATTATAATCTCTTTATCACCAAAGGTCAACCCATAAAAACAGTGTTTATGATATCTTTATGATATCCTTATCGTATTCTTAACTTATGCTGCTTTTCTACCATATAATCGTCCTAACATCTGTGCTTCTCTAACATCAATTTTCCGAAAAATAGAGGAATAGTCTATCTCATTCACTTTCTCCATCGCAACTCCCACCTTATGCAGTATCAACACAAGATATCCGGTCATAATATCATCAATACGCCCACTCTCCGCAATCGCGCAGAGTTCCTCATTCGACTTCTCATACATATTCACCATTAACCCTACGTATTCATTCTCCGTCTTCCCACGATTCATTCTATCACTCCTATTCTAAATTCTCCTTCTGCCACTCCTCCTGCCATAGAGCTGCGGCAAATAACGGCTGCCATAAAGCTACAACCATATAATTACAACCATAGAGCTACGGCAATATCGTCAGCAATATAGTTACAACAATATAGTTACAACAATATAATTACAGCAATATGGACTTCTATGCCATGATAGCAGGACGATACCTAACTAATAAATTACATCTGAAAATTTTGTCCGAACCGAACAGATTACCCTTGAAATTCATAGACAGCCCAAAAGAACCCTTGCTTTGTTCCCGAAACGGCTAAATCTCTAAAAATTATAATGACTGGTAAAACACTCTTCACCCAACTGATTTCCTCACATCCCTATTTTATCAGATATTTCCCACAAAATGCAAGCCTTTGATGCAAAAAAACGCCATAATCCATCGACATGATTCGACATACCTATACCTCAATGGACGAAGTCCACCCGCCCCGTAGGGGCATGTATTACGGGATGCCCTTTGGGTATACCTTAATGGACGAAGTCCACCCGCCCCGTAGGGGCATGCATTACGGGATGCCCCTTGGGGGACCTGCGACCCATGCACCGCCTCAGCAGCATATTTCATCTGTACGGGTCTGCGCATAAAACAGGCAGGATAATCAATTCCTATCCTGCCTGCATCTTTATCCTATATCGAGAATTACTGCGCTTAAAACCTCTTTACTCCTCTGGTACTACGATCAGATCCTTCGTATAATGGTTCAATACCTCGCATCCATCCTCCGTGATAATCACAAGATCTTCGATACGCACGCCGATTCCTTCCTCTGCCAGATAGATTCCCGGCTCTACGGAAAAGCACTGCCCTACCTGGATAATATCTTCATTGACTGAAGATACATCGCCGAACTCATGATCCTCCAGACCGATAGAATGTCCGGTCCTGTGTGTGAAATACTGTCCATATCCCTTCTCTTCGATATAATTCCTTGCCGCAAGGTCAACATCACACATCCGGTTGCCTGGCTTAGCAGCCTCAATTCCACGTCTGTTCGCCTCTACAACAATGTCATAGATCTCTCTCGCCCGGTCAGACACTTCCCCGATAAATACGGTTCTTGTCATATCGGAAGCATAATTATCCTTGAACGCACCGATATCAAGAATCACACAATCGCCGCGCTTTCCTTTGGAGTCGTCTGTTACATGATGCGGGTCTGCCGCTCCCTTCGCATACGCCGTGATTGGGTCGAAAGATACATCCTCACACCCAAGCTCTTTGTAAATCTCGCGAATCTTAGCGTTCAGTTCCTTCTCCGTCAACCCCTTAGATACCCATGGAATCAGCTTCTCCATAGCGATATCGTTAAGTCTTGAAGACTCGCGCATCAGCTCTTTCTCTTTTTCATCTTTCACCATACGGATATAGTCGATAATCGGAGAGCCGTTCACGAACTTGCTTCCCCCGCCTAATTCCTGAAGACGCAGAAGGAATCTTGCCGGCCAAGTCTTGTCGATTCCCATCACCTTGTCCTTCTCCACGAATCTGCTCAAAATCTCCACACCGTCTTCGATATCATCATACCATACCAACTCTACTCCCAAATCCTTCTCCTGCGGGAACAATTTGTTGATTACCAGCTTATGATTACCGCCGACATTCAGATATAACGCCAGAAGCCTCTCGCCTGGTGCAATCCATTTGCCCGTAAGATAGAAAATCGCTACCGGATCCGATATAATCATCTGCGGGATTTCATGCTCTTCCATTGATTTTAATACTCTTGCCACTTTGTTCTGATCCATTGTCTTCCCCAACCTTTCGTTGATATATTTTTATTTATATAACAGGCTTTTGCAGCTCCTAATTATATACAAAGAAACTGTCCGGATTTGCAGCCTGCAGCTGTCAATCCTGACAGTTTCATTATAGTATTTCCTCTATGAAAAGTCAATTCATTCGCGTCTGTCCATGCCCGGATTTTTACCCGGACATGTCCCGCTGCAGCCGCTGCAGCCACATCCGCAGCCACCCCCTGCTTTCTTCTTTTTCCAGATGTTTCTCACAGCCAACGCTGCAATCCCTAAGACTACCGCTCCCACAGCCGCCGTCGATACCACACTGCTTGCCGCTAGCGCCATATGCATCCCTTCTTTCCTCGATTAATCCCTCAATAACCACTTACTTCCATCCATCAGGTATGCTTACTTTTTCATTTCCTTCCTTATTATAATACACTATACCATCCGTCCGGACAGGAATATCCCTCCTGTCCTTGCAAACACCAGAAATTGATTATGCTTTCGCACCTCTGGCAGCCACGCTTGAAAGATCCACACTAAGCGTCGTTGTTTCCCTGTGCGGCCGAAACAGCAGATACAGGAATCCTGCCAACACCAGTACTGCCGCGGCCGTACCGACTCCAAAACCACCGCCTGCTAAAAGTGTCCCAAACTGATAGATGCACAGAGACACCCCGTAGGCAAATGCACACTGATAACCGATTGCAAACCAAGTCCATTTCGCATTATTCATCTCCCGCTTAATCGCCCCGATTGCCGCAAAGCAAGGCGCGCACAGAAGGTTGAACACAAGGAAGGAATATGCCGCGATTCCGGTCATGCTCGATGCAAGCGTTCCCCAAATCTCACTTCCGTCTTCCGCAACTTCAGCAAAGCCAAAAAGAATCCCGAAAGTCCCGACCACATTTTCCTTGGCCACCAGTCCCGTGACAGCCGCAACCGCCGCCTGCCAGTCGCCCCATCCAAGAGGAATAAAGATCCATGCGAACATCCTGCCAATCCCTGCAAGAAACCCGTCGCTCAAATCTTCTGTCATGCCGAACTTACCGTCTACGATACCGAAGCTGGATGTGAACCAAATAAAAATGGTTGACAGAAGAATCACCGTGCCAGCCTTTTTAATAAAGGACCAGCCCCGCTCCCACATGCTCCTAAGCACATTCCCCACAGTCGGCATATGGTACGCCGGAAGTTCCATGACAAACGGCGCCGGATCTCCTGCAAACATCTTCGTCTTTTTTAATATGATACCGGAACAGATAATCGCTGCGATTCCAACAAAATAAGCGCTGGGAGCCACCCAGGAAGCCCCGTCAAACAGCGCGCCTGCAATCAAAGCGATAATCGGTAATTTAGCCCCACACGGGATAAATGTCGTCGTTATGATCGTCATCTTCCGGTCACGGTCATTTTCAATCGTCCGGGACGCCATGATTCCCGGGACGCCGCACCCTGTACCAATCAGCATAGGGATAAATGATTTGCCGGACAGCCCGAATTTACGGAAAATCCGATCCATGATAAACGCAATCCTCGCCATATATCCGCACGCTTCCAAAAACGCAAGGAAAATGAACAATACCAACATCTGCGGCACGAACCCCAGCACCGCCCCCACGCCGGCTACGATACCGTCAAGAATCAGGCCGCTCAGCCAGTCTGCACAGTTGATACTTACAAGGAAATTCTCAATCGCCGGCGGAATAATCTCCCCGAACAGTACATCATTCGTCCAGTCAGTCGCAATAGTTCCTACCGTCGTGACTGAAACATAGTAGACGATCCACATTACAGCCGCAAAGATGGGCAGGGCAAGCCATCGATTTGTAACGATTCTATCAATTTTATCCGAAATTGTCAACTTCCCTTTCTCTGCCTTTTTCAGGCATTTCTCCGTCACAGACCCTATATATTGGTAGCGCTCATTTGTGATGATGCTTTCCGCATCGTCATCCAGTTCCTCCTCTGCCCGGGCAATAATTTCCGATACGTCAGGCGCTTTGGGTATCTGCTCCTTGATCTTTTCATCCCTTTCAAATAATTTTACCGCACAGAACCTCTCCTGCCCTGTTGGCACATCTGTCAGCACCGACTCGATTTCCTTGAGGTATTTTTCTACCTCCGGGTCAAATTCATGAACTACGGAAGGTTCCTTCCGCTCCTGTGCAGCCTTCACAGCCTTCTGTGCAGCCTCCTTAATTCCCTCTCCCTTCAATGCGGAAATGGCTATAAGTTCACAGCCTAGTTTCTCTGCCAAAAGACGTAAGTCGATCTGGTCGCCGGACTTTTCTACTACGTCCATCATATTGACCGCCATGACCACTGGAATCCCAAGTTCCATCAACTGCGTACTCAGATAAAGGTTCCGTTCCAGATTCGTTCCGTCCACGATATTCAGGATTGCATCCGGCCGCTCTGTGATCAGATAGTTCCTGGCGACCACTTCCTCCAATGTATAAGGCGATAAAGAATAGACGCCCGGAAGATCCATGATCGTAACATCTTTATTGTCCTTTAACTTTCCTTCCTTTTTCTCAACCGTTACGCCCGGCCAATTCCCTACGAACTGGTTCGAGCCTGTGAGCGCGTTAAATAATGTGGTCTTTCCGCTGTTCGGATTCCCTGCAAGTGCGATTTTCACTCCCATTTTCCTGCCTCCTAGCTGTTATTTCCTACTGTTTCTCCATGCTCTTGCATGCTGTGTTTTCTCCAATTACTCTTTATGATTGCACTTCTATCATCTGTGCGTCCGCCTTCCTAAGCGAAAGCTCGTACCCTCTCACCGTCACCTCAACCGGGTCGCCAAGGGGCGCAACTTTCCTGACATAGACTGGAGTACCTCTTGTTATGCCCATGTCCATGATCCTACGCTTCGTCGCTCCCTCTCCGTGCAACTTTTTGACCACAACATTCTGGTCGCACTTTACATCCCTTAATGTAAACATCCTTATACACCTTCCTTCACAATTTGACGCCGCCCTTCTTTGGCACCAGGGCAATTCATACTATAATCTTATTCGCGATTCCCTTGCTTACCGCAACCCGGGAATCTTTCACCTGGACAATCACATTCCCACTGTTGCTTGATACGATCTTCACTTTCTCTCCCACGGTAAAACCCAGATTCTCAAGAAACCGTTTCGCCTCGTCCCTTCCGCCAATCCGTTTAATCGCAGCGCCTTCTCCAGAACTCAACATCGTCAGCGGCATAACATATCCCTCCTTCACAGATACACGACCATTTCCTTATGTATCAGCTCCATGTCCTCCAATAGCTGTACCATCCGATAGACAGTCGCCATGCCTACCTTCTGGTCTTTTTCTCTTGCGGCAAAATAAATCTCCTTACAGGAAGAGTACTCATTTTCCAGAATTATCTGAATCAGCAGTCTCCTTTGCGGTGTGATTCTATATCCATTTCCCTTCAACTGCCGGATTACGGCTGCAGCTTTCTCTTCCTTGTTCATATTTTACCTCGTTATTAATGATACTGATTATCATTTACAATGGTATTGTATTCCAAATGATATTGATTGTCAATAACGTTATTGATATTTTTTTCTCAATAAGGGGTGGGAGTATTTTCTTGAAAAAGTGTGAAATGTAATAGAGAGTTGCCTATGGCAACTCTCCTTCCATTTTACTTTGTATATAATCTATATCTGGAAAAACAAAATGAATCCCTCTTCTATGCATAGCTAACACTTCCCGTAGTTTAACAGTCAGTTCCCTATTTAGCTTACTATGTATAATAATTGGCTTATTTTCAATCGTATGTATATGGTCAAAATACTTCTTTATAATCGGAAATGCATTTTGAATTAAAAAGGCATTGTCCTTTCCCGCAAATTTTCCTATGACGATTGTATTACATTTTCCATATTTTTTTATTTTCTTATCCATAATAATTTTATATTTTTCCACTTGCGAACTAATTGGAATCATCCAATACAATTCTTCATTTTTGTTATCTTGAATCGCCAAAAAATGCGGTCGGTAATTGCCGTTTTCTTTATTTCCCATCAAATATTTGTCCTGCACAAAATCAAAGAATTCATCCTTGATATGATAAGAATACCCCGGTTTTATTTCCATTATTTCTCCTAAAAAATCCCCATCAAAAATGACGGGGACTTATAAACAAACTATACTACTTATATCCCACCTGTATAGCAAGTGGCAAACATTTACATACCGAATCATTTTTACCCCACATCATCGGCAAGTGGCATAACTACCTGCTATGTTTCTTGTACCCCGTCGCATAGCCAACGGCAAACATTTACCTTT